>Ga0157369_10005344_pt1 | contig 14965 bp, 17 predicted proteins | sample C25metaG_FD_113461 | JGI IMG/M metagenome (GOLD analysis project Ga0157369, IMG submission 113461) | Corn rhizosphere microbial communities from Kellogg Biological Station, Michigan, USA - C2-5 metaG | ecosystem: Host-associated > Plants > Roots > Rhizosphere > Soil | place: USA: Michigan...
AGCTTCGGCAAACAATGGAATCTGTTCGAAAAGACTCAGATCGATCGCGAAATCTCCGGCGAAGGTATCAGCGCGCGACGGCTGTTCGCTGAAACTCGGTGGGATCCGGCAAGCCTGAACGGAATCGACATTCTGGAAGTGGGATCGGGAGCGGGTCGCTTCAGCCGGGCGATACTGCAACACACGCGAGCAAATCTTTATAGCGTCGATTATTCGAGCGCTGTCGAGGCCAACCACCGCAACAACGCGAAATTGGGCTCAGCGAGGTTCTGGCTCGCGCAAGCGAGCATTTATGAGATGCCGTTTCCGGACGACAGATTCGACAAGGTGCTGTGTCTGGGCGTTCTCCAGCATACGCCCGATTTCGAACGCTCCATCGCATCGCTCATCGCCAAGGCAAAACCGGGGGGAGAGATCGTCGTCGATTTTTACGCGATCCGGGGCTGGTGGACGAAGGTTCACGCCAAGTATCTGTTTCGGCCATTCACCAAGAGGATGGATCACGAAGCTCTTCTGCGTCTGATCGATCGTAATCTCGATCGGTTGATAGCGTCTGCGCGATTGCTACACCAGGCGAAGCTCGGAGTTCTCACGCGTTTCCTGCCGCTGGTGGATCTGCGGACGATCCCGAGGCACCTGCCTGAGAGCGAGAAGCGCGAATGGGCGCTCCTCGACACGTTCGATATGTTTTCGCCGGAACACGACCACCCGCAGCGGATCGAGAGTGTCGCGCGAATGTTCAAGCGCAATGGTGCCGACGTGACCTTCGCGGGCTATCTCGAAGATCTGGACCGGGCCGCGGTCGTTCGTGCGGTCAAGCGCAAATAGCCCGTTCTTTGAGCGCAGCTAGCGGTCGCCTACCAGCGGCTTAAGCTGCCTTCTTCAGATGCTTGCGCCCGAGCAGTTCAGCGATCTGCACCGCGTTCAGCGCCGCGCCCTTTCTGAGGTTGTCACTAACCACCCAGATCGAGAGTCCGTTCTCGACCGTCGGATCCTCACGAATCCGGCTCACGTAGGTGGCATAATCGCCAACGCATTCGACCGGAGTCACGTAGCCGCCCGCCTCGCGCTTATCGACCACCATCACACCCGGCGCCTCGCGCAGGATGTCGCGCGCCTCATCGGCCGAGATCTCGTTCTCGAACTCGATGTTCACCGCTTCGGAATGGCCGACGAACACCGGCACTCGGACACAGGTAGCGGTCAGCTTGATCTTTGGATCGAGGATCTTTTTGGTCTCGACCACCATCTTCCATTCTTCCTTGGTCGATCCGTCGTCGAGAAAGACGTCGATGTGCGGGATCACGTTGAACGCGATCTGCTTTGAGAAGAATTCGGGCTCGGACGGATCGCCGACGAAGATGTTGCGCGACTGGCTGAACAGCTCGTCCATGCCCGCCTTCCCCGCGCCTGACACCGACTGATAGGTCGCGACGACGACGCGCTTGATCTTTGCCGCATCGTGAAGCGGCTTCAGCGCCACCACGAGTTGCGCGGTCGAGCAGTTTGGGTTCGCGATGATATTCTTCTTCGTATAGCCGTTGATCGCCTCCGGGTTCACTTCCGGCACGATCAGCGGAACGTCCGGGTTCATCCGGTAGAGCGAGCTGTTGTCGATGACCGTGCACCCCGCCTCGGCGGCCTTGGGCGCATAAATCTTCGTGGGGCCCGAACCGGCAGCGAACAGGGCCATGTCCCATCCGGAAAAGTCGAAATGCTCGAGGTTCGCGACCTTGAGCTTCTCGCCCGTATCGCCGAAGTCGATGATGTCGCCGGTCGAGCGCGACGACGCGACCGCCGCCACTTCGTCCAGCGGAAATTGCCGCTCGGCGAGGATGTTCAGCATCTCGCGCCCGACATTTCCAGTCGCACCGACAACCGCGACCCGGTAGCCCATCATTTCTCTCCGATTTGGGATCCCAAAAATTGGGAACCGCGCCCTATCGCAAGCGACAGGGAAAATCGACTGCTTTTTACCACGACCGGCCGCCGCTGGCGAATTTGGACTTACCGGTCCATCAGCCGCCGTCGCACTTCCTCTGCCTCCAACGGCAGCTCGACCCGCTTGTGACGGCTGGTAGCACCGGCAGCGATGACCACTTGAGAACGGCTGATCCCGAGCGCCTTCGCAAGCAGCTTCACGACAGCCGCGTTGGCGGCCCCATCAGCGGGAGCTTCCGACACCCGGATTTCCAACTCCTCCCGTCCGTCGGCACCTTTACGCCAGCCAACGATCCCTGGCTTTGCCGCACGCGGCGTCACGTGAATTGCGATTTGAGCCATGGCGTTATGCGCGAATGACGATAAGGGAGCGAAATGACTTCCGACAAGCGCCCTGAAACACAAATCGTGCAAGGCGGCCGCCGTAAGGAATGGCTGCGGCAGATGGTGAACGTGCCGGTTTCGCGTACATCTACCGTTTTATTCGAAAGCGTCGCCGACATGCATGCGGCTTACCCTCCAAAGCAGGGGCGGCCGAGCTATGGGCGGCACGGGACTGAAACCCAGTGGTCGCTGGCCGAGGCGCTGACTGAATTGGAGCCCGGCGCTGCGGCAACCGCGCTTTTCCCATCCGGAGTTGCCGCGATCGCCACTGCGCTGCTGAGCGTTCTCTCTCCAGGCGATGAATTGCTGATGGTCGACAGCACGTACGGTCCGACCCGGATCTTCTGTGACAAGGAACTGAAACGGCTGGGGATTGCGACCCGCTATTACGATCCGCTCGCAAGCGCCGATGAGCTGTCGCGGATGGTCGGCGAGAATACGCGGGCGATCTTCCTTGAAAGTCCCGGGTCCCTTACGTTCGAAGTGCAGGATGTCCCCGGCATCTGCGCGATTGCGCACGAGCGCGGTCTGACCACTTTGCTCGACAACACCTGGGCGACTCCGCTCTTCTTTCCTGCGATCGGCCACGGCGTCGACCTGACGATCCTCGCCGGCACCAAATATATCTCCGGCCATTCGGACGTGATGCTCGGCTCAGTGACAGCGGTGCAGTCGCAGTGGGCGCGCCTCCAGCGAACCGCTGCTCTGTACGGTCAATATCTAAGCCCCGACGATGCGTTCCTTGCCGCGCGCGGCCTTAGAACATTGTCTGTGCGGCTCCGCCAGCACGAGGCTAGCGCTCTGAAGATCGCGCATTGGCTCAACGAACAGCCGCAGGTCGCGCGCTTGCTCCACCCGGCGTTCGAAAGCTGCCCCGGCCATGAATATTGGAAGCGCGACTTCAACGGCTCGACCGGCCTGTTCTCTTTCGTGCTCAAGGGCGGCGACGAAGCCGCGCGCGACAAGCTGATCGACTCTCTGGAATTGTTCGGGATCGGCTACAGCTGGGGCGGATTCGAAAGCCTCGCGGTTCCCGCCGACGCGACACGCACCGCAAGCAAACCAGAGTATGAAGGTCCTCTGGCACGGCTACATATCGGTCTGGAAAGCCCCGACGACCTTATTGCGGACCTGGAGCAGGCGCTGACGAACTATCCGGCGGCGTGAGCTCGCCTGGAAGGGCGAACAGCTAACGCGCTACCCCATTCTTCCAGTCGTCCACCCCACCCTTTTGCGCAGCAGACATCCTGCCCTTGCTACCGGCTTCGAAGGCAAGCTGGTGAATGTCGAATCCCCGAATGGGATCGCAGAATTTTAGGCCGCAAACGTCGCCCTTCCTCCAGACCACGTGGGCGTACACGTCCACATCCCCTACCTGGAGAAACACCTCACGTCCCTTTTTCGGCGCATCCCTCGCGCGCAGTTGCGCTCCAACTTCGGATATGTCGAAAAGAATCGCGGGATGACGATCACTCATGGTGATCAAAACAGCTGGTAAAGGCGCGGTCACGCGCTTCGTCAATCGGCGCCCACCGCCGTCACGTTTTCCGAACGACATCAGATTAAATCCAGCTGTCCACGCCCGCGCCTTATGTGTCAGGGATTAATGCGACGCAGACCAATCTGGTTAATGCAGGTTATAAATCGCATTCGTGGTCGACTAATCCATCGCCACGTGCGGAGCGCCGCCAGCGCTCCTGACGTTCCGCATCAACAGAAGTAACGGCAACACCGCGAAGCTGACGATCATCATCAGTTTGAAGTCGTCGAGATAGGCGATGAACATCGCCTGGCGGGTGATCTCGCCATTGATCACGGCTGCTGCGAGGTCACCCTGGTTTCCGAGCATCTGCAGCAGAGTAGGGTCGAGCGTCGGGATCGTGTTCTGCGTGATTGCATTAGCCAGGTCCGCATGGCTGGTCTGCGTCAGGCGGGCGAGCTCGGTGCTCGTCACGGAAATGCCGACAGACCCGCCCACGTTTCGGGCAAGGTTGAGGAGCGCGGCGGCAGTGGTTCTGAGCCGCACCTGAAGCGTCTGGAACGCAAGGCTCTGCAAAGGCACAAAGATCAACCCGAGCCCAAGCCCCTGAACGACCCCGCTGACGATCACCGGCTTCGACGGCTGGTCGAGCGCGAAACCTGTCATCATGTAAAGCGAAACCGCCATCAGAACGACGCCCGTCCCGACCAGCAACCTCGCGTCGATCCTGCCGGTCAGACGGCCCGCGGCCAACATTGAAATCAAGGTCCCGACCCCGCGTGGAGCGGTCAGGAAGCCCGATTGAAGCACTGAATAGCCGTAAAGGCTCTGAAGCAGCGGTGGCAGCAGCGCGAGGCCGGCGAGAAGAAGCACGCCGGTGATCACCATGAAAAGAAGCGACGTCGCGAAATTTCGGTCCGTGAACATCTGTTTCTCGAACAGCGGGTGTTCGGAGGTGATTGTGTGGACCAGGAACATCCAGAATCCCGCAATCGCGAACCCCGCCTCGATGCAAATTTCCCAGCTGTCGAACCAATCCTTCTGCTCACCGCGGTCTAGGAACATCTGCAGCGCGGCCAACCCAATTCCCAATAAGGCAAAGCCGAACAAGTCGAATCGCTTCTTCTGGGTGCCGCTGGACGGCATCGACGCCAAAAGGACAAAAAAGCAGAGGACTCCGACCGGCAGGTTGACCAGGAAAACCCAGCGCCAGTTGTAGCTGTCGGTCAGCCAGCCGCCGAGCACCGGCCCCAGGATCGGACCGATCATGATGCCGCCGCCGAACACGGCCATCGCCTGGCTGTGCTTTTCCACAGGGTTGATGTCGAAGAGAGTGGCCTGCGCGAGCGGGACGATGAACGCGCCGCCGACGCCCTGTACCGCCCGGAATAGCACCATTTCCGGGAGCGACGTGGCGGTTGCACAGAGGACCGACGCGGTTGTGAATCCGACAACGGAAATCAACAACAGCCGCTTGCGCCCGATGCGGTCGGCGAGCCAGCCGCTCATCGGCAACGCGATGGCGGAGGCAACGATATAGCTGGTGAGGACCCAGGTGATCGTGTCCTGGGTCGCGCTGAGGCTCGCCATCATGTGCGGGAGCGCGACGTTGGCGATCGTCGTATCCAGCACCTGCAGCAGCACTGCCGCCATGACGCCGACGGTGACAAGCGCGCGCTGGCCGGAGGGCAGCGGGTGAGCGGCAGTGAAAGCGGTCGCCACCGTCTTACCTGTTGCTGTTCAGGGTAACCGTTACTTCGGCCGAAAGGCCGGCGATCATCGGCCGCGACGGTGTTCCCTCGAACGCAATCCGCACCGGGACGCGCTGCGTCACCTTGACCCAGTTGCCGTTGGCATTCTGCGCGGGAAGCAGCGAAAATTCGCTTCCGGTGCCCGCGCCAACACTCTGGACGTAGCCGGGGAATTTGGTGCCGGGATAAGCATCGATCGTGATCGTCGCCTTCTGCCCCGGCACCATGCGGGTCAGCTGCTTCTCCTTGAAGTTCGCTTCCACCCAAGCGCCGTTGCTATGCACGACGGATAGCATTCCAAGGCCCTGCACTGCCATTTGCCCGACCTGAAGCTTGTCGGCATTGGCAACATCGCCGGACATTGGTGCACGCACCACCGTCCGTTCGAGATCAAGCTTCGCCTTGTCGACGGCAGCCTGCGCCTGCTGGATCGACGGCTGCTGGCCGGGCGCGATCGCGGCCTGCGCGTTAGCAGCGCGAGCTTTCGCGTCAGCAACCTGCTGTTCGGCATCCTTCACCTTGTTGAGCGCATCTTCGTAGTCCGCGCGCGTGGTGAAGCCTTGTTTCAGAAGTGCGGCCTGACGATCGAGTGCATGCTGCTGGATTGCCAGGTTCGCCTGCTCTCCCGTGATGTCTGCGCCGGTCCCCGCAGCCTGAGTCTTCAGCTGCGTGGTCTGCAGCTTTGCCGCCGCCAGCTGCCCTTCCGCCTGCTCCAGAGCCACCTGGAACGGCGCCGGATCGATCTTGAACAGCACATCGCCCGCCTTAACGTGATCCCCATTCTTCACGTCGACCTCGATCACCGGTCCGGTCACCTGAGCACTCACCGAGACGATATCGGTCTTCACCTGGGCGTTGTCGGTCGACTCGGTCTTGCCGCCTGTGAACCACCAATAGGCGCCCAGCCCCAACAACAGCAACGGAACGACGAGCAGCAGAGTCGGACGCATCCACGAACGCCGGTTCCTGACGACCACGGTTTCCGCATCGGTCGCACCCGCTTCCTCAGCTTCCACTTGCTCGCCTTCGAGCTTTTCCCGTTTCATCTCGTTCACGCGGTCGCCCTCTTTTTATGCTGTCCCGCCGCGACATTGCCGCGGATCCTGAGCAGGTCCCGATGGAACTGCTCGACTTCGCTGCCATTCAAACCGCCCAACGCCTGCGCCGTCAGCTCGGCTGCAACAGCCTTGAGTTTTCGGATCAGTGGTTCGGCCTTCGGGGTGATCTCAAGCCGCCACGCCCGCCGGTCAGCCGGATCCGCTTTGCGCTCGACCAAGCCCGTTTCCTCGAGGCGATCGATGACCCGGCAGAGCGTGATCGGCTCCATCTCCAGGATCTCGGCAAGCTCGACCTGACGAAGCCCCGGCTGGCGTTTCAGCCGGGCAAGCGTCTTCCACTGGACGCGCGTGACCCCGAAATCCACCGCCCTCTGGTCGAAGGCACGCCGGATCGTGCGCGCGGTCTCGTTGATCTCGAAGAGCAGGTCTTCCATAGGTGGCGGATATAATAAGCGTTGCTTATTAGTTCAATGTTAAAACGTAACGGTTGAGAGGCCGCTTGATTGCCTTTATTGGAGACGATTAACGACGTGCGCCGCTGCGGGACGGTTGGTCGACAGGCACTTGCCATCCCCTGTCGCTTCGCTATTTAGCCCGCCTGCTTCGGGTTGGCCCGAAGCTGCTCCCCGGTAGCTCAGCGGTAGAGCATCCGACTGTTAATCGGACGGCCGCCTGTTCGAATCAGGCCCGGGGAGCCATATATCTTGAAAACCTGTTTGTTTTCAATGGTTTGTGGCTTCTATTTGGCTAACCTTGGAGGCATGGTTAGCCAAATTTACTCACTCACCGCGTTGGGTGAGCCTGCTGCAGGTACGCCACCTGTGCCTGTAGCGCGACGAGTTGGGCGTCGTTATTGTTCAGTGCGCGTGAACCGAAGAAGGCAACGAGGGCGAGCAGAATGGTCGCGAAGATCGATCCTCCCCAGCCGAGGATCTTGGTGATCGTCGTGACGCTGTCCTTCACGTCGCCGATGGACGTCTTGATGTGTGCGTAGCGTTCGGCGCACAGATCCTCATGCGCTTCCACCTTCTCGTGAGCCGCTTGAGCATGGGCCATCGCTTCCGCCGCAGTCACATCACTCATTGCGTTTGACACCTATCCAATGCTGAATCCACCTGGTCGGCCCAGCCACCCGGGGCTTCGTAAAGGCCGAGCTGAGCTTGTGAACGGGCGTTCCGTTCCACCGCAGTGGGGGGCATTGGGGTGTCACGCAAAGGTTTGGGACGCAATGCTTTTAGGCGAGCGCGCTCCTCTTTTGAGGGACACTCGACCCGCTTCTCGACGTACTGGATGACGGGCTTCTCGACGATCGCTGGGGTTGTCGCACAGCCGGCGAGCGCGATCGTCGGGATAAGAAGAAGGTGCTTCACCGGAGTCTCTCCATGATAGCTTCGAATTCCGACTTGGGCATCCGGACTTGGACGTACGGACCCTCTTTGACATGGGTGCAGCGCAGCGGATGGTCCTGCATCGGGCCCTTCTCAGGAGCCATGTTGCAGTAGTTGTTGCACGTAGGCCCACCCGGCGTGCAGTTACCGGGTCCGGGTTCGTGCATGCAGACATAGACACCCTCATAGATCTCGGGCTCGCCGCGAACGGTGACGATTGCCTCGTCGCCCTCGAACGTCACGTTGACGTACGGCGGAAAACCCTGACCGGTGGCAGCGGTCAACGCTCCGATCTTTTTCACTGCCACCCCTTCCAAGCTGCCTTCGAGTCTTCCTCGATGGCCTTGCAGTCCGCAGTCGGGTTGCCGGTCGGCTTTCGATTTTGTAGCTCCGTGATCTGACGCTGGGCCGAAGCGAACTTGCGGGCATTCGCTTGCTGTTCTTGTGCCAGAGCAGCGTCAGCCGCTCGAGAGTGTTGCTCCGCTTGAAGAGCCTCGCGGCTGATCTGGTCCAGCGTCGTTTTCCGGTTGGCGTCTTCTTTGACAACGGCGGCAGCGAAATTGAGCAGTGTGGCGTGATCCTCTTTGGGCGCCGACAAGGTCACCTGCAGCGAGTGCCGGAACTGGCTTTCGAGATCGAGCTGATCATGCGCCTTGCTAAGATCGTGACGGAGGATCGCGATATAGACCGCAACCGCAGCGAGTAGAACGAAGGGCAAAGCTTTCTTGGCGATTGCCCACACCTCGCCCCAGGCTATTTTTTCAAGCATCGGTTGTGCCGTCCTTCGAGTTGATGTTGAGCGAGAGTCCACCCGGACCAGTGATGCTGACCAAAGCCTTCACCGCGGCGACGAGAACGATAAGGACGAAAGCCGCGATGGTGCCGATCAGAAGCCAGATCGTCCAACCCTTGATCTTCAGCCCCTCCATGAGAAGCTGGAAGCAAAGATCACTGTTACCGGCCAGGTGGCAGTAGGTCTCCGGATCGAGACCCCACAGCTGCCAGATCAAAATCGCGAACAGAAGCGGCAGGACCGCCGCGAGTGCGATCAGGTTCCACTTGATGTGTTTATTAAGCAGCACGGCGCTGAGCCTGTGCAAGGCGGACGTCGTATCGATGGCGAAAGTATGCCGTCCCGTTGTAACGCTTCGCCACCGTCACCCAGTCTCCGCGCTGAAGCGCGCGAAGCAGGACGGCGTCGCTCTTGATGAATAGCACGAAGTGATCGAGCTGGTCGGCCACCGACTGGCTCTCGAGCCACGCAAACTCCATCGAGTCCTTGCAGCCGCAGCGGCTGTAGTTTTCGCCGAGGATCTGGAAGCCGCCGTAGGACGCCGAAGCAAAGCCAGCGTCGGGCGCCAGGCAGACAGCCTCCGCCAGTTGGTCGTACCGAGCGGTCTGGCTGGCCGGGTATTTCTTCGGATCCCAGACGGGGTAACTGATGTCGGGGTGGGAACCGTCGAATCGCCCGCCCGTTGCATGGCTGAAGCGATGCGGCTCGAACAGGATGACCGGACGGCCGTCGACGAACGGAGAGCCGGTGCTTTCGACCTCGTAGAGCGCTTTGACGTAGGAAACGTCGACGCCGAGTGACGATGCAGCAGACGCAAACGCGGTCGGAGTGATCGCAGTGTCGGGCCCGATCGTCAGGAATTTGATTACCGCAGCCTTCGTCGCCGGCCCGGCGACGCCGTCCACAGTCACAGTGCCAAGTCGCTGCTGAAGTTCCGCGATTGTCATGACCTGGTCTCTTCTCGCAGCGGGGGTTGCGGGCGGCTCCAGGCGCACTCAGGAGAAATCTATGTTTCACGCCCTTCGTTACGCCGTCACATTCCCTAGCAACGGGGTGTCGCTGAGCGGCCAGCTAAGCCTTCAACCAGGTTCCACCGCGATCTCGGGTGCCAACGGCGCCGGGAAGAGCTTCATCGCGGAGATGCTCCGCTATGGCCTGTTCGGGAAGAAGGCCCTCCGTGGCCCCGCGTCCGACTACAAGACGCTCGACATGGAGCTCACCTTCAGCGTCGGTGACACCACCTATCGGGTCGCACGCGGAAAGAAGGAGCTGATCGAGAGCGATGAGCCGCTCGCCGTCGGTGCCGACGCCGTCAACAAGAAGATCCTCGAGATCCTCGGGTTCGATCTCGAGGTGTTCGACGTCGTCTGCGCCGCCAACCAGAAGGAGTCGGAGAGGCTTACGCGCCTGACACCTGCCAGAAGGAAAGAGCTGATCGACGACGTTGTCGGTCTGACCCGACAGGAGACCATCGAGAAAGCGTGCCGCGAAGAGGCGAAAGGACTTGCTCGCGAGGCAGAGGCTCTGATCCGAACACTGGTGCTGCCGGAGAAGCCGGATAAGCCGAAGGGCTACCACCAGTCAGCGAAAATCGCCGACGAGCTGCGCGAGACGAAAGAGCTGATCGAGCTGCGCTCGAAGTTGCAGCGAGTGATCGACGCAGTGCCGCCGGAGCCTGTGAAGCCACCCAAGGCTTGTCCAGACATCAAGGCGCTCGAGGCGCACGAGAAGCGACGGATTGCTTCAGAGGCCCACCGTATGGCCGTTCATCGCCAGCTCGCGTCGATGCAGGAGCCGGCATACACACTCGAGGAGATCGAGCAAGCCGAGGCGTTGGCCGCGTACGACGCTGACATGGAGAAGCGTGGACCTCGTCCTGATTACACCCAAGCGCAGTTGGATGAGTTCTCGTTGATCCTCGACGCAAAAGATGCGGTGGCCAATCGAGGCGAGGCGGTTATTTGCCCGGAGTGCGAGCATGAGTTTCACCCCGGGCTCGACTCGTTGCATGGCCGACGAACCGCTGGCCGGTCTTGCGGTTGAACGTGAACCTCACTCTTAAAGTGGACATGATCTCACCACTGACTCATCGATCGCTGGATGTCGCAAGTCTACAGCACCGCCTACAAGTCGGTCCTCCGCGCGGTGGGCGACGTGGTCAAGGATATTCAGTCCACCAGAACCGATCTCGCGATCCGCTACTGGGCGTGGGAAGATCGCGTCGACGAAGAGAAGCTACCGGCTGAGACCCTGATCGGTGTCAACGGCTTCTCCTTTCAGGAGAATCTCGGTCAGTGGGTTGTACGGTTCGGCATCACAATCTCGACGTTCGACGATGCCAATCTGCTCATAGAGGCCGAGCTGATTGACAGCTTGCACGATGCCTTCGGCGAGAAAATGAAGATCTCAGTGTTTGATCCGAATACCGCGGAGATTATCAACGAGCTCGCATCAGTTCATTTTGAGGTGATGCCGATGGGGCAGAGCCAATACCGGAACTATCGCACCATCGGTATCGAAGCCCTACGAACCGGAACCTGACGCACTGGGACAACCATGAAGCATTTCAGTAGCGGCATGCATTGCTGCTGCTTGCTTATCAAGATCGGCGGTATCGTCGGAACGAGACAAGGTTCGGCCGATGTGGCTCGTGCGATTATGCAGATCCGCCGTGTCGACCAGCTGGCCGTTGATCATGACCTTTCCATAAACCAATCCGGTCATCCATCGATCTCTTGAGTAGTAGGCGAAGACGTCAAAACCGTCATAGCCGCCCTGTTTGTTCGGGGCGTTGAACTCCCCACAAACGACACCAGTGCCTTCGGGGCCTTCAACCTCACGAAGCTGACCAAGGTTCATCCGCTGCTCGATGAAGCTGCTGAAGGGAACTTCAGTCGAGCCCTCATGACTGATGAGGGTGTTGGTGAGAGGATCACGCAGTTGAAAGCGACCGGTGGTCTCGACGATGAGTGTCTTCATACTTTTGCTTAAACGGCACATTGTCCGTCAAGACAGGACAAATTGTGGATTAGGTAAAAGAAAACCCCGGGTGTTCCCACCCGGGGTTTCTTGTTCATCAGATCAGACCGACTTACGGGTTGGCCGTCACCGCGTCGAGGTTGAGAATGTCGCGCGTGTCACCAAAGACGAGACGGTAACCCGCGTTCTTCGTCTTGATGTAGCGAACCTTCTGGTTCTCGATCGAGCGGGTCGACTCTTCGATGTCGGAGCCGTTCTCGACGAGCTCTTCGATCGTCTCGCCGCGGATGAAGCCAATGAGCTGCGATGCCGGAGCGCTCGAGGAAACCTCGAAGTTGACGCTCTGGTTGAACCGCGGGTTCTCAATGGCCGCGTTGACGCCCGCCTTCGCGAGGACGTCGGTCATGGTCATGCCCAGCGCGTAGGGCTTCGCAAACATGCGCTCCCACTCGAAGAACATGTCCCAGTTGCCGACAACCGTGTCGACCGGAACACCCGCCTGGGCCCGGGTGATCAACCATTTCAGGAAGATCTCCCAATCCATGCGGCCGGCGCCGATCGCAGCATGACCGGTATAGAGTGCGCCGAGGTCTGACGCATTCGTCACCGACGCCGCGCCGTTAACGCCGTCACCATTGACCAGAAGGCTGGTGACGATCGCAACCTGGCCGAGCTGAACTTCGCGCTCGATGCGGTTCGCATACGGGGTCACGAGGTCGAGGCTGATCCGGCGCTCAAACTCGTAGGTGAACTCATACCCGCCACCAAACTTGTGGAAGGTGATCGAGTTCTGGCTCATCTGCAGCGAACGGATCGGAACGCGTGAACCTTCGGCGATGACACCCGTCTGCTGGTAGTCCTCGGCCTTGTCGTCGATGACACGGCTGATCAGCTCGACGCTCGACGTGCCGCGGCTATTCGCCAGCATTCCGTCGACCTTTTCGATCTGGTTCTGGCGATACTTCCACGCGATCACGTCGGTGATTACTTCCGGGAAGAAGGCACGCGTACCCGGCTTGAACTGGAAGGTGTCGGCAGCGGCCTGGAGGATAACCCCCTGGTCGATGTCTTCCTTCACCGGCAGGCCCAGGTGGGCCAACGCGATTTCGTAACCGTTGAGGCCGGCACCCTTGTACTTGCCCTGGTCGGGATCAACGGCGAGACGGCAAAAGTCACGCAGCGACAGACCAGCCCGCTTTGCGGTCGCAATCAAGGTCTGGCCGGCTGCGAGGCTCTCTTGCGGATTGTCGCTGTCAAGGCCCGCGAGCACCTGCTCGACCGGCTTCCGGTTGCGAGCGAGTTCGAGGAGATTGGACTTCATTTTGGTTGGTGCCCTTTCGTTACAGCTTCTCGACGACGACGTAGTCGCTGCCGACTTCGATGATGACGTTCATCGCGTGGTGGGCATCGCGCGAACGTCGTGGTCGAGCATCAGCGGGATCGATTTCCCACTGTCGATGCTGTCGTTGATCTGCTTGAGGGTCAGCGGCGTCGCGACGGCGCCTTCCCACAGCGTCCCCTTCTTCCCGGGCAGCGGCTTGTTATTGAGCGAGATCGATTCAAAGACAGCGATCGCGTCGAGGTTCACGTCTTCGCCGACGCGATCCTTGATCAACTGCTTGAGTTCGGGGGTAAGCTCCAGGCGCTTCATGCACTGAGCGCCTACGCTCGGGTTGACAGCTCCTTCGAGGAAAGAGCCGTCAACCGCGGTTCACCGCCCTTTACTGATGCATATTCATCATTTTCGGACCCATGTGGGTCGTTGGCAGCATCAGCATATTGGCCGCTGACGTGGTGGGGTAGCTTGCCGCCTGATCAACCTGCGGGCTGAATACCGGTCCCGCTTCACCAACATAGCCACCAACCAAATGCTGTGTAGCGCTAATCTGCGAGCTGTCGAGCTCATGTGGAGTCCGACCGAGCGTGCCGATCCCGTTCTGCTCCCAGATGCTCATGAAATTGTTATCCCAACCGTTGAACCAGTCAGTGTGAAAAGTCGTGCCATTGGGTACGGTACAGCCACATTGCGTTGCGCGGTTATCATCTGAGGTCAGCCGCCAGTTGCCGTAATCGCTGAACCCCTGCTGAGTGTAGTGGATCTCCCCCTGCAAAGCGGGGATGTAGTAATAGTTCTTGGGACAGACAAAATTGCCACCGTTGGGTGCAGTGTGATCCGCGTCATAGACGCGCGGAATGATGTGCGTGTAAGCGCCGGGTGACCAAATATTGGTACCGTCCCAGCAATCCGGCCCGCTGAAGTTGACAAAAAAGTCATCACCCGCAAGACAGTGACCGCCGAACGGATCACTGCCGTCCGCATTCTTAAGGAAATGCGCTTGGTAGGTCGTGCCGCTATCGACGCAGTTGTAGATGAAGTCGGCACTCATGTTGCCAGCGAACATGCTCTCTGACGCGACCGTCTGAGATATGTTCAGGGTGTATGTACCGGTCCCACCAGTGCCGGTGCCAAAACCAAGGATCTGTGTTCCCGGGGTGATCCCCGCGCCGGAAAGCCGCAGTCCAATGCTAAGCGACGAACCCGAGGTGACGGTTAGCGTCGTCCCGGAGATAGAACCGGTGAAATTGCTGAGGTGATTTACCAGCGTATATCGGGTGTGGCCGATCGTTGAATTGGTACTGTTGATGATCGTCTGCAGGAACGCCCATTGATCATCCATGTTAAACAGCAGCACGTAGCGCTGACCCGGAACAAGATTAGTCGCGAGCTTCCCATCGCCCGGAAAATTTTCCAGGTAATAGATGATGGCCTTATCGAATTTGACGGCGTAATTGTGACTGTCTCCGAACGGATTGGTCTTGTAGAAGGCCGGCATCCAATAGCAGGTGCCGTTGACATCATACCCGGCGGCGTCGCTCGCGCTGTAGGTACGGTTTGAAGCGTATGTGGAATAAGCGTTGCAGCGATAGTTGCCGAAAAAGATGTGACAATGCGACGCACCTGGCTGACCGTAATTGCGCTCCGGATCGTCACATAGAATCTTCTGGTGGGTGCCACCAACCAGTGTTCGGAACTTCGCCTGCGGACAGGTTCCACCATCTGCTGTGGTCAAGCACATCGTGTAGGTGTCAGTGCTTGTGACCCGTCCAACTGACGTCGTGACCGGGATATTCGTTAGCCCCAGCTGCGGAGCCGGCGTCGTCACCGGATTGATCGGCGAATTGACGCCTCC
>Ga0157369_10005349_pt1 | contig 14960 bp, 15 predicted proteins | sample C25metaG_FD_113461 | JGI IMG/M metagenome (GOLD analysis project Ga0157369, IMG submission 113461) | Corn rhizosphere microbial communities from Kellogg Biological Station, Michigan, USA - C2-5 metaG | ecosystem: Host-associated > Plants > Roots > Rhizosphere > Soil | place: USA: Michigan...
GCTGCCGGCGCCGGCGAGCACGAGCAAGGGCGCAGCGTCGTACCGAACGGCTTCGCGTTGTGCGTCGTTCAGGGGGAACTGCAAGGGAGCGTTGCGAAGGGCGTTGCTACAATGCCGGCGATTGTACCGGCGGCGCGCATCGATGAGCAGTCTTGACGCGGCGTCGTCGATCCCTTCCCGATTTTCATCGCGCACGGGCGCGATCTTCCATGGCGCATTACGCGATCGGCGACATTCAAGGCTGTCACGCGGAGTTCCGCGAGCTTCTGACGCTGATCGAGTTCTCGCCGGCGAACGATCGGCTGTGGCTCACCGGTGATCTCGTCAATCGCGGTCCCGATTCGCTCGGCGTGCTGCGCGAGGTGCGCGCGCTCGGGGGCGCCGCGCGCACCGTGCTCGGCAACCACGACCTGCATCTGCTGAGCGTCGCCGCCGGCCATGCGCGCGCGCGCCACGACGACACGCTCGCGCCGATTCTCGAAGCGCCCGATCGCGACGAACTCCTCGACTGGCTCGCGCGCCAGCCGCTGGCGATCGCCGAGGACGACATGCTGATGGTGCACGCCGGCGTCCTGCCGCAGTGGACGACGCCGCGCGTGCTCGAGCTCGCGCGCGAAGTCGAGGCGACGCTCGCCGGCGACGCCCGCGACGCGTTCCTGCGCGTGCTCTACGGCGACGAGCCGTACGCCTGGCGCGACGACCTCGAAGGCTTCGACCGGTTGCGCATCGTCGTCAACGCGCTGACGCGTTTGCGTTTCTGCAATCGCGACGGGCGCATGGAATTTCGCGAAAAGCGCGGCGCCGGGTACGCGCCACCGGGCTACGCGCCGTGGTTTCGCCAGGAGAATCGGCAAACCGGATCGTCGCTCGTCATCTGCGGACACTGGTCGACCCTGGGATTGCTGCTCGCGCCGAACGTGCTGATGCTCGATTCCGGTTGCCTGTGGGGCGGCGCGCTCACGGCGATACGGATGTCCGATCGGCGCGTGTACCAGGTGCCGGGCCATGCGCCGGTAACGCCAGCGCCGCGCGAATAGCCGCTTCGGATTCGCCCGCCAGCGCCCGGCGCTGCCGGCCCGCGGCGGGCAGCGGCGGCGTCGCGATGAGATCGACGACGAGCGCCGGCTCGCCGCAAATGCGCCAGAACGAATGCAAAAACGTGACGTCGTCGTAGGCGGGCGCCCGCGAGATCTCGCCTGTGCGCGACAGATAGCGGATCGCGACCGGCTGGACGTGGCCTTCCGCGTCGACGATCGGCTGCAGCAGCGATCCCTTGAACGGCAGCACTTTCGTGCCGTCGGTCACGGTGCCCTCGGGGAACACGGCGACGATGTCGCCGGCGGCGAGCGCCCCGCCGACCTCACGATTGACGCGATGCGTGTCGCTGCGTCGCGCGCGCTCGATGAACAGCGTTCCGACGCCGCCGACCAGGCGGCCGATCAGCGGCCAGCGCGCGATCTCGGACTTGGCGATGAAGCGGACGGGCCCCACCGCGTGCAACGCGAAGATGTCGAGCCAGGAGACGTGGTTGGCGACGACGAGGACGTTCGGGTGCGCGAGCGCACCGCTCATCCTGATGTCGACGTTCAGCAGATGCAGCAGCCGCCGCGACCAGCGGCGGATGCGCACGCGGCGTGCGTGCGCATCGAGCGACGGGAATGCGAACAGCACGGTGCCGAGGCCGTGCAGGAAGTGCAGCGTGACGCGCGGGATGCGCCACAGCCGGCGCAGCGCGCGCGTGGGCAGCGGACGCGGGCGATGCACGGCGTCACCACAGCGCCTCGCCGTACGCCTCGCGATAGCGCCGCGCGACGAGGTCGGCGTCGATCGCGTGATTCTGCCCGCCGCGGGATGCGATCTTGATCGCGCCGAGCACGGATGCAAGCTGCCCGCTGTGCTGCCAGTCCCAACCGGCGGCGATGCCGTACAGGAGGCCCGCGCGATAGGCATCGCCGCAGCCGGTGGGATCGACGAGCGCCGCCGGCGGCGCCGGGGCGATCGTGTACGTGCCGCCCTCGGCGTGAATGACGGAGCCCTCGCCGCCGAGTGTCACGACGAGCGCGTCGACGCGCTCGGCGATCTCGCCGAGAGACCAGCCGGTGCGCTCGGACAGCAGCTTCGCCTCGTAATCGTTGACCGCCAGGTAGGTCGCGGCCTCGATCAGCGACGAAAGCTCGGCGCCCGTGAACAGCGGCAGCCCCTGCCCGGGATCGAACAGGAAAGGTATGCCGGTCGCGGCGAACTGCGCGGCGTGTGCCTGCATGCCCTCCTTGCCGTCCGGCGCGACGATCCCCACGCCGATGTTCGCCACGTCGCCGACGCTGTTGCGGTGCGACAGGTTCATCGCGCCCGGATGGAACGCGGTGATCTGGTTGTCGTCGAGGTCGGTGATGATGAACGCCTGCGCGGTGTACGTGTCGTCGATCACGCGCACGCCATCGGCCGCGATACCGAGGTCATTCAGGCGCGCCCGGTAGCTTTCGCCGTCGCGGCCGAGCGTGCCCATCACCACCGGCTCGCCGCCGATGCCGCGCAGGTTGTAGGCGATGTTGCCGGCGCACCCGCCCCATTCGCGGCGCATGTCGCTGATCTGGAAGGCGACCGAGAGCATGTGCGTCTGCTCGGGCAGGATGTGGCGCGCGAAGCGATCGGGAAACACCATGATCGTGTCGAACGCGAGCGAGCCGCAGATCAGTGTGCGCATGGAAAACCGCCGGGAGTGAAGTCGCGCGGAAGTGTAGCGCAGGCGGGCGCGGGAGAATCAATACACGGGTCGGAGACGATTCTCCGTCGGCGTCGGTGATCGGGACCGGCCTGCGCCGGCGGGTATTACGTCTCTGACCCCAATTACGCCGCGGCGCCGTTCACCGCCTCGCGGCCGATCTCGCGCACGATGTACTGCTGGCGCCGCGACACGGGCAGCGTTTCGGCGATGCCGTGCAGCAGCACTTCCCAGTGCGCATCACCGTCGTCGTTCGCGCGCCGCTCGAAGCCGCGGATGAAATCGCGCGCGACGAGGCAGTTGCGGTGCACGCGCACGAAGCGCACGCCGAACTCCTGTTCGAGGCGCGTCAGCGATTCCTCGAGCAGATATTCGCGCTGCGCCGTGCGGATCGTGATGTATTTGAGCTCCGCCTTCAGGTAGACCACCTCGTCGACGGGTACGAGCACGACGCGCGAGCGCTCGGTCACCGACAGGAAGCGTCGCGCCGCGGCCGGCAACTGGCTCAACTTCTCGATCGTCATCGGTTTCAATCGCGGTACCTTTTGCAATGCTGCCAACAACCGTTGGACGCGCACCGGCTTGACGAGGTAGTCGATGGCGTGCACTTCGAATGCGGCCAGCGCGTGCTGGTGAAATGCGGTCGTGAAGATCACGACGGGCGGTCGCGACAGCTTGAGCAAATGCCGGGCCAATTCGATCCCGTCCATGCCCGGCATGTGGATGTCGGTGAGCACGAGGTCGGCCGGCGCCGAATGCAGGATGTCGAGCGCTTCGCGTCCGTGCTGTGCCTCGCCGACGATCGAGATCGGCAGCACCGCCGCGCAATCGTCGAGCAGTTCGCGCAACCGGTGGCGCGCGGGCGCCTCGTCGTCGACGAGCAGGACGCGCAGCGGTGCTTCAGCCATGATCGGTCCTCAGTTGCGCGAGCGCCGGCAGGGATTCGCCCAGGTGCGGTTCGCGCCGTCGTTCGCGTGGCGGCGGCTCGGCGCGTCGCTCACCCAGCGTGGGCTCGCGCCGCTTCTGCGTGCCCGCGTCGGCACCGCGCTCGCGCCGCGCCGCCGTGGACGCGTTGCCGCCGATGCGCGCCGCCTTGGTCGTCCGGTACGGCATCCTGATGTGCACTTCGTACGTATCGCGCGTGACGCGCGACTCGAGGCTCGCCTCCGCATCGAAATGCAGCGCGAGACGCTCGCGGATGTTGTCGAGCGCCATCCGGTTGCCGGCGTGATGGCGCGCGCTGTTCGCCGTGTACGGATTGCGCAGCAGCGCGTGGACCTCGTCGCGCGACAGGAAGATGTTGATCGACAGCACGCCCGGCGTCGTCGACGGCTCGATGCCGTGGTACACGGCATTCTCGAGCAGCGGTTGCAGCACGAGCGGCGGCACGAGGGCGTCGCCCGGCATGCTTTTCACGTTCCAGTCGATCACGAGCCGATCGCCGAGGCGCAACTGCTCGAGTTCGAGGTATTGCCGGCACAGCTCGACTTCGTCGGCAAGCGGCGCGAGCTCGCGGTTGTCGCGCATCAGCACGCGAAACAGGTCGGCGAGATCCTCGAGCGCGACTTCGGCGCGCCGCGGCTCGCTGCGCATCAGCGACAGCACCGCCGTGAGGCTGTTGAACAGGAAGTGCGGCCGGATGCGCGCCTGCAGCGCCTGCAGCCGCGCCTCGGTGATCGCCGGCGACAGTGCGCGGGCGCGCAGCCGGAAATACGCGATCAGCGCGAATTGCGCCGTCAATGCGAACACGAGATGCCGCACGAGCGAGGCGGGCGAATCGCCGGCGACGCCGGGCAGCAACCGGTCGGTGCCGACGGCGATGGCGCAGGTGACGAACGTCACGGCGAGGATCGCCGCGCGATCGGTTGCGCGGGCAAGCCAGGGCTGCACGAGCCACAGCAGCGCGAGTTCGGCGAAAAGATGCGGCTCGACGAAACCGGTGAGCGCCGCCCATTCGGTGGCCAGCGCGGGCAGGCGCGGTTCCCGCGCGAGCGCGATCAGAAGGGTGGCGCCGTTCACCCCGAGCAGAATGCGCAGGACCGTGCCGAGGTTGCGCAGATCGGGCAATGCGGGTGCCGCGGGCGGTTGTTTTATAATCCCCTGCATAACGAACGCGATATGCAAGCATCATGCCGGGCGCCGGCATCGGGAACGGCGCGGGATCGCATGAATGCTCGCCCGAACGCGTCGCTCCCGCGCGTGTCATGCGTGTCGCGGGCTGCGTCTTCCTGCCATTGTCGACAAGCGGCCGCACTCATGCAAGGCCGGCCCGCACGAGCCTGATGCCCGCCTCCGAACCGCCGTCCGATTCCGGCAACAACCCCCAACCGCCGAACGACGCCACTCCGGTGCCGTCGAGCGGCACCTGGTCGGGCCGCTTCGGCGAGCCGATGTCGGTGCGCATGCAGCGCTTCAACGCCTCGGTCGACTTCGACCGCCGGCTGGCGCTCGCCGATATCGCGGGCTCGCGCGCCCACGCGACGATGCTTGCCGCACGCGGCATCATCAGCGACGACGACCTCGACGCGATCGAGCGCGGCCTGGCGCAGATCGAGCGGGAAATCGCGAGCGGCACCTTCACGTGGCAGCGCGCGCTCGAGGACGTGCACTTCAACATCGAGCGGCGGCTGACGGCGCTCGTCGGCGATGCCGGCAAACGGCTGCATACGGCGCGCTCGCGCAACGATCAGGTCGCGACCGACATCCGGTTGTGGCTGCGCGAGGCGATCGACGCGCTCGTCGGGCAGCTCGTCGCGATGCGACGCGCGCTCGTCGAGCTCGCATCGCGCCACGCCGACACGATCATGCCGGGCTTCACGCATCTGCAGGTTGCGCAGCCGGTCACGTTCGGTCACCACCTGATGGCGTACGACGCGATGCTCGCGCGCGACGTCGAGCGCCTCGTCGATTGCCGCAAGCGCGTGAACCGGCTGCCGCTCGGCAGCGCGGCGCTGGCGGGCACCAGTTATCCGATCGACCGCGAACAGGTCGCGCGCGAGCTCGGTTTCGACGCGCTGGCGACGAACTCGCTCGACGCCGTGGCCGATCGCGATTTCGCGATCGAATTCACCGCGGCGGCCGCGCTCGTGATGGTGCACCTGTCGCGCTTCGCCGAGGAGCTCGTGCTCTGGTCGTCGCCGCGCTTCGGCTTCGTGACGCTGGCCGATCGCTTCTGCACCGGCAGCTCGATCATGCCGCAGAAGAAGAACCCCGACGTTCCCGAGCTCGTGCGCGGCAAGTCGGCGCGCGTCATCGGGCACCTGACCGCGCTGCTCGTGCTGATGAAGGCGCAGCCGCTCGCGTACAACAAGGACAACCAGGAAGACAAGGAGCCGTTGTTCGATAGCGTCGATACGCTCGCCGACGTGCTCGCGATCATGACCGATCTCGTCGCGACCGGCCTCACGGCGAATCCGGAACGCATGCGCGACGCGGCGCGCGAAGGACATGCAACGGCCACCGACCTCGCCGATTACCTGGTGCGAAAAGGTTTGCCGTTCCGCGATGCGCACGAGGCGGTCGCACGCGCCGTGCGCGAGGCCGAGCAGCGACGCTGCGATCTTGCCGCGCTGCCGCTCGACGAGCTAAGGCGCATTTCACCGCTGATCGAGGCCGATGCCCTCGACGCACTCACGCTCGAAGCATCGGTCGCGAGCCGCGATCACATCGGCGGCACTGCGCCGCAACAGGTGCGGGCGGCGATCGACGCCGCGCGCCGCGAAATCTGGAGTTCGAAATGACCAAACTCGCATTCCTCGGCCTTGGCGTGATGGGCCATCCGATGGCGGGCCACCTCGCGAAGGCCGGGCACGACGTCACCGTGTACAACCGCACGCCGGAGAAAGCCGCGCAATGGGTGGCGCAATACGGCGGGCGTTCGGCGCCGTCGCCGGCCGATGCGGCGCGCGACGCGCAAATCGTGCTGATGTGCGTCGGCAACGACAACGACGTGCGGGCGGTCGCGAAGGATGCGCTCGCCGGCATGAGCGCGCAGGCGATTCTCGTGGATCACACGACGGCATCCGCGGAGGTCGCACGCGAGGTGGCGGCAGCGGCGAAGGCGCGCAACGTCGACTTCCTCGACGCGCCGGTCTCCGGCGGCCAGGCGGGCGCCGAGAACGGCAAGCTGACGATCATGGTAGGCGGCGACGAAGCGGTATTCGCGAAGGTGCAGCCGGTGCTTGCGCTGTACGGACGCGCGGTCACGCTGATGGGCGCGACGGGCGCGGGGCAGCTCACGAAGATGGTCAACCAGATCTGCATCGCGGGGCTCGTGCAGGCGCTGTCGGAAGGCATCAACTTCGCGCAGCGCGCAGGGCTGGATCCGAGCCTCGTGCTCGACGTGATCAGCAAGGGCGCCGCGCAGTCGTGGCAAATGGAAAACCGCGGCCGGACGATGGTCGAGGACAAGTTCGACTTCGGCTTCGCGGTCGACTGGATGCGCAAGGACCTCGGCATATGCCTCGCCGCCGCCCGCGGCAACGGGGCGGCGCTGCCGGTCACGGCACTCGTCGATCAGCTCTATTCGCGCGTGCAGGCACGCGGCGGCCACCGCTGGGATACGTCGAGCCTGATTCGATTGTTGCGGGATCAGGGCTGAATCGAAAGGCGCTCGCCTTCCACCACGCGCACCTCGTAGGTGATCTCGGCCGCGTGCGCCAGCATGATCGTGGCCGAGCAGTACTTCTCCTTCGAGAGCCTGACCGCGCGCTCGACCTGCTTCGCATCGAGGCCGTGCCCCGCGACCGCGTAGCGCAGGTGGATGTGCGTGAACACCCTGGGCTCCTGCTCCGCCCGTTGCGCGTCGGCTTCGACGACGCAATCGGCGACGGGCTGGCGGGCACGCTTCAGGATCCAGACGACGTCGAAGGCCGTGCACGCGGCGGCGCCGGCGAGGAGCAGCTCCATCGGACGCATGCCCAGGTTGCGCCCGCCCGCTTCGGGCGCGCCATCGACGACGACGCCGTGGCCGCTCCCGCTCTCCGCCACGAACGCCACCTGCTCGACCCATTTGACCCGTACCTTCATCGCGCTCGTCTCCACGCAGTTGTTGCAAAATTGCGCCGTCGATCGTTCGAACGGCGCCCTTCGTCCCCTCGTCCGTTATGCATATTGCATTGTGCACCGCAATATGAGATGCTTACGACTGTCGCGGTGCGCCGTCTCCTCCTTCGGCCCCGCGGCGTATTCCTCCATTCTCCTCCTATGGTGGAATCCTGCGGCGCGGTCGATTCGACCGCGCCTTTTTTTGCCTCTCCCGCAGTGCACCATCCAGGTGCGGATCCGGCACGGCGCGCCGCGGGACTGGCATGTGCGATTACCCACCGATCCGGAAGCCCGCGCGTTGACCGTTGGCGTAAAAGCATAGTAGAATCGCCGACTTTGCTTGACTTGCAGTCGCTCGCCACGAGCGCGGGCGCGGGAAACTCCAACATGAAGACCTACTCGGCCCGTCCGCGCGACGTCACGCGCGCATGGTTCGTCGTCGACGCATCCGACAAGGTGCTGGGACGGCTCGCGACCGAAATCGCCGCGCGCCTTCGCGGCAAGCACAAGCCCATCTACACGCCGCACATCGACACCGGTGATTTCATCGTCGTCACCAACGTCGACAAGATCCGCGTCACGGGCACGAAAACCGACACCAAGCTCTACCACCGTCACAGCGGCTACCCGGGCGGCATCACGACGACGACGTTCGGCCAGATGCAGGCACGCTTTCCCGGGCGGGCGCTCGAGAAGGCCGTGAAGGGCATGCTGCCGAAGGGCCCGCTCGGCTACGCGATGATCAAGAAGCTCAAGTGCTACGCCGGCCCGGCGCATCCGCACTCGGCGCAACAACCGAAAACCCTCGACATTTAAAGGTTGGTCCGCCGCGCAGCGGCGGACACTCTATTTATGATTGGCAACTATCACTACGGTACCGGACGCCGCAAGACCTCGGTCGCGCGCGTATTCATGAAGCGCGGTGACGGCAAGATCGTCGTCAACGACAAGCCCCTCGACGAGTTCTTCACCCGCGAAACGGGCCGCATGGTCGTGCGGCAGCCGCTCGTGCTCACCAACAACGAGACCGCGTTCGACATCATGGTCAACGTGATCGGGGGCGGCGAATCGGGCCAGGCCGGCGCCGTGCGCCATGGCATCACGCGCGCGCTGATCGACTACGACGCGCAACTCAAGCCGACGCTCTCGAAGGCCGGCCTCGTCACCCGCGACGCGCGCGAGGTCGAGCGCAAGAAGGTCGGCCTGCACAAGGCACGCCGGCGCAAGCAATTCTCGAAGCGCTGAGCGCGCTTCGCCCACCGAACGGGGCCGCGGATGCGGCCTCTTTCGTTCAAGCCCGTGGCGAGGGACCCTCGCCCCTCATGCTGCTTTGCCACCGCTGATAGAATGACCGGATGATCGCGATCGGCATCGTCGGGGGCACCGGGTACACGGGTGTCGAGTTGCTGCGGCTGCTCGCGCAGCATCCACAGGCCGACGTGCGCGCGATCACGTCGCGCAAGGACGCAGGCACCCGCGTCGCGCAGATGTTCCCGAGCCTGCGCGGGCGCTACGACCTCGCGTTCTGCGAGCCGCACGAGGCGAAGCTCGCCGACTGCGACGTCGTCTTTTTCGCCACGCCGCACGGCGTTGCGATGGCGCAGGCCCGCGAACTGCTTGCCGCGGGCGTGCGCATCATCGACCTCGCGGCCGATTTCCGCTTCGCCGATCCGGCGCTTTTCGAGCGCTGGTACAAGGTGCCGCATGCGTGCCCCGACCTGCTCGCCGAGGCCGCGTACGGCATTCCGGAAATCAATCGCGAGGCGATCCGCGCCGCCCGCATCGTGGGCAATCCCGGCTGCTACCCGACCACCGTCCAACTGGGCTTCCTGCCGCTGGTCGAGGCCGGGCTGGTCGATACCCGCTACCTGATCGCCGACTGCAAGTCGGGCGTGTCGGGCGCCGGGCGCAAGGCCGAGCTTGCGCTGTCGTTTGCCGAAGCGTCGGACAACTTCGCGGCGTACGGCGTCGCCGGCCACCGCCACCTGCCCGAGATCGTGCAGGGGCTCAACCGCGCCAGCCGCGAGCCGGTGCGGCTGACGTTCACGCCGCACCTGACGCCGATCATCCGCGGCATCCTCGCCACGCTCTACGCGCCGCTGCGCGACCCCGATGTCGACCTGCAGGCCGTGTACGAGAAGCGGTACGCCGGCGAGCCGTTCGTCGACGTGATGCCGCCCGGCTCGCTGCCCGATACGCGCAGTGTCCGTGCATCGAACGTGCTGCGGATCGCCGTTCACCGTCCGCCCGACACCGATCTGGCGCTCGTGCTCGTCGTCGAGGACAACCTGGTCAAGGGTGCGGCCGGGCAGGCCATCCAGAACATGAACCTGATGTTCGGGCTCCCCGAAACCACCGGGCTCACCGCATTGCCGGTGATGCCGTGACGACCTTGGGCCGGCCGTTGCGCAATCGTCGATCCACCACCATATTCGGGCAGTCGTAACGAACGACGCGCACCTGCGCGTGGCTTTTGACGGCCGGGTTTGCCCGCCGGATAATGTCGGAACAGGCAATGACGGGAGCAACACGATGAATGCAATGAACGAGATGCCGAGCCCGCTGGTGTTCACCGACGCCGCGGCGGCCAAGGTGAAAACGCTCATCGACGAGGAAGGCAACCCCGACCTCAAGCTGCGTGTGTTCGTCTCGGGCGGCGGCTGCTCGGGATTCCAGTACGGGTTCACGTTCGACGAGGTCGTCAACGAGGACGACACCGCAATGAACAAGGGCGGCGTCACGCTCCTGATCGATCCGATGAGCTACCAGTACCTGGTGGGCGCCGAGATCGACTACCAGGAGGGGCTCGAGGGTGCGCAGTTCGTGATCAAGAATCCGAATGCGCAGAGCACGTGCGGATGCGGGTCGAGTTTCTCGGCCTGAACCACCGCCACCGGAAAAGCAAAGGGGCCGGCGGGCCCCTTTTTCATTGCCGCGCCGCCGGCGCGCAGCGGAAACCTCAGCGCGGATAGATCGCGCCGAGGATGCGCCTGCCTTTCGCGCCGGTAACCTCCGGCAGGTTCGCCGGACGCCCGGCCAGCGCCTCGCGCGCGAGCCACGCGAACGCCAGCGCCTCGACCTGCTCGACCGGCACCCCGGCGTCGGCGGTGGTCGTCACTTCGCGCGGCGCGAGCTCGTCCTGCAGGTATTTCATCAGCGTGGCGTTGTTCGCGCCGCCGCCGCACGCGAGGACTTCGGTCGCGTCGGGCGCATAGGCGCGGATGGCATCGGCAATCGTGCGCGCGGTCAGCGCGACGAGCGTTGCCTGGATGTTCTCGGCCTCGTCGTCGATGTGCGCGACGGCCAGCCGCGCTTCGAGCCACTGCAGGTTGAACTTGTCGCGGTGCGTGCTCTTCGGCGGCGGCGCAGCGAAGAACGGGTCGTCGAGCAGCACGTCGAGCAGCGCGCGATTGGGCTTGCCCGTCGCCGCCCATGCACCCTGGGCGTCGAACGTCGTGCCGCGGTTGCGCGCGCACCACAGGTCGGACAGCACGTTGCCCGGCCCGGTGTCGAAGCCGTGCACCTTTCCGTCGGGCGCCAGATCGGTAATGTTCGCGATGCCGCCGATGTTGACGATCACGCGGTGGCGGTCGGGGCGACCGAACAGCGCGGCGTGAAACGCCGGTACCAGCGGCGCGCCCTGTCCGCCCGCGGCGACGTCGCGGCTGCGGAAGTCCGCGACGACCGTCATGCCGGCCTTCTCGACGACCCTTGCCGGATTGTTCAGCTGCACGGTAAAACCGCGGTCCGGCCGATGCCGCAGCGTCTGTCCGTGCACGCCGGCGGCGACGATGTCGCCGGGTGCGGCCTTGGCCGCCGCGAGCGCGCGCCCGATCGCATCGGAATACAGCTCGGCCAGCATGTTGGCGGCGGCGCCCGCACGCGCGAGCTCGTTGTTTCCCGGCTGCTGCAATGCGAGCAGCTCGTCACGGAGCAGCGACGGGAACCCGACGTGCGCGGCGCCGAGCGTTTCGCACGCCTTGCCCTTGACGGCAAAGTCGGCGATGACGGCGTCCACGCCATCGAGGCTGGTTCCGGACATCACGCCGGCGAAGAGTTCGCGATCCATCGAATCGGCGAATGCGGAAAGCATGCGCGCCGACGGGCGGCGCGCGGGCGGCAAGACGCTAGTTGGCGGCGACGAGCCGGGTGGGCGGCAGTTCGCGCACGACGGCGAGTTCGCCGGCGAGCGGCGCGATCGCCGCGGCGAACGCTGCGCGCTGCTGGTCGCCGACGGGGGTTGCCATCGGCAATGCGACCGTCATCGGATCGCGAGGTTCGCCGTCGACGCGCAGTTCGTAATGCAGGTGGGGGCCGGTGGCCCAACCGGTTTGCCCGACGTAGCCGATCGTCTCGCCCTGGTGAATGCGCACGCCTTGCCGCGTTTCGCCGGCGAATCGGGACAGGTGGGCGTACACGGTCGAGTAGCGACCGTCGTGCTTCAGCATGATCACGTTGCCGTAACCGGTTTGCTGCCCGACGAACGTGACCACGCCGTCGGCCGTGGCGCGTACGGGCGTGCCGATCGGGGCGGCAAAGTCGGTGCCCTTGTGGGCGCGCATCGTGTGCAGGACCGGATGGAAGCGGGCCATCGTGAAGCCGGACGTGATCCGCGAAAATTCCATCGGCGAACGCAGGAACGCGTTGCGCGAGTTGCGGCCGTCCTCGTTGTAATAGCCTTCGGTGCCATCGGGCGCGCGCCACAGGTAGGCGCGCAACGTGCGGCCGCCATTGTCGAACTCGGCGGCGACGACGCGTCCGGTGCCCGCCGGCTCGCCATTGACGTATCGCGTTTCGTAGAGCACGGCGAAGCGATCGCCGCGGCGAAGATCGTGGTAGAAATCGATGTCGCCGCCGAAGATGTCGGCGAGCGCGAGCGTGACCGAATCGGGCAGTTCCGCAGCGTCGGCCGCCGCGAACAACGACGATTGGATTTCGCCGGCGCGAAGCGTGAGGCGCGTATCGTCGGGCGGCGCCTTTCGCGTGGCGACGAAGCCGCTGCCGGTGCGCGCGATGGACAGCAGCTGGCCGTCGGCGGAAAGAAAGCGCAGGCCGGTGAGGCGCCCGTCGTCGTCGGTGGCGACCGCGAGCGGCCGGCCGGGCTTCAGTTGGTAGAGCGCGCGCGCCGTCGCATCGTTGCGCAGGAATTCCATCGCGTCGGCATCGACGACCGCCGCCCGCGCGAGAAGACTGCCGATCGTGTCGCCGCGCGTAACGCGTTCCTCGCGCCAGTAGGGCCCGTCAGCCGAATCGTCGGCCGCGACCGCGGGCAGCGGCAATGCACGCGTGATCGTGCGTACCGAAGGCGTGTCGAGCGTCGTGTCGGGGGTGATGCCGAACGCCGCGACGCCGGCGAGACCGAGCACGACGATCGCCAGCGATTGACCGGGGGAAACGATACGCGCCAGCGCGCGGAACGACGCGCGCAACGGCTGCGATAGAATGCGAGGTTTGTGCGCGCGCAACGGTAGCAAGGGGCTATTTCGCGGAAATCGCGCACCGCTGACGTTCGCCGTCGGCGCCCGAACCGCGCCGATTGTAGCAAGCTTCCCGCGAAAAGCCTACCGCCGAATCAGCCGCCTCCGACAGACAATGGCCTTCGATATCGACCACCACATCGCGGTGTTCAGGCGCGGCGCCGACGAGATTCTCGTCGAAAGCGAATTGCGCGCCAAGCTCGCGCGTGGCGCGCCGCTCATCGTCAAGGAAGGGTTCGATCCCACGCGCCCGGATCTGCATCTCGGCCACACCGTCCAATTCAACAAGCTGCGCCAGATGCAGGATCTGGGCCACCACGTGGTGTTCCTCGTCGGCGATTTCACGACGCTGATCGGCGATCCCACCGGCCGCAACGTCACGCGGCCGCCGTTGTCGCCCGAAGAAGTGGCCGCCAATGCAAAGACGTACACCGACCAGGCGTTCCTGATCCTCGACCGCGAGCGGACCGAAGTGGCCTTCAACTCGACATGGCTGCGCGCGCTCGGATCCGACGGCATGATCCGCCTCGCGGCCAAATACACGGTCGCGCGCATGCTCGAGCGCGACGATTTCGCCAAGCGCTACGCGTCCGAGCAGCCGATCGCGATCCACGAGTTCCTGTATCCGCTGGCGCAGGGGTATGACTCGGTCGCGCTGCGCGCCGACGTCGAGCTGGGCGGCACCGATCAGAAGTTCAACCTGCTGGTCGGGCGGGAACTGCAGCGGCATTACGGCCAGGAGCCGCAAACGATCCTGACGCTGCCGCTGCTCGAGGGGCTCGACGGCGTCAACAAGATGTCGAAGTCGCTCGACAACTACGTGGGCATCACCGAAGCGCCCGCGCAGATGTTCGGCAAGCTGATGTCGATCTCCGACACGCTGATGTGGCGCTACTACGAGCTGTTGTCGATGCGCTCCGGCGAGGAGATCGCGCGGCTTCGGCGCGAGTGCGAAGCGGGCCGCAACCCGCGTGACGCGAAGGTGATGCTGGCGCAGGAGATCGTCGCGCGCTTCCACTCGCCGCGCGCCGCGGAAGCCGCCGCCGCCGAGTTCGACGCCCGCTTTCGCCAGCACGCGATGCCGGACGCCATGCCCGAGGTCACGCTGCATTGCGAAGGCCAGGCGATGCCGATCGCGCAGGTGGCGAAGCAGGCGGGGATCGTCGAATCGACGTCGGAAGCGCTGCGCCTGATCGCGCAGCGCGGCCTCCGGGTCGACGGCGATGTCGTCGCCGACAAGACGCTCGCGATCGCGCCCGGGCGTAGCGTCGTCGTCCAGGCCGGCAAGCGCCGCTTCGCGCGCGTCACGCTGCGTTGAGGGGCGGCCGCGCCCACGCGCCACGCTGCGTTTGAGCGGCGGGCGCGCCCACGCGCCACGCCGCGATCACGCTGCGCGTTGCGCGGCCTCCTGCGCGAGCCGCTGCGCCAGCGCGCGGAGCAGTGCCGCGCCGTCGCCTCGATACGCGCTGCCATGCATGCACGCCAGCGTCGCCGGAGCGAGCGCGGCCAGGCGCTCGAGCATCGCCGCGCTGTCGGGCGCATGCGAGAAGTAATCGAGCGGTGCACGAAACGCCTCGCTGGGTTCGAGGATGTCGGAGCCGGTAAGCGGCACGTCGCCCGCGCCGCCCTGCGTGAAGAGGTCGCCGCACAGGAACGTGCGCGTGCGCTCTTCCATCATCAGCCCGCAGTCCCAGCCGTGCGGCACGTGCGGCGTA
>Ga0157369_10005351_pt1 | contig 14955 bp, 16 predicted proteins | sample C25metaG_FD_113461 | JGI IMG/M metagenome (GOLD analysis project Ga0157369, IMG submission 113461) | Corn rhizosphere microbial communities from Kellogg Biological Station, Michigan, USA - C2-5 metaG | ecosystem: Host-associated > Plants > Roots > Rhizosphere > Soil | place: USA: Michigan...
GCAAGGCACTCTTGGTAAACGTGACAGGCATATGCGAAGTCCTTTCGTGGAGGTAGCTTTGAGAAGGCCTCCTTTTTAACAATTGATTGCGAAAGGCGCTATCACCAAACCGACATTAACGTGCGCACGGGCAAAATTTTCGGGTTTTTAAAGGAGGCATTGCAGTATTCTTGGCCGCAGCTGCCCCGTCAGAGGGCGGTACTTCCCGCCACGCGTGTAAACCATCTTTCCAGTCCCAGTGGGACTTTTCAGTGAGGTTTACCATGCGCATCACTTCCGAGCTTATCTGCCAGGCCGCCGACCAACTCCACGGTTTTGTTGGCCTCAACCGCAAGACTGGCCAGTACATCGTGCGTTTCAGCGAAGATTCCTTCGGCATGGACGTGGCCGATGACGGCATCATCCCCACCGCCGAATTCGTCTGGCTACCGGCCCCGGAGCAGACCATGACGCTGTCCCGCGAACGCATCCAGTTGCTGCTGGACCAGAACATCGACGACCGCATCAATATCACCGAGCCGCTGCGGGTGTATATGCGGCGCGTGGAGATCCCGCAGATCAGTGCGTTGCGCAGTCTGGTGAGCTAGCCCTGTGGCGCTCGGCTTTTTTTGGCAGGCGTACTTGTTGTGGTGAGCGGGCGTGTTGTGGTGAGCGGGCTCGCCCCGCGCTGGGCTGCGAAGCGGCCGCAAACCTGACCACTCGTTCTAGCGGGAAGAACGCGGCGCCCTTATTGGGGCCGCTTCGCGCCCCAGCGCGGGCGGTGCGACGATTCGACAAGCCCGCTCACCACAGGGGGTTGCTTGCTTTCGAATGCGTAGGCCCGTTCGACTTTGCATACCCGGGTCTGGAAGGCCGAGTACCAAGTGGCGCGCCCCTGTTCGCGCACCGCCTGGTGCTCGGCCTGCTGCTTCCAGGCCAGGATCGCCGCTTCACTCTCCCAGTACGACACGGTGATGCCCAGGCCGTCTTCCCGTGCGGACTCCACGCCGATGAACCCCGGTTGTTCACGCGCCAGTTCCAGCATGCGGCTGGCCGCCTGGCCGTAGCCTTGATCGCCTTCGGTGCGCAGTGAGCTGAAGATCACCGCGTAATAGGGCGGCGAAGGTGTGCGGGCGATCATTGGGACGTCGCCTGACAAGCTTTGAGCAGGGCCACCGCCAAGGGCGGGGTAATACCTTGCAGCGCGGCGCGTTCGGGTTGGAAGAGGGTGGCGACGAAGAACGGGTGGTCGAGCAGTTCCACCGCGCGCAGGTCGCCAGCCGAATCATGGCCGCTGGGGATCAGGTCGCCTTCGAGCAGGGCATCGAGGAACTCGGGGTTCACGCCGTAACGGCAGCGATAACCTTCCTGCACATCCAGGGTGCCATAGGCCTCGGCGATCCGGGTGTAGGGTGCCAGGCGCACGGTGTCGGTGGCCTCGACGAGGGCACAGCTCAGTGGCGCGATCACGGCGCGCTTGGCCTGCGGCGCGAGTTCGCCATGCTCGGCATCCTTCCAGCCCAGGACATTGCGCGCGTATTCCAGCATGGCATGCTGAAAACCGCCGCACGTGCCGAGGAACGGTCGGCGTTGCTCGCGGGCAAACCGGATCGCTCGCATTGCGCCGTCAGTGTCGCGGTAAGGGCTGGCGGGGACGCACCAGAAACCGTCGAAGTCATGCAGTGATTGGGGCAGGTTATCGGTGTCGAGCCACCGCACGTGCACCCCCACGCCGAGGCTCTCGGCCGCCTGTTGCAGCGCCACGGGGATGGCCTGGTGGGCGATGACATCGGGGTTGTAATCGCCGATCAGGGCGAGGTGCAGAGGCGTGGATTTCATCGTGTACATCCCATGGCTTGTGGTGTCCTGAGGCGCACTATAGATTGGCGCTCACGCAATCAATATTGGCGTTTTAGCACATGCTCAATGCAGTCACGCACTATTCAATTGACTACCCCGACCTGTCGCTGATCCTCGCCCTGGTGCGCGGCGGCACCCTCGCACGGGCAGCAGCATTGCTGCGGGTGGATGTGTCCACGGTGTTCCGCGCCGTGCGGCGCCTGGAGGCGGCACTGGGCCAGACGCTGTTTGAAAAAAGCCGCGCCGGTTACTTGCCCACCAGCCTGGCGAGCAATTTGGCGCAGCAGGCGGAACGCGCCGAACAGGCGTTGGAAGCGGCGCGCATCGGCGTGGAGCAGGGCGGTGAAGTGATCAGCGGCACGGTGCGCCTGACCTGTACCGACTCGGTGCTGCAAGGGTTGCTGCTGCCCGCCCTGGCGCAGTTCATGCCGCAGTACCCGGCGCTGACCCTGGAACTGAGTACGTCGAATGATTTTGCCAACCTCAGCCGCCGCGACGCGGATATCGCCCTGCGCTTGACCAAGGCACCGCCGGAGCACCTTGTCGGACGGTGCCTGGGCAGCGTGTCATACCAAGTCTGCGCCAGTGTCGACTATGCCCGCCGTCACGAAGGCGGCGAGTTGGCTGAGCTGGCCTGGATCGCCCCGGATGACTTCCTGCCCGATCACCCCACGGTCGCTTGGCGCCGCGAGCATCTGCCCGGTGTGCGCCCCAGTTATCGCTGCAACAGCATGCTGTCGGTTACCGAGTTGGTCCGCGCGGGGTTGGGGGTGGCGGCGTTGCCGGATTTTCTGCTGGGTGAAGGCCTGCAACCGCTGGGCCCCGCATTGGCGGGGCACGATACCGCGTTGTGGTTGCTCACGCGTCCTGACTGCCGGGCGTTGCGCTCAGTGGTGACCCTGTTTGATGAGCTGGGCCGGCACCTGCGCTTGCCTTAGGTTTTGCGCACAAAGTGCTCATGCATTTCGCACGTCAGGCTTTCGATATGTTCGGTCAGTTGTTTGGTCATTTCCGTGAGCCGGGTGTTTTGCTCCAGCAGCTCCAGTAGCTGCTTGGTGGTCTGCGCGGCCTGGGCCTGGCGTTCGGTGTTGGCGATTGCCAGGGCTTCACGGTGCTGGGCGTCGGCATCGGACTGGGCTTTGTCGCGGGCCGCCTGGCGCGTCTGGGCCAGCAGGATCAGCGGCGCGGCGTACGCCGATTGCAGGCTGAACGCCAGGTTGAGCAGGATGAACGGGTACACGTCGAAGTGCGTGACACCGGTCATGTTCAACACCACCCACAGCACCACGATTGCGGTTTGCGCGCCCAGGAAGGTCGGTGTGCCGAAGAAGCGCGCGAAGGCTTCGGCCTTGAGGGCAAAGGTGTCATTGCCGAAGGTCGGTGCCAGGTGGGCGTGGGCGCGGTGGAAACGAAGGTGGTCGACGGGGGCGGCTGCAGGCTTTTCTGGGGTCATGGCGGGCTCGAGTCATCAACAAATAGTCAGTGAAGCACTATAGACCGAGCCCCCGGCCGCCCGCATGAAGATCGGGTCAGTTGGCCCCACGCTCATTGGCAAACACACTCACCGCTTGCACGGCCTCGCTGGTGCCTTCGCGAATCTGCAGGATCACCGTGCCGGCGCGGTTGGCCAGGTCGACGCCTTGCGCGGCACGGTCGCGGGTGCCGTCCATGCTGTGGATGGCCTGGCGGGTTTCATCCTGGATCATCGCGATCATGCTGGAGATTTCCGCCGTGGAACCACTGGTGCGCGCCGCCAGTTGCCGTACCTCATCGGCCACCACGGCAAAGCCGCGACCTTGTTCGCCTGCCCGCGCGGCCTCGATGGCGGCATTGAGGGCCAGCAGGTTGGTCTGGTCGGCGATGCCGCGAATGGTGTTGACGATGGTGGTGATCTGCTGCGAACGCTCGCCCAGCCTGGCGATCTTCTGCGAAGAGCCATCAATGTCGGCAGCGATTTCGCGCATGCCGCTGGCCGTTTGCTGGATCACCTCGGCGCCTTTCTCGGCGATGTCCCGGGTGTTCAGCGAGATGTGGTACGCCTGGGCGGCACTGGCGGCGTCGGCGGCATGTTGCTGCACCCTGGCAGTGACGTCCGAGGCAAACTTGACCACTTTGCACAGGCGCCCGCTGGCGTCGTACACCGGGTTGTAATTGGCTTCGAGCCACACCGTCTGGCCTTTTTTGTCCACCCGCTCGAACTGGCCGCTGAACAGTTCGCCCTGGTTCAAGCGCCGCCAGAAATCGCTGTAGGCCGAACTGTTGGCCAGCTCGGTGGTGCAGAACAGGCGGTGATGCTGGCCCTGGACCTGTGCCAGGGTGTAACCCATGCGCTGCAGGAAGTTCGCGTTGGCGGTGATGATAGTGCCGTCGAGGTTGAACTCGATCACCGCCATGGCCCGGCCGATGGCTTCGAGCTTGGCGTTGGCTTCGCTTTCGGCCTGCAGGCGCGGGGTGACGTCCATGGCGTACTTCACCACTTTGATCACCTGGCCGGTGCTGTCTTGCACCGGGTTGTAGCTGGCTTCGAGCCACACCGACTGGCCATCGCCGGCCACCCGTTCAAAGGTGCCGGACTGGAACAGGCCGTTGCGCAGGTTCGACCACAGCTGGCTGTACTCGGCACTGCGGGCGAACGCCGGGGTACAGAACATGCGATGGGACTGGCCTTCAATCTGTTCGGCGCGGTAGCCCATGGTCTGGAGGAAGTTGGTATTGGCCCGCAGCACGTTGCCGTGAAGGTCGAATTCGATCACCGCCATGGAGCGCTCGATGGCGTCCAGCAGGCTGGTGTGTTGGGCAAGGGTGTGTTGCAGGGACTCTATGGTTTTCTTGTGCGCGTTGAATAGCATGTTCGGGTGCTCGGACAAGCAGGCTGCTGGAGTTTCCTTGGTATGCGCCTGCCCCCGTAAGGCGTGCGCCATACGGTTGACTTGCTCATTGTCAGCTTCCTTGTGCTGACAGAGGGGGTGGAACAACGGGTTAAGAGTGATCAGCCTGACAAGAAGTTCGCCCCAAGGGCAGGACCTTTTTTGGGTAGGCGACCAGTGGTGGCATTATGCTTTCTTGTGGTGTGTCGGCAGGAAGATTCAGACGAGCTGTCGTGCCACCGTTTCAGGCGGAGTGGGCGACCTTCTCGTCGCTCACGTTGACCCGGTTACGCCCGGTGTCCTTCGCCGCATACAGGGCGCGGTCCGCTGCATCGAGCCACATGGCGGCATTGGTAAACGACGGCTGGAACCCCGCCAGGCCGATGCTCAGGCTTACGCGCAATTCAGGGATTTGCGGGTTGCGGTAATTGCTGAAGGTTTCGCGCATGCGTTCCATCACTTGGGCCGCTTGTTCCAGGGGCATTCGCGGAAGAATCACACAGAACTCATCGCCGCCGTATCGTCCGGCCAAGTCGTTTTCCCGCAAGTTGCGCCGCAGCTCCAGGCTCAATTGCCGCAGTACCGCGTCGCCGACGATATGGCCGTGGGTGTCATTGATCTGCTTGAAGTGATCGATATCGATCAAGGCGATGGTGGCGTGGCTTTGCTGTTGCTGGCACTTGTGAAACTTGAGGTGCAGCAGGTCCTTCCAGGAACCGTGATTGAGCAGGCCCGTGAGGCTGTCGATGCGGCTCAATGCGCTGAGGGCGCGTTTGTGTTCCGACAGTTTGATCGCCAGTTGATAGCAGACCATGCCAATGGCCATGGGGTAGAGCGTGAGCATGGGCAGGCAGGCGTAGACCTGAACCAGGCTGACCGAAGGGTTGAACTGCAGGCCGAACAGCAGGGCGCCGATACCCGCGCCGAGCACCTGGGCGCAGGCACCGCGTATCAACAGGCGCTTGCCACCGGCGGCCACGTTGTTCATGGCAACCATCGACAGCAGGGTCACGGTGGTCAGCGGGGTGAACTGCAGGGTGGCAGCCCAGAAACCGCTGAACAGCGCGTCATACACCAGGTTGCGTTGCTCGGCGTCGTAGGGAAATTTAGAGCGGGTTGCCCATTGATACGCCAGGTGCGGCCAAACGAAACCATTGACCAGCAACAACGCCCAGATCCAGCCCGGCTTGGCCAATGGATACAGCGCCGCTATCACGCTGATGCAGCACATGGCTGTGCCGATGATCCTTGGCTTGTAGATGCGCCGGGCAAAGGAAAGCCCTTTGCCTTGTCTGTTTTCCATAAATTCCAGGGTCAGCTCTTTTGTGCAGATACGACGACACGCGTTCGCAGGCTTAACCGTTGATCGGATAACACCCATGAATATTGTCAGTTATTCGCGTGGGAATAATCAGTGTCCTTCCAGGCCATTTGCGCAAAACAGAGGGCGAATGCGTCAAAAACGACCTGGGATGTCGTTTGCACAACAGCGTTACAGCGGGTGCGGCGGGGTGACTTCGTAGCCAGCCAGGAACAGGTCGATGGCAGACTCGATGACACTGGCCTGGCAGGCGGCATCGAGGGTGGGCTGGCCGAGGGTGATCTGTGGCCAGAAGGCGAAGGCCTTGAGCAGGCTTTGGATCTGGTGCGCGGCAAACGCCGGGTCGCTGCAATTGAGCCGGCCGTCTTCCTGGGCGGCGCGCACCCACTGGGTAAAGCCTTCTTCACGCTTGCTCAGGCGCGTCACCATGTCTTGCGCACGTTCCGGCGAATGGATGGTGGCAGCGATGGCAACCCGGGCCAGGTCAAGGAAGTTGGCGTCCGACATCATCTTCATCTTCGCCTCCAGCAGCCCGCGCAATTGGTCACGCAGCGGGCGGTCGCTGGCGTAGCTGACGTCGAGCTGGGCGACGCTGCTGGCCCAGAGTTGATGGAGAATTTCAGCGAACAATTCTTCCTTGCTGGGGAAGTGGTTGTACACCGTGCGCTTGGATACGCCGGCGGTGGCGGCGATCTTGTCCATGCTGGTCACCTCGAAACCGTTCGCGCGAAACTCGGCGATGGCCGCGGCCACGATGGCTTCGCGTTTGCGGTCGGTGAGGCGTTGAGGGGCAGTCATGGGTGGCGCTCGGCTCTTCAGGTCAGGGAAACTTACACTCGGTAGTTTACTTGCTCCGGATTTTGTTGCAATCTTGAAACTACACTGTGCAGTGTAATTTATGAGCGAGCCGTAGGAGTCACCCGGTCATGGCCACCCTCTCATCCCGTGTCGATTCATCGCCAGCCACGCGCAAGCCTGCCGAGCAGGACCAGAAGCACTTCAGCAATGAGGCGCCTGTGCAGCACGGGGGCTTCGGCAAAACCTTGCGTATTTTCTGGAACATGCTGTTCAACAAACCGCGCACCACGCGGCCGGTAGGGCAGATCCCGGTGCAACCACTGACCCGCGAACAGCTGCTGGCAGCCCCGGATCACAGCGTGTTCCGCCTCGGGCATTCCACCGTATTGCTTAAGATGCGCGGCAAATTCTGGGTCACCGACCCGGTATTCGCCGAGCGCGCCTCGCCGTTCAGCTGGGCCGGTCCCAAGCGTTTCCACCAGCCGCCCATCAGTCTTGAAGCGTTGCCGCCGTTGGAAGCGGTGATTCTTTCCCACAACCACTACGACCATCTCGACCGCAAGGCTGTCGTGCAACTGGCCGACAAGGCCCGCTATTTTCTGGCGCCGCTGGGCGTGGGTGACCTCTTGGTCAAGTGGGGCGTAGACGCCAGCAAAGTGCGCCAGTTGGATTGGTGGCAGGGTACCGAGGTGGAGGGCATTCGATTCGTCGCCACGCCTGCACAGCATTTTTCCGGGCGCGGTCTGTTTGATGCCAACCAGACCCTGTGGTGTTCCTGGGTGATGATCGATGGCGCGCGACGGATCTTCTTCAGTGGCGACACCGGCTATTTCGACGGCTTTAAACGCATCGGCGAACAATACGGCCCGTTTGACCTGACGCTGATGGAAACAGGTGCTTACAACGTCGATTGGCCCCATGTGCACATGCAACCGGAGCAAACCCTGCAAGCACATATCGATCTCAAGGGGCGCTGGCTGCTGCCGATTCACAACGGCACCTTCGACTTGGCCTTCCATGCCTGGCACGAACCGTTCGACCGCATCATGGCCCTGGCTTGGGAGCGCAATGTGTCGATCACCACGCCGCAGATGGGGCAGGTGTTCAGCTTGAATCAACCTGAGCGCGGGGTGGCCTGGTGGCTGGAAGTCGAAACCCAGGGCGCGCAAGAGCACCTCGCCGGCTGAAGGCAGGCGCGTGGGAAAAAAGGAGTTTTCAAACTGTTTCAGTGCTGCGACAGGCGCCAGGCAACGGTGCGATGATCCCCGGCAAGTCATTTGTCGGGTGCGGGTTTCATGGAGCGCAAGTGTAAGAAATATTGGCAGCTGGGCTTGCCCTGTTCGACGGGGCTACCGGTGCCTGGGCCTGCTGAGTCGTCGGGTCTGGCAACGCCAACCCATGAGCCTGCAAGCCCGGGTGGTATCGCTTTCGGCGTCGATCCCCAGGCTCATGTCAGCTTGAGAGGCGGCGTCCCGATCCCGGGGTATGACGTCCCCGGATTACCCCTCAAACTCCAGCGCGACCCGTCGCTGTCATTGATTGCGCTGAGTGGCATTGACCCCTCCGGGCCGGTAATGGTGGAAGTGCCCCTGGTACAGAACAACACCACCTTTACGGCTGACAGTACGTTGGAGGGCAGGCGCCTGGGGTTCGCCGAGCGATGGGTGGACGCTCAGGAACATCAGTTGATTGAGCACACCCCGTCCTTCCTGAGAGCGCTGGATATCCTGCGCCGCTCCGGAGTGGTGCTGGTTCCGGTGCATGCACACCGGACCAAGACCCTGCATGCCCGCAATGAAATCGATGAGCGTGTGCACGAATTCCGCTTGGACGCCTTGATATCCGACAGTCGCAGCGCCGCATTCCATGGGGCCTGCTGGAGTGGTTACCCGGGGGTTGGCGAGCCGCTCGATGATGGCGCGACACTGTGGTTCTACGGTGCGCGATGGGCAAAAGAAAGGTTGGCGGCCCTGATACGGGAGTATCGAAGCATCCTTCGCTTGATGGCCCCATAGGAAAGGCTACCCGCTGCGCTGAACTGTCCCACACCGTAAATGGCCCACATCCCGCTGCCGGGCAGAAGAAGAGTTTTTAGACTGGCCCACGGATCAACGTTGATCCTTCGTCATGTCTTACTCTTCGAGAGGTCTTATGTTCGGTATTGCATATGGAATGGGCTCCGTCGTCCGGCAAGTTGTACAGTCGTTTGCAGGAGACTACTCAGCGGTTGCTTCAAACCCCGTTCCCCCTGGGACCGAGTACCTCAGTGTCAAAGAGCTTGGCGAGCACATGGCCCGGCCAGGCGGGCTCAGCTCGGCCGACCTGGTCACGTACCTGCAGGCGCGCATTCGCAGCGTCGACCCGCAACTGAACGCCGTCATCGAACTCAACCCCGGGGCACTGGAGGCCGCGCGCGAGCTGGATCGCGAGCGCGCCAGCGGCAAGGTACGCGGGCCGCTGCATGGCATTCCCATTTTGCTCAAGGACACCATCGAAACTGAAGGCATGCAGACCAGTGCAGGTGCTTTCGGGCTGGTGGGTGAAGCGGCCGGCAAGAACGCCCCATTGGTCGATTACCTGATCAGGCAGGGCGCGGTGATCCTCGGTAAAACCAACATGACCGAACTGGCTGGGTTTCGTGGTGGTCCCGATGGCTGGAGCAGCCGGGGCGGACAAACCCGTAACCCGCACCATGCGGATGCCGACGTCGGAGGTTCCAGCTCCGGGTCTGCCGCCGCAGTCGCGGCAGGGTTGGCACCCTTGGCGGTGGGGGCTGAAACCAATGGTTCGATTATTGTCCCGGCCGCGCGCAATGGGGTCGTCGGGCTCAAGCCCAGCGTTGGCCTGCTGGACCGCAACGGGTTGATTCCGGCGAGTCAGAACCAGGACACACCGGGCCCGATGGCGCGTTCGGTGTTCGATGCTGCGTTGATGCTCAATGCCATGTCAGGCAGCGATCCACAGGATCCGGCGAGCGTGGGCGCACCCCAAGGCATTGATTACACGCAGTTATTGGTTCCAGGCGCGTTGAAAGGCAAGCGTATCGGTTATCCCGCGACGTTTTCCAAAGATGGCGAAACCCTGTCAGTCGATAACAGCGAGCAATTCAATCGGACGTTGGACGTGTTACGCGAACAAGGCGCGGTATTGGTGCCGGTCAACCTGCGGCTGGCCGATGCATCACGTTACGACGAGTTGCTGCTCTCTGATGTTAAGGATGAGCTGAACAGTTACCTCGGCAAGCGTCCGGGCCTACCGGTCAAGTCGCTGACCGAACTGATCAAGTTCAACGACGAGCGCGATGGGGCTGACGCGGATCACCAGCCCATCCTCAAGGAAATCAATGCCCAGACCCTGACGCCGGAGCAGCGTAAACCCCTTTGGGACGCGCTCATTCAGGACTTCCGCAGCACCATGGATGACCCGATCAAAGCGGAAAACCTGGACGCCATGGTGTCGGATTTCGAGACTTACAGTTATTTCGGTGTGGCAGTGGCCGGTTACCCAGGAATCACCGTCCCCTCCGGTAAGGATGAGGATGGGCTACCGACCAGTGCCTATTTTTTCGGGACCCGATGGTCCGAACCGACCTTGCTGGCCGTGGCCCATGGATACGAGCAGGCAGCCCAGGCTGATTTCAAGCCGGCGCTTTGACGCCCTAACGGGCGGCGGGTGTGCGACGTGACAGCGTTGGCCCCAGGGCCCGGCGCTACACACCATTCGGTTGAGGGGTGGGTGAGTCAAGTGATGCGGACGTTGTGCCGATCAAACGAGAGATGATCCCTTGCGCTACGGGTTCGGCTGCGGCAGTGTCAAAGCGGCGCACACTCATGCCCCACCCCGGCGCAAACCCAGGGAAAAACACCAGCCCTTCAGCCTCCAAACGAAACGCCAGGGCCAGGCGGGTTTCGTCACCCACGTCGCATTGGCTTTCAAACTGTTGAACCGCTTCAACCGTCACGCCAGCCTGAAGCGCCAGGTGTTCCCGGCTCCAGCCCAGCATCGCACGGGCCTGTGCGCTGTGCTTGGCGGTGAATTGATGCAGGACGATCTGCTGTTCTACAAAAGAGCTCATTGCCAGGGAGGACATGGGGTTTCTCCAGGGTTCGACGGGGGAGGACAAACTATACTGTGTTTTTGTACAGTTGTTTTGACCGCTCATCAACTGGATTATCAACGACCCCCTATTCCAGCCCTGGCGCCTCGCGAATGATCAGGTGATCCAGGTTCTCGATATTTGCGCTGAACACCCCGAACGTCTGCTCGGGGTTCTTCTTGCTGGGCACCTGCTGGAGTGCTGGAGTCACCCCATAGAAGAAGCAGTACAACGCCCGCTCACTGTCCACCGCCGCCTTGATCTGCTCCAGGAATGCCTTGCGCTTGCGGTAGTTGTCGATGAGTTTTTTGCTCAGGTAGACATTCACCGAGTAAGGCTTTTTGTCGAGCCACACTTTCTTTTCGAAGTCGATGCGAAAGCTGCTGGTGTAGTCCTTGATCGCCTTGATTTTGCCCCAGTAGATCAAGCCCTTGTTGTCCTGCAGGTATTCGATCTTTTTGAAGTACGTCCAGTAGGTCGCGGTGTGCTCGCCGATCTTCAACGGCATGGACTTGAGTTTGTCCTTGTCATCGATGTTGGACACAAAGCATTCCACCGGGTGGGCGAACACGCTGGTTTTGTCCGGGGTGCTGTCATGGTTGCCGGGGAATGCAGTGGCACGGACAGAAGGTGCTTTTGCGGGGGCTTGAGGGCTATTTCCTTCGGTGCCAGCCAAGGGCGGCTTGCGTTCGTACTGTCGACGAGTCAGTACAAATTCCGAGGGGAAATTGTCCTCACGCTCGTCGTCACCTTCGCCGCTCGCGGTCTTGTGGGTGCTGGCATAACGACAACCGTCAATGTGTCGGGTACTTGTTTTGTTCTTGAAGTGCGGCGTGCGCAGGTAGTTGACGTTCTTGGCGTTGAACGTGCTCAGCGCGTTGCTCGCATCAAACGCTGCACGGCACTGATCGTTGGGGCAGAGGAAACTGTCGTGGTCGGAATCGAAATCAGCGGTTTCGTCGAAATTCAGGTCTCGTACGTCGTAGATCGACAGCTTGTCGTCGAGACTCAGGCTGTAGGCCGTGTCGAATTTCATGGGGCTCAGGTCCGTCAGAAGTTTCGCTATTAATCGCGGGATCCAGCGTAAATATCAGCAAGAACCTGCAACCCTTCGCCCGCTCAAGAAGCACAGCGTTCCACCGACCGCAGTCAGCGCCCCCAATGCATAGAACATGCTGGCCGGCGCTGCATTGATCAGCAGATAGCCGCAAATCACCGGGCTCATCGCCCCTCCAAACGCGGCCAGGTTCTGCGCGCCGTAGTAACTGCCGCGCAGTGCATCCGGCGCGATGGTGTCGATAAACAGGAACTCGGAGGGGTAGATGATCATCTCGCCGAGGGTGAATACGAACATCGCCAGGCACCAGGTAAGCAGGCTGTCCGCGAGGCTGAAACCGATCAGTCCGGCAATGAACAGCAGCGTGCCGAGCACGATCCAGTAGCGCAGTTGTTCACGCTTGAGAAAGCGGCCGATCTGGTACTGCATCAGAATTACGGTGATGGCATTGCACGCCAGCACCGCAGACAGAATCTTCAGCGCCTCGGCGGGCTTGTAGGCCACCAGCAAGAATTGCGACAGATACAAGGTGTAGCGCCCATGGACAATGGTGCTCAGCAAGCTGCCGCTGGTGAACAGGATGAGCGTGCGGTCGCTGCGCAACGTGCGCAGGGTGGTGAGAAAACTCAAGGGCTTGTTGCTGTCATCCCGTTGGGTGGGCGGGATGCCGATCATCAGGAACACGCTGCCAAAGGCGATCGCACTGGCAATCAGGAACGGGGCCAGTTGCAGGTGGCCGGCGATCACCACGCCGACCATCGGGCCTGTGGCGTAGCCGACGTTGGTCAGGGTGTAGCGCAGGGAAAACACCTTGGCACGGTCACCCACCGGCAGGTTCTCGCTGATGATGGCTTTTGAGCCAATCAGGAACAGCGCCGACGCTGCTTCGGTGATGACCAGGGTCAGGGTGGTGAGGTAGAGGTTGCTGGCAAAAGTCAGCAACAGAAAACCGATGGAGCTGGAGAGCATGGCCAGGATCAGCAGCTTGCGCTTTTCCAGGCGGTCGATGATGTAGCCGCCGTACAGGCCCAGCAAGGTCGCAATAAAGACGGCAATGCCCATCAGCAGGCCGATGTCCTGCTGGTTCAGGCCCAGGCGAGTACTCAGCAACAGGGCCAGCAACGGGCTGGTCATGGCGCGGCTGACCACGATGGTCACCGAGCAGATCATCAGGCGGCGGATTACCAGGGAGTAGGTGGCCACGGTGGGGGCAAGTGTCCTTGTTATGTTCTCAAGACAACACACATCAAATGTGGGCGCTGGCTTGCCTGCGATAGCGGTGGTTCAGGCAATGATGATGCAAGCTGACCTGCCGCCATCGCAGGCAAGCCAGCTCCCACACTTGGATCGACTTACTGACCGGAGTTGATGGTGATCTTCTCGACTGCGCCTTGCTCCAGGTCCCACTTTTTCAGGATCTTGCCGTAGGTGCCGTCATCAATCATGCCCTGCAACGCTTCACTGATCGCCGTGACCAGTTCCGTGTTGCTCTTCTCAATCCCAAGCCCCGTGAATTGCTTGGCAATCGCCAGGCCCACCGGCTTGTACTTGCCCTTGTCCAGCGACATCAAGTAGGGAATGGTCTCGCTGCCCTGCATCGCGGCATCCAGGCGATTCTGCTGCAACTGCGCCCGCGCATCTGCCGAACCTTCGGTGCCGATCACCACGATCGCCGGCTTACCCGCCGCCTCGCAGTTTTCCTTGCTCCATGCGGCAATTTCCGACGGCCAGGTGGTACGGCGGCTGGTGCCGACTTTTTTACCGCACAGGTCTGTCAATTCCTTGAGGTCTTCACGCTTAGCCAGGGTGTAGAACTGCGGGCCGCTGGTGAAGTAGTCGATGAAGGTCACGGCCTTCTGGCGTTCGGCGGTGTCGGACATGCCCGACAGCACGATGTCCACGCGCTTGGTGGTCAAGCCGCTGAGCATCTGCTCGAAGCCGGTTTCCTGCCACTTGATCTTCACGCCCAGGCGCTCGGCCAGGGCGTTGCCCAGGTCAAAGTCCAGGCCGGTGATCTTGTTGGTGGCCGGGTCCTTGAAATCCATCGGCGGATAGTTCGGCACGATGGCCGCGCTGATCTCGCCCTTGTCCTTGATTGCCGCCGGCAATGCCGCGAAAACAGCGGAGGAGGCCATCAGGCCTGCAAGCAACGTTGGGATAAATAATTTTTTCATGGGGGCGTTCTCGTTTGTTTTTTAGTTAAGTGCGAACGGCAGAAATAAAGCTTTGGGTACGCGGGTTTTGTGGGCTTATTAGAATTTCTTCCGGGCTGCCGGCTTCCACAATCTGGCCGGCATCCATAAACACCATGCGGTTGGAGACTTCGCGGGCAAAGCCCAACTCATGGGTGACCACGATCATGGTCATGCCGGTGGTGGCCAGGTCGCGCATCACCGACAGCACTTCGCCTACCAGCTCCGGGTCGAGGGCTGACGTGGGTTCGTCAAACAGCATCAATTTGGGTCGCATCGCCAACGCACGGGCAATCGCTACCCGCTGTTGCTGGCCGCCGGACAATTCCACTGGGTACGCATTGCGCTTATCCGCCAGACCGACACGGGCCAGCAGCTCCAGCGCGTCTTCGATGGCTTCCTTGGGCGAGCGCTTGAGCACCTGGCAGGGGCCTTCGATGATGTTCTGCAACACGGTCATGTGCGGGAACAAATTGAAGCGCTGGAACACCATGCCGGTGGCCAGGCGCTGGCGGGCGATCTGCGATTCATTCATCTCATGCAGCTTGTTGCCGACGACACGGTAACCCACCAGTTCGCCGTCGACCCACAGGCCGCCCTTGTCGATTTTTTCCAGTTGGTTGACGCAACGCAGCAGGGTGCTTTTACCGGACCCCGACGGGCCGATGATGCACATCACTTCGCCTTGCTCGACCTCGATATTGATGTCGCGCAGCGCGTGATACTGGTCGTAATACTTGTTCAGGTTGACGGCCTTGACGATGCTTCTCATTGGGCAAATCTCC
>Ga0157369_10005353_pt1 | contig 14954 bp, 20 predicted proteins | sample C25metaG_FD_113461 | JGI IMG/M metagenome (GOLD analysis project Ga0157369, IMG submission 113461) | Corn rhizosphere microbial communities from Kellogg Biological Station, Michigan, USA - C2-5 metaG | ecosystem: Host-associated > Plants > Roots > Rhizosphere > Soil | place: USA: Michigan...
AGCAGGCCGCGTAAGCGGGCTGCGTAGGAGAAGAACTTAAGTCATGGCGAAACTGAGTTCGATCAACAAGAACGAGCGGCGCAAGAAGCTCGTCCAGAAGTATGCGTCGAAGTACGAGAAGCTGAAAGCGATCGCGGACGACGAGTCAAAGGACGAGACCGAGCGACTGATCGCACGGCTGAAGATGGCCGAGCTGCCGCGCAACGGCAATCCGACACGCATCCGTAACCGGTGCGAGCTGACCGGCCGTTCGCGCGCTTATTATCGCAAGTTCCGTCTGTCGCGGATCATGCTTCGGGAACTGGCCAACAAAGGCCTGATCCCGGGCGTCATCAAGTCGAGCTGGTAGGAGGATTAGATCATGGCGATGACCGATCCTCTGGGCGATATGCTCACCCGAATCCGCAACGGCCAGCAGGCGCGCAAGGATTCGATCCTGACGCCCGCCTCGAAACTGCGCGCGCACGTTCTCGATGTGCTTCAGCGTGAGGGCTATATCCGCGGCTATTCGGAGGAGGCTCTTTCCGGGCATAAGGGCCTGCGCATCGAGCTCAAGTATTTCGAAGGGCAGCCGGCGATCCAGCATCTGGCGCGCGTGTCCAAGCCGGGCCGCCGCGTTTATTCGGCTGCGCGCGAGCTTCCGCGAATTCGCAACGGCCTCGGCACGGTGATCGTGTCGACCCCGCGCGGCGTTCTGTCGGACGCCGAAGCGCGCGAGCACAATGTCGGCGGCGAAGTGCTGGCGGAGGTGTTCTGATGAGCCGCATTGGCAAGAAACCGATTCCGATGCCGACCGGCGTTACCGCGACGGTCGAGAGCGGAACGCTGACAGTTAAGGGGCCGAAAGGCACGCTCGCGATGCAGCTGCTCGACGATCTCGTGAAATATGAGATCGCCGATGGCGAAATCCGCGTGACTCCATTGACCAACGCGCAGCGCAATCGCGCCGCCTGGGGAATGACTCGCACCAACGTGCAGAACCTCGTCACTGGCGTGACCGAAGGCTTCACGAAGGTGCTTGAGATCACCGGCGTCGGCTATCGTGCCGCTGCCCAGGGCCGCAACCTGCGCCTGCAGCTCGGCTACAGCCACGACGTGAACTTCCCGGTTCCCGAAGGCGTGGACGTCAAGACCCCGGACGCGAACACGGTCGAGATCAGCGGGATCGACAAGCAGAAGGTCGGTCAGGTCGCGGCCGAGATCCGCCGCTGGCGCAAGCCCGAGCCGTACAAAGGCAAGGGCATCAAATATCGCGGCGAGTATATCTTCCGCAAAGAAGGCAAGAAGAAGTAGCCATGGCGAAACTCTCTCTCTTCGAACGGCGCCGCCAGCGCGTGCGCACTACACTTCGTGCTCGCGCCTCCGGCAAGCCGCGCCTGTCGGTGCACCGCTCGGGTCGGCACATTTATGCGCAGGTGATTGATGACGCTGCGGGCAAGACTCTCGCCGCCGCCTCGACACTCGACAAGGAGCTGAAGGGCAAGGCGAATGCGACCCGCGACGGCGCAGCCGAGGTTGGCAAGGCGATTGCCGCGCGCGCGAAGAAAGCTGGTGTTTCCGCTGTCGTGTTCGATCGTGGCGGCTTCCTGTTTCACGGCCGGGTAAAAGCTCTGGCCGATGCCGCCCGCGAAGGCGGATTGGAGTTCTGATGATGGCTGACGAAAACGAAACTCCTCAAGTGGCCGAAGCCGCCGTCGAGCAAGTCCAGGCGGAAGCGCCGGTCGCGAGCGAGGGCGAAGCCCCTCGCGGACGCGGCGGACGCGGACGTGGCCCCGGTGGCGGACGCGGACGTGGCGGCGGCGACCGCGGTGGCCGTGGGCGCCGTGACGATCGTCGCGGGCGCGGCGGCGACGATGAGGGCGGTGAGGAGCTGATTGAGAAGCTCGTCCACATCAATCGCGTTTCCAAGACGGTTAAGGGCGGCAAGCGCTTCGGCTTCGCTGCTCTGGTCGTGGTTGGCGACGGCAAGGGCCGCGCCGGGTTCGGCCACGGCAAGGCTCGCGAGGTTCCCGAGGCGATCAGCAAGGCGACCGCGGCTGCGAAGAAAGCGATGATCCGAGTTCCGCTGCGTGATGGCCGTACGCTTCACCATGATGGCCTTGGCCACTTCGGCGCCGGGCGCGTGACGGTCCGTACCGCTCCGGCGGGTACCGGAATCATCGCCGGCGGTCCGATGCGCGCGATCTTCGAAAGCCTGGGCGTTGCCGACGTCGTGACCAAGTCGGTGGGTACATCCAATCCCTACAACATGATCCGAGCGACCTTCGAAGCGCTGAAGGATCAGTCGAGCCCGCGTGTGGTTGCCCAGCGGCGCGGCAAGAAGGTCGCCGACCTGCTCGGCCGCGGCGGCGCCAGCGAGCGCGAAGCCGAGGCCCAGGCCGAAGCGATCGCGGAGTAGACAAGATGGCGAAGATCAAGATCACGCAAACCGGATCGCCGATCCGCCGCGACAAAACCCAGCGCGCGACCCTCGTCGGCCTGGGCCTCAACAAGATGCATCGTACCGTTGAGGTCGAGGATACGCCGGAAGTGCGGGGCCAGGTCCGCAAGGTGCAGCATCTGGTGTCGGTCGACGCGGCCTAAACCTTTTCGCTCCTTCGGGGGCATGCGCGACAAAAGCGAAAGCGAGTGCAAGACATGAAACTGAACGAACTTCGTGACAATGCTGGCGCCCGCAAGGGGCGGGTCCGCGTCGGACGCGGAATCGGCTCTGGGCTCGGCAAGACTGCCGGGCGCGGCCAGAAGGGCCAGAAGAGCCGCTCCGGCGTCTCGATCTGGGGCTTCGAAGGCGGCCAGATGCCGCTTCACATGCGGCTGCCGAAGCGCGGCTTCAACAATATCTTCGCGCGCGATTATGCCGAGGTGAATCTCGGCGCAATCCAGAAGGCGCTCGATTCCGGCAAGCTCGAGTCGAAAGGCATCGTTGATCACGCCGCTCTCAAGGCGGCCGGTCTTGCCCGCGGGGGCAAGGACGGCGTTCGGCTGCTCGGCAAGGGCGAGCTGAAGACGAAGCTCGCTTTCAAGGTCGCCGGTGTGTCGAAAGGCGCCCGCGAGGCGGTCGAGAAGGCCGGCGGTTCGATCGAAGTGATCGAGCGCGCGAACCCGGCCGAAAAGGCTGCCGCCAAAAAGGGCAGCGCCAAGGCGAAAGCCAAGGCCTGAGCTTCACGACCTTTCGTCGCTTCTGCGCTCGCAATGGCGGCGTTGCGGCCTATATGACGGAAAACGTCTAGGGACCTATTGATGGCAACTGCAGCCGAACGACTGGCGTCAAGCATCAGCTTCGCCAATTTTTCCAAGGCAACCGATCTCAAGAAGCGCCTGTGGTTTACGCTCGGCGCGCTGGTTCTGTTCCGCTTTCTGTCCTTCGTCATCATTCCGGGTGTCGATCCGGCGGCGATGGCCGACCTATTCAAGACGCAGAGCGGCGGAATCCTCGACGTTTTCAACACCTTCTCCGGCGGTGCGCTGTCGCGAATGAGCGTCATCGCGCTCGGCGTGATGCCCTACATCACCGCGTCGATCGTCGTTCAGATCATGGCGACGCTCTACGGACCGTGGCAGGCGCTGAGGAAAGAGGGCGAGACCGGCCGCAAGAAGCTAAACCAGTACACCCGCTATCTCACCGTCGTCCTGACGCTGTTTCAGGGCTTCATGGTCATCCGTGGGCTCGAAGCGCAGGCTGTGAAGCAAGGCATCCAGGCGGTCGTCCAGCCGGGAATCCCCTTCGAAATGGCGGGCACAATTTCGCTCGTCGGCGGCACCCTGTTCCTGATGTGGATCGGTGAGCAGATTACCAGCCGCGGGATCGGCAACGGAGTTTCCCTGATCATCATGGCGGGCATCATCGCGCGCCTTCCCCAGGGGATAGCGCAGCTTCTCGAAAGCGGCCGCACGGGTAGCATGAACCCGGTTCTGGTGGCGGGCGTGGTGGTCTTCTCGTTCCTTCTCATCGCCGGAATCTGCTACATGGAAATGGCGCAGCGGCGGGTGCTCATCCAATATCCGAAGCGGCAGACGGCGCGGGGGATGCAGCAGGAGCGCTCGCACCTTCCGATCAAGGTCAATACTGCGGGCGTCATCCCGCCGATCTTCGCCTCATCGCTATTGCTGATGCCGCTGACGGTCATCCAGTGGATGGGCCGAAGCGCCGGCACGCAGAGCGGCGGCATCAACGATTGGCTGATCACCATCAGCACCTATCTCAACGTCAATTCTCCGATTTATCTGGCGCTCTATGGCGCGGGCATCATTTTCTTCTGCTTCTTCTACACCGCAGTCCAATTCAACAGCGAGGAAACCGCGGAAAATTTGAAGCGACACGGCGGCTTCGTTCCCGGAATCCGGCCGGGGAAGGCGACCGAGCAATACTTCGATTACCTGCTGACCCGGATCACCGTCGTCGGCTCGATCTATCTTGCGGTCATCTGCCTCATCCCGCAGATTCTGGAAGGGCAGGCAGGGATCAGCTCGTTCCGGATGGGCGGCACCAGCCTGCTCATTGTCGTGAACGTGACGATCGACACGATGAGCCAGATTCAAAGCCACTTGATCGCGCACGAATATGGCAATCTAATCAAGAAGGCGAAGCTGAAGAGCGGCCGCCGGCGCTAATCTAATCTGGGGAGGGGGTCCCAATGAACATCATTTTGCTCGGCCCTCCCGGCGCAGGGAAAGGCACTCAGGCCGCTCGTCTGGAATCCCATCTAGGCATGATCCAGCTTTCAACGGGGGACATGCTCCGCCAAGCGGTGCGAGACGGCACACCCGTCGGGCTGAAGGCCAAGGCCGTAATGGAAGCTGGCGAGCTGGTCAGCGATGCGATCGTCAGCGCGCTGATTGGCGAGCGGCTGGACGCAATCGGCGACAAGGGCGCAATCTTCGACGGATTTCCGCGCACACGCGCTCAGGCGGAAGCACTCGATCTGCTGCTGACGGAACGCGGACGCAAGCTCGATCACGTGATCGAGCTTCAGGTGGACGAGGATGCGCTGGTCGAGCGGATCACTGGCCGCTTCAGCTGCGCCAATTGCGGTGCCCCCTATCACGACACCTACAAGCTCCCCAAAGTCGCGGGGACCTGCGACGTCTGCGGGAGTCATGAGTTCAAGCGTCGTCCTGACGACAATGAAGAAACTGTACGGACTCGAATGGCCGAATATCGAGCAAAGACCGCGCCGATCCTGCCTTATTATGAGGAGCGTGGCCTAGTGCGGCACATCGATGGGATGGCGTCTGTGGACGAGGTTGCCGCTGCCATCGAGGCGATTCTCGCGCAATAACAGCAAGATTGACTCGCCCAGCCAAGCGGCTCAGGTTTGACCGCTAATCGGGGGGAAATCCATGCGTATCGCCATTTGCATCTCGGCAGCTTTGGCTTCGGTCCTGCTTTCCGGTCCGGCCGTCGCCGCGGACCCGCAGCAGCCGCAGCAGGTCCAGCCGAAGAAGAAGGATCCCAGTCAGCAGATCATCTGCAAGGACGACACCTACGTTGGCTCCCACATCTCCGACCGGGTTTGCAAGACCCGAGCGGAATGGGATGAAGCCGCCAAGCAATCGCAGCAGTATCTCGACAGGGCTCGAGTGTTGCCGTTCTCGCCGCCCAAGGGCAAGGGCGGCTAATCAGCGACGTTCCAGAGTCGCAAAACGGAAAGCCGGGCGCCCGTTTTCGGCCGGGTGAAGCTCGATTTCGGTTTCCTTCCACTCCCAGCTGAGGCGAGGGTCCGGCATCAGCGTGTCGCCCTCAATCTCGGCCAGCACATCGGTAAGTTCGACCCGGTCCGCGAGTGGCAGAAACAGCGCGAACACTTCCGCTCCGCCGATCACTGAAACAGGATCGGGTCCCGCCGCGACCAGCGCTTCCTCTACGCTGTGCACGACCTCGGCGCCCGCGATGCTCCACTTGATATCGCGGGTCAGGACTATGTGGCGCCGGCCCGGAAGCGGGCCGGGCAGGCCTTCGAACGTCTTTCGCCCCATCACCATCGCCGTTCCCATCGTGATCGCCTTGAAGCGCCTGAGATCGGCCGGAATGTGCCAGGGCAAAGCGCCGCCTCGGCCGATGACGCCGTTCTGAGCGCGAGCAACGACAAGAGTGATCGGTGGCCGGTCCATATTGTCGATTTGCCCCGCGCCGCCGCTGATGCCAAGTGGTGAAGATGGCCGGGAGCATCGCCCAACTTGTCGAGACTGTCGCCGACCGGTTTGGGTCGAAGGCGGTCGTCACCGATCCGTCGGATATCGAACCGTGGCTGACCGACTGGCGAGGCCGCTATCATGGGGAGGCACAGGCCATTCTTGCGCCAGCTTCCACCGAGGAGGTGGCGGAAATTGTGCGTCTCGCAGCAGAACACCGGGTGCCTCTGGTTCCGCAGGGTGGCAACACCTCGATGGTCGGCGGAGCGACCCCGTCCGCTGATAAATCTTCGGTGATCCTGTCACTGCGCCGGATGAATCGCCTCCGCTCGATAAGTGCGGAGAGCAATATCACGATCGCCGAATCGGGCGTAATTCTCGCAGACCTGCACGATCAGGCCGCCGCGATTGGCCGCCGTTTTCCGCTCACTCTCGGCGCGAAAGGAAGCTGCACAATCGGCGGCTTGACCGCCACCAACGCCGGCGGAACCCAAGTCCTCCGTTTCGGTACCATGCGTTCGCTCATCGCCGGGGTGGAAGCCATACTTCCCGACGGGTCGATCCACAGCGGGCTTTCCGCTCTCAAGAAGGACAATCGCGGCTACAATCTCGACCAGCTTCTGATCGGATCCGAGGGCACGCTCGGCGTGATCACCGCAGTTGCATTGAAGCTGGTTCCCTCGGTCTATTCGAGAGCCGTGGCCTGGGTCGGGCTCGGCAGCCCCGATGATGCCCTGTCGCTTCTCCGCTTCTGTGAGGCCAGGACCGATCGGATCGAGGGTTTCGAACTAATTCCTGCCGATTGTCTCGAGCTGGTGCTCGACCACATTCCCGGCACACGGGCGCCTCTCGAAGGCCAGCACCAATGGAATGTCTTGATTGAGGTGACTTCGGATCGCGAGCAACTCGATCCAGCCGAGCTCCTGCAGACGCTCCTCGCGCATGCACTGGCGGCAAAGCTTATCGAGGACGCGACGGTTGCCGCCAATGAGGCGCAAGCCGAGGCTTTCTGGAAACTGCGTGATGGAATCGCCGAAGCCGAGCGTGCCGGCGGTCCATCCGCGGCTCACGACATCTCGGTGCCGGTTTCCGACATGCCCCACTTCATCGCCGAGGCATCGGCCGCTGTGGAAGCCGCATTCCCCGGAACCCGGGCCAGCGCCTTCGGTCATCTGGGCGACGGAAACGTCCATTTCCACGTTCGCGGGCCCGCCGGCTCAGGGGCTGACTGGCTGAAAGAGGCCGGCCCTCCTATCCTGCGGTTCGTCGACGATCTCGTCAGCGACGCCGGCGGCTCCATTTCCGCCGAGCACGGCATCGGCCAGATGAAGCGGGCTGAGCTGGAGCGTCTCGGCAATCCCGGCGATCTGGCGGCGATGCGAGCGATCAAGCGTGCGCTCGATCCGCTGGGGATCATGAATCCCGGCAAGCTCGTCGGCTGACCGGCAGTTCCGCTCCGCAAGGATTGCCGCTAGCATTGGACACAGGCGCCCGTAGCTCAGTTGGATAGAGCACGAGCCTTCTAAGCTTGGGGTCGCAGGTTCGAATCCTGCCGGGCGCGCCAATGGATCCCACAGGTGCTTATGCTGCGTATTCTTCTCTTCCTGCTGCTCCTTCCGGTCGCTGTTCCCGCGAATGCCCAGTCCTGTAATGGTGCGGTTGCGGTGTGCACGCAGGCCGCCCGGGGCAGTGTGGCGTTGATCGCCGGCGGCCGTCCCGCTCCGATCATCGCCGATGGAAAGCTGGATCCCGGTGTGACGCACGCACTCGGCGATCTGCAAGGCGACCTCGCCAGCGTCGGCGGTAGCCGAGGCGTGCTGGTGACGGACTCGGCGGCTGCTCCCGCGGCCATCATTGTCGGAACCCTCGGCAGCAGCCCGATCATCGACCGTCTGGTGCGGCAGAGGAAGCTCGATACCATCGGCTTGGCCGGGCAGTGGGAAGCCTATGTCCAGCAAGTGGTCGCAAATCCCGCTCCCGGAATTGGCAAAGCTCTCGTCATCGCCGGTGCTGACAAGCGCGGCACCATTTTCGGCATCTACGACCTGTCGCGGAGAATCGGCGTGTCGCCTTGGGTCTGGTGGGCCGATGTCCCGCCCAAACGGGCCGCCAATCTCTTCGCTCTTCCGGGCCGCCGGCTTGAGAAGCCGACCGTCCACTACCGGGGCTTCTTCATCAACGATGAGGATCCGGCGCTCGGAGGCTGGGTGAAGCAGACCTTCGGCGGCTTCAATCACAAGTTCTACGAGCATGTCTTCGACCTCATCCTGCGCATGCGCGGCAATTTCCTCTGGCCGGCGATGTGGGGGAAAAGCTTTTATGAGGAAGATCCCGAGAACGCCGCGCTCGCCAATGAAATGGGCGTGATTATCGGGACATCGCACCACGAACCGATGATGCGAGCTCAGGTGGATTGGGACCGGCACGGCAAAGGCCCGTGGGATTACAACCAGAACCCGGAGCAGTTGCGGCAGTTCTGGCGCGAAGGGATTGAGCGGACCCAGGGCGACGAGCGTGTCGTCACCGTCGGCATGCGGGGCAACGGCGACAAGCCGATGACGCAGGGCACGGCTATCGACCTGCTCGAACGGATCGTCGCCGATCAGCGCAAGATCATCGCCGATGTGACCGGCAAGCCCGCCGCCGACACTCCGCAGGTGTGGGCGCTCTACAAGGAGGTGCAGGACTATTACGACCAGGGGATGCGGGTACCCGACGATGTCACCCTGCTGTTCTCGGACGACAATTGGGGCAACATCCGCCGTCTTCCGAAGCCCGGGGCGAAACGCGTCGGCGGCTACGGCATTTACTACCACTTCGATTATGTCGGCGGTCCCAGGAACTACAAATGGATCAACACCAACCAGATCGAGCGAACCTGGGAGCAGATGTACCTGGCCCGCGCCTATGGCGCGGACCGGCTGTGGATCGTGAATGTCGGCGACATCAAGCCGATGGAGTTCCCGACCGAATTCTTCCTCGATTACGCCTGGGACCCGGACGCCTGCGGGCTCGACTGCCTCGCCGATTATCCGCGCAAATGGGCGGCGGAGCAGTTCGGAGACGCGCACGCGGCTGAAATCGGCGAGCTTCTGACCCGCTACACGCAATATAATGCGCGGCGGAAGCCGGAGCTACTCGATCCCGACACGTTCAGCCTCGACAATTTCGGCGAGGCCGACCGCATCGTCCGGGACTGGAACACGCTCGCCGCACAGGCACAAGCGGTTGGCAAGCAGCTCCGCCCGGATCAACAGTCAGCCTATTTCGAGCTTGTGCTGTATCCGATCCTGGCCAGCGCCGACCTCAACGATCTTTACGTCACGGTGGCGGACAATCGTCGCCTCGCCGCCGAAGGCGACATCCGCGCCAACGCGCTTGCCGACCAGGCGAAGGCGTTGTTCGACCGTTTCGAAGCTCTCCGCGGTGAGTATGAGGCGCAGGCAGGTGGCAAATGGCCGCACATGATGAGCCAAACGGTGATCGGCTACACCGGCTGGCAGCAACCGGACCGCGATTCGATGCCGGAGGTGCACAGGGTCGACTCATCCGCCTCAAGAACCAACGCAACACCCATCGACAATTACCCGATCGGGCCGTTCGAGGTGCCGATCGGCACCCACGGATTTGTCGAGGAGAACGGCATCGTCGTGATCGAAGCGCCGCATTATGCGGGCGCAGTGTCGGCGAACGGGATCGAATGGAAAGTGATCCCGAACCTCGGCCGTTCGCTCGGCGCCGTCACCGCCTTTCCAGTGACAGCGGCTTCGCAACAGCCGGGCAAGGGCCCGCGTCTTGATTACGAAATCTATCTGCGCGCGGCGGGGCAGCTCACCCTCCAAATCACGACCGCCCCCACCCTCGACTTCCGCGGCTATGGCAAGCTTCGTTATGGGGTTTCCATCGACGATCAGCCGCCGCAAATCGTCAATCTGGCCACGAACGACGACAGGGCTTGGGCGCAAGCGGTGGCGCAGAATGCCTGGATCAAGGAGGTGCCGGTCCACGTCGATCGATCAGGCCAGCACGTGATCCATCTTTGGCTGGTGGATCCCGGGGTCGATTTCGAACGGCTTGTGCTGTTCCGCGGCCAGCTTCCCAAGAGCTATCTCGGGCCGCCGGAAAGCGAGCGGCGCTAGGCCACCGGCGGCGGCTGTTCCGGCAGACTTGGAATAGACTGGTCGAAGCATGCCCACTCGGGGGCAGCGCTCGTCCAGATCGTCGCCTGCGGTGCGGCGACGCTCGTATCGTCGAGCGTCCCCGCGCGAACAAAGGTCAAATGCGGCCGCGCTTCCGCGATGCTGGTGATCGGCGTTCCGCAGGTGGGACAGAAGCCCCGATGCATCACATTCCCGCTGTCGGCGATGCTGACATGATTGGCCATCGTACCAGTGAAGGCGACGGCTTCCGAGGGAAAGCAGACGTTCACCGTCGCCGACCCGGCGCCGAGATATTGGCACAGGCGGCACCAGCAGGTGCGCACCGCGAGCGGCTCGGCGCTGGATTCGTAGCGGATCGCTCCGCACAGACAGCCGCCGGTGATCGTCACGCGTTCACCGTCTCGAGCAGCCCCTGGAACAGCCGCAGACCGTCGGTGCTCCCGTGCGCCGGCTCGATTGCGCGCTCCGGGTGCGGCATCATGCCCAGCACGTTGCCCGCTTCGTTGATGATTCCGGCGATCGATCGCGCAGAGCCGTTCACTTCCTCAGCATAGCGGAACGCGACCCGGCCGCTCTGCTCCAGCCGGTCCAAAGTGTCCGCGTCCGCCTGATAGTTGCCGTCGTGATGCGCGACCGGAATATGGATCACCTCGCCGGCATTGTAGCCGGAGGTGAAGAGGGTCTGGGTGTTCTCGACCTTCAGCGCGACCGGCCGCGAGACGAAGTTCAGCCTCGCGTTGCGCATCAGCGCGCCCGGCAGCAGCCCCGTCTCCGTCAGCACCTGGAATCCGTTGCAGATTCCAAGCACTGGAACGCCGCGGCCCGCCGCATCGACGACTGCGCGCATGATCGGCGAGCGCGCGGCCATAGCTCCGGACCGGAGATAGTCGCCGTAGGAAAAGCCGCCGGGAAGCGCGATGAGGTCGGTCCCTTCGGGAAGTGCGGATTCCCCGTGCCAGACCATCGCGGGGGCGCGGCCGGTCACCTTCTCAAGTGCTACGGCGAGATCCCGGTCGCAGTTGGAGCCGGGGAAGACGATCACTGCGCTTTTCATTTGCTCGCTCCTGGCTGGAGCACATCCTTAGGGGTGAAATATGCGGGAATCGTGGCGCTCACGCGTTCTCCGGTCGCTCCACCCGGAAATTCTCGATGACCGTATTCGCCAGCAGCTTGCGGCACATGTCCTCAATTGCGGAATCGCTGGTACCGTCCGCAAGATCCAGCTCGATCAGCTTGCCGGCGCGCACGTCATTCACCCCACCAAAGCCAAGGCCTTCCAGGGCATGGTGGATGGCCTTCCCCTGAGGGTCGAGAACGCCGGGTTTCAGGGTGACGAAGACGCGCGCTTTCATGGACCGCGCCTATGCCGAGGATCGGGAGCCCAAGCAAGCTTTACCCCCTGTTTACCGCTCGCGCGCATGCTCTTGCGCGCCTGCGTAGGGAGTGGTCACATGGTTATCGGACTTGCGAGCGCAATGTTCATCGCGCTGTTTGCGTGGGGTTCGCATTATTTCGGCTGGGACGATCCCGACGGCAAGGTGCAGATGGCGCTGTTCACCACCTTTATCCTCGGCATCATCTGCGGCTATAAGACGAAGTCTTAGGGATCGCGCTCGGTTTTCCGGCGCTGCATTAGCGCTCTGCTCTTCGAGCTGACCTTCGCTCCAGCAACCACCAGCTTGTGCCGCTAATTGCGCCGGGCACGCTGCCCAACAGCCAATCAGAAACCACTGAGATCGTCGAGCTGATTTCCGACTCGGGCGGACCGACCAGCAGAAACGTCGAAATGGCACCGCCTGCGACAAACCCACTGCCTGCGTAAAGCCACCAATTCTCAAGACGATTTCGCATGAACACCCATGAGAGAGGAAGGCCTATAACGAGGCACGCGGAACACGAGATCATCACCGCCAAGAGCCAAAATGTGAGGATTAGATCTATATCTACGGTTAGCGATCTGAAGTTGATCAGCCACCAGACCGTTGCTGTTGCTGTTGCAACAACAGCGGCGATCAAGATGCAGAGAAGGAATGACCGCAACTGTCTGGTCAAGCCAGCATCCCCAACGGGTTCTCCACCAGCCGCTTGAAGGCCTGCATCAGCTTCGCGCCGTCGGTCCCGTCGATCGCGCGGTGGTCGAAGCTTCCGGTGGCGCTCATCACCGTCGCGATCTGAAGGCTGTCGTTGATGACGTAGGGCCGCTTCTCGCCGGCGCCGATCGCCATGATCATCCCCTGCGGCGGGTTGATGATCGCCTCGAACTGCTTGATCCCGTACATCCCCATGTTGGAGAGGCTAGCGGTGCCGCCCTCATATTCGTGCGGCTGAAGCTTGCCTTCGCGCGCCCTGGCGGCGAGCTCGTGCACTTCCCTGGCGATGGCGGAGACGCTCTTGCCATCGGCATTGGCGACGATCGGGGTGATCAGCCCACCCGGGATCGACACCGCGACCGAGATGTCCGCGCGCTTGTAGTGGATCAGCTGGTCGCCCGCGAAGCTGACGTTGCATTCCGGCACTTCGACCAAGGCCATCGCCAGCGTTTTGACCAGCAGGTCGTTGACGGAGAGCTTCACGCCGCGCGCTTCGAGGCCCTTGTTGAGCTCGCCGCGAAGCTTGAGCAGCGCGTCGAGATTGATGTCGACCGTAAGATAGATGTGCGGGACGGTCTGCTTCGCCTCGCTGAGGCGCCGCGCGATGGTCTTGCGCATGTTGGAGAGCTTGAGCGTCTCGTGGGGAATTTCGGTCGAACCCGGCGCTCTTGCTTCGACGCGCTCAGCGGGAGCGCCAACCTGGACGCGCTCGCCCTGAGCCTGTCGAAGGGGAGCGCCCTCCACGTCGGTCTTGACGATCCTGCCGCCGGGGCCGCTCCCCTGGACTGAGGAGAGGTCGATTCCCTTCTCCTCGGCGATTCGCCGGGCGAGTGGGGATGCCTTGACTCTCTCTCCCTCTCCCCTCGCGGGAGAGGGCTGGGGTGAGGGGACGACGGGCCCGGGAGCGGTTTTCTCAGGCGGAGGCGCGGGCTTCTCTGCCCCCTCACCCGGCGCTTGCTTCGCAGCGCCACCCTCTCCCGCCGGGGGAGAGGGGCTGGCACTCGCAGCGTCGCTGACATCCTCGCCTTCGCCGGCGATGAGCGCGATCGGTTGGCCGACCTTCACACCCTCGGCACCCTCGGGAACCAGGATCTTCGCGACCGTGCCCTCGTCGACCGCCTCGAACTCCATCGTGGCCTTGTCGGTCTCGATTTCAGCAAGGATGTCGCCCGAATTGACCGTATCCCCCTCCTTCACCAGCCATTTGGCGAGAGTTCCCTCTTCCATCGTCGGCGAGAGGGCGGGCATCTTGAGCTCGATCGGCATTGCGGTCCTTCCGAAACAGGCTCCGGCACAAAGCCAATGCAGCGGGCAGGGTCAAGAGCGCGGCGTCAAAGCACCCGCGACAGTATCTCCGCGAGAGCCACGCCGCCGGCCTCGTCCTCCGCATCGAAGCGCGCCTTCGAAGGGCTGTCGAGATCGAGCACCGCGATCAGCTCGCCGTCTCGAACGATCGGCACCACCAGTTCGCTGGCCGACGCCGAATCGCAGGCGATGTGACCGGGAAAGGCGTTGACGTCCTCGACCCGCTGCACACGGCGAGTCGCCGCCGCGGTTCCGCAGACGCCCTTGCCGAACGGAATCCGGATGCAGGCCGGCCGCCCCTGGAACGGGCCGAGCACCAACTCTCCGCCGAGGTTGCGGTAGAACCCGGCCCAGTTGAGATTGGGAAGGCTCTCCCAAATTAGCGCAGCAGCGTTGGCCATGTTGGCGATCGGGTCCGGCTCGCCCGCGACCAGCGCCCCCACGGACTGCGCCAGCTCCCGATAAAGCGTCGGCTTGTCGGCGGCGGCAATCTTGAAATCGTACATCAGTCCAGCTCCACCCGCCCGCGCGCCTGCTTCACGCCGCTGCGCTGGCGCTTCTTTTCGACGCGCTTGGCCTTTGCCCCGCGGCTTGGCCGGGTAGGCCTTCGCGTCGCTTGCACGAAATGGGCATCGGCGATCATTTCCGCCAGCCTGCGCCGGGCGTCGGCCCGGTTCGCCTCCTGAGTCCGGAAACGCCGCGCCGCAATCAGCAGCTCACCCGCGCTCGTAAGCCGCGACCCCGCCAGCCCCTTCAGCCGCTCGAGCACGTCGAATCTTAAACAAAGCTTGTCGAGATCGACGCGAAGCTGGACCGCAGTGGCGACTTTATTGACGTTTTGCCCACCCGGGCCGGTCGCGGCGAGGAAGGTCTCAGACAGTGCTTCTTCAGGGATATTTACGTCTTCAGCCCGCATACAAAACGCCTAGCACGAACCGCCGCATTTGTAGCGCTCATGCAACTTCAAAGGATTTCAGCCGCTTACACAATATTAACCTTTTACCTTCATTCCCGGAATGGTTAATGACCGCTTCAAGGCTGTTAAGACGAGGTAACGCGAGAGCGTAAACGTCCAGCCGAAACGGGGGAGAGATAGCGATGCGCGTACTGCTGATCGAAGACGAACCGACGACCGCCAAGAGCATCGAGCTGATGCTCGGAACCGAAGGCTTCAACGTCTACACGACCGATCTCGGGGAAGAAGGCCTCGATCTCGGCAAGCTGTACGATTACGACATCATCCTTCTCGACCTGAACCTGCCGGACA
>Ga0157369_10005355_pt1 | contig 14949 bp, 13 predicted proteins | sample C25metaG_FD_113461 | JGI IMG/M metagenome (GOLD analysis project Ga0157369, IMG submission 113461) | Corn rhizosphere microbial communities from Kellogg Biological Station, Michigan, USA - C2-5 metaG | ecosystem: Host-associated > Plants > Roots > Rhizosphere > Soil | place: USA: Michigan...
CTTGCCGCAAATGCTACTGGCCATCGCGCAGTAAACAGCGACTGGCGTTCTTTTATCGCCAACCATAGTAACCAGACCAAATGAGCCACCCATAATAGTGCCGTGTAATACAACGTATAAACGCCAAGTGCAACCAATACGGCATACGCGGCATACAACATCCATTGACGTCGGCTATCTTTTGTCTGTCGGGCTACTACCAATACGTACGTTGCAGTAATACCAATCAGTGCCGCTAGTGCGTACATGCGGATTTCAAACCCGTAGCGCAGCATAAATGGTGCGATAACTAATAGCGGTAATGTAAATAGCGCCGCACGTACGCCAAATAATCTTTTCGCTAGTAGCCCGGCGACAACGACTACGCCGCCCATTGTGATAACACTTAAAGTTCGCAGCGCGAGCTCACCAAATCCGAACAATGTCGCCCAGCCTTTTAGTAGCAGATAGTAAAGTGGCGGATGCCCATCAATCGATGTCAGTCGCATCAACTCAGCGACTGGCTGTTTTGCGAGGAAAATAGAGTAGGCTTCGTCGAACCATACACTCTGATTAAGCCCAATTGCAAGACTCACCAGCGCCGATAACACAGCGGCGATTATCAAAATAAATATAAAGTGACGCTCGGACCAAGGTGCTTTTTTAATGAAAAAGAGACGCTTCAAAAATGGGACTATCATATAGACCATCCTAACCCCTTTGGCGAAAAAAAGCTACTGATTATAACAGACTAGAAATTGCGCTAATTTTACGGTATAATCACTCAAGTAACACCTATCGGGGTGTGGCGCAGTTGGTAGCGCGCGCGGTTTGGGACCGTGAGGTCGAAGGTTCGAGTCCTTTCACCCCGACCAAATAAAACGACCGTCACGCACGGTCTTTTTATTTGGCTTGAGCCAAGTACTATAGTCTGATACTTTAATAAAACACCATTATGACATTAATCCTGGGCATCAACCTAACCGACTCTGTATATCTCGCCGCCGACACAAGAGTGACCCGCAAAAAAGCTGGCCAAATTGTTGATACGCATGACAATTTACTAAAGCTATGGGGAAACAAAGAGGGAATATTCTGCGCTGTCGCTGGCGACGCCGGGCTGGCCAGGCACTTATTAAACGAGTTGCAACATGAGTCATTCGCACGACGAGGTATAGACTCCGTAAGAGACAACATCGAACAGTTTATATATGATAATGCCGACACTTACTGGCAGAATAAAGGACAGACAACAGAGGCAACCCTAATGTTTGCCGGCAGTAGCAAACACAAAAAAGCATACATCGAAACAGATCTAATAAAGGGTCTCGTACTAGCTCAGATGACGAACAAAGAAGCGCGGGGCGAATTGGGCGGTCAGAAGCTATTGATGTATAGCCAACTAGTCAACCATCCAACCGAGCAATTTAGAACTAACATCAATGCAACTAGCCTTTTTGCAGTTCAAATTAGCGATCAGGGTGTCAAGATTACTGACACCAAACCAGGTCAACACCTTGCGTATGGAGCACCTGGGCTTGTTAAAGAGGATATTGAACTCAAAGAGATTGCGCGAATTGAGTTCGGCGACAGCGATAATAATCCAATGCTACTAACAGCATACATCAACTGGATGCGTGAAAAGCGAAAGCTAGAAGGCGTAAGCAGCACAGTTGTTCCAATACACATACAACCCGACGGGACTTCCATACTCGTAACTGGAACTACCTACAGCATCCGCATGAATGAAGACGGAGTGCCAATTCCAGAAGCGGTAAGCTCCATTACTGTTGACGATCAGACCGGAAAATTCTATCGCCTTCAAGACGGTAACAAAATTGAACTTGTACATATAGGGCGATATTCTACGCCAGACTCAGACAGCTTGGCACTCTTATGCTCTTAATTAGTGTGCCTGGCAATTCTCGTAACCCATATTCATGTAGCGCAGTTATAATAGCAATATATGTCAAATCTTTCACCTGCAGAAAAAGCTATTATAAAAACCGCATTTAACAAGCAAGGGTACGTCCTTGATTTCTCGAATGCAAGCCTTGCTCAGTTTACGGTCGATAGTATAGGTTATGACATTCAGTCAATGTATGGCCTCTCTAAAGGGGCGTCGCTCGACGCGTACGTAGCTGAAACCGAAACCGCGAATGCAGTTCGTCTGACGAATGATTTATTGGATTACTATGAAGGTTCGAATTTAGCTAATAGCGATCCGATACCTGCAAATGTCGTCGAGAAGCTTAGGCAAATAATACAGAAACATTCCGCCGAATTCAGAGTAACGCATACACAAGCTCTATCAGTACGAGACTCCTTCGAAGATTCATACACCGAAAAACAAATAGATCAGATGCTTAGCTCTATAGATTCTAATCCCGCTGATTCTATAGGAAAGGCAAAAGAGCTGCTTGAGACGTGCTTAAAAAGTATCTTACTAGAGAGAGGCGTCTTTACTAGTAAGGAGCTCACGAGACTAGACCTACCGGAGTTAATCAAAGAAACAAGAACCGTGCTTAGCATTTCTTCAGAGCATCAAGAAGTGAAGCAAATTATCGGTGGTCTATCTGGAATTGCCAGCGGTATCGCTCAGCTTCGAAATACAAAAGGATCAGGACACGGAAGACCACTAAGAGCCTTTAGTGAACCGACCAGTGTGGAGGCTAGACTTGCCATTGATAGCTGTGTAACCCTCGTGCATTTCTTCTGGTCGATACACAAGCAGGGTAAAAAGGTCTAGTTTCTATAGTTATATCGCGAGGGCTCGAAATCAATCGAGGAGCTTATGCTTGCAAACACTAGCCTCTTGGTTCATAACTATTCCTAGTCACTACCTCTTTCGCGGTGTAGGGATCCCGGCTTCCCTTCGAGCCCAGATCCCTGCACCGTGCAGGCAGTCAGGCAATTGCCTGCTGACGAATAAGAGAAGGTGAATGATATGACCGAAATTGAGAAGTCAGAGTTTGACATCACTATCACAGTTTCGCGGCCAAACGGTGACAGTGTCACTGGCGCGATCACAGAAGTTTTGTCTCAGTTGGACGAAAGCGAAGTCGTCCAGGATCTCGTTGTCGTTCTTAATGAACTACATCCCTTTATTCAGAGGGCACTCATGAACACACGCGACTATCGTCAACTTCAACGACTCGAGTCAGCCATCGGCTCGCTCGCATCAGCACGAGACCACGCACAAAGATCTGCGGCAATCGAGTACGGCATCGGCTAACAAGGCACCCCTACTGGCCTTAACCAGTCAACACAAGCCCGCACTTCGCGGAGCGAAAAGAGCCCAACCCTTCATGGTTGAGAGCCATTCGCTCGCTGAAGGTGCGGGCTCTTTTCATATCCACGATTGACATTTTTATATTTTGTGATAATATATTATTACCTTAACAATCCAACGAAGGGATCGTCTGTGTTTGGTATAATTGGCGCCATCGTCGCCGCAGCTGTAGCCGCCTCTTTTGCTAGGACATCAAAAGAGAATAAGCCATTGTTCGCGATTTTACTAATACTGTGTGCCAGTTTGCTCGTACTTACGGGCGTACTTATCGGGATGGAAATATGCGATCACATGACTAGAAGTGGACATTAAGGCCACGCCCGAGTCTCCAAGCTTTTTACTTAATGGTGGTGCTTGTAGAGAATCTCTCGGGCACTAACCAGGGATATTTAGAAATAAATGTTTGTGGTTAGTATAATTTGAACAATCGAAAACCCTTTCTTTTTAGAAAATAATATTACTAACTACGATTCTAGCGCTTTCGTCGTTGGCCTATATGTTATCGAGAATTACCTGTGATCTATCGGGCTCCTGGATTATCCATTCCAGTAGTTCGAGTAGCCGCCGTTCACCCCGACCATAGAAAAAGTCCGGCATTCGTGTCGCACTTTTTCTATGGATGACTCTAAATTAAAATCTTGAGCTTATTTATAGAATGCAAAAATAGCCGAAAGACTTAAGGTATTATTTTGCGTTCGCGAAGCTCATCAAAAATTGATATGAACATTTTTTCAGTTTCAACATACTCATGAAATCCATACCGACGCGCTTTTGAGCTATCCGCAAACACATCGTAATCCCAACCAAAGACAAAGTCACTAAATACCCACGAGGATACGTCCTGATATCGCGTCTCTCGTAACTGATATTTGTCGATTACTTCGTTCCATAGCCCTTCCTTATCAGACATAATTGTCGCTAACGACATCGGAAGCGGCGGCGCCACTTCAAGCTCGAAGTAAGCGGCAATCTTTGGCCAAAGCTCACTCCAGCGAAACAAGTCGCCATTTGTAATATTAAAAACTTGATTTGCGCAATTTGTATCTGTAGCCGCCCAGACTGTTGCCTTCGCGAGTAAATCAGCATCAGTCATTTCAAGTAGACTACTGTATGCACCACTCTTGCCTGGAAATCGAAGTGGAATGCCCAGCTCTTTAGACGTCGTGGCATATACAGCAATTGCTACTGATAGGTTCATAGGGTTGCCCAGCGCAACGCCACCAACAACAGAAGGTCGGAGGGCAGACCATGCCCAGCTCTTGCCCTGCTGCTGCTTCTCAAGAAACTGCTGCTGGTCAACATTGAACTCTGGTGGCATATGGTCGGCATCGGTTTCTCGAGCTGGTGTCTTGAATGGACCGAGATGCGCACCATACACCTTGTAGCCCTGCATCAGACTGACGTGTTGCAGATCAGTGGCGACAGATTCAACCACCTCGACCACATGCCTCAGCATCGCTAGGTTTGGCGGAACAAGCTCTGACCATGTTGGCTTATCCTGATAGGCGGCATAGAAAATGTGTGTCACATTTTTGAGGTGACTAAGCTTTTCTCGAGTCTCATCCTCATTTAGCAAATCGACAGCGATGTACGTAACATCGTCGCTAGATTCCCCGCCGCGGCGCGATAAGCCAATAATCTCCCAGTCCTTGAGTGTACGCAGGTGGTCAATTAGATTACCCCCAATGATTCCATTTGCACCGACGACTAGTGCAACTTTTTTAGTTTCAGTCATATGTTCCTCCTTTTATAGTTCGACTATATTCGAACTATGGAACTATGTCAACGAAAATGCTAGACTAAGACTATGCGCGACATTAGACACCCTCTCATTGAGCAGATTGAGCTATCGGATATTCTTCACGCCCTGTCTGACCCGGCACGGTTAGAGATCGTCCGGCAGCTTGCAAAAGAAGACGCCTTGACCTGTGGGCAGCTAGCACCAGATCGGCCAAAGTCTAGCATGTCGCATCACTTTAAGATCCTGCGTGACGCGGGACTTATCACCACCGAGCTAAGCGGCCGGGAACATTACAACTCACTACGACTAAAAGATGTAGAGAATCGCTTCCCTGGGGTTCTTGCAAGTATTTTATCTGCCGACCAATAAATTCATGGACTTATAAAAGATGACTAGATTTAAACCTCTCGCGGGCGCACAATAGAAATACACAGGAGGTAATTATGAGTAAGCAAGAAAAAGAACAAGACTTTTTTACCCGTTTTGCGAGCCATGCGTCATCGCTACTGGGACGGCCATGGATATTTAGCGCGGCGCTTGTTGTATTAATTTTATGGGCCATCAGTGGACCACTCCTTGGCTTCTCCGATACCTGGCAACTCATTATCAATACCAGCACAACCATCATTACGTTCCTGATGGTATTTATTATTCAAAATACACAAAATCGCGACAGCTTAGCTATCAATATCAAACTGGACACTATCATGGAAAAACTAGGCATCAGCGATGACGAATTACTTGAGGCCGAAGATGAAAGTGACAAAAAACTAGAAGTTGAAAAGAAGCGCGTCCAAAAGAAAGGCAACGCTTCAAAACAATCGTCATCTAAGCGCAATAAGAAGAAATAATAAGGCTACTACCCTAACGGACCAGACTCATATAGACTGAATTGAGTTACTAGCCTGTCTCGAGCCCGTGTAATCAACTGTTCGTCAAAGTTACGTGCACCTTGCAGCTCAAAATACATTGCATGCGCTAGATCAAGTGGCGCTGGCTGTGTATTACGCTTCTTGTCATAAATTAAATCCGCAACTGATACGACGAGAATATTTTCCGCGTATGTTTTAGTATGCGCTGCACTCGTCTTGACCTGCAATGGAATGACAACGTCATCTCGGCGACGGATAACTTTAAAGTCAAACCCATGATGAATGTCACCTGGCGTTATCATGCCATAATCTTCATTTTCGGCACTCGGTACAATCAAATACGGATCCGACGCGTCACCCATGTAACCACGCGCTGCCAAAAGAAATACCGATAGCTCGGACAAGCTGCCCGTAATATTACGGCGTATTGATGGATCTTGGGTCGTCGCTTCTTGATCGAGTAAAAACCCGAGCTGCTCTGCGCCGTGACCATAAATCGCCTCGATGTCTTTGCCAAGTTCATGAGGCACCTTACCACCGTACTGTTCTGTAGCTAACAGCTGCTGAATAGGATGCGCTAACTGGTTGAGAGCTATGCGATTTTGTTGTGAAGAGTAACGATATGGTGGGTGGAACGTTAGTCGGTCAAGTACGGCGCGTGCATACTTAATTTTGCGCTTGCTGTATGCCTTGTCCAGGTCCACAAGACGCAGCGAGGGTGCCATACTGCCAAAGCGTGGCCTGTCTATATGCGCATATGGATCTTCAGCCGGCAATAACCGCGTTGATTCTTCTAAAGCCAAACTATCCTCATCTAAAACAAGGCTATTATCGAAAGCTTTTGCGCCACCCTCATCCATTACCTCTGTCATAAGTATTAAGACTATACCATAAATATAATATACTCACAACTTGCAACGTGCTTCATGCTGCTAGATATTTACTCTCCGTAGTACATCGGCCCAACAAGATCTTTTGATGGTTCTGGTTCATCCGGCTGAAGATCGGCTTGTTGCTGCGCAGCCGCACGCGCATCCGCCGCTTGCCGTTCACGAATTTCAATAATCTCGGCCAGCTCGGGATTTATTTTGTAATAAAAGTTCACACTACTCGAAAGTATCTGCTCTTCCGGTAGTTCACTTGGCGACAAAGCAACCACTTCACTGCCGAGCGGGATGCTACCTGCATTAACATAGGTAGCAAGCTCACTCTCGATCATATGATCATAATCTCGTAAGATAGGCCGAACACCAAACTGTTTGCGCTGAGAATTGCCAACAACCATTTCATCACGGAGCGTAGGCGACAGAGACAGCATCACACCTAGCTTTTTATATCGTTCGTTTGCCCTCTCTACATATCTGTCCAATACTTCGCCCATCTGCGTGTCGTCGTGCGGTTTGAAAATAACCTTGCGGTCAAAGCGATTAATAAATTCAGGCCTGAAGTGATGACGAAGTGCGTTATTAACAGCCGTATCGATCTCTTGGTTTGTTGTTGATATTTGTTCAGATTGGGCTGCGCGGAATCCAACATTTCGCCTGCTGAGTAGCTCGGTCATCTCATGTGACCCGAGATTGCTAGTCATAATAATAATACTGTTTTTAAACGAAACCTTGCGTGAGCCACTGAGTAATGACACTTCGCCATCATCCATAATTTGAAGTAAGAGATCCCACAATTGCTGTGATCCTTTTTCGACCTCGTCAAACATAATCACACTCTTATCTTGTTCTATAATCCTAGGATCAAGAAGCGGTTCCTGCTCGCGCCCAACAAAACCAGGAGGAGATCCAAGTAAAGCAGACACTTCATGGCCATGACTGAAGAGTGAACAGTCAATTTTCAGAAAACCGTTTTCACCTTTGTGCAGCTGGGCCGCCAATTCCTTAGCTGTCTCACTTTTACCGACGCCCGTTGGACCGAGGAACAACAAATTAGCATACGGTCGATTTGGATTCCGGAATTTTTCACGATTTAGCGCGTGCATGATGCTATCAATAGCGTCATCTTGGCCGACGATAGAATGTTTTAAGTGCTGCTCGATATTCACCAGCGGGTGTGATTCAACCGGCACTGCCAATGTTAAACCTTCAAGTGCGGTGTGCCCTAGTTGCTTTTGCGTCTCCGTACTTATCGGTCTAGCTACCTCAAACCCAGCTACCGATGTAGACTCCATTGTATGCTTTGACATCCCTCTATCTCCCCATAGTTTGTTGCCCATATAATGAGCTAGTCTATGCGGATTGTCAACACTATGATGCTATTGGTTAAAAAGATCGGACTACACGATCGCAAACGTCTGCTCGATGTACCCGTCAGAAAAATCACGTGCCCACAGGTCTATGGCTTTTGCGTAGTGTATATCTTCTGACAATACCTCGTCCTTAGAAACGAAACGCCAGTCTTCTATCTCACTAAATTGCATCTTGATAGTATCGAGAGCCGCTGCCGGAAGTGTCGCTTTAAAGACAAACTGCAGCGTCTGCGCTACGTGGCTTGAGCGGCTTGCGACCCAAGCGAACGTTACTGTTTCAGGATCAATAGTGAGCCCGACTTCCTCTTGTACTTCGCGAATGGCCGCCTCTTTTGGCGTCTCGCCCTTGTCGATCACGCCACCAGGAAATGTCCAGTATCTTTTATATGTAGCCTTAACAATCAAAACCCGGCCAGCTTCATCCTCTAAGATGACGGCTGCGCTACTAACGCGTGCGTCCATCTTCTTTAACCACGCATAGTGGTCTTCTGCAAAAGCTTTTAACATACTCTTTATTTCGCAAATTCTATCGCGCGTGTTTCACGAATAACATTAACTTTGATCGTACCAGGATACTGCATAGTACTTTCAATTTTGACGGCAATATCACGGGCAAGTTTGATCGCGCTCAGGTCATCAACATTCTTTGGACTAACAATTACGCGCACTTCGCGGCCAGCACTAATCGCATACGCCTTATCGATACCCTTGAAACTCATAGCGACGTTTTCAAGATCACGCATGCGTTCCGTAAAGTTCTCGGCGCTAATATTTCGCGCACCAGGACGGGCAGCTGATAGCGCGTCACAAACACGAACGATCAAGGCTTCTGGTGTTGTGGCTTCGATGTCATCATGATGAGCCTGGATAGCGTGAACGATTCGTTCATCCATGCCGTATTTACTCGCCAGTTCAGCACCAATATGGTGATGTTTACCTTCAATTTTATGCGTTACTGCCTTACCCACATCATGAAGCAATGTTGCAATCTTAGTAATGCGTACATCTGCGCCAATCTCTTCAGCAATCAGTCCAGCCATGTGTGCCATTTCGGTACTGTGCATCAAAACATTCTGGCCATAGCTGGTACGGAATTTTAGTTCACCTAGTAGGCGTAGCATTTCTTTTGGAATGCCGACAACACCAACTTCACGAGCGGCATCTTCACCGGCACGGGCAATTTCTTTTTCAATTTCTTTTTCAGCTTTCGCTACTACTTCTTCGATACGAGCTGGATGGATACGGCCATCCTTCATTAACATCTCAAGTGACAGTCGGGCGATTTGACGACGAATCGGATCAAACGAACTAAGAATAATCATGCCCGGGGTATCATCAACGAGGATATCGACACCAGTCGCACGCTGCAATGCTTGAATATTGCGGCCTTCTTTGCCGATAATACGACCCTTCATTTCGTCATCAGTCAATTTTACCGCGGTGACGGTACGTTCGGCGGTAACTTCACTCGACATGCGCTCCATAGCGGTAACAAGAATAGTCTGCGCACGCTCTTCGGCATCTTCCATGGCATCATGTTGTAACTTATTAACCAAGCCAATCAAATCATTTTTAATATCACGCTCGGTCATTTGCATCAATTTTTCAGCCGCATCACTTTTTTTCAGTCCAGCAATCTTTTCAAGCTTTTCCTGTTGACGTGCACGGATGGCGCGAATTTCGCTTTTCAACTCTTCCACTTCGTCTTCTTGGGCGCGTAATTTTTCGGCACGCTTATCAAGCTGGTCTAATTTGCTATCAAGCAAGCTTTCGCGGTCAGCCAAGCGGTTTTCGGTCTTTTTCCATTCACGGCGACGTTCATTTTCCAGCTGCAAAGCTTCATCTTTAGCCTTGAGCACAATCTCACCGGCCTTTGCGGCTGCACTAGCGATTTCTTTTTCTGCTTTATTCTTACCTTCGGTCATTCGACGCTTTTCATAGACAACAGTTCCACTGGCGCCAAGAATAGCCCCAAAAATTGCGGCAATAATTCCCTCTATCATAGTAATTCCTTTCTCTCAGCTGCCCGGATCTGGATCGAATTGTAGTATCAAGCCAACATAAACTGTGCGGCGCTGGAGGTTTCAAAAAAGTTTCATCAAAAGTCTTAATAGACTCCTTTTATTGTAGCGCTCTTTACAGCACTGCGGCAAGCATAAAAAATCGGACCGATAATTATCGAAATTATTAATACTAACTTTAATAGCGCTTAAAGTGCTGTTTTTACTTGCGCGGCGTCGTGATGTGCGCTTCGCTACCGTAAAATGGCAAAACCATCGTGTCGTTTTCACCTGATTGCAAGCGAGTCAATGCCTGTTGTTGCCAGTCATCGCCAGTTACGCCAACAATTGGCACATTTTGGGCATCCGCAATCGTATTAAGCACCGTGATACCAATGCGTAATCCCGTAAAACTTCCCGGACCCTGGAAAACACCGATTCCGCTCACATCACCGAAGCCTTTACCATGCAGTGCAAGCTGAGCCTGCAAATATCCGAGCAGACCCTTAGCAAGTGTACGGTCAGCTTGCCATTCATTATGCCATTGCTGCTCGCCATCGACTAACGTCAACCGGCAAACTGGTGTTGACGTATCAAGTAAAATAATCATGCTAGCTGCTCCGCTAATTGCCGGCTACTGTCACCGCTTGCAACCAGTTCCAGTCGACGTTCAGATTCGCCAGTAGCCGTAATAGTAATCGTCATATGGTCATCAGGCAAAACACCACTAACAATATCTGCCCATTCAATAGTTGTAATCGTGCGAGGATCCTGCGAGGCTTCACGAAGTTCATCAGCCATAATACCTGCGTCATGTAACCGATAAAAGTCATAGTGTGCCAGACGTAGTTCATGCGGTGTGTCGTACACCCGGCTAATCGTAAAGCTCGGGCTTTGGACTGTTTCCTCGATCTCTAATCCCTGGGCAATACCCTTGACCAGTGTCGTCTTGCCAGCACCGACGTCACCAACGAGCTCTATACATTCGCCACCCGCCAGGCGGCTGCCCAGTTTTGCACCGAACAGTTTCATTTCCATTTCGCTTGTGACCTCTATAATCATTGCGTTCTAGTATACCATCTCACAGACTACAGCCCTAGTGAAAACCGCCATTGTAAGTTCTGGTGCTTTCCTCTTCATTGGCGTACAATAGAGCACAAGCAGTATGCGTATTTCAGATGTCACTATCGAAAAATTGCTCGAGCGCAGTGGTGTGGCTACTAAAGAGCAGATCGACGCCATAAAAGAAGAAGGTGTTCGTTCAAGACGCCCTCTCCAAGACATCGTCATCAACAACCAATTGATGACCGAAGAAACACTGGCGCAAACCTTCGGTGACTATGCGCACATCCCTTTTATTGAGATCAATCCAAACGATATCAAATCCGAAGTACTTAACCGAATTCCTGAACGTATCGCACGTCAGTATAACGCCGTTTTATTCAGTATAGATGAAGACGGGGCAATGAACCTGGCGATGGACGACCCTGATGACGTCCAGGCCGTAAGCTTCATTCAAAAAGAAATCGGTGAAAATACAAAAATCTATATCGCCACTCGTACGAATATTCTTGCTTGTCTAGAAAATTATCGTGGTGACGTCAATCAAGAACTTAATGAAGTTATCGATATCCAGCGTGAAAACCAAGCCGATAGCGATCAGGTTACTAACGAATCCGATATCGCCGAAGATTCACCAATTGCGCAGACGATCAACCTCTTACTGGAATACGCTATTCGCAGTAATGCTAGCGATATTCACATTGAGCCACGCGAAGAATTCGTTCAGATCCGTTACCGCATCGATGGTGTCCTCAAAGAGGTTAACCGCTTGCCCCGTAATGTTGTTGGTGCGCTAATTAGTCGTATCAAAATCTTGTCTAACCTAAAGATTGACGAACGGCGCGTCCCGCAAGATGGTCGTTTTAAGATTAAAGTTGCTGGCAAGCAATACGCCCTGCGTGTCAGTACCCTGCCGATTGCTGATGGCGAGAAGGTCGTTATGCGTATTTTGGACGAATCAAACCAGGCAGTTACCCTACAAGATCTTGGCTACTGGGGTCATTCACTGGATGTGATTAGTGTCGCCTTAACCGAACCGAATGGTATGATCCTCGTCACTGGTCCGACCGGCTCAGGTAAGTCAACCAGCCTGTTTAGCATCCTGACGATGCTTAATACTCCTGACGTCAATATTTCTACCATCGAGGATCCGGTTGAGTACAAAATCCCTGGTGTCAATCAAACCCAGACAAATGCCAAGGCCGGCATGACCTTTGCCTCTGGTCTCCGTGCCCTCCTTCGTCAAGACCCGAACATTATCATGGTTGGTGAGATCCGTGACGGTGAAACCGCTAACTTAGGCGTGCAGGCTGCCCTGACGGGCCACTTGGTATTTAGTACTCTGCACACAAATAACGCCGCCACCACCCTTCCACGTTTACTAGACATGGGCATTGAGCCATTCCTTATCGCCAGCACAGTCAAGGCTGTCGTTGGTCAGCGCTTAGTGCGCCGTCTCTGTACTACTTGCCGTGAACAGTACAAGCCATCAGAAGAAGAAGTTGCCACGGTTGTCCGGCTATTTAACCTTCCCGAAGATAAAGACTTTGGATATATTCATGATCTTGAGTCTAAAGCAGCCGAGCAAGGCGTAGGCCAAGACATTGACCCAAGCACTGACAGCTCAACGGTTAAAACTCTATGGAAAGCTTCACCTGATGGCTGTGAAGAATGTAGTCACACGGGCTACAAAGGCCGTATTGGTATCTATGAGGTCCTTGGTAACTCGCTTGCCGTTCAAAAACTTATTATTAGCAATGCAACAAGTAACCAAATCCAAGACATTGCCATTACCGAAGGCATGGTCACCATGCAAACAGACGGTCTGATCAAAGCACTCCGCGGCAATACAACAATCGAAGAAGTCCTTCGTGTGACGAAAGAATAATCAATGCCAAATTTTAGCTACACCGCCACAAATGCACAAGCAAAATCCATCACAGGTAACGTTGATGCCAGTGACAAGTCTGCCGCTATTGCGACACTGACAAAACAGGGACTACGCCCAATTAGCCTGAAGGAGGCTGGCGCTGCTGCAAAATCTAGTTTTAGTTTAAATGATTTTCTAGGTGGTAACAAAGTAAAGTCCGACGACCTTGTCATGTTCACCCGTCAACTCAGTGCCATGGTGAGTGCCGGCGTACCATTGCTACGTGCCCTAGGTTCACTCGAAACCCACACCGAAAGCCCTGCATTACGAAAAATTGTTGGTCTCATCATGAAAGACGTCGAAGCAGGCTCAGCCCTTGCTGACACACTGCAAAAATACCCAAACACATTTAGTGATGTCTACGTTAACATGGTGCGCGCTGGTGAAGCGGCAGGTATTCTTGACGAGATTCTAAAGCGCCTTGCCATGCAACAAGAGAAAAACGCCACCATTCGTAAAAAAGTAAAAAGCGCCATGACATATCCAACCGTTCTGATTGTCATTACAATTATCGCATTCTTTGGTCTGATGCTTTTCGTAATCCCGCAAATTGGTAAAATCCTTCTGGACCTGGGTGGTGCAGATGCTAAGTTGCCAGCACTTACCGTGGCTATGCTCGCTATTAGTACCTTTATGACAAGCTATTGGTACATCCTCCTCCCGGTTATTTTTGGCGGCACCGTTGTGCTACTGCGCTGGCTCAAGACTCCAGTTGGAAAGAAAGCATTCCACCATTTCGTGTTAAAGGTTCCTGGTATCAAAAGCATCATCATGAAGGTTGCCGTCGCACGTTTTGCTCGTACATTTGCCGCCCTGATGGGCGCCGGTGTTGCTGTATTAGAGGCCCTCAATGTGACAGCCCGCGCTGTTGGTAATGTGGTCTACGAAAAGGCGCTAACCGATGCCGCTGAAGCTGTCAAAAACGGAGCCACCCTGTCCTCTATCATCGAAAAAAACGACCTATTCCCTGCAATTGTCGCGCAGATGCTCGCGGTTGGTGAAGAAACTGGACAGACCGACGTCGTGCTCGTAAAGGTAGCGGATTTCTACGAAGAAGAGGTTGATGTTGCCATTGATGGACTGAGTGCCATTATCGAGCCTGTCATGATCGTTGTGATGGGATCGATGGTCGGATTAATTGCCGCCAGCGTCATGGGACCAATCGCTGGACTTGCTCAAAATATCAAGGGTTAAGTCACCAAAAACCATACCGCTCATGGTATACTGGTATCAAACTACTAGTAATGGGCATCAATGGTAAAGTTATTCTACAAAGACAAGCCAATCATCGGACTTGATATCAGTCAAACTGGCATCAAGGTGATGGCTGTTGACCCAAAAAAATGGTCAGTCTTAGGGTATGGATCTGTCGATCTTGACCCTGCTAAAGTACAGGCTTCACTCGACGGCAGTGACACCTACTTAGGCGATAATCTCGCCTCACTCCTCAAAGACAAGCTCATCGGTACACTACCGAGTACTCATGCTGTCGTTGGTATTCCGACAAGCCGTACCTATTCACGCACCTTTACCGTGCCCGCATCAGCTGAAAAGAATTTACGTGATGCTGTAGAAGTAGAGGTTGACCAGTATATTCCTATCCCATTCAGTTCGTTGTATGTTGACTACGAAATCATTACTCGTACTAAAGAACAGGTAACTGTTGCCATGTCCGCAGTGCCAAAAACATTAATCGATAATTGTCACACTGCGCTCGAAAATGCCGGTATTCAGCCAATTATGATTGAACCTAGTATCAACTCGGTTGCCCGTGTCCTTGAGGCGACCGAGGAAGGCCATCTAACGACACTGATCA
>Ga0157369_10005361_pt1 | contig 14936 bp, 12 predicted proteins | sample C25metaG_FD_113461 | JGI IMG/M metagenome (GOLD analysis project Ga0157369, IMG submission 113461) | Corn rhizosphere microbial communities from Kellogg Biological Station, Michigan, USA - C2-5 metaG | ecosystem: Host-associated > Plants > Roots > Rhizosphere > Soil | place: USA: Michigan...
CTCTGGGCGCTGGGAACCATCGGCACGGCCTTCGTTCAGGACTTCTACGGCCTGTTCGCGGCGCGCCTGGTCGCCGGCGTTGGCGCGGCCACGGCCTTTCCCGTCGTCGTCTCCCTGCTGGCCGACGTCTGCATGCCCGAGCGGCGCGGCCGCTCCATGCTCCTGCTCTCCATCGGCGCCTGGGCGGGCGCTGCGGCGGCCTTCGCCATCGGCGGCATCTTGTTCGGCTGGCTGGAGGCCAACCCGACGGCGTTTGTGCCCGGCCTTCCGGCCTGGCGCGAGGCGCATCTGATCACCGGCATCGGCGCCGCCGTCCTCGTCCTGCCGCTCCTGTTCATCCGCGAGCCGGCCCGCCATGAGGTCGAACAGGCCACCGTGGCCTTCCGACCGGCGCTGCGCGCCTTTTGGAAGCGTCGCTATTTCCTTGGCTCGCTCTATGTCGGCAACTTCGCCGGATCCCTGGCGGAAGGCGCAGCCGCCCTGTGGATCGGGTCCGTCCTGGTGCGTCAGTACGGCCAGACCCCTGGCCAGTTCGGCGGTTGGGTCGGTCTGGTCATCCTGTCCGCCGGCATCGTCGGTTCGATCATCGGCGGCTTCGCCGCGGACGCCGGACAGAAGCTGAAGATGCGCGGCGGCATTCTTCTGCCGGCCGTGATCGCCACCTTCATCAGCATTCCCGCCAGCGCCTATCCGATCATGCCGTCGGTGACCCTGTTCGCCTGGGTGCTGTTCGCCCTGCTGACCGGCGGCGCGGTGGTCAATCTGGTCAACACCGCCGCCATCGCCGTGCTTCTGCCCAACGAAGAACGCGCGACCAGTCTCGCGGCCCTGGCCATTATCGGCAAGTTCGTGGGCGGGCCGGTGACGGCGGCGGTGATCGCCTGGATGGCCGTGCTGTTCAAGGGTCCGGCCGGCCTGGGCCTGACCCTGACCTGGCTGGGCGTGATTACCGGGATCATTTCCCTGCTCGGTTACTGGTTCGCCATGACCTGCGCGCCCGAGCCTGCCGCTGAGTTCGCCGCGCCCGAGGCCGACTGACCGATGGCGAAGGTCGGCCCCGTTCACGCCGTGATCGGCATCTCCCGACTGGCGCAGATGACCGGCGCCACCCCGCGGGCGCTACGCTACTATGAAGACGCTGGTCTGTTCCGGCCGCACCGCACCCCGGCCGGCGTGCGCCAGTTCACGCCCGACCAGTGCGACCTTGTGGCCATGGTCGTCCGGCTCCGCCGCTGCGACGTCCCGCTTGAGGATATCCGTCGCCTGCTGATGGAGACAGAGTCGTCCACACAACGGCAGGCGCGCCTTAGGACCGTGCTGCAGGTCCGCGCGCGGGAGCTTTCGCGAAAGCTGGAGGTCGTGACCGCCGCCCTGGCCGAAGCCGCCTGATCCGCATGACCGGAATGGTCGATCACATCGCGGGCTACGGCGGCGCGACCGAGGAGGAACTCACGTTCGCTCGCGCCTATCCGGCGGACGGCGACATGGACCCCGCCATCCTCGCGTTGCACGCCGACCCCGACCGGCAGGCCGATCGCAGGCGTATCCAGGAACAGCGAAAGGCCGACGACTGGCCTGCGCTGGGCCACTATCGCGCCGCCAACGCCGCCCTCGTCGGCCGGCAGGTCGATGTCGTCTTCATCGGCGACTCCATCACCGAGATGTGGGCGGTCGCCCAGCCGGACCTGTTTTCGAACGGCGTGGTCAATCGCGGCGTCAGCGGCCAGACCAGCCCACAAATCCTGTTGCGCTTTATGGCCGACGTCGTCGCCTTGCGCCCACGCGCGGTCCATCTGATGTGCGGCGTCAATGACGTCGCTGGAAATACAGGCCCAACCACACCCGACGATTTCCGCAACAACATCTGCGCCATGGTGGATCTGGCTCAGGCCAACGACATCGCTGTCATCTTGGGCGGCCTGACGCCGGTCACCGCCCTGCCCTGGGCGAACGGGGTGGCGAACCCGCAGTCCCGGGTGCTGGAGCTGAACCGCTGGCTTGAAGCGTTGAACGCCGACCGAGGCCTCGCCTACGCTGACTACTTCACCGCGCTCGCTGGTCCCGAAGGGGCGTTTCGATCCGACCTCACCCGCGACGGTGTTCATCACACGCGCGGCGGCTATGCAGTGATGCAAACGGTCGCGGCACCGCTTCTGCATGACGTCGCGACTGAACGATCTCGAAATCCGCTATGAGAAAGGTCTGACCGATCGCTCGCTGGTATCCAGTGTCGCCTACGCGCCAGAACGGGACATTGGCACGCCGCCAACAACCGGACCTTTAGACTCGGGCCGGCGGACGGACCGCTCCGACTCATTCCCGACCGAAGATACTCAGATGCCTAACCGCATCAGGTCTAACCGGCACGCACGCGGAGCGACCAAAAGTCGAAAGCGCTGATGGGCGCGCTCGATGCGATCAACGGGCGTTTCAGTCGAAAGGGGCTTCGGCGGGGCAGCCTAACAGGTCGCGGCGGCTGGTCGAACAGGTGCGGCAATCTCTCGCCAGGCCACACGACGCATCTCGACGAAATTCTCGGCGAAAGGCTACTAGGCGGTTACCGCCGCAGGGTCGCCCAGCTCGACTTTTCGGAGAGCGACGCCGACTTGAAACTTGCGGTCCTGCGTCAGGAAGCGGTGGCTCAGCATGAGCTCGTACCTAGACATGAAGGGCAGGTCTTCGATGGAGAATTCACCGCGGTCGTGAAGGATGCAGAACACGACTGTGTACCCCTTCTCGTCCACATCGTTATTTTTCTCCGGCACGATCGCCGTGAAAGAGGGTTTGTCCTTATTCGCGTTGGGCTGTTCGGCATCATCGGCGATCCAGGCGGCGATATCGGCCCGGCACTGGACGTCCGTAGCGAAGGCATGCGCGTAGAATTTTCCCTGCGTGAAAAGGTGGCTGATCGAGGCCGCGCCCGACGAGTAGCGTTTGACGTGAACGATCATCTTCCCGGAATGGAGAAGATCGCAAACCTCGTATTTCTTCTGCCCCGCGACAGTCAGCTTGGCTTTGTCGAGAAGATAGAGCTCGGCACAGACCTCGGCCGCTTTGAGATTGTAGACCTCCTCCCGATTTTCCTCTCTGTCGTCGCTCCAGATGTTGACGCCTTCGGGTAGGAAGTCGGCAACGACTGTCATGTCGTTTTCGGCGAAATAGTCCTCGACGGTTTTCTTGAGCTCGTCGGAAATTTCGCGCCACTGGCCGTTCGAAAGGACGAATGTGCGGTCTTTCAGGTTAACTTCAGCTACCAAGCACCGGTAGGCGTTCCAGAGTTTGTAGGTTTTGTTCTGTTCGGCGTCGTAGCGGAAGATCGGCCAGCGCTTGACGGTGTCCGAGGTCAGGTCTTTCAGCCGCCGGCGCGGAACCTCGACGAGATCGGTGATCCGCAGGTCTTCGTAAGTCGCCGGGGCGTCGTCATCGTCGTTTTTGATTTCGACGTAGGCGTAAGACCGATCTTCGCCCTCGACGAACTCGGGCGGAGCGAGATGGATTCTGTCGAAACGTTTGGCGACGATGTCGGCGCAGAGCAACTTGTCGAGAGTCTCGATCACGAGAGGATCGTTCTCGTGGCGCAGGATGTCGTAAGATTTGAAAGCGGTATCGCGGTAGTCGGTGGAGATGTAGCGCTCTTCGAGCTTGAGGCAGAGCGCCGCCAGGTAGGACCAGTCGATCTCCTCGTCCTTCGGAAATTTGATTAGGATCGAGTCCTTTCCTTTGAAGGATTCGATTGCTTCGCGATAATCCACTTTCACGCTGCCTGAAATCGTTCTGAGGAACTCTGCTTCGGAGTTGATGCCAAAGACGCCAAGCGATGCGCCGGTGCTGGCCTGGCGTTCGGTCTGTCGGCTGATCGATTCGTGCGCCGTCGTTTGGATACGGCGCAGCCCGTCGTCGTCGCAGATATTCATCCCGACTTTGATTCCGAAGTCGTAGACGATCTGATCCTTGTTCAGAAAGCTGTCACCGTGCTGGCCGAAGGCGGCGACGAAATGAAGGTCATCGAGGTCCTTGCGCTCGATCCGAAGGGCCATGATGGCGCGCGGAAATTTGTTCCGCGCCGAGAACTTGTACTGCTTCTCTTTGAAGCCGGAGTTCAGAAATTTCATCCAGGGTATGGCGTCTTCGGTCTTCTCCGCGCCGCCTGCATTCTGGAATTTTATGTAGCCGTCGAACTCTCCTTCAAGCTCGACCTTGTCGTAATCTTTAAGCTCGCCTTTGAGATAATCCGCGAACTCGAAGCCCTCTTTGATCTTATAGAGCGTTACCCGCTTGAACTCCGTCATGGCCTAGTCCCCCTAAGCGTTTGCATTATTGGGACAAGGATACACCCAACCTTAGACTAAGCGCCACCGTAGATTGCGCTCAGGGTATGTACACCGGACAACCGATCCACGACACGACTTGCCATACCTTGCTTGTTCCAGGCGGCAGCTATCTCCCACACCGAGTGAGCCTCGTCGCGGAAGGCATTGACCAAGGACTTCTTCGCCCGTTAGCAAACCGACGTCGTCTTCCAGCACAGCAATCTCTAACCTGACACACTTGCCGCACTGACGTTTGGCACCCGCGAAAAGCAGACTCGTCCACCCGCAGCTGTGAGTCAGGAGCGGCGATTGATCTCTAGGGTCTCAGAAGCGCCAGGAGTGTACGCCAGCAGGACGCTCAGAAGTGGACATTGTGACGTACTCCGAGAGGCCACAATGTTCGCTCATCGCTGGTAGACTTTGGGGTCAATTCGAAAGCCAGCCGGTGGCGAAGGATAGGGCGCGACGAGTATCCTGCGGAACTTGAGGTTGGGATTTGCAGCGGCGAAGGCTCTCAGAATCGAGACCAACGCAGTTTCGGACGCGTTCCATCGCATGACGCGAAGCTGGTTCAGGGGCTTGAAGATGCCAGATCCTCCGGCAATACGGTCGAGGGCGACCAGGACTAGGTCCGCATGCGAATATGAGAATGCAAAGTCATTAGGTCTGCGATCAAACGTCACCATCACGTAGGGGGAAGATGGCAGTCGACGATGAAGGATCGCGTCGAACAGTTCGGGGTCATCTTGGATTTGCCCTTCGATATCCGTCAGGAAGTCACGTTTGTCCCGCCTACGAAACTCGGCGCGGAGCGTGTCGAAAACCTCCGACAAGCGATCTTCCATAGCCATCACGCTCTCCACCTTAAATCTTGACGCAACTTAAAGGCGATCCGTTTGGATACGCAACGTTGATCGCTATCCTCGGTGACAGCGGTGTGTCGTCTCTGAGGAAACCTCCGGCTGCCGATGGACGACATCAGGATACAAAATGACGCTTTCCGCTCCTGGCACCTTGAACTGGCCTCCGCTCGTCTTGCCTGTCTCGGCGTTCGACGTTGCCGCGATCAATCAGGAAACCTTGGACCACTCGACGGTGGATCCCGGTGTCTTTGAGCAGCGCTTCATGACTTTGGCGCGCGAAGCCCAGGGCCAAACGGCGTTAGGATGGTTCTGGCTGGCGGGCGCCGTCGGTCTTCTCCTACGCCCCGCTGACCAGGGCGCGCCATGGGGACCACGCTATGTGAGTGACGATTGGCGCATGCCGGCTGTCGAGGACTTCGCACCCATGGTGGAGGTGTTCGAACTGCTTTCCGAACAACTCAACCATCCCGGCCTCAAGGCACGGATCGCGGACATCGGCTGGACGAATGATCGGAAGCGCGGAGTGGCTGCCCGGCGGGCCGTTGACGCCTATGTTCTCTGCACGGACCGGCTCCTCGATGGCGCGGCGACCGAGCGCTACGGCGTATCCGATGGCGTCTCGTTCGAAGCGCTGACCTGGGCGCAGCGTGCGCTTCAACTCGCGCTGCGGCTGACCGGCAAGAAGCGAAAAGATCCGGTCGCGGTCCGCGGTTTTCTCCGGCTGTACAGATGTGCCGTCGAACACCGCGCCGTGACGGTGTTTGAATCCGCCGCAGAGCTCGCCCTCTACTACGATCTTGTGCCGACGATGGAGGTCGCTGCCGATCTCGAGCGCATCGCACGGGACCCCCCGGAACGTTTCGATCCGCTAGCCTCAGCCCGCTTGATGGCGCACGCAGCCCAGCTGCACCTGCAAGCTCGGAACGATGAAGCGAGTACCCGCTGTCAGATCGAGCGCGTCCGCATCATCCTGAAGATGACCGATCAGGTCAGCGGCGCCGGGGCCAAGGCCCATTGGGTGCAAAGCGCCCTCCACGCCCTGCGTGGCGTTCGCGGCCACGACGAATGGCGGCGATCGTTAAGACGCGACCTGCGTGATCTGCAGGAAGACTCGCTCTCCGACTTTGTGATGATGTCAGTGCCACTGGACCTCGGTGACGAGCGGGACGAGATCTTCCGGTCGTTGGACACCTTGGCTCTCCCCGTCGCGCTGAAGGAACTCGCCTGCCTCAGCCGCTCCCTGCCAGTCGAGCAGCTTGAGGCCGAAGCCATAGCGTCGCTGGATCAGTTCCCGCTGGCAGCCATGGTGGGCACCAAGCACTCGGATGAGGACGGGCGCACTGCGGCCAACACTCCGTCCGGAGATCGTGAAGCGCCGGACGACGACTGGATGAAGCAGACGATCAACCAGTCGGAGCGTTTTCGTCGCCAGATCATCGTACAGGGACGATTCGACCCCGCCCGCCTCATGCTCGCCCTGCGGCACAATCTCAATGAGCGCCAGCTGGCCGCCATCGTGAATCGCTCGCCCTTTGTCCGCCGGGAGCAGCAGGGCCTGATGGCCCTGGGGTTCCTCCGCCTTCTGCAAGGTGACGACCAGTCTGCGGTCCACCTCCTCATTCCGCAACTGGAGCCCTGTCTGAGACACATCCTCCGGGTCGCGGGACATGACCCCGTCATCGACTTTGACGACATGACGGAGGAAAACGTGTCGCTCAGCGCCCTATTGGGCCGCTTGAGATCGCAACTTGAAACGATCCTCCCGCCTGCGACAGTGCTGGAACTGGAACTCCTGTTCGACTTCAAACCAGGGTCGGCGCTCCGACACGCCGTGGCGCACGGGCGAATCGGGTACGCTGGCTGCCACGATACGGATGCCGTCTACGCGTGCTGGCTGCTCTATCAGCTGACCTGTTGGCCCCTGCTGAAAATCTGGGACTCGGCTATAGCACCGGCTATAATCGAACAATGTTAGATACAGACAGCGCCGCCGCTCAGTGAGGGGCGGAACCAGAACGGGGCCATAGCATGAGCGACAAACGTACCGACTTCCTCTGGATCGTCCAGATGATCATGATCAAGCATCAGGACGCTATCGTCGGTTGGCCCGGCATTGCCGGTGACGCCGTCGCAGCCAGCCACCGCATCCCCAATGACCTCACCGCCCGTGATGCAGCGTTGGCTTTCTGCAGCGTCTTCGTCGAAGGCTTCGCCGGTGAAGCGCGCGCTGAAGTACCGAGCTGGATGAGCGCCTTGAGCGATCCTCCTCGTTCCGTCTACGAGGACCGCGGGCTTCGATCAGTCTGACGCAGTCGATGGCCTGATGCTGACATCGGCGACAGTCCCGGCACCGGTCACCAGTCGACTTCAAAGTCAGGGGTCAGTGCAATCAGCCCCGTCTCAATCTGCTTCCACGTGAGGCGCAAGCTCTTCAGATCCTCCGGCGTGAACGCGCGGGCGTGATGTGATGCGGCGCGAAGTGATCCTGCCGACGTCAGCAACTCGAATACAGCGGCTGGCTCGTCGAAACCCGCCTCGAAGATAGCGTTGAAGTGGTCAGGGTGGCTCATGATGCGCGCGTAGTGAGCGTAATCGGCGTGGTCGAGAACATCGCCTCCGCGCTTCTGCCATTTCTTCAGTAGATCCTTGCAGTCGCAAAGCGGGAGCCGTTCCTGCTGCCAGTCCTCCCCATAGGTCTCGGCCATCACGGCATCGAGAACCTCCCGGAGCGTCAGTTCGTAGCGATGGACCAACGTCTTGGCCCTTTTCACGTGGGGCGGAGCCGCATTCGCCTGGAGCCTAGCTTTCAACCGACGGCGCTTCTCGCTCATGGTCAGCAGCCGGCGTCGTGGCCAGCGACTGAACGAGAGCCCCGCCGCATCGAGGAAGCTGCGGTAGCCGGCCAGGCTGGCGAGCTGCGGCATCTCGGTGATTGAGAACAGCCCCGCCGCCTCGCGCACGCTCAGCGTCAACTGATCGGTCTCGGCGAACATGTCCGCGAGAGCTGACGCCTTCGTGAAAGCCGTGATCGTATCGGGCGTGTTGAGGAAGGACTGCGAGAACCCGAGCTCCGGACGGGACAGCAGAAGAAGCCGGTCTACAAACGTGTCCGTCGGGGTCCTGAACCGCTCGAACACGTCGGGCAGGGCGAAGCCTCGGGCCATCTCGCTGATCCGGTGCGCCTGATCGATCATGGCGCTCGAGAACGCCGGTCGTCCCAGCCCCGCCAGCGCGGCGTGGGCGCCCGACAAGGCGCTGATTGCCCGGATGCGCTCAGACAATGGGTCACGGCCTTCAACAGCGAGCTCGAACGCCGTCTTGGGCCGGTCAGCGCCCAGGAGGCCAGCGTTCCGAAGGAGACTGTATCGCCGGTTGGCTTCCTCAAACGGGGCGCTGAATCGGCGCGCCGTCTCCATGGCCGCTGCCAGCGAGCTCGGGTAAATGTCGCGGGGGAAACTCATGGCCCCAATTTAACCGGGAGCCACACCCGGTACAAACCCTGAACGCAAAGCCTAGCCGGCTACTCGTACCATCCGTCAGTATCGACGTTCAGATCGATCACGGCCTCGAACTTTGAAGGGTCGGCGGTCGCGGTGATCAACGCGGCGCTGAAGGGAAACTCTTCAGACATCCAGGCACCGGCGCCGCCCCTGAAATCCGAACCGGACCCCCACTGCAGGGTGACGTAGATGGTGCCTTCGCTCCGGAACCGGATCTGGTCAGTGATTTCCGTCACCTCGATTTCGGTCGTTTCGGCCCGTCCGACGAGGGTGTGCCCGGAAAGGATGTCCAACTCGCCGATTGTCTCTCCGATCATCCGCTCAAGAAGCTGTTGGTCAATTTGATCGCGAAGCTCAACGACGACCTCCAAATGGCATTCATCCGCGGCTTCAAGCAGGCCCTCGATGGCGTCGAAAACCTTGGCGGCGAGCCATCGGACGGGCTCTTCCTCACCAAGGACGGTGTCCGGTTTGACATGCGTTCGCTTGTTCAGCTCGTCCATGGCCTGCTTGAGCGGGGCGGTGAAGTCCACGCTGGCGAAGCCGAGAGTCTTCTCGACATAGTCTGGGGCCAAGCCGCCATGGGCGATGAAAGGGCGCGTTGGGCGCGCGTGACGGTCGGGGTGTCCTTCGCCTGAACGAAACACGCGCACGCCCGGACTTGCGCCTCCGGCGCCAGGCTGTTCAACAGATGCGTCGCCAACTCGCGCGATGCCGCCGCGAACTGGTTGCCCCGGATAGGATTCCCGGCGCCCTGCGCGACACGCAGGGCGCCGGTCAGGACCTGATCGAGAAAGACATCCTCCGGACGACGGTCACGAAGTCTCTGGGCCTGCTTGTCGATGAGCGCCCAGCTCGGCGGAGTTCTGGCGGGGTCGACGGCGTTCATGATGGACTCTTGGCTGTCGGGACCTGACGAACGCGCTACCGCATAACCCGGCAGTTACGGAAGAAGCGGCACTCATCAAGCGCTCAAGCAAAACGGCCCCGGCGTTGTCCGCCGGGGCCGTCGATGGTCGCGATCACCGCAATCGTGAAGTTGAGGCCAAGGTTGGCCGCGATGCGTGGAACGTTACGAAGCTTGGTCTTGGTCCAGGTATTCAGTGCAGTCATGGTCGTTTCTCCCTTGAGGCGCAGGATTGCGTCGGTCGCGGTGCGGAGAAGAACCTGAACAATGAAGGTCAGGATGAAGTCAGGCAGGTAGGTGATCGACCCTCCGGAGAGGAATGGACGCCCGACGTTCCCGGGCAGACTCTGGAGATTGGACGAAACGGCCGCGCTTCAAGTCCCCCTTGCCGTCTGGGCGACTCGCGGCATCATCGACGTTGGGTTAGGCACCTGTGACCTGTCGCCGGGTCAAACGTCTCGATGCTAAAGACCTTCCTCGGCCTCACGTTTCCCTCGTGTGCCGCAGTGTAATCGGCGATCTGCGCACGCACTGAGGCAAACGCCATGGTCGATATCGACATCCATCTGACACCCGTCACGGTCGCCCGCCTGAAGTCCGGGCTCCGTCTGACCGCGCCCCGAATCAAGTCCTCCCATCGGGTCGAGGCGCTCGCGCGCGGCCTCGGCTACCGGACCAACGCCGAACTTCGCGCGCGGATCGCGGAAACCGGCGAAGTCCGGCGGGTCGATCCCGCCGCTTTCGCCCTCTATCTCTCGCAGCACGGTTTCGAAGGCCCGGCCTCGATGCTGCTTCGGGCGGTCGCCCACGCAATCATCCTCAATGTGATGGATCGGGACGATCGGCTTCACAAATGGGGGTGGGGTTACGGCCGCGCGGAGCGGCGTGACGGTCGGTGGGAGACGCCGACCGAACAATACGAGCGCTTCGTCGGCTATCGGGACGAGCTCAAGGATATCGACACAGCAGACCATGTCCTGCGCGCCATCGCCCTGCTGTCGTGCGTGCCGTCCACGAAGACGATCCGGCCGGACACCGACAGCTATCGGCTCAAGCATATCGCGGAGAATTTCGCGTGCTCGTTCCCGGACGGCGAGACCCTAGGTCCCGACTATGTCGCCAACGGGCCTCTCATCGTCGCGGCGTCGCATCTGGGCTTCCGATACAGGACCGGGCGGGACCGCGACGGGAGTGACTGGCCGAATGTGACTTTCAACATGTCCCAGTCGCATCTGCTGGAGCTGGATATCGCCTGCCGTCCAAACGGCGCCCGGGCGCAGGATCGGCGGCGCAAGCTGGTGGCGCGCCGTCGTGTAGGCTTGGCCCCGGGGGCGTGGGACGGTTCATGGGCGAACGATCCTCACGGCCAGCCTAAATGCACTCCCGCGCCTGATCTTCCTGATCTTCGTGATGTGTCTCGCCACCTATCAGGCTGACTTGGCCGGACTCCTTCCGGGCAACACGCTGAGATAGACTAGCGGAGTCTGGCCTGAGAGTTCGCGGCTGGGCGGCTCCCTGACCAAAAGCAGAACTTGCCAATCGCCGCTTTGAGTCAGGAGCGGTCCTCGGCGCGTGCATTCTCAGGGTCGACGATCCCTCTCTCCTGTAAGCCAGCAAGCAGCACCCCAGCTATTCGATCCCCCGTCACCGCTCTTAGGCGAAACTCTAAGGGGCTCAGGGCGTGGTTCTGATCGCAAAGGACCGGACCGCAGAGTTGAACCGCGCGAGATTATCCTCACCGTCATAGACCCCATGCGGCCCGGCGAAATAGGCGGCGGTCAGCTGTTCGGCCGGCACGCCCACCTGATCCAGCACATAGCGGCCCGCATAGGCCGGCGTGGTCAGATCGTAATAGCCCGCCGCCCAGAATAGTCGCATGTCCGGCCGCGCCTGCAACGTCTTGGCCAGCCCTTCCATGGCCTGGGGCGAATCTCCATGGGACCAGGCCGCGTTCACCAGAAAGTTGAGGCTGTAGTAGGGTTCGTCGGTCGTGAAGCCGAGCGTGTCGCGGACATAGTCGCCCAGGGCCTGATTGACGATCGGACCGATGCTGGCCGGGGTCGGTGCGGGTCCACCGACACTGCCCTTGGGCACGACGCCGAGGGACGGATCATCCAGCGCGCCCAGCGCCCCGGCCTCCATGGGCGAGGTGACCCGGACATCCAGCAGGCCGGTGCGCAGGCCCTGGTCCTTCAACAGATTGAACATCCAGGTGTTGCTGGAGATGCGCAGGTTCTCGGCCAAAATCAGATCCGTCGGCAAGCCGATCAGGGCGGACATCTGGTCCGCAACGCGGCGTCGGTCGGCTGCCGGTAGGCTGGAGCCCTGGATCAGGGCCTCGACATAGTCGGTTCGCGCGAACGCCAGCGCCTGGTCATAAACCTGATCGACGGTGCGTCCGGCTCGCTCGATCCTCTGGTGATGCCACGCCCCGGCGGCCATCGTCGGCAGGCTCGCCACGAAGGGCATCTCTCGCCCGGTCAGCGGCGCGACGAGCGCGATCAGCATGACGCCGTCGAAGCTCAGCGTCTCGGCGTCGGCGGCGATCAGGGCCGCCCGCGTTGTGCCGTAGCTCTCGCCGGCCAGATAACGCGGCGAGGCCTCGCGACCGTTGAGTTTCAGCCAGTCAAGGATGGCCGTCTGCACCGCCTTCGCGTCGGTGGCGCCGGTGTACCAGTACTTGTCGTCCACGCCGGGAAGGGCGCGGCTGAAGCCGGTGCCGACAGGATCGATGAAGACGATATCCGCCGCATCCAGCGGACTGAACGGATTGTCGACCAGACCGCTCTGGCCTGTCGGCGCCTTACGCATCGGCCCCAGGGCCGAGATGTGCAGGGGCGACGAGGATGCGCCCGGCCCGCCGTTGAAGGCGAAGATCACCGGCCGGATTGCGGGATCAGCGACGTCGTCGCGCGTATAGGCGATGGTGATGACCGACGCGCCCGGACGCCCGTCGGGGCCAGGAACGAAATTGTCGGCGACGGTGGCGGTGTAGGCGACGGCCTGACCGTTGAAGCGGCCGGCATGATGGGTGATCGAGCGTCGGGGCGCCATCAGCGCCGACGCGGTGGACGCCGGTGCGGCGACGACCTGGGCCATCGCCGGGGCGACGCCCGACCCGGCGACGATCATCAGGGCCAAGACGGATAAAGCGGCGCCCCGGACACGCTCAGTCGGTCTCAACCGCATCAGCTCCCTTCCCTTCGCGCTCATCGGCGTTCGTCCCGGACCAGCGCCCGGACGTCGTCGGAAAAGGCCGTCGCCGTGTCGCCGAGATAGAGCATATGGCCGGACTCATAGTTTCGGATGGTCAGCCGCTCGGCGGGAACTCCCGCCTTCACCAGCGCGTCGTGGGCCGCCGCCGGGGTCGTCACCATGTCGAAATAGCCGCTGGCCACCAGGACTCTCAGGTCGCCGTTACGACGCATGGCCGTGGCCAGATCACCAGCGAAGGACTGCCCCTCGGGCACGCCCGTCCGTTTCCAGTTCCAACCGAACAGCAGGTTGCGCCAGACGATGGCGCCATAGGGTCGGTCCTCCTGCACCTTCAGATCCTCGGCCAGCATCTGGTGGAAGGCGGCGATGAAGCCGGGCACATAACGGCCCATGGCCGGGTCGTCGGCGACCGGCTCGCCGCCGTCATGCGCCGACGGCAGGGTGTAACGACCATCGTAGAGGCCGACCGTCAGTCCGTCGGCCGCCAGCAGCTGCTGTGAAAAGGCCTTGGGCGACATCGTCAAACCCGGCAGCCAAGCCTCTGGCGTCAATCCGGTATAGGCCGCCAGACGCGCCGCGACCGCAACCCGTTCGGCGTCGTCCAGGCTTCCAGCGGCCGCCTTGTCCAGCGCCGCCAGATAGTCGGTGGTGGCGAACCTGGTGACTTCGGCGTCGAAGGCCTCGATGGTCAGACCCCGGCGATCGATCTTTTGATGGGCCCAGGCCGTGGCGGCCATGGCGGGCAGGTTCAGGGCCGCGCCGAGCGACGGAGACAGCCCGGCCGTCCCGGCGCCGTTCAGGCTGGATCCCAGCAGGACGATGCCATTGACCGTGATCCCCCGCATCACGCCGCCATAGGTCGGCCCGCCCATCAGGGCGCGTGGCAGGAGCGCGGCCCGCGCGCTGCCGTAGCTTTCACCCATCAGATATTTGGGCGCGTTCCAGCGATTGTTTCGCGTCAGCCACAGCTCGATGAACTGGGCGACGCTCTCGGCGTCCTCGTCCACGCCGTAGAAGTCCTCCGGCTTGCCGACGCCGACGATGCGGCTGAAGCCTGTGCCGACCGGGTCGATGAAGACCAGATCGGCGACGTCCAGCAGGCTGTCGGGATTGTCGACCACGCCGAACGGCGGGACATTGCTGGGGTTCACCTCGCGATCCAGTTGAACCCGGCGCGGACCCACCACCCCCATGTGCAGCCAGACCGAAGACGATCCCGGCCCGCCGTTGAAAACGAACATGACCGGCCGATCGCGCTCGCCCCCTGTCTTGACGTAGGCGAAGCTGTAGATCGAGGCCGTCGGCTCGTCGCGATCGTTGCGCAACAGGGTCTCGCCGGCCGTGGCCGTATAGGCGATGCGCTGGCCCCGAATGGTCGTTTCGTGGCGGGTCACCACAGGCGCGGGGACCGAGACGGCGTCGGAACGCCCCGCCTGCGCCAGAGCCGGGGTCGCGCCCAAGGCCAGCCCGGCCAAGGCGAGGGCGGCGAAGACCAAGCCGAGCGCGGCCGTCCATCGGCGTGGCGCGTGCTCAGTGACCATGGTCATCGTCCATCCCCTCGCCGAACAGGAAGCTCTCGCCCGCCGCACCCGCCGCCGTGTCTTCCGGCGTCTTCGGCGACTGGATGACGACCGGATCGGCGAAGGGCCGAATGCCGAGCGCCTGGTGAATCTCGCTGGGGAAGTAGAGCACCCCGCCCTTCATCACCATGCGGATATGGCGGATGGCGTTGATGTCCTGCGTCGGATCGCCGGGCACGAGGAACAAATCGGCCAGCTTGCCGCGCGCTATACTGCCCAGCGACTGGTCGCGCCCCAGATACTGTTCGGCCCTCAGCGTGCCCAGGCTCAGGGCCTCCGCCGGGGTCAGCCCCGCCTTGACGTAGAGCTCCAGTTCGCGGTGCACGGTGAAGCCGGTGCCCGCGTCCGTGCCGGGCAACAGTTGCACGCCCCCGTCGTGGAGCAGTTTCACGGTGTCGAGCAACTTCTGGAACGCCGCCTTATAGGTTTGGTCCACTGCCGGGCTGTCGATATCGACGAAGGACCGGCGACGGTAGCGCTGATAGCCGATCGGCATATGGTCCACATAGCCGACGGCGGACGGCGGGACTTCGCCGGCACGGCTCAGCATCAGCACCTCC
>Ga0157369_10005362_pt1 | contig 14934 bp, 14 predicted proteins | sample C25metaG_FD_113461 | JGI IMG/M metagenome (GOLD analysis project Ga0157369, IMG submission 113461) | Corn rhizosphere microbial communities from Kellogg Biological Station, Michigan, USA - C2-5 metaG | ecosystem: Host-associated > Plants > Roots > Rhizosphere > Soil | place: USA: Michigan...
ACCAGAATCGGGCCGCCCTGGAGAACGTCGACCTGACGATCGAAAAGGGCGAGTTCGTGTTCCTCGTCGGCCCGTCTGGGTCAGGGAAGTCGTCGTTCCTGCGGCTGGCCCTGCGAGAGGAGAAGCCGAGCAACGGCCGGATCCTCGTGGCGGGCAAGGACCTCGCCCGGCTGCCCAACTACAAGGTGCCGCACCTGCGCCGCCGCATCGGCTGCGTGTTCCAGGACTTCCGGCTCCTGCCGAGCAAGAGCGTCTACCAGAACGTGGCGTTCGCCCTCGAGGTCATCGGCAAGCCGCGGCGGTTCATCAAGCGGGTCGTCCCCGAGGTCATTGACCTGGTCGGCCTGGAGGGTAAGCACGACCGGATGCCCAACGAGCTGTCGGGCGGCGAGCAGCAGCGGGTCGCGATGGCCCGGGCGTTCGTCAACCGGCCGCAGATCCTGCTCGCCGACGAGCCCACCGGGAACATCGACCCGGCGACTTCGATCGGCATCATGAAGGTGCTTGACCGCATCAACCGGACCGGCACGACCGTCGTCATGGCGACGCACGACGCCGCGATCGTGGACTCTATGCGCAAGCGGGTCATCGAGCTGGAGTACGGGAAGATCGTCCGCGACCAGGTTCGCGGCGTGTACGGTCAGGCGTACTGAAAGGCGCCGGCGGATCACTTACCGGCTGCTTACAGCGGTTGCGCGGGACCGCACAGGACTACCAAGGGATGAGATAAAGGCTCAGTATGCGTTCAAACTTCGTATTCCAGGAAATCTGGATCGGGCTGCGCCGCAACCTCACCATGACGGTCGCGCTCATCGTGGTCGTGGCGATCAGCTTGTCCCTGCTCGGCACCGGGCTGCTGTTCATCAAGCAGGTCAGTAGCACCCGGACCTACTGGCAGAGCAAGGTCGAGATCTCGATCTACCTGTGCACCGCCGACAGCGCGAACCCGAACTGCCACGGCGAGTACACGCAGGCGCAGTACGACCAGATCAACCAGACGCTGACGTCCATGAAGGGCCGGCAGGTCCAGGACATCTTCTTCCAGAACCACGACCAGGCCTACGCCCAGTTCAAGCAGTTCTTCGCCAACGACCAGGCCTACGTGTCCACGGTCAAGGCGAACGACATTCCCGCCTCGTTCGAGGTGAAGCTGGTCAACCCGCAGCGCGACTACAACATCGTCTACAGCGCGGTGAACGGCGCGGCCGGCGTGGACCTCGTCGTCAACGAGATGACGATCCTCGACAAGTTCTACAAGCTCCTCGACGGCCTGCGGAACGCGGTCGTGATCGTGGCGCTGATCCTGGTCGTCGCGGCCGTCTTGCTCGTGTCGAACACGATCCGGCTGTCGGCGTTCAACCGGCGGCGGGAAACGGGAATCATGCGGCTGGTTGGCGCGTCCAACCTGTATATCCAGATGCCGTTCCTGCTTGAGGGCGTCATCGCTGGCCTGTTCGGCTGGGTCCTCGCGACCGGGCTGCTCATCGGCGTGAAGTCACTCCTGCTGAACAACCTCCAGCAGTACTTCAGCTACAACGTGGGCCTGTCCACCGGGGACCTCGTCCAGGTCATCGTGCTGGCCATGTGCATTGGCGTTCTGCTGTGCGGCGTGACGTCGTTCGTGACGCTTCGCCGCTACCTGCGCGTTTGACCGGCGGCACCTGGGCAAGGTAGCCGAGGGTTGATTGAGGCGGAGAGACGTGGCACGCGAGCAGGGAAATAAGGTAATCGCCCGGAACCGGCGCGCTCTGCACGATTACGCCGTGGAAGACACCTATGAGGCGGGCATCGCCTTGACGGGCACCGAGGTGAAGTCGCTGCGCGCTGGCCGGGCGTCCCTCGCGGATGGGTTCGCGCAGGTCACTGACGGGGAAGTCTGGCTGCATAACGTTCATATCCCGGAGTACACCATGGGCACGTGGACCAACCACCTGCCCAGGAGAACCAGGAAGCTGCTGCTGCACCGGGGCGAGATCGACCGCCTGGACCGGAAGATATCGGAGCAGGGCCTCACCTTGGTTCCGCTGTCGCTGTACTTCAAAGACGGCAAAGTTAAGGTGGAGCTGGGTCTTGCCCGTGGCAAGCGGACATACGATAAGAGGCATGACCTGGCGAAGCGAGATGCGGCCAGGGAGATGGACCGTGCCCTGCGGCGTCGACGGTGACGGGGAGGCCGGCGGTGACAGCGCGCTCCGGTGACTGGGGCGGCCACACTGGCCCGCTCGCGGGTGAGGACATGCTGTCGTCGTTCGGCTCGCCAGAAGTGACGGTGACGCCGGCTACCGCCGAGTCGGCAGCCACCGACGCTGTCGGCACTGACCTGGTAAGCGCCGGCGCGGTGGGCATAGACCCGGTGGGCATAGACCCGGTGGGCACGGCGCCAATGGGCCCGCCGCCAATGGGCCCGCCGCCCGCGCCGCTGCCGTCCCCGCCGGTCGCTGGCCCCCGGCCTGGCCCGCGGCGCGGCCGGTCGCCGGCGGGACGGGGCGGTCGCTCCGGCCGCTCGGGGCGCTCCGGGAGCCGGCGGCTGGTGCGCCTGGCGGTAGCGCTAGTCGTGCTCGGCGGGCTGGTCGGGATCGGGCTGACCACCGACTTCGACACCGAGACGTCCGCTGAACCGGTGGTGCAGCAGTTCCTCATTGACTGGCAGCAGGGCCACTACACCGCCGCGGCCGGACTGACCAACGGGGACCCGGCGGACGTCAGCACCCAGCTGACCGCGGCTTACCGCAACCTCAACGCCACCGCGATGTTCATCTCCATGGACTCGGTCAAGCGCCACAAGAACACCGCCGTGGCGACGTTCACCGCCGTGGTGGACCTGGCCGGCGGCAGCCACCAGTGGAAGTACCAGGGGCACTTCGGGCTGGTCTCCGTCAACGGGCGCTGGTTGATCAACTGGGCGCCCAGCGTGATCGAGCCGCACTTGCGGCCGGGTGACCGGCTCGCGGTGACGACCAGGTTCCCGCCCCGCGCGCAGGTCACCGACGTCGCCAACGTCCCCCTGCTGCCCTTGTCGACCGTCTACCACGTGGGCGTCTATCCCGGCAAGCTCTCCAGCGTGCGCCAGACCGCGACCGGGTTCGCCGCGGTCACCGGCCTGAACCAGCAGCAGGTCCTCGGCTACATCAGCTCCGCCCCTCCGCACGACTTCCTGTCGCTGCTGACCCTGGACCCCGAGTCCTTCGCCCGGCTGTGGCCGAGCCTGTCTCACGTCCGCGGGGTCATCGAGCACCGCGGGGACGCGCGGCTGTCTGGCACCAGCATCGACGACGCGGTCGGCTCAGTGGACACCGAGGACTCCTCGGTGCTGCGCGACGTCGGCGCGGCCTACCAGCCGGGCATGACGATCGGGAAGAGCGGCCTCGAGGCGGCCTTCCAGGACCGGCTCGCCGGGACACCCCAGACCTCCGTCATCATCGTGAACGCCGTCGGCGCGAAGGTAGCGACCCTGCAGACGTTTTCCTTCGAGAACGGCACGTCGCTGCGCACGACGATCAAGGACTCGGTGCAGGCCGCGGCCAGCGCCGCGCTCGCCGCGATCCCCTCCTCGGGAGAGATCGTCGCGGTCGACTCCGCGACCGGCCACATCCTCGCGCTGGCCAGCCACAACGACTCCGAACTGCCGCTACCGCCCGGTGGGCTGCTCAACTCGCGGATCCGGCCCGGCATCGCGTTCACCATCGTGTCGGCGGCCGCGCTCCTGCGCGATGGCCTCCCGGTGGACTCGCCGCTGCCCTGCCAGGGAGTGGCGAATGTCGGCGGCCAGACGTTCACCTACCCGCCGGGCCAGTCAACCTCGGCGACCTTCGCCTCGGACTTCGCATCCGGCTGCGGGACCGCGTTCGCGACCGCGTCACTGCGGCTGACGCCGGCTAGCCTGGCCGCCGCCGAGAAGGCGTTTGGCCTCGGGACGCCCTGGGACCTGCAGGTCCAGGCGTTCTCCGGGCAGGCCGCGACCGCGTCCGGGGAGGCGGGACTGGCCGCCCAGGCCATCGGCGCCAGCGGCGTGAAGGTCAGCCCGCTGGCCATGGCCATGATCGCCGCCGAGGTCGATTCCGGAGTCGGGCACACTCCGGCCTTGCTGGCCAGCGACCCGCCGGCCACATGGGACGCCCCGCTATCGGGTGACCAGCTCAACGCGCTGCGCGACCTCATGCACAAGGCCGTGCAGTCCGGCCCCGCGCACGCGGCCAACCTGTCCGGCACTCCGGTTCACGGGCAAGCCGGGATCGTGCCGACTGGCCCGAATGCCTGGCTGAGCTGGTTCGTCGGATACCGCGGGGGCATGGCCTTCGCAATCTTGCAAACCGGCCACACGCGAGTCCAGGCGGCCGCCTCGCTTGGCGCCGCGTTCCTGTCCGCGGTCGGCTAGCAGGGCTGCTACCAGGCATTACGTCGGCATGCGGACTGCGTTACCGTTTCGTTATGAAAATAATGTCGCTCTGAGCAACCATCTAACTACACTCCGGCGTCTTAACGGTTGACTGAGGCTCGCTTGGGGGGTTGCGGCCCAGTCGTCGTGAGGGCCGGGTCTCATCTCGGGGGAGACCCGGACGTCCGGACCGGCTCCGACCCTGCCGGTCGACCCCCGTGGGCGCGTCTCGGCCACCGCCAGCGCCCGCGGGGGTCATTCGGCGTCCGCGCCCCTTGCCGGGTACCCCGTCGAGCGCCCCAGCCCCGCCATGGCGAACGTCGCCGGCTCAGCGAGTCGGCAGCCACGCGGCCTCCCACTGCGGCTCCCTGGCGCCGTGTGCGTGCCGCTCGCCCGCCCCCAAACAAGCCCCTCCGCACCCCCGCGAGCCGCCCCTGGGCGAGCCTCAGCCGCCCCCGTCGTTCCGATCTCATCGCTACACCCCGACGAGGCCGGGGTGCCTGCGGCGATGGCTCCCAGCCGCCGAGGCTTGCGCGGGGCGGGAATCCCAGTTGGCTGCGCGGTGTTGTAGCGGGTATCTTCGGATGGCGGGCACGTCCTGCGTGGCCGTCGACAACTCAAGAGGGGGAGACTGGTTTCGACTTCGGTGGTTGATCTAGGAGAAGCGAGCCGAGGGTGGCGGACGTGAACCTCGTAAATAACGCGACCGTAACCAATAAGCGCTAACACTAATCAAGCGCGCCTCGCTCTCGCTGCTTAAGCGAGTTTAGAGGCTGTCAGCCCGGGAGTTCCTCTGCCCCGGTGCCTGGCATCAGCTAGGAGGATCCACCAGCCAGCCCGGTCACGGGGCTAGCTGGGACACTTAACAGTGACTGAGCCCGTTGGTGACTTGCCTGTGTGATCGCCAGGGCTGAGAAAAGCACAGCAGGCTGCGCTCGGAGAAGTCCTAGAGAGGTCCCGAAGGACCAGGGTTCGAATCCCTGCTCCTCCAAGATCGCTTAGTCGAAAGCCTGAGCGATGTTGGAGGAGTCACCGTTTCCCTTGCTGCGAGCAATAATCTCGCACGCCCAGGCGACTGCGTCGCTTGCCCGAATCCCGCTGGCTAGGCCTGTGTCCGCAGGGCCAATGTCATGTACCCCGCTTATGCCGGGTGCGCCCGCCCCGCCAGCTGCTATTGCTCGCTCTGCCTCGGAACGGCAGTTGGCGCAGGTCCTGGAAGACTTGACCTTGCGAGTGCCGCACGCGCGCAGGTCGTGGCTACGGCATGACGGGCAACTGCCTGTGGCCGCTCGATGGCTCGAAGGCGCGACCGCACTGTGTGCAGGTCCTGGTTGGCATATACTGATTTTATCAAAATTACGTTCGGATGATGACCTGCAAGTCAACCCATGTCGCGCTTTGCCGGTAAACTTGTGGTTCGTGGGACCACAGGGGATGGTACGGAGTCATGCCGCCCGTGCGGGTCCGGCAGGCGCCCGGCTGGTCGCCGTACCGGCTCGAAAGAGGCCAGGTATCGGGCGGCGCGCGTAGCCGATCATTACCATTCTGCGTCCGAACACGGGATAATAGGGCGACGGATCGACACGGTTGTGGCTGACCGGTTCCGCCGCAAGCACCGGAACCAGGCAGGCGGGTTCCCCAGGGAGCCGCGCAGGCGCGCGAGGAAGGGGATGCAGGATGGCGGCGATGAAGCCGCGAACGGGCGACGGCCCGCTCGAGGTGACCAAAGAGGGTCGTGGCATCGTGATGCGCGTCCCACTCGAGGGCGGCGGAAGGCTTGTGGTGGAATTGTCCGCGGATGAGGCGGCGAAGCTGAGCGAGGCGCTGAAGTTGGCTGTCGGGGTTGGCTAAGGCCATCCGCCGTCTTGGAGCCGGTGCGGCCGCCGCAGCGGCGGCCGCGCGCCCGTTTAGCGCTTGATGGCGGCGATCAGCCCGCCCGCCACCGCTAGCCGCAGTGGGACCAGCCGCTCGTCGATCCTGACCATATCGGCCAGTTCCCGCACCCCGGCCGCCCCCCCGGTCTCGCCGTAGCGGTCGCCCAGGTAGTCGCCGCCATCCCCGGGCCACGCGTCATCGAAGACGATAACCCCGCCCGCGCGCAGCAGTCGCAGGCCCGCCGTCAGGTACTCGGGGTAGGATCCCCGATCCGCGTCGCAGAACACCATGTCATAAGCGCCGTCGGACAGCCGCGGCAGCACGTCCAGGGCACGTCCTATGATCAGCCTGGCCTGGTTCGCCGCGAACCCCGCCTGCCCGAACGCCTTGCGGGCCACCCGGTGATACTCGGGTTCAGTGTCCACGCTGGTAAGGACCCCGCCGGGGCGCATGCCGCGCAGCAGCCAGATCCCGGAACTGCCGCAGCCGGTGCCGATCTCGACCACGGAGCGGGCGGCGATCGCGGTGGCGAAGAAGCGCAGCACCGCGCCGGTCGCCGGGGCGACCGGGTCCGTTCCGCCAAGGTCTTCCGCGTTCGCGCGCGCGGTCAGCAGCGGCTCGTCCTCGACCGCGAACTCCGCCTCATCAGGATTGATGGCCATCCCCTCACCGTGCGGTCCTACCGGTGAGCCTAGCAATATCACTCGTGATGTTCCCGGAGTCCGCGCGTCCGACTTGCCGCGCCGGCCGCGCCCGCCGCGCGCCGGGCGTTCCTCCCGGGCCAGGTGGAACCCTGGGGCAACCTCGCCCGTTAGATAACTGTGAGCGAGACTGGTGCCACCGGCCCGGGGTGGGGGATCACCGCCAGAGACCTGCACGACGGTTTTCAAGTTGGCACAACGGAAGAAATCGATGCACCATGGTCCTGATCGCCGCGATTCCTGACGCGGTGGGTAAACCGGTGGAGGGGGCATTGGAACCCGAGCCGTCAGTCCCGCAAAAAGCAGTCACCGAACGGGCAGTACCATCACCGGCGCTCCCTGACCCGGCACTGCTTGAGCCGACCGTACCCGGGACGCTGCCCACGCTCCCCGCGCCGAGCCAGGCCGCCGAGCGGGACCTGTGCCCGTCCGATATGGCCCAGTGGGAACTTCCCAGCTGGGAGGACATCGTGCGGGCGCACTCGGGCCGGGTGTACCGGCTGGCCTTCCGGCTGACCGGGAATCAGCATGACGCCGAGGACCTGACCCAGGAAGTCTTCGTCCGGGTCTTCCGGTCCCTGTCCAGCTACACCCCCGGGACGTTCGAAGGGTGGCTGCACCGGATCACGACAAACCTCTTCCTCGACGGCGCGCGGCGCAGGCAGCGCATCCGCTTCGAGGGGCTGGGCGATGAGGTAGCGCAGCGGATACCCGGCTCGCAGCCCTCCCCGGCGCAAGTCTTCGATGAGCGGCACTTCGACGGCGACGTCCAGGCCGCGCTCAGGTCACTGCCGCCGGATTACCGGGCGGCGGTCGTGCTGTGCGATATCGAGGGCTTCTCATACGAAGAGATCGCGGCCACGCTCGGCGTGAAGCTCGGGACCGTGCGCAGCCGGATCCATCGTGGTCGTGCCCAGTTGCGGGCCGACCTCGCGCACCGCCAGCGGCCCCCTGTGCCGCCGTCGCGGGGCGTACCAAATCCGGGCAAGACTGGACCTGGGAAGGCGGGCGGCTAACCCGTGAGCCATCTGAAAGACCAGCTCTCCGCCCTCATCGACGGTGAGCTGTCCGGTAGCGAGCTTGACCGCGCGCATGCCCATCTCGCGGCGTGCGCGCAGTGCCGGGCTGAGGCGGCCGCGCTGCGTGACCTCCAGCGCGAGCTGCGGAACCTGGCCGCGGAGCAGCCAAGCGAGGACCTGTCCCGGCGACTGCTGGCGATGGCCACCCATGATGACGCGGCACCGCCTCGGCGGGCAGCGTCGGCCGTCCCCTCGCCGCGCATCCCCCTCCGGGCCGCTCCTGACCGCCCAGGCCACTACCAGCAGCCTTCAGCGAAACGTCCGGTAGGTTCCCGCCCCGTTCCCCGCTCTCCCGGGGACATGTGGGCACGTCGCCGGCGGGGCCGTACCCTGGCCTGGGGCGCGCTGTCGTTCGTGGTAACCGTGGGCATTGGCGCGGCCGCGTTCAGCCTGGGCGACTCCTCAGGCGGCCGTTTCACCCCGCAAATGGAGCTGTTCAGCGTCGAGCACGCCATCTTCAACGGCGATGTTCCCCTGTTCGACCCATCGCCAGGCCCGCGCGACCCCTCCCCGTTTCAGCCCAAGAATGCAAGGATGCTCCCCCTCCCGTAGCGGCAGGCAGCCACCAATCCGCCCGCCCCCCCCGCGCCGAATGCCCCGGGAGGTCGAAAGTGATTACCCTGGAGTGCTGACCGCATCCCGTGCGTGTGGGGGTCTGCGGGCTGGTTTGTGCCCCCAGGGGACTTGGTGTGTACCCCCCAATAGAAATACAGTGGGTATGACCGCCTGGTCGTTTCCCATGCGCGATCGACTGCTGACGGAGAGCTAGCGTGTTTGACTTGTCCATCACCAAGCTGCTGTTCCTCGCCGTGATCGCGCTCGTGATCTTCGGGCCGAACGAGCTACCCCGGATGGCCCGGCAGGCCGGACGCGCCCTGCGCGACCTGCGGCAGATAGCCGAGGGGGCCAAGGCTGACCTCCGGGAGGGCCTCGGGCCTGAGTTCCAGGACTTCGACTTCGAGGACTTGAACCCGCGCCGCTTCGTGCAAAAGCACCTGTTCGATGACGCCGCCGCGACGGACGGCGCCGGTGACCCGGCCGTGGCCGCGCTGACCGCCATGACGAGCGCCACATCGGACGCCACGCCGGAGTCAGCCGCGACGTTCCCCAACGGCAAGGCCACGCTCAACGACACTCCGGCCCCCGAGGAAGCGGTAGCCGACAGTCCCCCCTTCGACCTGGAAGCCACCTGACGCCAACCGTCCGTAGCACCCCAACCCTTCGAGAAACTACCGGGGTGTCAGGTTGAGCATGCGGCCCGCTAGGCCGCGGCCGCGAGCGGACAGGCTCTCGGCGACCTTCTTCAGCTCCAGGGCGGCCGGGCAGGACGGGTCGCCGAGCACGAGCGGCGTGCCGTCGTCGCCGCCCTCGCGCAGCTTGGTGTCCAGCGGCACCTGGCCGAGGAGCGGGACCTTCGCACCGGAAATCCGGGTCAGCTGCTCGGCGACCGCCTCGCCGCCGCCGGAGCCGAAGATGTCCATCTGCTCCCCGCAGTGCGGGCATACCAGGTAGGACATGTTCTCGATCACGCCTGCGACGCGCTGACGGGTCTGCTGGGACATGGACCCGGCCCGCTCGGCTACCTCGGCCGCGGCCAGCTGTGGCGTGGTCACCACGAGGATCTCCGCGCCGGGCAGGAGCTGTGCCACCGAGATGGCCATGTCCCCGGTGCCCGGTGGGAGGTCCAGCAGCAGGTAGTCCAGGTCGCCCCAGTAGAAGTCGGAGAGGAACTGCTGCAGCGCGCGATGCAGCATCGGCCCCCGCCAGACGACCGGCGGGTTGCCATCGGGCTTGATGCTGCCGATCGAGGCCACCTTCACGCCGTGACCGGCCAGCGGCATGATCATGTCGGCCACCTTCTGATGGCGGCCGGAGACGCCCAGCATGCGCGGGATGGAGTGCCCGTAGATGTCCGCGTCGATGACCCCGACCTTCTGGCCCGCAGCCGCCATGGCGGCCGCCAGGTTGACGGTGACGGAGGACTTGCCGACCCCGCCCTTGCCGCTGGCCACGGCGTAGACCGTGGTCAGGGAGGACGGCTGGGCGAAGGGAATCACCGGCTCCGGCTTGCCGCCGCGCAGGCTGGTCTGCAGTTCCGCGCGCTGCGCGTCGCTCATCACGTCGAGTTCGACCCGGACGCCGGTCACGCCGGGCAGCGCGGCGACCGCCTCGTTGACCCGGGAGGTGATGGTCTCGCGCATGGGGCATCCGGCAACGGTCAAGAAGACACCGACATCCACGACACCGTCGGCGGCGACCGAGACGGATTTCACCATGCCGAGCTCGGTTATCGGGCGGCCGATCTCTGGGTCCTTGACGCCGCCGAGCGCGGCCGTCACCTGCTCAGCGGTGGGGAGCGGGGCATTCATGCCTGTAATGCTACGTGCCGGGGGCGGGGGCGAACTGCCCCCGCCCCCGGCCCGCGGGGTGATTTGGCTAACTCGACCGTGGCGACGGCCTCGTTTCCGGCGGTGGCCGACCAGGCACTCGCGCTTATGGGCCGCCCAGGTCCGCCGCGTCAGGCGACGCCCCATTCGCGCAGCGCCTCCAGCAAGCCCTCGGCCAGCGGGAGCGCGGCTAGCTCGCCGGGTCCCGCCCACGCCGCTTCGTCGGCGTCATCCCCGGCTCGCAGGCCCCCGCCGGTCACGGTGGCCGCGTAGTCACGGATGAGCAGCTCGGTCGTCGGGGCGGCCCCGTCCGGGCCGGCCCCGCCGGGGCGCCGCACCGCGCCGATGAGCGGGCCGGCCGTCACGATCAGCCCGGTTTCCTCGCGGACCTCCCGGACCAGCGCTTCGGCGTCGCTCTCCCCGTCCTCAATCCGGCCGCCCGGGATCGACCACCGCCCTTTGCCCGGATCGTGCCCGCGCTTGATGAGCAGCAGCCGCCCGGCGTGATCCTTGATGATGGCGCCAACGCAAGGGATGACCCGAGTACTCACGAACCCCAAGCATTCGCGCCGCCGCCGCCCGCCGCAACCCGTTTCGACCGGGTCGCGGTTGGCTGGGTAAAGGGACTCGGAATGGGGTACTAACCGCACCGACGTGGTGATGAGAGCGGAGTGCCCGCGTTGCGGTGATCAGGCGCGCGCTCCGACAGCGTGGTCGAGCGCCTGGCGATGCGCCCTGCACGGCGAAATCGACCCGCTCCGCCCAGCTCATCGGCCCTCGCCGGAGGCGCTGGCCAGCCTCGTCAGGAGCGCTAGGGTCCCCGTCTGGGTGCCGTGGCCGCTGCCGCACGGCTGGCTGGTCACCGGATTCTCCGGAGCCGGAGACGAACGGACCGGCGTGCGCGGCACTGCCGTCGCCTTGTCAGGGCCAAACCCGATTGGCGGCCCAGCGGACCTCATCGTCATCGCCGAGGAGCCCGGCGTGGGCCTCGGCGCGGGGCTGGCCGGGCTCAGCGGCCCGGATCCGGGCGCGGAGTTCGCGAGCGGCCCCTCGCACGCCAGCGTCCGGGTGAGCGGTCACGACGCCCCATTGTGGCTGGTCAAAGACGGCAGCGCCCCGGCCGATAGCTGCGCCGTGTTCGCGGGGGAGGTCGCCGGCGGCTGGGTGTGGCTCGTGCTGTGGCCCGATAGCGCCGGCCTGATGCTGGTGGAATCGCTGGCGCTGCTTGACCTGCGCGATACCGCCGGGCCGCTGGGCCTGCCGTTCGGCGCCCAGACGACCAGGCTGCCGGCCGCCTGAGCAGGCGCAAAGGGGCACGCAGCGACCCGCCGGCGCCGCTACCATGACCCGGTGCGCATCGACCTGCACGTTCACAGCAACGCCTCCGACGGCACCGACGCCCCCGCCGAGGTGATCCGCCGGGCGAGCGCGGCGGCCCTGGACATCCTCGCGCTGACCGATCACGACACGCAGGCTGGCATCGCGCAGGCCTGCGGCGCCCTCCCGGCCGGCCTCACGCTCGTTCCCGGCATGGAACTTTCGTGCCTGCTCGACGTGCCGGACGGGAGCCAGCGCAGCGTGCACCTGCTCGCCTACCTGTTCGCCCCGGATGACCCGGCGCTGGCCACCGAGACCACGCGCATCCGCGATGACCGCCTCTACCGGGCGCAGGGCATGGTGGCCAGGCTCAACGCGCTCGGCGCGCCCGTCACCTGGGAGCAGGTCACCCGCATCGCAGGCGACGCCGTGGTCGGCCGTCCGCACATCGCCCGGGCCATGGCCGAGGCCGGAGTGGTGGCCACGCCCGCCGATGCCTTCACCGGCGAGTGGATCGCTGACGGGGGCCGGGCCTACGTCGACCGCTACGCGATCCCCGTGGACCGGGCCGTGGCCCTGATCCGCGCGGCCGGCGGGGTGCCCGTCCTCGCGCACCCGCGCTCGCCCGGCTATGAGGTCCCTGACGCGGTCATCGCCCGGCTGGCGGCCGCCGGCCTGGCCGGGCTCGAGGTCAACCACCCAGACCATGACAGCGCCCAACGAGACCTGCTGACTGGCCTGTGTACCAGCCTGGGCCTGATGGTCACCGGGGGGAGCGATGACCATGGCAGCTTCAACAATTCCGGCCTCGGCCGGGAGACCACCCCGCCGGAGTCCTACGAGCGCCTGCTGAGCCTCGCCCACGGTGACGCCCCCGTACCCGTCGTCCCCCCCGAAGCGATCCCGCCCCAGGTGCCCGGCCCCGAGGACCTCCCTCCGGACGTGATCCCCCCGCAACGCTTACCGGGGAGCAGTAGTGTTGCGCGCATGGACGCGCGGATTGAACGGGTATGGACGCCGGGGGTCGCGGAAGACGATGACTCCGCGGACACCGTGGAGGCCAACTCCTGGATCGTCGGTGACGACGAGGAAGTCATCGTGATTGACCCGGGGGAGGACGCGGCGGCCGTGCTTGAGGCGGTGGGCGATCGGGAGGTTATCGCGGTTATCTGCACGCATGGGCATGCCGCCCACGTCGTGGCCGCGCTGGAGGTCGCCGAGCGAGACGAGGCGCCGGTGGCGCTGCACCCGGCGGACAAGGTCAGCTGGCGGTCCGTCATCGATGGCGATGACCCCGAGATCGAGATGGCGCACGGCGGCGCGTTCGAGGTCGCGGACGTCACCCTTGAGGTCATGCACACCCCGGGGCACTCGCCCGGGTCGGTCAGCTTGTACTGCTCGGAGCTGGACGTCGTTTTCACCGGCGACGCGCTGCTGGCCAGCGGCCCGGCCCCGCACGACCACGAGTACCCGGACTTCCCCAGGCAGCTCAACTCGATCGGCGAGTTCCTCCTCGACCTGCCGGGCGAGACCCGGGTGCTGCCCGGCCATGGCGAGGAAATCACGATTGCCGCCGCCAGCAAGCGCTTCGACAGCTGGGTGACAGCCGGGCCTGGCGAGTCCGCCTAGGGGCGCTGTCCAGGGCACGGTGGCCTATTTCCAAGGAGAAACGGGCGAAGTGGAGCAGCTTGGGTTCGAGGGCATGCCACGTCGGCTGTACTCATGCACGCCCACGCGGCTGGCCACCTGGCTGGATTGCCCGCGTCGCTACCGGATGAGCTACCTGGACCGCCCGGTGCCGCCCAAGGGGCCGCCGTGGGCGCACAACAGCCTGGGCGCGAGCGTGCATAACGCCCTGGCCGGGTGGTGGCGGCTGCCGCTGGCCCGGCGTACCCCGGACGCCGCGGGCGGCCTGCTCGCCCGCGGCTGGATCAACGAGGGCTTCGCCGATGACGAGCAGTCCGGGCGCTACCGCCAATGGGCGCGGCAGATGGTGGAAGGGTACGTCGCCACGCTCGACCCGGCGGATGAGCCGGCTGGCGTGGAGCGGACCGTCGCCACCCGCACCGACCTGATCGCGGTGTCGGGGCGCATCGACCGGCTGGACTCGCGTCCCTCGGCCAGTGGCGACACCGAGCTTGTCGTGGTCGACTACAAGACCAGCAGGCACGTGCTCACCGTGGACGACGCGCGCAGTTCGCTGGCGCTGGCGCTGTACGCCACGGCCGCGGCGCGGTCGCTGCGCCGTGATTGCACCCGTGTCGAGCTGCACCACCTGCCCACCGGCGCGGTGGTCGTCTGGGAGCACACCGCTGACTCGCTGACCAGGCACCTGCGCCGGGCCGAGGACATTGCCGCCGAGTGCGCCGACGCTGACGACAAGATGCGCGCGGGGCTCACGCCGGACAGCTGGGATGCCGTCTTCCCGCCGCGCCCGTCCGCGATGTGCGGCTGGTGCGACTTCCTGCGCCACTGCGAGCAAGGCCGCGCGGCCGCCACGCAGCACCGGCCGTGGGACGGGCTGACGGACATCTGACTCCCGCTGGCCGGCGCGGCCGCTCCTGTCGCTGATCTCCTGCCTATTTCGTGATGTTCTGCCTGGCCGAGGGTAGGTAGGTACCTGGCTGGATGCCTGTGGGAGGGGGTGGCAATGAGCGAGTTCGCCTACGCCGAGGCGCTGCGGGCCCTGGCCGAGGGCGCGGCCGCCGACCTTGACCAGATCCTGGCCTCGGCGTGCGCGCCGGCCTCCGACCCGGTGGTCTACCTCGCCGACTTCTCCCGCCAGGCGCTGTTCCCGCTGGCCGCCGGAACGCCTGAGGAGCAGGTAGCGGGCACGCTGGCGGGCCGGGCCTTCACGACCGGGAAGCCGGTGACCAGTGCCCGCGACGGGCACGTGCGCGTCTGGGTGCCGGTGGTCGAGCAGACCGCCCGCATCGGAGTGCTGGCGGTGTCGTTCCCGGAGGCGGATCCCGGCAGTATCGCGCAGGCGGAGCTGCTCGGAGCGTTCGCCGGCCTGATCGTCACCGGGATGTCGCGGGTCAGCGACACCCCGCTCGTCCGCCGGCGGCTTGTGCGCATGTCGCTGCCGGCGTCCATCCAGTGGGACCTGCTGCCCCCGTGGAGCACCCGCGTGCCCGGCGCGCTGATCGCCGGGATCCTGGAGCCGGCCTACGACATCGCCGGCGACGCGTTCGACTTCG
>Ga0157369_10005363_pt1 | contig 14932 bp, 16 predicted proteins | sample C25metaG_FD_113461 | JGI IMG/M metagenome (GOLD analysis project Ga0157369, IMG submission 113461) | Corn rhizosphere microbial communities from Kellogg Biological Station, Michigan, USA - C2-5 metaG | ecosystem: Host-associated > Plants > Roots > Rhizosphere > Soil | place: USA: Michigan...
AACCCGGAACAAATAAATAGTTGTTTTTGCAGGCAGGAATTGTACTTTGATAGAAGGTGGACGTGCCGCAAACCTCGAAAGCCGTTGAAGGAGTTTGCCCGGGCGTAGTGCAAGGTTGAGAATGGCCAGCGCCGGCAATGAAAAGGACTGTAGCAAATATCGTTACCCATTTTCTCATAAGCTTGCCCAAACACAGATCATAATAGAAATTAAGAATAACCGATACAGAGGTTGTCCGTCGCAGTCCCAAAGACCGATCAGTTACAACTTAGAAATTTAAAATTGCTTTCGACTATCGCAATATCAACGGTCTGCGGTTGTGTCACTCACTTGAGCATTCGAAACTTTTTTAGCAAGGTTCCAACAGTCAAACATTCAAACTATGGTTTGAATTGAAGTCTCAATAGCAGTTCCCCTGTTGATGGTTTGATAAACTACGCAATATCTTTCTGTTAATTTTAAAAGTGTTGCAAGTTGCTCTTGTGTAGCATTGGTATCAAGAAAAAAATAAAGACGGATTGTTTTAAATCCAACCAATGCTTCTTTTGAAACGCCAAGTGTTCCCCGAAAATCGATATCGCCTTCTGCCTTCACCACGGCATCTTTTATTTCAATTCCAAGCGATGTCGCCACTGCGTTTAATGTTACACCTGCGCATGCAACAAGCGCTTCTAACAATAAATCACCGGAACAAGCAAGAAGCCCTGTTCCCCCAGTTGCCGGATGTAATCCTGCTGCAACTAAAGCTTTGCCTGTTTCAACTTTACAGGAAACACCTTCACCAATTTTTCCTTGTGCTTTTAATGTAATAATTGCTGATTGCGGCTGCTCACGATATTTTTCCTTTAAAGGAGCCTGCAAAGATTTTAATTCTTCTGAATTCATTTTTTGATTAAGATTTTTCAGCAGAAAGTGAAATGAAAAATTTATGCAATAAAGGAATGAAGCTGCTAAAAAGTATCAACAAAAGAGATGCTAATTTAATTGCGGATCAATGGGATAATTGGCAACTTGTGCATAATCATTACCCAGTTGCATTAAGGCATCTTTCCAAATGAGATCGATGTTACGATGAAAAACAAGTTTGCGGTTGCCTTCGGTTAATAACCAGCTTTTTTCTTTTAATTCATCTTCAAGCTGGCCCTCACCCCAGCCGCTATAACCGATAAAAAACCGAATTTGATTTTGGGTGATTTCTTTGTTTTTGATGAGTGATGTCACTTCTTCAAAATTACCTCCCCAAAAGATTTTATCGACAATTTCAAGACCACCTGTAATTATATCCGGCCTTTGATGCAGGAAGTGTACAGAATTCATTTGCACGGGTCCACCATAGTATACAGGATAGATACAACCTTCAAGATCTTCTATAAGATCGCCAATGATTACTTTATGTTTCCTGTTAAGTACAAAACCAAATGTGCCTTCTTCCTGGTGCTCGCACAAAAACACCGTTGTGCGGAGAAAATTTGGATCTTTTAAAAAAGGATCAGCTATAAGAATTGTCCCTGGTGTTATTTCTGTCATAGTACAATTTAGTATTTTTATTCAAATACAAAGAATTAAAGGGCTATTTTTTATCAGTTAAAAACGTTGTAAAGATTGCTCATTCATTTTGCCGGAGTGGCTACTAATTTAAATTTGCGTGAATGAAAAAAATTTTTCCTGTAATAGCGGTGCTCATCGGGCTTTCGTTCATTGGTCTGATCATTATACAGGTTCAATGGTTTTCAAACCTGCTGGTTGTTCAAGGTGAGCGCTTTTTGTATAAGGTTGATGTAGCCGCATTTTCTGTGGCAAGTGATCTTGGCAAGCAATCTATGCCGGGAAAAGTTTTACGCTTGCAACGAAATAATAACTTCAACCTGCTGCCGGATAATCTTTCATTCAGCATTACTAAACCACCCACCATTTCAAATCAATTTTCTGATCGTGAGATCTATAATAAACTCCGTAGTGCTTTTGATAAACAAGACCTCAAGAATTTCCGTTTTGAATTTGGAATCACGTCAAGCGCTAATGATTACGGCACTCTTGAAATGCAATCCCCCAATTTTTTGGTGGAGTCGATGGATACAGCCCATAATAAAAGTGTGATGACACCTATTGTTCCTGAAAGCGGATCAGACCTTGAAGGGTTGATGGCTTATGAACACATGATTGTTATCGTTCCCGATTTTAAAACTCAAGTGTGGCAATCTATAACATGGATCATTGTTGGAGCTGCTGTTTTCAATCTTATTATTATTGCCGCATTTTATCTTGCATTAAGAACCATTATTAATCAGAGGAGGCTCAATGCAATAAAAAGTGATTTCATCAACAATATGACGCATGAATTAAAAACACCTCTTGCAACCATCTCCCTTGCTGTTGATGCATTGAAAAATGAAAAGGTGCTTGCAGATAGGGAGCGGTTGCAATACTTCAGCCACATTATCAAGGATGAGAATAAACGGATGAATAAGCATGTTGAAACAATTTTACAGGCAGGCTTAATGGACAGGCAGGATATTCGCATGAATATAAAACCTGTGAACATGCATCAACTGCTCCCTTCCGTGCTTGAAAATTTCAAGTTACAGTTGCACGAAAAAAGTGGTTCAGCCGATCTTTTGCTCAATGCAAAATGTGATCTTATTCATGCTGATGAAACACATATCACTAATCTTATTTCAAATCTGATTGATAACTCAATTAAGTATTCTAAAGAAAAAGAGCCGCTTCATCTTACAATAACAACCCACTCAACCAATAAATCTCTTGTGATACAATTTGCAGACAACGGAATAGGTATGAGTAAAGAAACCGTAAAACGCGTATTTGAAAAATTTTATCGTGCACATACAGGAAATATTCACAATGTAAAAGGCTTTGGTCTTGGAATGAGTTATGTAAAAACGATCGTTGATGCGCACAAAGGAAAAATAAAAATTGACAGCACTTTGGGAAAAGGAAGTTGCTTCACACTTGAGCTTCCGTTAGCAAATCCGAAAGCATAAATTTTTAAGCAAGACGAGTAATTGATCAAATTAACCGGGTTTAATTGTGTGAATTCTTCTGTGGGTTATCTTTCAAAAAATTACAAACTATAAACGACAAACTGCAAATTAACTCGTTGTTTTCTTTGGCTTCTTCCCACCCAAAAAAGGCTGCATATACGGGGGCATCAATTGCCGGGGTTTGCGAAGTTGTTTTGTAGCGGTTGGATGCTGATATTCTATATAATAAATTTTCAGCAGTATAAGAAAATAAGAAATGAGCACAGGACCAAAAATCAAACCTATAAACCCAAAATATTTTAAACCCATGATCACACCAAGTACTGTGATAATGGGATGCACATCAGCCATACGTTTTGCCAAAATAAAACGGATGATGTTATCGATAGTGCCCATCAATAAAAATCCCCATGCAAGAATAAATATTGCTTGCCATGTATGACCTTGTATCACCTGGAAGATCGCAATGGGTATCCATACTATGCCGCCACCTACAACAGGAATAATGGAACAAAATCCTGTTATTACACCCCAAAATCCCGGGGCGTCAACTCCGGTAATAAGATAAGCTATGAAAGCAAATACACCTTGTGCGAGAGCAATAAGCGGCACACCTACCGCATTGCTGAATGTTTGTGCCACAAGTTCATTTCCGAATATATTTATCTTCTCTCTTTTAAATGGTAAATAAAAAACGATTGCCGCTTCCATGCGGTTCATGTTTAGTATCATAAAATACAAAAAGAAGTACATCATAGTGATGGTGGTAAAAAAACCAAGACCCTGGTTTAAAATTGCAGAGAGAATTGTAGTAGAATAAGATTGTATTGTAGCTAACGTTTGACTTGAAATAATTTGAAAGCCTGTTTTTTCTTGTATCACTGTGCTGAATTGTTTCAGGCTGTTAATAATCTCTGTTGGATTAGTAAGTACATGCGTTATCTTACTATACAAAAGCGTGACGAGTAAAGCAATAGGCATCAGGATTATGAAGAAAGAAACGATGATCACCAGGATGGCAGCACGGCTTTTTTTCCATCTTCTTCTTTTTACAAGATAATCCAGTGAAGGCTTGCTAAGAATATAAAAAATAACTGCAGAAAGAAAAGCTATAAAAAATTGTACCAGGCTCATCAGCAGCAGGAAGGCAAAGATCAAAATGATCGCTAAAAAAAAGTACCGGTTTATTTTATAATCCTTGTTTGTTTCCATGTAAAAGTTTATTCAGAAATTTTCTTTATTTTCAAAGATATTCTTTCATTGTAAAAACACTATTATGAATATTTTAAACAAATTTGTGGCCGGGCTCGTACTTGGCGCCGCAGCCGGAGCCGCTGTTGCAATGTTTCTGCAAACCGAAAAAGGAAAAGAAATATTAAGCGATATAAAAGATGCTGCAGAAGATGCAGGAAGCAATTTAAGAAGTAATTTAAAAAACTTCGAAGGCGAAATGAGTGATCTCATAAAGAAAGGGAAAAAATTTGTAGAAGACCTGGAACAAAAAGCAAAAGGTACGGCTTCTTCTTTTTAATTATTTTTTTGTTTTCAAGCTTTAGTAATTCGAAGCACCCGTTGTGTCACTCACTTTTGCGTTCAGAAATTTATTGAACACTATTTGAATCCCGCTTATTGCTCAAGTAAGTAATTAAATCTTATTTCATGGGTGATCAAAAAAATTTTTTTGAAGAATCAAAAGATGTAATCAAGAGATATTTGCAGGACAGGCTTTTGCTTCTGAAACTGCAATTGACCGAAAAGATTGCAAAACTTATCTCGGTAATGTTTACATGCTTGATGATTGCTGTACTTATTTTTTTTATTATACTGTTTCTAAGTATAATGGCTGGTTTCTATTTTGCTTCATTAACAGGCAGTAATTTCTGGGGATTTGGAATTGTAGCGGCATTTTATTTGATACTGCTCATTATTATTATTATTCTGCGTAAAAGGGTTTTGCAGAAAAGTATTATCAACATGATAATTGCTGTTATGTTTGAAAAAACAAAAGAAGAACATGAACATGAATCAGAATAAAGACCTTTCACATATCAACAATCTTGAAGATCTGCACAAAGAAATTGTGCGGGTAAAAGCAGATATTAAAATGCAGGAGCAGCAACTTGAAGAACGTGCAAAGCGTTTACCCAAAGAAGTCTTGAAGGCAGGTGCAGGCGCTGCATTTCCTTTTGTTATAAATAATGCAGTTGCTTCAAGAACATTTGGTATTGTGAGAAATGTAACGGGATTATTTTTTGGAGGATCAAAAAGTAAAGCTACAACAGGTCAAAAAATTTTTAGTGCTGCCAAACAATTCGGAATTGCAACGGTTGTAAAAACGGGTTTTAATTTATTCAAGAAAATACTTTCTAAAAAACATCATACTTTAAAAACAAAGAAGTGATTTAAAGTGTGTTTAAGTAATCAATAACTTCCTGCTCTGTTTTCTTTTCAGGTGATAATTGCACATTGATATTGTCAGTAACGGTTGCTTGTTGATGGTCTAAATAAAAATCATTTCCGATTTTAGAAACGCTAACAATGATAATCTCTTTTCCAATGGGAACATCCTTTGTAAAGAAAACATGATTGTCTGCATCTCCAATCATCCGTCCTACACAAAAAATATCTTTAAATACGAGGAAGACAGCGGTATTCTTATTAGTAAAATTGGCTGGTAAAGTTGAGAATACTTTTGTGCGTTGCAAATTGTTAAAGTCTGCATAGTGATCACAGTTTATCCAGCGGCATTTTTTAGATAATATCTCATAACCATAAATATAGCCTGTATCGAGTCTCTTATACCAGCCTCTTACGGGTTTTGTATTTAGTGTATCCGGCGACGCAATCCATGTAAAACCATCCGTGCTATTCACCGTTGTATCACCGTAAAATAATGTCATCTGAGGATCAATATGTGAAGTTATATAGCGAATAACAATTTGTTTATTGTTTTGCAACGACAATGATTGATTGTTGCCTGACACATTGATATGAAAAGCGCCGCCGCTTATTAAAAATTTATCTCCGCTTGTAGTTGGCTTTCCAAATCTTATCATATCGCCTTTTGTTTTCAAAAAAACAACTTCTGCTTTTGCTTTACCACCTGCATTAAACGCATTTGCAGGAAGAGTCATTTCAACATTGTTTGAAAAATTAATGAGGCTGCCATTCGTTGCATCAAACGAACTATCTTCTGATGGAGATGAAAGAATTTGGAAGATTTCATTCACCGGCGAGTTTGCTGCAATAGTTTTAACCCATGTTGTGTCATTGTAAGGATTACCGGGATCGGTAACAAATTCATTTGAATTTTCTTTTGAGCAGGAAAAGAAAATCAAAGTTATTATGGCAAATAAGGGATAGCGTTTCATTTGAATTTTCTTTGTAGATACAAAATGATTATTTTATGTTGCTTGTCTTTTAAAAATTATATCTCAAACCAAATGACAAACCACCAACATTTATTTTTTGGGTAAACGCATCGTTCGAGTGAGTCATATTACTCAATCGGTATCTTATATATGGTTCAGTAAACAATTGAAAATTATTGTTGAGTTTAGTTGAAAGCCCTAACCCAAAATATAAGCTCATACCTGTATTACTTTTATAAAAATTCTTTGAGTTTACATCAACAGCATTTAAAGAGGAATCGAGTATATCACCTTTATATGTTGTTTTGATATTCAGGATAATGCCTGTATTAAAAGAGGCTTTATAACGTTCACCTGCCTTTTCATAACCAATGATCAAAGGCAAATCAAAACTTTTGTAATGATTGTAATTGAGTTTGTATTGTGAACCAACTTGTATCAGAGTTGATGTATCGAGAACAGTTCTTTCAACGCCGTTTGCATCAGGCAAAGTTCTTTGCACAACAACAGGAACCGCTCTTGTCGCATTCTTTTTTGTGTAATTAAATTTTTCATTCACCTGTGAATATTGCAAACCTGCTTTGATCACGAGATGTTCACCGATCAAAGCGCCAACCCTTACACCAAAAGTGTAAGACAATTGCATGTTTGAAGTGCTGTCTTTGTGTTGCAAATATGCGCTGTTGCCCGATGTTCTGCTCACAGGAATATCAGGCGATGCGTACGCTTCAATAAAAATATTATTAATGATTGGTGAGTGATTGTTTTTTTCGACTTTATAAACCTGCTTATTATTTTTTTCTTTTTTCAAAGAATCTTTTTGAATTGTTGATGGACTTAGTTCTGCATTTTTAAGTGCAGTTTCTCCATCTGGGTTTATATATTTGTTTGAAAAATTACTCTTTAAAGAATCAGCATTATTTGCTGAAACATTTTGCTGCGAAAGATTTGTAACATTAGAATTCCTCCCTGCAATTTCTTTTTTACTTTGATTTGAAAAACTTGTTACAGCACTTTTGTTGTCAATTCTTTTTACTTCACCAACGGTTTCCGAATTCGATCCATTCTTAATAGTTGTTGCATTAACGTCAACAGAATTATTATTGTGATCAAGGTTTACGCTATCTTTTTGTGTAGTTATTGTTTCATGCTTTTTATTTAACAATGTTTTATTACCGGAATTATCGACAGATCTTTTTTGCGACAATGCAAGATTTGCATTCGCGGTTTCTTTACTACTAAAAATAAAATAGCTTGTTGCACCGCCGGTTATAATCAGCAGGAGCAAAAGAAGAATAACAAACGTTCTGTCTCTGTCCTTCTTCTGTTTTATTCTTTGCCACATGTCTTCCGGAACCTTTGAAGAGTAATCTCCAAGCTTCTTGCGGAAGAATTCATCAAATTGATTTTCTGTCATAGTTGTATGGCAATTTTTTGATTTAATAAAATCTGTTTCTGCAACAACTTTCTTGCTTTCACCAATTGGCTGCGACTTGTAGCAGCCTGTATTCTCAGCATTTCAGCAATTTCATCATGGCTATAACCTTCTATTACATACAAGTTGAAAACAACGCGGTAACCATCAGGCAAACTGCTGATCAATTGTATCAATTCATCTTCACTTAAACTTGATAATGCAAAAGATTCGGCTTGCGGCGAAGCAGTGTCATGGTTTGTTATTTCAAGAAAGCGGGTCTTCTTTTTTTGAATGGTTTTAAGTGCGCAGTTCACAACAATCCGTTTCATCCATCCTTCAAACGAGCCTTCAAACTTATATTGCCTTATGTGTGAAAATATTTTTATGAACGCATCCTGCAGCATGTCTTCGGCTTCAGGACGATCGCAGGAATAGCGCAGGCAAATCGTCATCAGCTTGCCGGCATATTGTTCAAAAAGCATACGCTGGCAAGCAACATCATTTTGAATACAACCTTTAATGAGTTGCTCTTCAGTCAAAGCGGGATTTAAATTTTTTCAAGTAAGATTTATTTTATCACACAATATTAAGTTAACGATAATATTTTTTATGTTACCGGCTTTTGTTCTTCGTGTCATCTTCGTTGTGTCACTCACTTCAACGTTCGGAACTTTTATCATCAAACCTCACCTCTCAATCTCCTCTCCTTAATTTCTTTATTCTGCATGTTCGTCCCATGTTCAATATCATTCTATTGTTAATGTGGAAGAACAATAAGTATATTTTTATTCAAAAGCACCGCTCCTTCTCCTCAGGAGAAGGAGGTGGAGGATGAGGTTCTGCATTAAAGAACAGGCGCTGAAGAGTGCGACGCTAAGGAGTCCTTTCGACAACCAAAGTTTCATAGTGTAACAATTGCCGGGCTCATAAAATATTTTCGCACTCTTCAAAACGCCGGTGTTTACTGCAGGTTACCTAATCCCCAATATAAAAACCAAAAAGGGTTTAGGAGAATTTATAACGATGCATTACAGATTCCATTGCATAAAAAAATGCTGCCCAAATAAAAAATAATTTCGGGCAGCATTTACAGCAATAAGTTTTAGTGTATGAGAAACTGCGAGTTTATATAATCGACAACCGTTTTTAAATTTTGTGTTTGATCATATATTGCAAGTTGCCTGTCTGCCCCTGTACCTTGTTCAAGAATTTTTTGTACATAATTTATTGCATGTCGTGAGCCGAGGTCATCTACTACATCATCAACAAAATCGAGTAATTCATAAATTAATACACGTGTGTTTACCTCTGTTTCTTTTCCAAAATCTATCAACGTTCCATCAATACCGTAACGACCTGCACGCCATTTATTTTCGTTGATCAATGCACGCTGATAAATAATGAAATTTAAATTCTGACTGCGCAATTTGTAAAGTTTTGTGCAAATGGCCTGGAATAATGCGGCAATGGCAATCGTTTCATTCACTGTCATCGGCACATCGCAAATGCGAAACTCAACCGTGTTGAAAAACGGATGCACACGAAGATCCCACCAAATCTTTTTTGCGTTGTCAATGCAATTGGTTTTGATAAGAAGATTTACATAATTGTCGTATGCTTCTATGCTTTCAAAATAATCGGGAATACCTGTGCGTGGAAATTTATCAAACACTTTTGTGCGGAAAGATTTATAACCGGTTTTTCTTCCTTCCCAAAAAGGCGAGTTAGTGCTTAATGCATACACATGTGGCAAAAAATATCTTGCAGAGTTTGCAATGTGAATGGCCATTCTCCTGTCTTCCATTCCTACATGCACATGCAAACCAAAGATGAGATTGCTTCTTGCTGCTTCCTGCAATTCATTTACGATTTGATTGTAGCGAGCATGATCTGTTATCAACTGGCTCTCCCAATGACTGAAAGGATGTGTGCCTGCAGCGCCAACCCACAACCCAAGATCGCCGGCAATTTGAGCAATCGTGTGACGAAGAGTGGAAACATCTTTGCACGCTTCATCAATATTTTGACAAATGTCTGTACCAACTTCTACAACCGCCTGGTGCATTTCCGCTTTTACTTTGTCTTTAATTACTTTTTGTCCTTCGGTAACAATTTTTTGTTCATGACTTTTCAATTCCTTTGTTTGCGGATCAAGCACCATGTATTCTTCTTCCACGCCCAGTGTAAAATGTTTATAGCTGATATTTGCCATAAAAGATTTTGGTGTTTTTATTTTTTGAATATGTCAGTAGCATCAATACTTAAACCACTAATGCTTGATGATTGAATGACATCACCTCCTGCATACATTTTGCATCCTTTATATTTTTGATTCTCTTCTAACACATGTACCACTAAATTTTCTTCAACAGGATTAACGATCCAATATTCTTTTACTCCTGCTTCCTCATAAAGTTGAAATTTTAAACGGACTTCTTTTTGAGAATTGCCGGGAGATAAAACTTCAACCACAAGATCAGGAGCGCCACAGCAACCTCGTTCATCAATTTTTGTTTCATCACAAACAATACATAAATCTGGTTGAACTACTGTAGTTATTTCATCGTCTTTCTTTTTGTTTCTTACGGGAAGGCGAACATCAAATGGAGCGATGAAGACATTGCATTTTTGATTGTCTGTCAGACTCCGTAAACCAAAATGAAGATTACCTGCAATGACTTGATGTTTTGTATTTGGAGCAGACATCTTGAATATCTTGCCCTTAAACAATTCAAGTCTTTCTTCGAATTGCCATTTCAGGTAATCTGCATAAGTGTATGTATACTCTGGTGTTGGTTCTTCTACCATATTTATATTCCCATCATCATCCATTATTGTGAACATACTGCTTCATTTTGTTGAAAGAATTCATAAAAGCACAAGTGTGCGACGCAACGAAAGTTAAATTTTTATTCCGCAGCCGGGGTACAAAAAATTTATAAAACTATTCCTGGAACAAAATTTCTTTTGTTGTACTTCTTTTTATGTACTCGGGCCACGTTAAATTATCTTTTCCATCTTCATGAGCCTGCGCTTTTTCAATTGCATAGTTTGCTGCTGTTTCTACAACCCACGAAAAATTTTCTTCACCAACACTGTTTCGATCTGCGTCCGGTGCGGGATTGCAAAAATCAATAGCATACGGAACACCATTGCGAATGGCGAGTTCCACTGTATTAAAATCGTATCCTAAAAATTTATTGATGCGCAAAACAATTTCCTGCATTTGCTGCAAACGTTCCTGCGAAGGTGTAAAGCTTGCGACATAACGTAAATGATGCGGGTTGCGCGGCTCATACGGCATTATGCGCACATACTTTCCGCCAATGCAATAGCAACGATAATATTCTTCAAACACAATTTCTTCCTGAAGCATCATTACAAGCTGTCCCGTTTCCGCGTGCTTATCAAAAAAATCTTCCACACTATTTAATTTGTAAACACTTTTCCAGCCGCCGCCTGCATGTGGTTTCATGTACGCAGGAAATCCAACATAATTAAAAATACTTTCCCAATCCAAAGGATAAGCAAGATTAGCAAATGATGCATCGGAAGTATCAGGAGGCAAGTCACGTGAAGGCAGTAACACAGTTTTTGGAACAGGTACATTTATTTTTGTTGCAAGACAATTGTTGAAAAATTTTTCATCGGCGCTCCACCAGAAAGGATTATTGATCACTGCGGCTCCGCATAATGCTGCATTCTTTAAGTAAGCACGATAAAAAGGAACATCCTGGCTTATACGATCAAAGATCACATCGTAACCTGTGGGCACACCTTGCATTACCTTATCAATGCGCACAGCCTCTGCATGAATGCCTTCAATGTTTTTGCTGTTCACTCTTTCAATAAATGCCTGCGGAAATGTACGTTCCTGTCCGAATAAAATGCCAATCTTTTTCATACGAGTTAGATTATTGGTTTTAGAATTTGATGCCAATACAAATTATAAAAACTAATCTGAATTAATATCATTCATCAAATGAAATTCGTGAAAATAATTTTTATTTTTTTTCCAGCTGTTGTACTGATATTAAGCTTCCGTTGTGTCACTCACTTCAACGTTCAGAACTTCACTGAACAAGCTTCGGTACTTACAACTTACGGACTTCATACTTACCACTTCTTTTCACACTGGCATCACTATTGTCCACATTTTATTATCAAATTGTTATCAAAGGAATGTTTCACTTATTTTTGACGATATGGCAATCGATAAGTTAACCCTTAATTCTATCTTGACAGAACAAAACATAATCGAATCAAAATTTCTTAACAGAAATGTACGGATAGATGCTTACTTACCTGTAAACATTGAGCAACCGGAACAAATGAGTTTGCTGCTTATCAACGATGGACAGGACCTTCCTAAAATGCCTTTTGATGAAATACTTGACTCACTTATTTCCCACAATTTAATTGAACCGCTTGTTTGCATCGGCATCCATTGCGGTCACGACAGAAAGATGGAATATGGTGTTGCAGCCGAGAGAGATTATAAAGGACGAGGGGCAAAAGCAGCATTATATACTCAATTTATATTTGAGGAATTGTTGCCTTTCATACACAACACATATCGTGTACGCTCATTCAAAGAAAAAGCATTTGCAGGTTTTTCACTCGGCGCATTAAGCGCTCTCGATATTGTTTGGAATCATCCCAAACAATTTACGAAAGCGGGTTTGTTCAGCGGCTCATTCTGGTGGCGCAACAAAAGTTATAAAGAGGGTTACAGCGATGCCAATGATCGCATTATGCATAACCAAATAAAGAACGGAAAATATCATCCCTCTTTAAAATTCTTTTTTGAGTGTGGAGCATTAGATGAAACACATGATCGTAATCACAACGGCATTATCGATTCTATTGATGATACGCTCGATCTTATAAAAGAGCTGAAGAGTAAACGCTATACAGATGAAGCAATAGAATATCTTCAACTCGAGGATGGCAAACATGACGTGCCTACGTGGGCAATTGCCTTCCCTTACTTTTTAAAATGGGGATGGGGCAAAAAGAGTTTGTAGTTTTTAGTTTACAGTTTGTAATGGATGTTCCCCCTAATTAAATTAAGTTTTATTTCCTGCTTGTTTTATGTCTGATAAAGTACATGAGCATTTGCTTACCCCCATTTTTTAATTGAATATATTTTAAACTTGGCATTATATTTATAATCTCTTTAGTATTCATTGATTTGAAAAACATTTTTCATCCAAAATTTTAACTATGAAAAAAATCACTTTACTTCTCACAATCGCTTTATTATTTTTTGTATCAACCACCAAAGCCCAACTTCAGAGAGGTAATCTATTGGTGGGTGGAGATATTGCCAATTTCAATCTGGGTCTGAATAGTGGAGGAGGTAGTACAATTCTTATTAATCCTAAGCTTGCATTTTTTTTCAGAGATAATGTGGCGATAGGACCGTTTGTACAAATGGGATTTAATGCAGCCAAAGGTCAGGAACCTACAACAAATTACGGGATTGGTGCATTTGGACGTTACTATGTTAGTGACACAACGATAAACCTCTTAAAGCATGGACGATTTTTTGTAGAAGCGCAAGCGGGTATACAAGGAAAAAATAATGCGGAACAAGATATTACTACAAATGGATTGGGGTTGGGTTTTGGACCCGGATATGCTTATTTCATTACAGAAAACATAGGCTTGGAAACTTTGCTTAAGTACAATCTTATTGTTGGTTTTGGCAGTAGCGCCACTAACAGCAATCTTAATTTATCATTGGGTTTCCAAATTTATCTTGGTTCAGGAAGAGCAAAAGAAGTAATTCAAAATCCATAATTATGAAGATCAGGAACTGTTGAATGATGAATGAGCAACGAGATGACAACAAATTTTATTGCCATTGACCATTCAACTTACTTCATCTCCTTTTCAAAGCAAACACTGTTATCCATTCCGGTATATTGACCATAATTAGGAATGCTTTTATATCCATTCTTTTTGTAAAGTGCGATTGCTTCCGGTTGCCGTTTACCTGTTTCCAAAATGCATTTTTCATAACCCAATTCTATTGTCCATTTTTCTAACTCATTCAACAGTTTTGTAGCAATTCCTTTTCCTCTGCATTCCGGCAAAGTGAACATGCGCTTAACTTCCATAGTATTTGAATCGTATTCTTTTATTGCACCGCAACCAACAGGTTGGTTGTTGTCATAAGCAACAACCACGTGTTTAATTTTATCCAGCTTATTATATTGATCATAAAACGCATGATCTCTTCCATCCTTTACTGCTAAGTAAGCATCAAGTTGTTTTACGAGATTGATGAAGTCTTGATCATTAGAATTTGTTCTGATTATTGTAAGCATTCAAATTATTGTTTGTGCGCAAAATTATTAAACACACTGTTGTTGAAGAAAAGTAAGAGCAACTCCAAGAATAAAAAAGATAAAAAGTACTTTCACCGTTGCGTATCTTAGAGCAAAGGTTTATTTCTTCTATTCATATATATTCAATTACTATTAAAATGTTCCCAATGAAAAAAATTATTATTGTCCTGGCATGTTTTCCGGTTTTTTTCACATCATGTACAAGTTCAACTGAAAGCAAGAACAACGAAACAACAAACGACACATCAAAAATTTCCACAGCAACACCCGCTCCTTTACGGGAAAAAGTGTTAACGGCAGAAGAACAAAAAGCGCTAACTCCCGATATGGTGATACAAAGTTTGAAAGATGGCAACAAAAGGTTTATGAGTAATAACGTTACCGCAAGGGATCACTCAGCAATGGTTCGCAGTGCGTCAACAGGGCAATATCCGAAAGCGGTAATTCTTTCATGTTTAGACAGTCGTGTACCTGTTGAAGATGTTTTTGATAAAGGTATAGGAGATATTTTTGTTGCACGTGTTGCAGGAAATTTTGCGAACACCGATATACTTGGCAGTATGGAGTTTGGTTGCAAAGTTTCAGGAGCTAAAGTTATTTTGGTTCTCGGTCATGAATCGTGCGGCGCTATTAAAGCGGCGATCGATAATGTTAAGCTGGGAAATATTACAGGAATGCTTAAAAATATGCAACCGGCGGTGCAAGAATCTCAGGACTTTAATGGCGAAAAGAAATCTTCAAACAGTGCTTTTGTTGAATACGTTGCAAAAAATAATGTGCTTAATA
>Ga0157369_10005364_pt1 | contig 14931 bp, 8 predicted proteins | sample C25metaG_FD_113461 | JGI IMG/M metagenome (GOLD analysis project Ga0157369, IMG submission 113461) | Corn rhizosphere microbial communities from Kellogg Biological Station, Michigan, USA - C2-5 metaG | ecosystem: Host-associated > Plants > Roots > Rhizosphere > Soil | place: USA: Michigan...
GCCGACGCGCGCCCAGAGCAGGCGCATGTAATCGTAGATCTCGGTGACGGTGGCGACGGTGGAGCGCGGGTTGCGGCTGGTCGTCTTCTGCTCGATCGAGATGGCGGGGGAGAGGCCGTCGATATGATCGACGTCCGGCTTCTGCATCATCTCGAGGAACTGGCGCGCATAGGCGCTTAAGGACTCGACGTAGCGCCGCTGCCCCTCGGCGTAGATGGTGTCGAAGGCGAGCGAGGATTTTCCCGAGCCCGAGAGCCCGGTGATGACGGTCAGCGTCTCGCGCGGAATGTCGATGTCGATATTCTTCAAATTGTGCTCGCGCGCGCCGCGAACGGAGAGGTGAGTCAGCATAAGCCAGGCCGTTCCAGATATGTTCCGAAGCTAAAGGGGAGCGCGCAAGAGGTCAACGCAGCCGCGCCCGAAATGGTGCGCGGGACCGCGGAAGGCAAGGCTCCGGCCTCGACCCCGTGGGATCAGAAGGCGCGGGTCAGCCCGAGGTCGAAGGCGAGGCGGCGATAGCCGTAGATGCCGACGGTGGAGGCGTTGCGCTCGGCGGTGACGCGGACCACGGGGGCGAAGCCGGCGACGGTCAGCCGGCGGAAGGTCGCGCCGCCGGTCGCGCGCACAAGCCAGTCGCGCCGCCGCTCGGTGAAGGGGAAAAGCCGGGCGTCGGCCTCGAGCCTGCGCATGCCGACCGACGCGAAGCCGGTGAGCCGGCCGAAATCGTGCCAGCTGAGCAAGGTGACGCCGCCGCTCGCCGTCGAATAGCCGGGGTCGCGCGCCGCGAGGCGGGTGGCCGATACGGCGAGGCTTGCGCCCCAACGCTGCGACAGCGCCCGCTCATACGCCGCGGACGCATCATAGAGGGAGCCGCTTTCGAGCGGGTTGCGCCGGTTGCGGATCCGGCTGGCGCTGAGGCTCGCCTCGACCTGCGCCTTGCGCCCCGCCGGGTGAAGCCAGGCGACCGTCGCGGCGTCGGTCCAGGCATATGGACGATTGCCGTAGAGCCGATAGGTTTCGCCGATCGAGGGGGTCAGGCGGTCCTTGCCGACCCGCCATTCGAGCCCCACCAGCGCCGCGCCCGAGACGTCGTCGAAACGGCTGCGCGAGTAGAGCAAGGCCTCGGCCGAGAGCCGCGGCACCAGCGCTACGCGGCTCCCGAGCGGCACGCGCGCGAAGGCCTGGCCCGACAGGCGCAGGCCGACGCCCGACTGCTCGCGTGCGTCGCGGCTGAGATCGAGGGGCGCGATGATCGTGTCGAGGGTGCGCGAGGCGGTGGCGCGGTTGAGATTGGTGTCCGGCGCCAGCGCCACCTCGAACGAACCGCCATAGGGCTGGACCGAACGCAGGGCATTGCGGAACTGGTCGACCGCGAGCTGGACGTCGCGAGGAAGGCCGGAGGCTTCGGCCTGGCGCAGCGCACGCCGCGCCTCGCGCTCGCGGCCCATCAGCGCGAGCAGCCGTGCGAGCTCAAGCCGGACCCGGCTCGCCCGCGGCTTGTCGTCGAGAATCCGGCGCAGGAGGACGGCGGCGTCGGCATGCCGCCCCTGCTGCGAGAGCAGAAGGGCGAGGCGGAAGCGCGCCTCGGTCCGCACCTCAAGGTCGCGGTCTTGCAGAAGCGCGCGGTAGACCGCCTCCGCATCGGCCGCGCGCCCCTTAGCCAGAGCGTCAGTGGCGAGCTGGAAGAGCTGGACAGGATTCAGCCGCGCGACCTCGACCGGAGCACCCGCGCCCGATGGCTGTGCCGCAGCGGGCGCGGCGACGGCGGCAAGGACGGCTCCAGCGGCGCACAGCGCCGGCCGGCGACAGGCGGCCGTCACAAGCGGATCGGCAGGGTTAGCACGTCCCCGCGTTCACCGCTTCGCCACGATGGCGCCGACCCAGCGCCCGCCATAGGCGCTGGTGCCGGGCGGAAGGAACACGCCCGCGAAGGTCGCGCCGAGCTCTTCGGCCTTCGGTCCCATGAAGGTGCCGAGAAGGTAGCTGTTGATCCACTGGCCGTTGCGCGAAAGCTGCCCGCCGAAACCGTTGCCGGGGGACTGCACCATGCCGTTCACGAAGTCATATCGGCCGAGATCGTAGCTCTTGCCCGTGGCGGGGTCGACGCCGGTCGCGTTCATGCGCCCGGTGAAGCTCGACGCGGCGAAGTTGAAGTCGAAGACGGCGGTTCCGCCGATGTCGAGCCGCGGCATGGAATCGACGCCGGTGAGGCCGGTGCCGTGGATCACGCCCGAATAGCTCGCCGTCCCCGTCCTCGGCACGGAGGCGCCTGGAGTCGCGGTCCCGTAGGCGATGTAGCCGGTGCGGACGGAGTTGCTCGCCGTGTCGGCAAAGGCCGGGGCGGTCGATGTCCAGCGGGCGAAGCTGGCGTAGGTGAGGGCGAGCTCGTCATTGCCCGTCCCGGGCTTGTACAGGACGAGCTCCTCGCTGCCCGTCGCGGTCGATTTGCGATAGACGTCGTAACGGTTGTTGCTCTCGGCGGCGACCGCGTTCGCAGCGCCGAAGGCGGAGACGACGCTGGCGTCTGCCTTGACCGCGTAGCTCTTGTCGGCAGCGTTGAAGGCGAGCGAGAGTTGGCTCGTCCGCTCCTGGGGCTCCTCCGTCCCAACCCACGCTCCGGTCGCCTTCGACGCCTTGTACAGCAGGTCCTTCGACGTGCTGACGAAGGTCTCGTCACGGGTAAGGTCGAGGAGCGAGGCGTTGAGGTGCGAATCCGTGCTTGGCCGGATTCGGCCGACCAGCAGCCCGGCGCCGCTCGCGTTTGGCGAGGTGACGTTCCAGGCGGCGCCGATCTCCTGCGCCTGCGGCCCGTAGAAGCGCCCTGCGACCGATCCCGGAATCTGGCCGCCGGAGGGATAGAGGGTGAAGGTGCCGCTGAAATTGTTGGTGCTGGCGATTTGGGCCGTGAGGCTCCAGTCGCCCGACACGCTGGGGAGGTTGTTGTCGAGGCGCACCTCCTGGGCCTGCCCGATCCCCTTCAGCGTTCCCGACAGGAAATCGACGGTGACGCTGCCCGTGCCGCCGAGCGAAGTCGCAGTGTCGCTCCGGCCGACGGCGCCGAGCAGGTCCACGTCGAAGGTCGCGGTGCCGGTCTTCGGCAGTCCGCTCGCCGGTGAGGCGACGCCATAGGCGAAGCTGTCGAACGTCGCGGAGATGGACGCAGCGGTTTCGGTCGTCCGCTGCCAGACGCCGCCCGCGACGTAGGTGTAGCGCAGGCGGCCGCTCGACCCCGGCTTCGTCAGCGTCAGGCTGTCGGTGGTGTTGCCGCTCTTCGTTACATAGACGGCGATCGAATCCGTGCTGGTCGCCGGATCGAGGTTGGCCGGCGTGAACAGGGCGGAGCGGCCCGCCGTCGTGACCGTATAGCTCCCAGTCGACGCGTCGTAGGAGATGGTGAGACTGCCCTGCGCGGCCGAGGCCGTGCCCGGGCTGCCGTTCTTCGAATAGCTCGCGCTGCTGGTCGACGCGTCGTTGCTGAAGCTCTCGCTGTACTGGAGGTTCGCGAGCGAGGTGTTCGGCGGCGGCGGTGGGGGCGGCGGCGTCGGCGGCGGAGGCGGGGGCGTGGGGGTCGGGGCCGGAGTCCCACCGGTCGGCGGCGCCGGAGTCGAATTGACGCCGCCGCCGCCGTCGCCGCCGCAGGCGGCAAGCAGGACGCACGCGGCCATCGCCGCGAGACGGTATTCCGCTTTCATGGAGCCCCTCCCCTTTGAACGGAGGCTAGGAAATCAGCGGGTTGCCGGTCAAGGCGGAATTCCCGTCGGAGGGCGCCTCAGCCCCCGAGCGCCTTCAGAGGCGCTTCGAGCCGCCACCTCAGGCCGTCGGGGCAATATTCCGTCTCCGTGCTTCCCCGGAATCGGCCGCCCAGCAGCTTGGCGATCATGCGCGAGCCGAAGCCCTGGCGTTCGGGCGCAATGCAGGGCGGCCCGTCATGCTCAGCCCATTCGAGGGCGAGGCGCGCGTCCTCCACCCGCCAGACGATGGCGACCCGCCCCCGCGCATCGGACAGGGCCCCGTACTTGATCGCGTTGCTCTCAAGCTCGTGGAAGACGAGGCTGAGCGCCATCACTGCATCGGCCCCGAGCACCACGTCCGGCCCATCGATCGTCACGCGCGGCGCATCCTGGACGAGCGCGGATTCGATGAGCGCCCGAAGGCTGCCCGCGCTCCACCCGCTGCCGAGCAGCATGTCGACCGCCTGGCCCATCGCCGCGAGGCGGCCGTCGAGGGCGCGGCGCGCTTCGTCGATCGACCGGCCGGAGCGCAAAGTCTGGTTGGCGACGGCCTGCACCACCGCAATCAGATTCTTCATCCGGTGGCGAAGCTCGAGGAGCGGAATCGCGGCCTCGTCGAACTCGACCGGATCGGGGAGCCCCGTCACGGCGCGCCGCCGGCGTCGAGGACTTTCTGGGGGCGGACTTCGGGAAGGACTTCGCGAAAGTGCCGCTCAACCGCGGTGTAGCATTCGCACGCTCGGGCCTCGACGGCGGCGCGGTCGAGCAGGCTGATGGCGCCGCGGCGATAGGCGATGAGGCCCTGCTCCTGGAGCGCGCGGGCGACGGCGCTGACGGTGGTGCGCTGCACGCCGAGCATCTCGGCGAGATATTCCTGGGTGAGCGGGATGGTCTCGCCGCCGGCGCGATCCTGCGCGGTCAGCAGCCAGCGGCAGCAGCGCGCCTCGAGCGGATGGAAGGCGTTGCAGGCGACCGACTGCATGACCTGGGCGAGCAAGGCGTCGGAATAGCGGGCGAACAGCTCGCGGATGTGCGCAGAGCGGAGCTTCGCCTGCTCGAGCGCCTTGAGCTCGACCTTGAGCGCCGAGCCCGGAACCTGGACGACGGCGCGGGCGAAGGCGGGCGCATGACCGCCGCTGACGATGCCGCCGACCGCCCCCTCCTTGCCGATCGTCGCCACCTCGACCGTGCGCCCGTCTGCGACGCCGACGACGAGCGCCACGACCGTGCCTGCGGAGGGGAAGTGAGTCGCCGGAACCTCCGCCCCCGGCTCGAACAGCACGTCGCCGCGACCGAGCTTGACCACGCTGGCCCCGCTCTCGATCAGCTGGCGATCGGCCGGCGCGAAGGTGGCGAGCAGCCGATTGCTGGCGAAGTGCAACGTGAACGGCAACGCAAACCCCCGCTTTCCCCGGCGCATCGCCCCGGGCCTTCCCCGCACACGGTCTAGCAAAGCCGGGACCCCCTGTCTGTCTGCGACCCGACATTACGGACGCGTACGAATGCCGGGAACTCCGGGCGCTGCGCAGAAGCATCCACAGGATATTCGCGCGCCCCGCCGAAGCGGACCGGAAAGCGGCTGGACAGGCCCGTTCCAGCCCGTAACCTGCCCGTCACGCGGCCGGGCTACCGCTCGCCTGCGCCGGCATTCGGCCGGATCGAATCAGCTGCCGCGACAGCAGTCCAACGCTCCTTCGGGAACGGACGGCCTGCCTTGCGGCGTCAGCGGGGCGAAGCGACGGCGGGGGAACCTGCGCGGGCGGGTTCCCAGGGGAAGACGAGCACAATTTTGCGAGGAGCGTGACAATGGGCGGGCCCACCGGCAGCGGCAAGATCTCGATCAAGACGGCGACGACCTACACCCAGAATTTCGATTCGCTCGCCAACACGGCGGGAAGCACCGCCAACGCGGCGCTGCCGAGCGGCTGGTACATTTCCGAGAGCGGCGGGAGCGCGACGCGCGACAACGGCTTCTACGCCGTCGACACCGGCAGCTCGAACACCGGCGACACCTACAGCTACGGCGCGGCGGGCAGCACCGACCGCGCCCTCGGCGGCCTGCGCAGCGGCACCCTGATCCCGGTGGTCGGCGCCTCCTTCTCGAACGATACGGGCGGCACCATCACCGCGCTTAATGTCGCCTATACGGGCGAGGAGTGGCGGCTCGGCACGGCCGGCCGGACCGATACGCTGAACTTCCAGATCAGCTTCGATGCGACGAGCCTGTCGACCGGCACCTGGAGTTCGGTCGCGGCGCTCGACTTCACCACGCCCGACACGGCGACCGCCGGCGCCAAGATCGGCAATGCGGCGGGCGAGCATACGGATCTCAGCGCGATCATCTCGAACCTCAACATCCCCGCCGGCGCGACCTTCTGGATCCGCTGGATCGACGTTGACGCGAGCGGCGCCGACGACGGCCTTGCGATCGACGACTTCTCGATCAGCGCGACCTCGGCGCCGGTGCAGGTCGACCATCCCGGCACCTTCTCGATCGGCGACGCCAGCGTCACCGAGGGCAATAGCGGGACGACGCCGATCACCTTCACCGTCACCCGCGAGGCCGGGTCGAACGTCGCCGCGAGCGTCCACTACGTCGTCACGCTGCCCGGCGGGGCGACCGGCGCCGACTCGTCCGACTTCTCGGCTCCGGTGCTGAGCGGCGATCTCTCCTTCGGCGCCAACGAGCTTTCGAAGACGATCACCCTCAACGTCGTCGGCGACAAGGTGAACGAGGCGAACGAGACGTTCAGCGTCACCCTCTCCTCGCCCACCGCCGGCGCGGCGCTCGGCCAAGCGACGGCGACGGGCACCATCCTCAACGACGACGCCTTCGTCTCGGGCGGATCTCCGTTCATCAACGAGATCCACTACGACAATGCCGGCACCGACACCGGCGAGGCGATCGAGATCGCCGGCCCGGCGGGCGCCGATCTCACCGGCTGGACGCTCGTCCTCTACGACGGCAAGGACGGGATGACCTACAGCACGCGCTCGCTCACCGGCACGGTCATTCCCAACCAGGACCACGGCTACGGCACCGTCACCCTCACCTACGGCGTGAACGGGGTGCAGAACGGCTCGCCCGACGGCATCGCGCTGGTCGACGCGAACGGCAAGGTCGTCCAGTTCCTCTCCTACGAAGGCCCGATGGTGGCGGCGAACGGGCCGGCCGCCGGCATGGCCAGCACCGACATCGGCGTCGCCGAGGATGGCTCGACTCCGATCGGCTTCTCGCTCCAGCTGACCGGCTCGGGCGCGAGCTACGAGGACTTCAGCTGGACGGCGGCGAAGGCCAGCACCTTCGGCGGGGTTAACGCGGGCCAGAGCTTCATCGGCGGCAGCCAGACCGGGCTCGTCTCGGTGACCGACACGCAGGTGGTCGAAGGCGATGCCGGCACCAGCCAGCTGGTCTTCACCGTCCACCGCGCCGGCGGCCTCGACCAGGCGGCGAGCGTCGACTGGGTCCTCAACCTCAACGGCAGCGCCGACCAGTCCGACCTCGGCGCCGGCCAGCCGCTCTCCGGCCACATCGACTTCGCCGCCGGCGTCGCCAGCGTGAAGATCGCGGTCGCCGTCGCCGGCGACACGACCGGCGAAGGCAACGAGACGCTGAAGCTGCTGCTGGTCAATCCGGCCGGCAACATCGCGATCACCGACGGCGAGGCGGTCGGCACGATCCTCAACGACGATCCCGTCCCGCACACGATCATGGAGCTGCAGGGCGAAGGCCACCGCTCGCCCTATGAAGGCCAGCCGGTCCTGACCAGCGGCATCGTCACCGGCGTGGTCTCGAACGGCTTCTACCTCCAGGACCCGAACGGCGACGGCAATGTCCGCACCTCGGACGCGATCTTCGTGTTCACCAGCACCGCGCCGACGGTCGCCGTCGGCGATGCCGTCAGCGTCAGCGGCACGGTCGCCGAGTTCCTCCCGTCGAACGACGCCTCGAACCTGACGACGACGGAGATAAACGCGCCGGTCGTCACGATCGAATCGCACGGCAACCCGCTTCCCGCCGCGGTGCTGATCGGCCCGGACGGGATCCTCCCGCCGACCCAGGCGATCGAGGATGACGGCTTGGCGGTCTTCGATCCGCAGCAGGACGGGCTCGATTTCTACGAGTCGCTCGAAGGCATGCTGGTGACGGTCGAGGCGCCGATCGCGGTCGGCAACACCAACAGCTTCGGCGAGACGTGGGTGGTCGCCGGCGGCGGCCTCGGCGCGACCGGAATGAACGCCCGCGGCGGCATCACCCTCTCGCCCGGCGACTACAATCCCGAGCGGATCCAGATCCAGAGCTCGAGCCTCTATGCCGGCTACACCGCCGACCACAGCCAGGGCGACAAGCTTTCGGACGTGACCGGAATCCTGTCCTACAGCCACAACAGCTACGAGGTGCTGGTCAGCCAGCCGGTGACCGTCGTGCAGGACGTGACGCTCGGCCAGGAGACGACGAGTCTTGCGGGCGACCGCAACCACCTCACCATCGCCTCCTACAATATCGAGAATGCGAGCATCGCCGACGGCCAGGCGAAGTTCAACATCCTCGCCTCGAACATCGTCTACAACCTGCAGGCGCCGGACATCATCGGGCTCCAGGAGGTCCAGGACGCCGACGGGCCGGGCGCCGGCTCCGATCTGTCCGGCCAGGTGACGGCGCAGCTCCTCATCGACGCGATCAAGGCGCTCGGCGGGCCGAACTACGTCTATGTCGAGATCGCGCCGACGACGCCGAACTCGACCGGCGGCCAGGCCAACGGCAACATCCGCCCCGGCTTCCTCTACAATGCCGACCGGGTGACCTACGTCGACGGCAGTGCCCACATCATCGACGCGCCCGCCTTCAACGGCAGCCGCAAGCCGCTCGTCGCCGACTTCCTGTTCAACGGCCAGAAGGTGGAGCTGATCGACGTCCACTTCACCTCGCGCCTCGGCAGCGACCCGCTCGAAGGCGCGATCCAGCCCGCGTCCGACGCGGGCGACGCGTCGCGGACCGCACAGGGCCAGGCGGTCGCCGCCTATGTGAACAGCGCTCTCGCCACCGATCCCGCGCTCAAGATCGGCGTGCTCGGCGACTTCAACGGCTTCTACTTCGAAGGCGCCGTCGGCGCGATCGAGGCGACCGGCCTCACCGACCTCCACCGCACGCTCGCGCCGGAGGAGCGCTACAGTTATTATTTCGACGGCAACGCGCAGGCGATCGATCATATGATCGTCAGCCCGAACCTGTTCGCCGGCGCGCAGTTCGACCCGGTCCACCTCAACGCCGAGTTCAACACCAACACGAGCCGCCCGACCGACCACGACCCGATCGTCGGCCGCTTCTTCATCCAGCACCCGAACGAGGCGCCCGCGAACCTCGCGCTCGACCACGCCGCCGTGGACGAGAACCGCCCCGCCGGGACGCTGGTCGGAACGGTCTCGGCGAGCGACCCGGACTCGGACACTCTGACCTACAGCCTGGTCGACGACGCCGGCGGCCGCTTCGCACTCGATCCTGCGACGGGCAAGCTCACCACGACGGCGGCGTTCGACTATGAGGCGACGCAGAGCTTCACCGTCACCGTCCGCGCCGCCGATCCGGCCGGCCTCGCCGTCGAGAAGAGCTTCACCATCGCCGTCGGCGACGTCAACGAAGCGCCGGTGGGGCTTGCGATCAGCAACGCCTCGGTCGACGAGAACAAGCCCGCCGGGACATTGGTCGGCACGGTTTCGGCAACCGATCCGGACGGCAACGCGCTGGCCTACAGCCTGGTCGACGACGCCGGCGGCCGCTTCGCCATCGACGGGGCGACCGGCAAGGTCACCACCACCGCCGCCTTCGATTACGAGGCGGCGCACAGCTACGGCATCGTCGTTCGCGCGACCGACACGGGCGGCCTTTCGAGCGACAAGGCCGTCACCGTCGCCATCGGCGACGTCAACGAGGCGCCGGTGGCGACCGCCGACTCGGTGGCGGTGAACGAGGACGCGACGAGCGCGAACCTGTGGTCGGCGCTGCTCGCCAACGACGCCGATCCCGACGGCAACGCGCTGACCATCGTGTCGGTCGACACGACGGGCACGCTCGGCCACGTCCTGTTCGACGCGGCCACGCAGTCGCTGCGCTACGTCGCCGACAACGACAGCTTCGACGCTTTGGCCACCGGGGCCACCGCTCCCGATCATTTCTCCTACACGGTGAGCGACGGCCACGGCCTCACCGCGACGGCGACGGTGAACGTGACGGTGACCGGCATCGCCGACAGCTTCACCTTCACCGGCGGCAACGGCAACGACGTGCTCAACGGGACGGCAGGCGAGGACACGCTCCTCGGCAACAACGGCGACGACACGCTCTTCGGGCTGGACGGGCACGACCTGCTGCTGGGCGGCAACGGCAACGACGCGCTCTACGGCGGCGCGGGCAACGACCGGCTCTACGGCGAGAGCGGCGACGACCGCCTGTTCGGCGGCGACGGCAACGACTTCCTCGCCGGCGGCAGCGGCAACGACACGCTTTCAGGCGGGGCGGGCGCCGACACCTTCTTCTTCGCGAAGAGCGGCGGAAGCGACACGATCCTCGACTTCGACACGGCCGCCGACCGGCTGCAGCTCGATCCGGGCATCGCGGTGAAGAGCTGGGCGGTGAGCGACGTCAACCATGACGGCGTCGCCGACCTGACCATCGCCTTCACGAACGGCGGCGGTCAGGTGACCTTGCTCGGCGTGTCCGACTTCGGCGCGGTGCATGTCGACGCGGCCGCCGCCGCGGCTGCGAGCCAGGGGGCGTTCCCGATCCCCTGATCAGCGGACGCGGGGAGCGATCCCCGCGTCGAGCCGCGCCGATGCGAGGGCGGCGTCGATCTGGGCCGCGGTGGGCTGCGCCTCCGGGCGCGGCGCCGCCGCGGGCTGGACCGAAAGCAGGCCGGCAAGACCCGGGACCGCCGCCATCAGCAACATCCGGTACCGCATCGCCTTCTCCGATCCTTTCATCTGCCTTTTGCTTCCCGACGCTCACATAGGGACGGTCCGCCCGCGAAACGAGCGTCAATGAAAACCTCTTTCCGCACGGAACCGGACGTTTCCGCACCGAAAGGCGCAGATGGTGCGGCCCCAGGAGCGCTGCTAGGCTTTCCCCGATGCTCGAGCCGATCGACTATCGCGACGGCGAGGCGCGGCTGACCGGCTGGTTCGCGCCGCCGCCGGCCCCGCCCGCCCCCGGCGTGCTGGTCGCGCACCAGGCGCCGGGCATGGGGCCGCACGTCAAGGGCGTCGCCGAGCGGCTGGCGGAGCTCGGCTACGCCGCGTTCGCGCTGGATCTCTATGGCGGCGAAGGCTTCCCGATGGACGAGGCGCGCGCGCTCCACGAACGGATGATGACGGAGCCGGGGCTGATGCTCCGCCGCGCCTCGGCGGCGCTCGACGTGCTGCGCGCTCGGCCCGAAGTGGATCCGGAGCGGCTGGCGGCGATCGGCTTCTGCCAGGGCGGCATCACCGCGCTCGAGCTCGCCCGCGCCGGCGCGCCGATCCGCGCCGCGGTCGGCTTTCACCCCGGCCTCAAGCGCCCCGCCGGCAGCCGCGACGGGCCGATCGCCGCGAAGGTGCTGATGATGGTCGGCGACGCCGACCCAGTTGTGTCGGTCGAGGACCGCCTCGCCTTCGCCGCCTCGATGGGGGCCGCTCGCGCCGACTGGCAGCTCCACCTTTATGGCGGCGTCGGCCACAGCTTCACGGATCCGGCCGTCGACGCCTACGGCTTCCCCGGCTTCCGCTACGATGCGGCGGCGACCCGGCGCAGCTGGGCGAGCATGGCGGCTCTGCTTGCCGAAGCCTTCGACTGACATCTTCTCTTCCGCGTCCTCCCTCGGCGCCGCCATTGCCCAAGAGCTGCTCAGGTGCGCCTCGCACCGGCCGATGAGACGCTTGACAGGGGTCGGCGCTGCATCCGACACCTGCATTTCGAAGGGGACGCGCAGGGGGGGAAGCGCCGTGGAAGTAGCAGCAGCGCCGCACACTCGGCCCGGCTCCTCTGGCGGGGCCAGAAAGCCAAAGAACATCGTGATCTGCTGCGACGGCACCGGCAACGAGGTGACGTCCAACCATTCGAACGTCCTGAAGCTCTTCCGCATGCTCGAGAAGGGCGAGGCGCAGCGGGTCTATTACGATCCGGGCGTAGGGACGATCGGCGCCGACGACGAATGGAAGCGCCGCATGACTCGCTTCAAGATGACGCTGGGCCTCGTCACCGGTGCCGGCCTCGACGACAATGTGCTCGACGCGTACCGCTTCCTCGCCACCGTTTACGAGCCCGGCGACCGTGTCTACCTGTTCGGCTTCAGCCGGGGCGCCTACACCGTCCGGGAGCTCGCCGGCTTCCTTCACATGGTCGGCCTCTTGCGCCCGGATCGGCTCAACCTCTGCGACTATGCCCTCACCGCCTACAAGCGGGCAGGCGAGCGCAGCGAGCGCGTCTACGAAAAGGCCAAGCGGAAGGACGAGGCCACGCCCGATCCGGCGCCCGCGGGCGGCTGCGGACCCGAGGGGGAGCGCTCCGACGCACTGCGCGAAGCCACGGCAGAGAGCGCGGGCCTCGAGCGGGACGATACGTTTTGGGCCGCGTGGCAGTTCGGCAAGGTGATGGGCACCCGCCACGTCCCGATCCACTTCATGGGCTGCTGGGACACGGTCGCATCGATGATCGTGCCGGGCAACAGCATCAGCGAACCGTTCAAGCTGCGCACCCTCCCCTACACGCGGTTCAACCCGAGCGTGCGCGCCTTCCGGCACGCGATGGCCATCGACGAGCGCCGACGGATGTTTCGCCTCAATCGTTGGAAGAACGGCCAGGAATTCGTCGAGAACCCGTTCTCGGACCCGCCGGTCACGCGGAAGCAGGATTCGGTCCAGCGCTGGTTTGCCGGCGTGCATTCCGACATTGGCGGCGGCTATCCGGAGGAAGAGAGCAGCCTCTCCAAGCTTCCGCTCATCTGGATGGTCGATGAGGCAAGGGCCCACGGCCTCCGGGTCGACCAGGAGAGGTTCGATCGCCTCGCCTCGAACGTCACGCCCCCGGGCTCCCCGCCAAGCCACTATGCACCGCCTGACCCATGCGGCCCGATGCACCGCTCGCTGCACGGCATCTGGTGGGTGATCGAATGGCTCCCCAAGAGCGCCCGATGGCGCGAGTGGGAGACGTTCTTCGCCCTCTACTTTCCCGGCGCGGAACCGCGGCCGATACCGCCCGACCCCAAAGACCCGCTGCCGGAGGGGACGCCGCCCGAGGAGGCGGTCCACCCATCGGTCTTCCAGCGCACCGGCCCCACAGCCGCGCCGCCTCCGCCGCAAGAGCGGATCAAAGGCCTCGTCTATCCACCCTACGACCCGCCCAACCTAAGGCACCGGCGCGACCTGCCGGACGACGAGAGCCGCTGGGCGCCGCTCGTGCGGCCAATCGGGGTGGGGCTATACCTGCTCTTCCTCGCAGCGATTCTGTGGCTGGTCGGCGACGCCCTGCGCGCGCACCCGATGCTCGATCCCGCCACCTGGGCGCGCTGCCTTTGGCACTGGCTCAGCTGCGTCTGGGCGCGCCTTCCCGCCATCCCGCCCGCTTTCTGAACGCCCGCGCTGGCGCGGCGGACGGAGCGGGCATGGTGGCTTCGCTCGAAGATGTCTTCGCCTGAGCGGCGGCGGCGCGCCCTTGCCCTCCCCCCTCCCCTGCCCCACATGGCGGCGATGCCCTTCACCAACGTACCCCCGCTCCTCGCCGGAGCGCTGGCCGCGCGCGGCTATGAGACGCCGACGCCGGTCCAGGCCGCCATTCTCGAAGCGGAGGCAGGCGGGCGCGACCTCGTGGTCTCTGCGCAGACCGGCTCGGGAAAGACGGTTGCGTTCGGCCTCGCCATGGCGCCGCAGCTGCTCGGCGATGACGGCGCCGTGCCGCGGATGCGCGAACCGGCGGCGCTCATCGTCGCGCCGACGCGCGAGCTCGCGCTGCAGGTCAGCCGCGAGCTGATCTGGCTCTACGCACCGGCGGGCGCGTGGATCGCGACCTGCGTCGGCGGCATGGACGCGTCGAAGGAACGCCGCGCGCTCGCGCAGGGCGCGCAGATCGTCGTCGGCACGCCGGGGCGGCTTCGCGACCATCTGGAGCGCGGCGCGCTCGACCTCTCCAAGCTCAAGGTGGCGGTGCTCGACGAGGCCGACGAGATGCTCGACATGGGCTTCCGCGAGGATCTGGAGGAGATACTCGACGCGACGCCCGCGACACGGCGCACTCTCCTCTTCTCGGCGACGATGCCGAAGCCGATCGTCGCGCTCGCCAGGCGCTACCAGAAGGATGCGCTGCGCATCTCCACCGTCGGCGAGGAGCGCGGCCATGGGGACATCGCCTATCAGGCGATGACGGTGGCGCCGGCCGACATCGAGCATGCAGTGGTGAACACGCTTCGCCTCCACGAGGCGGAGAGCGCGCTCCTCTTCTGCGCGACGCGCGAGAACGTGCGGCGCCTCCACGCATCCCTCATCGAGCGCGGCTTCAGCGCCGTCGCCCTCTCCGGAGAGCACAGCCAGAGCGAGCGCAACCAGGCGCTTCAGGCCTTGCGGGACGGCCGCGCGCGGGTGCTGGTCGCGACCGACGTCGCCGCGCGCGGCATCGACCTGCCCAGCCTCAGCCTCGTCATCCACGTCGAGCTTCCGCGCGACGCCGAGACCCTCCAGCACCGCTCGGGCCGGACCGGGCGGGCGGGCCGCAAGGGGATCGCCGTGCTCCTCGTCCCCTATCCGCGCCGCAAGCGGGTGGAGATGGTGCTTCGCGGCGCCCGGATCGAGGCGGAGTGGGTGAAGCCGCCGGCGCCCGAGGACATCCGCGCCGCCGACCGCGAGCGGCTGCTCGCAAGCCTGATGGCGCCCGCCGAGGCGGATGAAGAGGACCGCGAGATCGCCCGCGCGCTGATGGAGCGGCAGTCGCCGGAGGAGATCGCAGCGGCGCTTGTGCGCTCGGTGCGCGGCCGGATGCCGGCGCCCGAGGAGCTTGTCGACGCCGCGGGCGGCCCGGCGCCGAGGAGCGAGGGGCCACGCGAGGGTTTCGAAGATGCGGTGTGGTTCCACATGGACGTCGGCCGGCGCCACAATGCCGATCCGCGCTGGCTGCTGCCCCTGCTCTGCCGCCGCGGCCACGTCACCCGCGGCGAGATCGGCGCGATCCGCATCGGCGCCA
>Ga0157369_10005365_pt1 | contig 14929 bp, 8 predicted proteins | sample C25metaG_FD_113461 | JGI IMG/M metagenome (GOLD analysis project Ga0157369, IMG submission 113461) | Corn rhizosphere microbial communities from Kellogg Biological Station, Michigan, USA - C2-5 metaG | ecosystem: Host-associated > Plants > Roots > Rhizosphere > Soil | place: USA: Michigan...
CGAGTTAAAAGAAAAACTCTTTTATTAGGATCAGTTGATCGTTGTCCTTCATAAATACCTTTTGCGTTCTCCAATGGATAGGCATTCAAATATGCTGCGGCGCTTCCCAATGCAGTAGGAGTCATTTCCAATTTTCTTTTTTCAGGATTAACATTGGAAAGAATATCCGGCTCACTTGCATCCAGCCACCATGCATCGATGCCCTTGCTGTAAATTTTTTTGTTGATTAAATCCCAGAAACCTTTTCGTGCATCTTTATTAAAGGCATCATAAAAAGTGGAGACATAACCTTTGCCGATCCAGTCTCTTTGGCTGTCGGCAATATTTCTTTTGTATAACCATCCGTTCTTATCAAATTCATTGTAAGTTGAAATACCTTCATAAAACTTTGGCCACACGGAAATCATCAAATGCGTATTGTATTTTTTATGCAATACATCGATCATACTGTCGGGAGAAGGGAATCGTGTTTCATCAAAATCCTGGCTGCCCCACTCGGCTTCTCTCCAATAATTCCAGTCCAAAACAATATTGTCGATTGGAATTCTTCTCTTGCGAAATTCGTGAACAGTGGAAAGAATTTCACCCTCTGTTTTATATCTCTCGCGGCTTTGCCAAAAACCCAATGCCCATTTCGGAACGATTGGAGCTTTCCCTGTAAGATTTCTGTATCCGCTAATTACATCATCCATGTTGTTGCCATAAATAAAATAATAGTCAACCTGCTGCCCTGCTTCAGATGAGAAGCTGAAACAATTTTGTTGTTCCTGTGAAAGTGGTTCCTGCCATTTTACAGATAGATAAGATTCACCTCCTTCAGGTATCCACTGAATTTTTATTGAAACTTTTCCGCCGCCTGTTAAATTAACAGGGACCAGTGCCGACGCAGGATTCCATGCTTTGCGCCAACGATCTAAAACCAATTGATCGTTCAGCCAAACCTTAAGGCTGCCTCCAAGCGTAAACCGCAATTGATGAAGGCCCGATAATTCACTTGCAATGTTTCCTTCCCAGGTTACAATTCCTCTTGCCGGATTAAAATCTTTGGGCAATTTTATTTTTGAATCACCCAGGTATTTCATATCAATCTTCGCTTCTGCTCTTTCAACGAAAACATCCCCGGGTTTTGATTTATTATTAGAATAAGAAGCGGTTAACCATCCGGCTTCTCCCTTTTTAGAGAAAAGCTTAAGCGAAGAAAGTGGATGAAGTGGCCTGACATCACCCACTTTTGTCAATGAATAATTGTCCCACAGGATACCATAGTTTTTACTTGAGACAAGAAAAGGTATTGCCACTTCAGTGTTGTTCTGGAAAAAGCTAACCTGTTGCCCCCTGTAATTGATAATGCCATCCTGATGCTGGCCGAGACCATACCATGCATCATCAGAAGTTGACTGAAAAGTTTGGGTAAGACTATAATAACGTTTTCCATCAAATACTGCGGGCTGAAAACTCCGCCCGGCAATTGGTTTTTCACTTATTATTTTTTTGCCTTTTGCATCCAGAAAAGAAACAGCTCCTGTTTCCAGATTAACAATGGCAGTTAAAGTTTTTGTTTTTAAAGTAAGGCTATCTTTCGAAGAGACTACATTCCAGTTCAGGTCATTTCTTCTGTTATAAACCGTAATTAAACTTTGCCTGGCAGCAATTTCTTTTCCCGGCGCCGCAATAACCCTTATTATATTATCAGAAATCACCTCAAGTTTTACAGCAGTTCGGGTACCCGTAAACACGGGATTAGTAAAAACAATAACGCCATCTTTGGTTCGAATGTATGATGGTGGCTCTGCCAATAAGGCATTTAAAACGCAAACATTCAGAAAACTAAACAATAACAGTCGTAATCTCATATACAGCAACCTTTCTTTTAATTAATGATGTAAAACTATCGTTAAGTAACTGAAGAGAGGGGTATCAAATAGGTATCAATGGGGTATGAAATGTGCATCTAATCTTGTTTTCAAGAGATCTTGTCAAATATTTTTGACTTAAGCATTGCGAGATATAATATTCCTCCAAAGCCTGTCAGACAAAGCGGTTGAATGGTTGCGCACAACCGTATGAAATTTTGGCAATGCCTTCGTCTATTTAAAGAAGATGAGTATGATCTGAAAGAAAGCGATATGATTGGACAAAGTAAGGTAGGTAAAGTCTATCGAAGGATGATTGATTCGTTACCGGATGCAAAATTAAAGCTCAGAACTTTTTTTATCTGCAACGTACTGTGATGGCAATACATTAAATTCTTCCTTAAAATATTTGGTGAAGTTCTTAGGGTTATTAAACCCCACTTCGTATGCAATTTCTGAAACACGCATTCCACTTTTTTCCAAAAGCTGTGCAGCTCTTTTTACTCGTATAGAACGAATAAACTCCAAAGGCGCTCTTCCGGTTAGTGAAAGAATTTTATTGTACAGGGCCTTTCGACTCATACACATTTCGCGACTGAAATCTTCAACAGAAAAATCAGAGTTCTCCATAAATTTCTCAACAACTTCCAATGCCTTTTTCAAAAACTTTTCATCTACAGGCGTTACAGTTACTTCGCCCGGATTGACTTCAATTTGCTTTTGAAATCTTTTCTGCAATAACTTTTGTTGAGCTAAAAGATTTTTGATTCTCGAAGCAAGGATTTCAAAAGTGAATGGCTTAGTAATGTAATCGTTCACTCCTGCCTGGAAACCTTCGATCTGTTTTTCCTCGCTGCCCATTGCGGTTAAGAGAATTACCGGAATGTGCGCAGTGATTGTTTCATTCTTAATCTTTTTTGCCAGTTCAATTCCATCCATTAAAGGCATCATTATGTCACTAACAACAAGATCAGGGTTCATTGATTTGATCTTCTCCCAGCCCTCTTTTCCATCCACGGCTTCTTCAACATGATATTGACCTCTAAGGTTTTCTTTAAGGTAAAAACGCAAATCTTCATTGTCCTCAACTATAATAATTGTTTTCTTTTTTCCATGGCTTTGATTTTCTTCAAAACCAATTTGCTCTGAGTCTTCAGTTGATAAAGTACTCAAAGTTGAATGAACAGAAGAGTCGTAAATTTTTTTCGCAGGAAGCGTTACAATAAAACATGTTCCTTTTTCAGGTTCACTTCTTACCGTGATCACGCCATTATGAAGCCTTACAAATTCTTTTGTGATAGCTAGGCCAATTCCGGTTCCCTGGTTCACCATACTCGCAGGAACATCGGTCTGGAAGTAACGTTCGAAAATCTTTTCTTGCTTATCAGCGGGAATGCCAATACCGGTGTCCTCCACTTCAATAGCCAATGTTCCCTCTTCTTCATTTGCAGAACGTGGGACATATATAAGCTTCACACTCACTGTGCCGTTATCGTGTGTATATTTAAATGCATTGGAAAGAAGATTGAAAAGGATTTTTTCAATCTTGTCCTTATCAAAATAAATTTCGAGGGTTTCAACGTTCGAAGAAAATGAGAATTGAATTCCTTTCTTTTCAGCAATATCACTAAATGAATAACTAATTTCTGCTGCAAATTGAACAATATCTCCAATAGATGCATGCAGTTTCAACCCCTGCACTTCAATCTTTCTAAAATCCAGTAATTGATTAACGAGATTCAACAGGCGTTTAGCATTTCGGTGAACAAGATTCAATTGTTTTTTCTGATCCTCATCCTCGGTGTTCTTTATAATTTTATCTAAAGGAGAAATAATCAAACTAAGTGGTGTGCGGAATTCATGACTGACGTTTGTAAAGAATTTTGTTTTTAACTGATCAAGTGCATGTGCTCTTTCTGCTTCACTTCTTTGTTGACGCATTTCAAACCTCAGGTGAATGCGATCCAGGGTAATCTTTCGGGCCAGCAGAAGAATCGCGAATACAACAAGCGTATAAACAATATATGCAAGGGATGTTCTCCAGAACGGAGGTGCAATATGTATACGGAGCGTTTTTACACCGCTCCACACACCACCGGCGTTTAAAATTTTTACTTTAAAAATATAATGACCAGGATCGAGGTTGGTGTAAGTAACTCTCCGCTGGTTTGCATCTGCATACAACCATTCGTTACTAAATCCCTGCAACATGTAAGCGTATTTATCGCGGCTGCTGTGAGAATAATCCAATGAAGCAAATTCAAGGGAGAAAACATTTTCCTTATACTTCAGGTTAATGCTTTCAAGATGTGATAAAGATTGCTGTAACAAAACACGGTTATTAATTTCTTCTCCTACTTCAACATCCTTATTTAAAATCTGCAGGCTGGTAAAGACAATTTTTGCATGGGAAACAGGCTTTATAATTTTATCTGTATTAATAATATTAAAGCCGGAAGGTCCGCCGAAAATTAACTCTCCCTCTTTTGTTTTCAGGGCAGCATTTTCATTGAACTCACGGTTCTGCAAATTATTCATCTCATCGTAATTGATCACTGAAAGAGCAATCGCATTTTCTTTTTGCTTTGGAATAACATTGCATAAGCCCTTAGGTGTAGAAATCCAAAGCGTCTGATCATCATCTTCGAGAATATTCAGTATTATATTATCCGGCAAACCATCTGCTGTGGTAAACACCTGGAATGCTTTTGTTTGTTCGTTATACAAATTCAAACCTTCACCTGTTCCAACCCAAATTCTTCCTTTACTGTCTTCTAAAAGAGAAATGACGTTGTCACTGACCAAACTATTTTTATCACTGCTATGGATATTCGTAGTCGAACGCATTTTATTCTTTCCAAAAACGGTTAAGCCTCCATTCGTACCAATCCATAAATTTCCTCTTCTGTCTTCAATAATTGCAGAAATATAATTAGCTACCAAAGGACCGGTCTTTCCATCCCTGGCTTGGTAATGTTGAAACCGATTTGTTTTTCTGTCGAAGATATCAAGCCCGCTACCCAGCGTTCCGATCCATAGATTCTGTTGCCTGTCTTCAAATATTTCCCAAACATTATCATTTGCCAGGCTCGAGGGATCATTAGGGTTATTGCGATAGTGAGTAAACTTATTTCCATCAAAACAATTGAGTCCTCCAAAGAAAGTACCAATCCAAAGCTTATCTTCATGATCTATCCACAAGCTCACAATTACATTTGCGCTTAAACTATTCTCATTGTTCGGGTCGTGAAGGTATTGTTTGAATGTATTGTTTTTTCTATCAAAATAGATCAATCCTCCACCATTTGTACCAATCCAGATATTGCCCGATCTATCTTCTACAAAGCGGTTGACATCATCATACTGCAGGCTTTTTGAATCAGATTCCTGGTGATGATAAAGTGGAAATTTTATAATGTTACCATTCAAATAGTCGACACCCTGTTTGTAAGTTCCCAGCCAGATGATGCCATCATCATCTTTGTAAAGTGCAGTAATGCTGTTTTGACTAAGGCTTCGCGGCTCTTTCGGATCGTTCAACAGGTAGCTTACCTTGAAGTTGTTTTTTTTGTTGATCAGGTTTATTCCTCCATGATCTGTAGCAATCCAAATCAGGCCGTCGTTATCCTGAACAACCTCGCTGATAAGATTTGAATTTAATCTCGACGGGAATGAGTTTTCATTAAACTGCCTGATAGAATTGTTCTGCGGGTGAAAAAGAAAAACCCCATACGGTATGCACCATATCCAAATATCACCATCATTGTCTACGAAAAGCTTGTAAGGATTGTTCCCTTTATTTACTTTCTGGAAAGCGGTACTGGAGAAAATAATCTTGTTAGAACCGATATCATACTCCTGCAAAAAACCCGATTGATAGACGAGCCACAACTTTCCATCTTTTGTTTCTTTAATTGAAGTGATTTTTTCAGCAGGATTGAATTTAAAATTTTGCCTGAACGGTCTCGCTTTTTTATCCGCACTTGAGTAGAGATACAAATCAAGGCTATCATAAAGAAACCAGTACCGTCCGTTGCTTCCTTTTGTGATATTGATAATTAGCCCCGAAGGCAATCCAAGCGTGTATAAATAATTACGATAATTGGCATCAAACTTTTCTGTGTATGAATTATAAATACATGGAGCGTCTCTTGTCATTACCCACATTTTTCCATTGGGAAGTTCATAAAGAGCACTGATGTTATTATCATATAATGTAGTGCTATCGTCATGTTTATTACGGAATATTTTACAGGAATATCCATCGTAGCGGTTAAGGCCCGACACCGTACCAAACCAAAGAAATCCATCGGCATCTTTCAAGATGGTAGTCACCTGGTTGTGTGAAAGGCCATTGTAAATATCAAGCTTGGAAAAATTGTAGTGTTCACTTTGTGCAAAAAGAGAAAGCGATTGTGTTAACAAACCAAGCCAAATAAGAAAACGCATTAAACAAATTTAATTTAGGGAAGATTTTTGGGATCTTTTAAACTGAATTCTTTCCCTGTTTTAGTCAAAAGGGTTAGTAAGTTAACAAAATAAATAGTAAAAAATATTTTTTGCTATAAGAATTTGGGCAGCCATGATAATTAGCCGTAAAACAAACCTTTAATGCATAAGCGGACTTGTGTAATATCGCGAAATACAATTCCTAAAGCACTTACAGTTAGAAAGACATGGGATTATTTTACAATGTGGACAAAGACCTTATTATTGATGATAAAAAGAAACTAATGCTTTATAGGATTGTGCAGGAGCAGCTTACTATCTTTTAACTTAGGAAACATTTTTATCCTTGTTTTCTCTTACTTTATTTTTTGTGTTGCCTATTTGTTGCCCGATTCTCCAAAGCCTTTACCAGTAAAGAACCGGTAAATTCTGCATCGGCAAATAGCTACCTGTTCGCCGTGCTTTGCATTTTTGAAAGCGAAAGATGTACATGATTTGCCATAATTATAGCCTTTGTTGGACCAGCATCAGCGCCACATTGTTAAGTGCATTGAAAGTAATAGCGGCCGCTATGGCCATCAAACTGGTGAAGCGATGATACCAGAATAGAAAAAGAACGGCTGGAAAAGGAAAAGCTGATAGCCGACCTACAATTGCTGAAAGCACAAATTCATCCTGAATTTCTTTTCGCTTCGCAGGAAAAAATTTCTGCTAATGCCCTGCAAAAAGATACCGTCAGAGCTTCGGCTTATTTACTGAAACTGTCGGAGCTACTAAGCTATAAGGTGCTGCAAAAGCAAACGTGGACAACAGGCTGGAACTGGATATTTCGATTACTGGAGAAGCCGGCCATGAGATGATTACACCGCTATTGTTATTAACGGCGTAAAAGCCAATGTGCTTTTCTGGGATGCGAAACCGAGCAGCAAAGATCCATGGGCAAAAGAAGTTTGGATTTATGATTACCGCACCAACATTCACCACACTTTAAAAAAGAATTTTTAAAGCTGGATGACCTGAAAGCTTTTATTGATTGTTACAATCCAGTAAACAGGCATAAACGCGAAGAAACATTTTCCGCCGAAAATCCTGAAGGACGTTGGAGAAAATCCACTTACGATGAAATTGTTGCAAGAGATAAAACGTCTTTAGACATAACCTGGCTAAAACATAAATCACGTGCTGATCTTGACAATCCTTCCTGACCCTGATGAACTGGGCTTTGGAAATTGTTGAGAATCTTGAAGCTGGTTTGGAAAGTTTTAGGGCGGTGATTGCTTCATTGAATGTGAAATAAAATTTTACGAACCAAGCAAGTGAATTAATCATTCATTAAGTGTAAAGCCAGTCAATATTATTCTCTTTAAACTTAAGTTTTTTCAATATAAGACACATAAGTTTTAAAGAAAAAGACGTTATACCTGTGTAAACCTCTTCATTATGTTAGTTCCGGCAATGAATCACCAGGAAATAGCTGCACAGATAAATATTGAATACAATAAAATTTGTAGCACCACTCTTCTGCGGCTTGGAGCTGAATACGACCGCGAAAGGAGAAAGCGCAGGATACCTAAAGAAGACACGTATTCTAAGGAATACGAAATAAAAACAGCAGGTAAAAACAACTGGATCATATTTCTACATAAAGCCCCGGGCGAAAAAAAATACACCGGAACAGAATGCCTGTGCTTTTTGTGTGTAATATATTATTACAGTGATAAAGGACTCAAAGCGTTTTACCAGGCATCAGACGGGGTGCTGGCAGGCTTTACATCGCATTTTTTTAAAAGATACAATGAGCGGCTCGGACTCAACCTTTCCAATCCCGTTGATATTATAAAAGCGTTTTTTAGAAAGGGAATGTACTGTACCATTAAGCCAGTTATAAGAAATAACAGCCCTCATGTTATAGCATTTGGCGTGGACGGTATCAGGTTTGGGAAAGTTATATGTGATTGTAACTACGTGGAATGGAAAACCTTTGTTACAAGGGAACTTGCTTATCGTAAGCAGAATGAATGGGAACGGGAACTTAACATTGACCTTATAAGAGAACTGCAAGAAACTCAAAAAGAAGAAACGTACAATTCTGTGCAGGTTAAGAATCTAAGAAACAGGTTGGTAGCCCTGCCGTTACCGGCAAGGCATACGGGATAATGCCCTTGAGCTATCCTTAGAATTTTTAACCCCCTAGTACAGCGTTCCAAAACCCATATATTTCGGCACAGGACTTGCTTGAATATAAGAGGAGTTATAAATAGCCGAGACCTTTAATCTATTATCCTTACAACCATTTACGCCACTTCTGATTACCCTTCTCTTTTCCATTTCCTACGAAAGCGCATTCTACTTTTGAACATCGGGGATTACTTTTTTTTATTCACCTAATTTAAATAAAACAAAATGAAAAAATTATCTCTAACAATCGTAGGTATTATTTTTTGCGTATTGGCTTCGTTGGCACAAGACAATTCGCAGGCAGAGAGGAATCATGCAAATACTCTACAGGTTTATCGGGCTATCGAGACTGGTGATGTAAGTAAACTGGACAAGTTTATTGATAAAAACATCGTTGACCATTCCGGGCCTCATGGCGATATGGTAGGCCTTGATTCCACCAAAATCATGTTTAAGGGAATGCACGATCATATCAGCAACCTTAAAATGGAACCTATTGCCCATGCTACCGGTGGCGATTATCACTTTGACCTGGTGAGAATGACCGGTATTACCAACAGTGAATACATGGGAATGCCTGCCAATACACCCATTGACATGACCAGCGTAAATGTGGTAAAAATAAAGAATGGCAAAGCAGTGGAACATTGGCGTTATAGTGATGCCCAGCAAATGATGGAAATGATGGAAATGATGCACGGAGAACACCCTATGCAGGGGGAAGATCATAAAAAGATGAATGATATGGATTCTACAAAACAGAATCCTTAAAGTCAGATTTGGATCCATGAATTGAAAAAGATCAAGCTGTTTCGAACAGGGCAGCTTCTTCTTTATTTTGGGGAAATCGGCTGTGGTAACTGACTCAGCCTACAGTTGCTTCATGTAAACTACTGAAGCCAGAACTGGCAAACATTCAGCACCTAACTGCATACTTTAACTTCTTGGGATACACTCGAACACCAGTGAAAAATGAATTACCTAACGTGAATTGACCTGGGGTTAAACAATAAATTACTGTTAAAGCAAAATCCCGCTGTGAGGTCATCATTATTGACTATTCCCTATTTAACTGGTGGGCATTCTTAGAACTCAAATATGTGGGAATAAAACGGTGGTCTGCTGGCCGGCCAGCACTGTCAGTTATTCAAATCCTTTTTTATTTGGTTTTATTTGGGAATTTTACCAACATATTGGTTGCTAGCCGGAGTGATTGTCAGATATTGATTAAGTTTGGGAGAAATAAAAGGAGAGTTCTTTATCAATTAGTAGCGAGATTTTAGGTTTTATTTCACCTTTTTTATTCTAAAAATTTCTGTTGCCGTTTTGTTACCGGCCTCTGAAATAAAAAATATATTGCGTTTTTCAAATTCTGCATTGGGAAATAATGGTTGCAAGCAGTAAACAAAGAAATACCTGTAATTTTTATTTTGCATTTGTCAACGATGAGAAATACAGTTGTAAGATTATAAGTGCCACCCTGTCATTTTATTGATTCGCTTTTGATTCATCAGAATAACTTTTTGCAGCATTAAAAAAAATAACAAACCTGTGTTTGTTTTCGTCAAAGTTATATTGGATGGAAAAGCCGGAAGTATCACAAATTTGTTTGATGATGGAAAGGCCCAGGCCATTACTATCACTGCGATGAATCGATTTTAAAAAACGACGGTAAAGCATTGTTTCATTCAGCATCGGCTGTTTGCTAGTGTTCGCAACCTCCAGGAAATCTTTGGTGAGGCTGATAGAAATCTCTCCGCGGTTGTAATTATGCCTCGTTGCATTGCTAAGAACATTGTTGATTAAAATTTCAGCAAGGTCTTTGTTCATCCTCACAACCGCAGGAAGCAAATCAGCATGCAATAAAATATTTTCTGTTTGCCAAAGCTCATTAAAATCGGCTACTTTTTCTTCCAGCATAGATTTTAAATCAACGGATTGAATTGTTCCAAACTGGTTGTTTTCAATTTTTGCCAGTAACAAAAGCGACTGGTTAAGCCTGGTAAGTTTTTGTAAAGAATTGTAAGCTGCCTGCAAGGCTTCACTTTGCTTTTGGGTAAGGCTTTCATCCTGCACGATTAAATCCAGCTTGGATCTAATGACGGCTAATGGGGTTTGAATTTCATGCGAAGCATTTTCGCTGAATGTTTTTAATGACAGGTAATCCAGCTTCGCCTGCCGGGTTATTTTTTCAAGTGTTTGGTTCATCAATTGAAACTCATCAATGGCTGAAGGCGATAATTGCAGCGGCGCTGTTTCCCCTACTTTAAAATCTTTTACTGTATCCAGCGACTGATAAAATGGCTTCCAGATTCGTTTCAGAACGATCCGGTTAATTAGGAAAGTAACCAGTAGTATCACAAGAATTGTAATAAAAGCAATGATTAAAATTGAACGGCTAAGATTTTCCGTTGCCTCCAAAGATTTGGATACGGTTGCCTGGTACCATTGAGTCCCCACTTTGATGCTAAATGCAAGTTGCCTGAATTTTTCGCCATCATCGTCGCCCCCGTGCTCTTTGATAAAGTGGGTTGTAAACCGGGACGTAATATTTTTCTGAATTGGCTGATACCGGATCAGTTGATCTTTTACAGAAATATTTTCCGGTAAGCGGTTATGTTCTCTTACAAAAGTTTCAATTTCCCTTTGTTCAATTTTCAAATCCTGGTCTATTTGAGACATTAATACATAATGCAGCGTAAAATAAAACGCGATGCAGGCAATCAAAAAAATGATTACCGTGGCTACCACATTTATCCGGCTGTATTTTGCAAAAAGCTTCATGCTAATGAAAATTTATATCCCATTCCATAAACCGATTTGATATAGTCATCCGCCCCAGCTTTCATTAATTTCCGTCGCAGGTTTTTAATATGGGTGTAGATAAAATCATAATTATCTGCCGTATCCATATCATCGCCCCACAGATGAATTACGATTGCATTTTTTGAGATAACCTTGTTTTTATTACTGATAAAATAGAGCAGCAGTTCATATTCTTTTTTGGTTAGCTCAACCAGGCTATCATCAACAGTTACTGTTTTTTCGTTCAGGTCAACCTCTATCGTATCAAACTGGATAATGTTTTTGCCATCAAAAGATTTACGGCGTATGATGGCCTCCACCCTTGCTGCCAGTTCTGATAAATGAAAAGGTTTTGAGAGATAATCATCTGCTCCTTCTTTTAACCCGGTCACTTTATCATCAATGGAATTTTTTGCAGAAATAATTAATACACCATCTATTTTATTGTCTGTTTTCAGTTCTTTTAAAATGTCCATCCCGCTTCCGTTTGGCAGCGTTATATCCAGCACGATGCAGGCATAATCATACAACGAAATCTTTTCTAATGCTGCCTGAAAATCAAATGCCTGTTCGCAGGTAAACTGTTCGTTACTTAAGTAATCACAAATGCTTTGCGACAATTCTTTTTCATCTTCCACAATTAAAATCTTCATAATTACTTAATGATTATAAGGGTGCCTGCGATGATTAATATAGCGCCTGCAGCGGTTTTCCACGTCAGCGTTTCACCTAAAAATAATGCCGACAGGATAATGGCCAACGCAACGCTTAGCTTGTCAACCGGCGCCACCTGTGATACATTTCCCAATTGCAAAGCCCTGAAATAAAATATCCATGAAAGGCCGGTGGCAATACCCGACAACACAAGAAAAATAATATTTTGTTTTGATAAAGTTGTAATGGATCCGGCGCCTCCTTTTACAAGAGCAATCGTCCAGGCAATGATGAGGATAACCACAGTCCTGATAGCTGTAGCCAGATCAGAATCCACACCCTGTACGCCCACTTTGGCAAAAATGGCTGTAAGGGCTGCGAAAAAAGCCGAAAGCAAAGCATATGTCCACCACATAATTGATTTTTTAAGCAGCACTAAAGTTGAAGAATAATTCTGTAAAAATTCTGAAGTCTGAAAAACTGTTGGTCATTTTAAAAATATCACGCTTCAGAATTTCACCAGAATTCACTTTTACGTTTGCTTAAAAGATTTCTACGATGAGAAGAGATGGCAAAAATTGTAAAAGTCAACGTCGAAGTGAATTATGAAGTAAATGTAGCTGGTAAAGATGTTTTGTTTGATACCAACGGCCATCATCTTCAACCTAAGGAGCTTGAATAGATTAACATTGATCGGATAAAATAAAGTCTCAGAAAAGGATGAAGGATATAGTTCTTAGTGTGCTATTTTTTTTCACTGCGTTGTTTGGTCATGCGCAGATTCATTCGCTTGATTATTTTCTTCAGCAGGCTTCGCAAAACAGTCCTGTAATAAAGGATTATCAAAATCAGATTTTGATTGCGCAGATAGACAGCCAGATGCTGAGAGCTTCCTTGAAGACGCAGTTGAATTTTTTAAACACGGATAGCTATGCCCCGGTTATTCATGGCTGGGGCTACGATCCTGCGATTACGAATTTCGCCAATGTTACAGCAATCTTCCAGGCTAACAGAAATTTTATTACGCCAAAGAATATGGTGGCCCGGTTGAGAACGCTTGACTTGCAAAGAAGGGCCTTACTTGATACGATTCAGTTATCGCAAAGAGATTTGGTAAGAACTATCACAGACCAATACATTACCACATACGCAGACCAATTGGCTGTTGCATTTACAAAAGAAGTTTTTGACCTGATGAAAGAAGAAGAGTTGATGCTTAAAAAGCTGGCAGAACAAAATGTGTTTAAGCAAACCGATTACCTGAATTTTTATGTAACAATGCAGCAGCAGGAACTTACCTATCTGCAGGCGCAGAACCAATATGCAGCGGATTATTTAACGCTGAATTATCTCGCCGGAATTGTTGATACAACTATTCAGCATTTAGAAAAACCTGACGTAAAGAAAGCGATGAAAAATAATGCTGAGCAGCCTGTCTTTTTAAAAGCCTTTATAACTGACAGCCTTCGTCTTGCCAATGAAAAGGAATTAATATCATATCAATATAAACCAAAGATTGGCGCTTATGTAGATGGGGGATATAATTCCAGCCTGCAGGTAACGCCGTATAAAAATTTTGGTTTCAGTGCGGGGTTAAGCCTTACGATTCCGATTTATGACGGTCATCAAAAACAAATGAAGTATGAACAGATTGGCATCCGTGAGCGGACCCGCGAGGCGAACAAAGAGTTTTTTGTAAATCAGTACACGCAACAAATAGCAGTGCTAAACCAACAACTGAATGCGATTGATTCGCTGGTTCCAAAAATCAATAAACAAATTGAATACGCGCATACACTCATCATAGCGAATAATAAATTGCTGGAGACCGGTGATATTTTGATGCGTGATTATGTAATTGCCATTAACAATTATTTGAATGCGCAAAATATGCTCACGCAAAATACCATCAGCCGTTTGCGAATTATAAACCAGATTAATTATTGGCATCAATAAATCTACCAATGAGAAAATATTTTTTAATACTATTTGTCCTTTTACTGTTATTCGCTGCCTGTAAAAATAAACACGCGCCCTCAGATGCAGAGCAGTCTACAACGGAAGAAGCAGGCACTCCGGTTACGGTAACTTCTGTAGAAAAAACAAACTTGGACGACTATGTAGAACTGAACGCAACCGCCACCTACCAGCAAAGCAATGTTATTAAAGCCTCTGCTAATGGCTATCTCACATCGGTACATATTAAAATTGGCCAAATGGTGCGCGCAGGGCAACCGGCATTTACGCTGCAAACAAAAGAGGCACATGCCCTGGGAAATACCATTAATAAACTCGATTCTTCTTTTCATTTTTCAGGAATCATTCAAATTAAAGCTTCGGCCGGTGGGTACATTCAAAGTCTTGACCACCAGGCCGGCGATTATGTTCAGGATGGCGAACAGCTTGCTGTGCTTGCCGATGCAAAAAGCTTCGGATTTATTTTGAATCTTCCCGTTGAATTGCGTCGTTATATAAGTGTCGGCAAAAGCGTACAGATAAATATGCCGGATGGAACGCATGTAAACGGCGTAGTTTCTAATATACTGCCTAACGTTGATTCGGCATCTCAAACACAAAATGTACTCATTAAAGTTCCCGCTTCTCAAAATATTCCACAAAACTTAATTGCAAAGGTGCGCATTGTGAAGGCAGAAAAAATGAATGCGGCAACACTTCCCAAAGCCGCTGTGCTTGCGGATGAAGCACAAAATAGTTTTTGGGTGATGAAGATGATTGATTCCGTTACTGCTGTAAAAGTGCCGGTAGAGAAGGGAATGGAGGCTGTGGACCGGATAGAAATTCTTAAGCCTCAATTTTCGCCACAGGATAAAATTTTGCTTACAGGAAATTATGGTTTACCCGATACAGCCAAAGTAAAAATCATGAAGGAAGTTCAATGAAAAACTTTTTCATAACATATAAAAATCCGCTTACGGTTGTTATTGCACTCATTATCATGGGTGGCATTTTCGTGTATAGTAGTTTGCAAA
>Ga0157369_10005367_pt1 | contig 14926 bp, 18 predicted proteins | sample C25metaG_FD_113461 | JGI IMG/M metagenome (GOLD analysis project Ga0157369, IMG submission 113461) | Corn rhizosphere microbial communities from Kellogg Biological Station, Michigan, USA - C2-5 metaG | ecosystem: Host-associated > Plants > Roots > Rhizosphere > Soil | place: USA: Michigan...
CTGTTCGTGGAAGATTCGGGCTACGACCCGAAGAAGGCCGTGCTGGCCGCGCAGAAGCTGGTGAACCAGGAAAAGATCTTCATCATGGCCGGCCACATCGGCACGGCGCAGAACATGGCGGCCATGCCGGTGCAGTTCGACAAGAACGTCATCAACTACATGCCCATCACCGCGGCGCGCGAAATGTACGAGCCGCTGAACCGGCTGAAGTATTCGTTCGCCGCCACCTACTACGACCAGATCCGCCTGGCCCTGCCGAAGATGATCAAGGACAAGGGCGCCAAGAAGGTCTGCACCATCTACCAGGACGACGAGTTCGGCCTGGAAGTGCAGCGCGGCGCCGAGGCGGGCCTGAAGGCCGCGGGCATGGAGCTGGCCGAGAAGACTTCGTTCAAGCGCGGCGCCACCGACTTCAGCTCGCAGGTCGCGAAGATGAAGGCCGCCAACTGCGACCTCGTGGTGCTCGGCACCATCATCCGCGAGACCATCGGCACCGTGGGCGAGGCGCGCAAGACCGGCTTCAACCCGACCTTCCTGGGCTCCAGCGCGGCCTACACCGACCTGATCCACAAGCTCGGCGGCAAGGCGATGGACGGCGTCTACGCCACCATGACGGTGCAGAACCCCTACACCGACGAGCAATCGCAGCCGCTGCGCTTCTGGGCCAACAAGTACAAGACCAAGTTCAACGAAGACCCGACCGTGTTCTCGGTGTACGGCTACGTGATCATCGACTCGTTCATCAAGGCCGCGACCAAGGCCGGCCCGAACCTCACGACCGACAGCTTCATCAAGGCGATGGACAGCATCACCTTCGAGCCCGACATGTTCGGCAGCCCGAAGAGCACCTACACGGCCACCAAGCGCCTGGGCAACGACCAGTCGCGCTTGTCGCAGATCAAGGACGGCAAGTGGGTGGTGGTGTCCGACTATGTGACACCATGACGGGACCATGCCCACCCATTCCCCCAGTTTCTGGTTGATGAAATCCGAGCCCGATGAGGTCTCGATCGACGATGCGCTCGCCGCGCCCGACGCCACCGTGGCGTGGACCGGCGTGCGCAACTATCAGGCGCGCAACTTCATGCGCGACAGCATGAAGGTCGGCGACGGCGTGCTTTTCTATCACTCGAGCTGCCCGGAGCCGGGCATTGCCGGCATCGCGCGGGTGGCCTCGGGCATCAAGCCCGACCCGACGCAGTTCGACCCGAAGTCGCCCTACTACGACGCGGGCGCCAAGCCGGAAGATCCGCGCTGGCTGCTGGTGGACGTGCAGGCGCTGCGCAAGACGCGGCTGCTGGCGCTGCCCGAGCTGCGCGCCAGGCCCGAGCTGGCCGACGTGGTGGTGCTGCGCAAGGGCAACCGGCTGTCGATCACGCCGGTGGAGCCGGCGCACTGGAAGATCATCGAGAAGATGCTGGCCTGAAGGCTCAGCCGATCTTGTTCAGGATCGGGAACAGCTTGCCCAGGCCGTCGGCCATCACCTCGACCGCGAGCGCCGCGAGGATCAGGCCCATCAGCCGCGTCATGATGTTGATGCCGGTCTTGCCGAGCACGCGCGCGATCGGCTGAGCGAGCGAAAACGCCAGGGCGGTCGCCAGCGCCACCACCACGCCGTAGCCCACCAGGATGGCAAGCTCCCACAGGTGCTGCGCCTTGTCGGCGTAGATCACCACGGTGGAAATGGTGGCCGGCCCGGTGAGCAGCGGAATGGTGAGCGGCACCACGGCAATCGACGCGCCCATCGACGCCTTGACCTCGGTGGCGCGCAGCTCTTCGACGTTGGTCTTGCTCTCGGCCGGCTTGGCGTTGAGCATCGACAGCGAACTCATGAGCAGCAGCAGCCCGCCGCCGACCTGGAAGCTCGCGATCGAGATGCCGAAGAACGACAGCAGCTGCAGCCCCAGCAGCGCGCTCACGGCAATGACCACGAACGCGCTGAAGGCTGACATGCGCACCGTGTGGCGGCGCTGCGCGTCGCTGTAGCCCTGCGTGTAGTGGATGAAGAAAGGCACGATGGCCAGCGGGTTGACGATGGCCACCAGCGTGACCAGCGGCTTGATCAGGTCCATCGATGTGCTCATGGCTCAGCGGCCTCCGGTGACGTCGAGCAATGCCATGGTGGTGTAGCTGGCCTCGGCCGACAGCAGCCAGAGGATGGCGCCGGCAATCTCGTCGGCGGTGCCGGCGCGCTTCATCGGGATCTGCGGGCCCAGCGCGGCGGCGCGGTCGGGCAAGCCGCCGGAGGCGTGGATCTCGGTGTCGATCACGCCGGGACGCACCGCGTTCACCCGGATGCCTTCGTCCGCCACTTCCTTGGCCAGGCCGACGGTGAAGGAGTCGATGGCGCCCTTGCTCGCGGCGTAGTCGACGTACTGGCCCGGCGAGCCCAGGCGCGAGGCGCCGCTGGAAACGTTGACGATGGCCCCGCCCGTGCCGCCGTGCCTCGTGCTCATGCGGCGCACGGCCTCGCGCGCGCACAGGAAGCTGCCGATCACGTTGATGCGGAACATGCGCTCGAGGCGCGCCATGCTCATTTCGTCGACGCGCGCCGTCAAGTCGACGATGCCCGCGTTGTTCACCAGCGCGGTGAGGCGGCCCAGCTTGGCGTCGACCTGCTCGAACATGGCGAGCACCTGGGCCTCGTCGCCCACGTCGGCCCGCACCGCCATGGCCGTGCCGCCTTCCGCGCGGATGGCGCGCACCACTTCGTCGGCGGCCAGCGAATTGCTGGCGTAGTTGACCGCGACCGCATAGCCGCGCTTCGCGGCGAGCCGCGCGGTGGCGGCGCCGATGCCGCGCCCGCCGCCCGTGATCAAGAGCACCTGGTCCAAAACCTACCTCCTGCAGAGAAACTGCGCGTCAGTTAAAACCGTCGGCTGATTACATCACCGGGGGCATGCGAATGAGCACGAGCAAGACGATCGACTATTACTTTCCTCCGCAGAGCCCGTGGACGTATCTGGGACATTCCCGCTTCGTGGCGATCGCCAAGGCCGCGGGCGCCACGGTGCGGGTGCGGCCCATCGACATGGGCAGCGTGTTCCCGGTGTCGGGCGGGCTGCCGCTGGGCAAGCGGGCACCGCAGCGGCAGGCCTACCGGCTGGTCGAACTCGAGCGCTTCTCGCGCCACCTCGGGCTGCCGCTGAATCCGAAGCCGAAGTTCTTTCCGGTCGCCGGGGACGACGCGGCCCGGCTGATCATCGCGGTCGACCTGCACGACGGCACCGACGCCGCCCTGCGCATGTGCGCGGCGGTGTTCGAGGCGGTGTGGGTACAGGAGCGGAACATCGGCGACCCGAACGTGCTCGAAGCGCTGGTCGCCGAGTGCGGCCTGCCGGCCAAGCGCGCCGAGCAGTCGCAGAGCCAGGCGGTGCAGGAGCGCTACGAGGCCTACACGCAGGAGGCCATCGACATCCAGGTCTTCGGCGCGCCGAGCTACGTGATCGATGGCGAAATATTCTGGGGGCAGGATCGCCTCGACTTCGTCGAACGGGCGCTGCGCGCGTAGCCCGGCGTCCGTTCATTCATTCATTCATCTGTTTCGATTCACCATCCAGGAGTACCAGCACATGGGCCAATTCATCGATCTCACCGCCAAGGACGGCTTCACTTTCCCTGCCTACGTGGCCGAGCCCGCGGGCAAGCCGCGCGGCGCGGTGGTCGTGGTGCAGGAAATCTTCGGCGTGAACTCGCACATCCGCTCGGTGGCCGACGGCTATGCGGCCGAGGGCTACCTCGCCGTGGCGCCGTCGACCTTCCATCGCGTCAAGCCGGGCGTGGAGCTGGGCTATTCGGACGACGACATGAAGAACGGCTTCGGCCTGAAGACGGCGGTCGAGGCGCTGCCCGCGCCCGGCGTGCTGCAGGACATCGAGGCGTCGATCGCCTATGCGTCGAAGGCCGGCAAGGTCGGCATCGTCGGCTACTGCTGGGGCGGCCTGCTGGTGTGGCGCGCGGCCGCGCTGCTGCCGGGCCTGTCGGCAGCGGCGCCGTACTACGGCGGCGGCATGACCACGCCGGAGGAAACCGCCCGCCAGCCCAAGGTGCCGGTGCTCGCGCACTTCGGCAACCAGGACCACTGGATTCCGCTGGACACCATCGAGACCTTCAAGAAGGCGCATCCCGAAGTGGAAGTGCACGTGTACCCGGTCGGCCACGGCTTCAACTGCGACCAGCGCGGTTCGTACGACGCGGACGCTGCCAAGCTGGCGCGCGAGCGCACGCTGGCGTTCTTCGCCAAGCATCTCGGCTGAGCGGGTTGCCGCGCTGAATGAAAAAACCCGGCGCTGCCGGGTTTTTCAATGGCTCTTGCGCGGCGTGCTGCCGGGGCCCACGCGGGTCTGCAGGAAGTCGAGCAGCGCGCGCAGCGCGGCGCTGTTGTGGCGCCGCTGCAGGTACGCGGCCGAAAGCCACATGTCCTTGCGGGCGTAGTCCTGCAGCACCGGCACCAGTTCGCCGTGGTCCAGGTGCGACTGCACCAGGATCGACGGCAGGTAGATGACGCCGAAACCATGCATCGCCACGCGGATGAGCGGCGCGCCTTCGGTGCAGTCCATGCGGCTTTTCACCGGCACGTCGAGCGGCGTGCCGTTGTCATCGAAGCGCCAGACCGGCTGCTGGCCCAGCAGCGAGAACGTGAGGGCTTCGTGGCTGGAAAGATCGCGCGGATGCTCTGGCTTGCCGTGCTTCTTCCAGTAGACCGGGGAAGCGCAGACCACCATGTTCATGAGCCGCAGCTTGCGCACGATGAGGTTGGCGTCCTCGACCGGACCGCTGCGCAGCTCGACGTCGATGCCTTCCTCGGCGAGGTCGACGGTGCGGTTGGTCAGCTGCAGGCTGATCGTCACGTCGGGGTAGTAGCGCATGAAATCGGCCAGCAGGTTCGGGAACTCGCCGCTGCCCATGCCGTGCGGGGCCGAGATGCGCAGCCGCCCGCTGGGCTGGCTGGCGCGCTCCTGCAGTTCCGACTGGGTGAGCTCGACCATCTCCAGCATCGGCGTGCTGCGCTCCAGCAGCAGCTGGCCGGCGTCGGTGAGGCTCACGGAGCGCGTGGAGCGGTTGAGGAGACGCACGCCGAAGCGGGTTTCCAGCTCGGCCACATACTTGCTGACCGTGGCCTTCGACATGTCGAGCCTCTTGGCTGCCTGGGAAAAGCTGCCGTGGGAGGCGACTTCCCGGAAGGTTCTGATCAGATCGAGACTGTCCATGTGAGTGAGCCCATTGTTTCCGTTTTGGGAACGCGATGGTTCGATTCTCCCGGGTTTTTCCTAGCCGGATTGGGCGACACTTCGGTTACGCGCCGCCGCTTGGCCGAAGGAACCGACATGAAGACCTCGAACATCATTGCCGCAGCAGCCCTGTCGATGCTGGCCGCCGCCGGTGTGCGGGCCCAGGGCTATGCGCCGGTTCAGCCGCTTCAGGCCACGACCAGCCGGGCCGACGTGGCGGCGGGGGCGGATGCCGCGGCGCGCGCCGGCAACATCTATGGCGACGTGGTGCCGGAGCCCCTGCGTTCGCGGCCCGGCGTGCGGGACCGGGCGTCGGTTCGTGCCGAAGCCGTGGCCGCCGCCCATGCGCCGAACCAGAACCTTGACCGCCGCGCCTTCTTCAACAGTGAAGTGCCGCCGCAGATCGGCACCGGGCGTCCGTAGCCACTGGCGTAGAGGCATTTGCAAGGGGCCGGACCGGTGCGAACCGGTCCGGCCTTTTTGCTTGCATGCCTTCATGTCGTCATTGTTTCAATAGAGGAAACACGGTGTCTCTGATCGGCGCGTTTCGGCCATGCGATTCGCCCCGAAACTCGCTGCACAGGCAAGCGACCATGCAAGCCTGGTGGACAAACGATCCAACGAACATCCAGGAGAAATGAATATGAAGACCTCGCAAATCCTCGCAGCTGCCGCCCTGACCCTGTTCGCCGCCGCCGGCGCGCAAGCAGAAACCTACGAAGGCGTGAACACCGCCGTCTCGACCAAGAGCCGTGCCGACGTGAACGCCGAAGCCGTGCGCACCGCATCGGCTCCGAACCAGAACGTGACCCGCGGTTCGCGCGGCCCGGAAACGGTCGCCGTGTCGAAGGACCGCTCGATCGTCCAGGCAGAAGCCGTTCGCACCGCCTACGCTCCCGACCAGAACGTGACCGGCGGCTCGCGCGTCAACAGCAAGGTCATCTCGACCATGCAGCACCCGATGGACGTTCGCGTTCAAGCCCAGCAAGGTGCTGGCGCAACCGCCAAGTAAGAAAGACAAGACGGCCGCCCTTCGGGGCCGCCGGATTGAAAAAGGGGCCACGCGCGCAGCGTGGCCCCTTTTTTCATGGGCGCGGCGATCAGCGCGTGCGGGCGAGGTAGCGCTTGCGCCAGAAAATCAGCACCAGCAGCACGGCGATGACGAGCATCGACGTCATCGCGATCCAGAAGCCGTCCGCCTTGTGTACCAGCGGGATGAACTCGAAGTTCATGCCGAAGATGCCCGCGATCAGGTTCAGCGGCAGGAACACGGCGGTCAGCACCGTCAGCACCCGCATGATGTCGTTGGCGCGGTGGCCCTGGACGCTGAAATGCATCTGCACCGCCGTCTCGGCGTTCTGCTCGAGCCGGTGCACGTGGTGCACCACCCGCTCGATGTGCTCGAGCACGTCGCGGCTGCGGATCATGATGAGTTCGCGTTCGCGCTGCTCCGCCTCGCCCTTGGGCACGGGCAGGGTCTCCAGAGAGTCGATCCAGTCCTGCATGGCGGCGCGCTGGTCTTCGCAGATCTCGTCCAGGTGGTGCAGCGACTGGCGTGCCTCCATCAGCGCGCTCCAGTTGGTGAAGCGGCTGCGCGGGTCGATCAGCTCGGTCTGCCAGTGGTCCAGCTGCTTGGTGAGCTCGCGCCGCAGATCCAGGTAGCTGTCGACGATCTGGTTGATGACGCGAAGCATCAGGTCCGAGGGGCTCGTCGGCAACCGCGCCGAGGTGGAGCGCACGTCGAGCGCGGGGGCGCCCTGGCCGTCGGGCGAGGCGGCGGCCAGCAGGCGGGCGGCGAAGGCGTCGCGCACCGCGCCGTCTTCCGGGTGCACCGACAGCAGCACGCGGTCGAACACGGCAAAGCCGACCGGGCGGGTGTCGACCCGGCGCAGCACCGGCGGGCCGCTGCGGGGTGCTGGCGGCGGCGCCTCGGTCCCCTTGGCGTTGCCGTTGCCGCTGGCCAGGCGCCGGAACACCAGCACGTCGTACTTCGAGGTGTAGTCGTAGTGCGAGGGCAACTGCTCGTTGAGCAGGTCGGCCACGTGCAGGTCGACCAGCTGCGTCAGGCAGAGGGTCTGCAGGATCTGCTGCACTTCGGCCAGCGAGGCCTTGAATTCCTCGCGCGTGAGCGAGATCCAGAGATAGCCGCCGGCGCCGCACGCGCCCGGCACGGCCAGCGGCGCCAGCGCCGCGTGTTCGCTGACCCGCGAACGGTCGATTTCGAAAATGCGCATGCCCGGTGCCGGCGGGCCGTTACTTCTTCAGGAGGCGCGCGGCGTCGAGCGCGAAGTACGTGAGCACGCCGTCGGCGCCGGCGCGCTTGAAGGCCAAGAGGCTTTCGAGCACCACGGCGTCGTGGTCGAGCCAGCCGTTCTGGGCGGCGGCCTTGAGCATGGCGTATTCGCCGCTCACCTGGTAGGCGAAGGTGGGCACGCGGAACTCGTCTTTCACGCGGCGCACGATGTCGAGGTACGGCATGCCGGGCTTCACCATCACCATGTCGGCGCCTTCGGCGATGTCGAGCGCCACTTCGCGCAGTGCCTCGTCGCTGTTGCCGGGGTCCATCTGGTAGACCTTCTTGTTGCTCTTGCCGAGCGTCGAGGCCGAGCCGACGGCGTCGCGGAAGGGGCCGTAGAAGGCGCTGGCGTACTTGGCGCTGTAGGCCATGATGCGCGTGTGGATGTCGCCCCGGGCTTCGAGCGCCTGGCGGACGGCGCCGATGCGGCCGTCCATCATGTCGCTGGGGGCCACGATGTCCACGCCGGCTTGCGATTGTGTTAGTGCCTGCTTCACCAGGAGCTCGACAGTTTCCTCGTTGAGGATGTAGCCGGTGTCGTCGAGCACGCCATCCTGGCCGTGGCTGGTGTAGGGGTCGAGGGCGACGTCGGTCATCACGCCCAGTTCCGGGAAGCGCGCCTTCAGGGCGGCGACAACACGGGGAATCAGCCCGTCGGGGTTGAAGGCCTCGCTGCCGTCGGGCGTCTTGAGGCCGGCGTCGATCACCGGGAACAGCGCCATCACCGGAATGCCGGCCTCGGCGCATTGCTCGGCAACCGGCAGCAGCAGGTCGAGGCTCAGTCGATCCACGCCGGGCATCGACGGCACCGCCTCGCGCCGCTTCTCGCCTTCCTGCACGAAGACCGGGTAGATCAGGTCATTCACCGTCAGGGCATGTTCGCGCACCAGGTTGCGGGTGAATGCGTCGCGGCGCAGGCGTCGTGGCCGGCCGGCAGGGAACATGGCCAAAGGTAAATTTGATGACTTCATATGCCCAAAATTGTGCCTGAAGCCACCTTTCGCAGTACTGGCGCCGCGGAGTCGGTTGTCTGACAACTACGGTAATTCGTAGGCCGAAGGTTTTCAAATTTTTGGTTTAAATGTCAAAGAAAGTGCCACAGTCGCTTGAAACCTTGTTTCGTCTTTGTTAAATTCTGAGGCGGGCGGCTTGCCGCTCCCCGCTTTTCCTCCCTGAGCGGGTGCCTTGATGTGTGACAGCAAAAGGGCTTCCCAGCCCGACGTGAAGACGTCGGGCTTTTTTTTGCCCGAAGGTCTTCCAGAGCCTTGTTTCAGAGGGGCAAAAGAGGTGCGCCACTAAACTGCCGCCATGCTCTGGGTCAAATCTCTCCACATCGTTTTCATTGCAAGCTGGTTCGCCGGGTTGTTCTACCTGCCGCGCATCTTTGTTAATTTGGCCATGGTGCCGCCGGAGTCGAAGGCCGAGCGCGATCGGCTTCTGCTGATGGCTCGCAAGCTCCTGCGGTTCACGACCTTCCTGGCGGTCCCGGCGCTCGGCTTCGGCCTTTGGCTCTGGCTTGGCTACGGCATCGGACGCGGCCCGGGCAACGGCTGGATGCATGCCAAGCTGGCGCTGGTGCTGGTGGCCATCGGCTATCACCACGGTTGCGGTGTGTTGCTGCGCCGCTTCGTGGCGGGAGAAAACCGGCGCAACGACCGCTGGTTCCGCTGGTTCAACGAACTGCCGGTGCTGCTGCTGCTGGGCATCGTGATCCTGGTGGTGGTCAAGCCGTTCTGACACCGGCAGGCATGGTGGCCATGGTGGAGAAGCCGCACAAGTCCGCCGCGTTGCCGCTGGCGCTCGCTTATGCGGCGTTGATCGTCTACGCCAGCCTGTATCCGTTCGCCGACTGGCGCGACCAGGGCATCGCCCCCTGGGCCTACCTGTGGGCGCCCTGGCCCAAGTACTGGACGGGCTTCGACTTCGCGGTCAATGTCGCGGGCTACGTGCCCTTCGGGTTCCTGTGCGCGCTGGCGGTGCTTCGAACGCGCGGCGGCGCCAGCGCGTGGCGGGTGGTGCTGCGTGCCACGGCGGCCGGCGCGGCCATCGCCTTTTCGATGGAGACGCTGCAGAGTTATCTGCCGGTGCGGATTCCTTCGAACGTGGACCTGGCCCTGAACACGGCGGGCACGGTCATCGGCGCCGTGCTGGCGGCGGGGCTGGAGCGGCTCGGCGCCATTGCGCACTGGAGCCGAGCGCGGTCGCAGTGGTTCGTCGAGGAATCCCGCGGCGGGCTGGTGCTGCTGGCGCTCTGGCCGTTTGCGCTGCTGTTCCCGGCGGCTGTCACCTTCGGGCTCGGGCAGGTGTTCGAGCGGCTGGAGGTCGCGATCTCCGAGTGGCTGCTCGACACGCCCTTCATCGACTGGCTGCCGCTGCGCCAGTTCGAACTCGAGCCTCTGGTTCCCGCGGTGGAACTGTTGTGCGTGATGCTTGGGGCGCTGGTGCCTTGCCTGCTGGGCTACCTGGTGGCGCGCTCCGTCGTGCAGCGCGTGGTCATGCTGCCGCTGATCCTGCTGACCGGCGTGGCGGCCTCGGCGTTGTCGGCGGCGCTGAGCTACGGGCCCACGCACGCCTGGGCCTGGCTGGACCTGCCGGTGCAGGTCGGCATGGCGGCCGCGCTCTTTGCCGGCATGCTGCTGCTGCTGGCGCCGCGCCGGCTGTGCGCGGCCTTGCTGCTCGCCGGGCTGGTGCTGCAGCTCAGTCTGCTCAACCAGGCGCCGGAGAGCGCGTATTTCGCGCAGACCCTGGCCACGTGGGAGCAGGGGCGCTTCATCCGCTTCCATGGACTGGCCCAATGGCTGGGCTGGGCGTGGCCCTTCGCCGTGCTGGCCTACGTGGTGGCGGCGCTCTCGCGGCGAGGGCGCGGCAGCGGCGATGGCGGGCTGGCCGCAAGGGGCGGTCACTAAAATCGGCGGATGCCCAACTCCTCAACCGCCGCGCCGTCCGGCTATTACGGCCGCCACATCTTCTTCTGCCTCAACGAGCGCAAGAACGGCGAGGACTCCTGTGCCTTGCACAACGCGCAAGAGGGCTTCGACCGCTGCAAGGCCAAGGTCAAGGAAGCGGGGCTTTCCGGGCCCGGCAAGGTGCGCGTGAACAAGGCCGGGTGCCTCGACCGCTGCGCGGGCGGGCCGGTCGCGGTGGTGTACCCGGAGGCCGTCTGGTACACCTTCGTCGACGGCGACGACATCGACGAGATCGTCGAATCCCACCTCAAGAACGGCGAAGTCGTCGAGCGGCTGCTGCTGCCGCCCGACATCGGGCGCTGAACTTTCCGCCGCTCCCTCTGCTCGTACTTTGCGCCAATGAATTCCCAGACAGAAAAGATCACCCTCCAGGGCGCCGCCGGCCGCATCGAAGTGCAGCGCGACCAGCCCGCCGAGGCGCCGCGCGGCGTTGCCGTCATCGCCCATCCCCATCCGCTGTTCAGCGGCACCATGGACAACAAGGTGGTGCAGACGCTGGCCAGGGCTTTCGTCGCCGGCGGCTGGACCGCGGTGCGCTTCAATTTCCGCGGCGTGGGTGCCAGCGAGGGCGTGCACGACGAGGGGCGCGGCGAACTGGAAGACATGCTGGATGTCGTCCGCCAGCTGGCGCCCGAAGGCTCCTTGGCAATTGCCGGTTTCTCGTTCGGGGCCTTTGTCGCGAGCGGCGCCGTTTCCAGGCTGTGGGCCGCGCGCGACGTGCGGCAGATCGTGCTGGTCGGCACCGCCGCCGCGCGCAATGTGGTGGCGCCGCTGCCGGTCGAGGCGCACGAGCGCGCGCTGGTCATCCATGGCGAGGCCGACGACACCGTGGCCCTGTCCGCCGTGATGGATTGGGCGCGGCCGCAGTCACTTCCCGTCACAGTCATCCCCGGGGGCGGCCATTTCTTTCACGGACAATTGCCGCTGCTCAAAAGTCTTGTTGCCCGCCATCTTCGCGCGGGCGCTGCGTGAAGGCCTTGCAGGCCTGTCTTCGTCTCTCTCCGAACTCCCGATGAATCGTTTCCTTGGTGCGCTTCGCGCGCTGGTCATTACCGCCGCCGCATCCATCAGCCTGATTGCCGCCGCCCAGGTGCCGGCCCCGCCCGAAATTGCCGCCCGCAGCTACCTGCTGCTCGACGTGACCGCGAACCAGATCCTCGCGCAGAAGGACATCGACAGCCCGATCGAGCCGGCGTCGCTGACCAAGCTGATGACGGCCTACGTCGTGTTCGACGCGCTGCGCGCCAAGAAGATTTCGCTGACGCAGACGCTGCCGGTCAGCCCGCGCGCCTGGAAGATGCCCGGCTCGCGCATGTTCATCGACCCCAAGATGCAGGTGCCTGTGGAAGACCTGATCAAGGGGCTGATCGTGCAGTCGGGCAACGACGCCACGGTGGCGCTGGCCGAAGGCGTGGGCGGCACCGTGGAGCACTTCGTCGAAATGATGAACGCCCAGGCCAAGGTGCTGGGCATGAAGAACACGGTCTACAAGAACCCCGAAGGCCTGACGACGCCCGGCCACACCACCACGGCCCGGGACCTGAGCACCCTGGCCACCCACCTGGTGCGTGACTTCCCCGAGGAGGCCAAGTACTACGCCATCAAGAAGTACCGCTACCCGGGTACGCCGTCGACCAACGAAACCAACCGCAACATGCTGTTGTTCCGCGACCCCACCGTCGACGGCCTGAAGACCGGCCATACCGATGCGGCGGGCTACTGCATGATCGCCACCGCCAAGCGCGACTTCCCCAACCTGACCGGCGGCCGCCGCCTGCTGTCGATCGTTCTGGGCGCCTCGAGCGAGACCGTTCGCGCCAACGAGTCGCAGAAGCTGCTGAACTGGGGCTACACGGCCTACGACGCCGTCCGCCTGTTCGACGCCGGCCAGCCGGCCGCCACGCCTGCCGTCTGGAAGGGCAAGGACAACACCCTGAAGCTGGGTCGTCCGGAAGCCATCGTCGTGGCCGTGCCGGCGGGCAGCGCCAGCAAGATCAAGACGCAGGTGTCGCGGCCCGATCCGCTGGTGGCGCCTTTCACCAAGTTCCAGCCGGTCGGCTCGCTCAAGGTGACGCTGGACGACCAGCCCGTGGCTGACGTGCCGCTGGTGGCCCTGGATGCGGTCGAGCAGGCCGGTGTTTTCGGCCGCGCCTGGGATGCCGTGCGGCTCTGGATCAAGTAGCCCGCACATGTAAGAAAGGGCAAGACCGGCCCGCCGGCGGGATGCCCGTGGCGCCTGACCTTGCCGTTTCAAGCCCGTTTGCTATACTCGTGGGCTTTTCGGAATTTTCCGAAGGGTTTCACGTTTTCGTTATTCCCGGCTTCCTTGCCTTGCGTCACGTCAAGCGCCAGGGCGGTTTCACAGCCAAAGCCGGGTCGTTTTGGGACTAATTCATTCATGCCAACCATCAATCAACTGGTGCGTCAGGGTCGAACGGTCGAAAAGATCAATTCGAAGAGCCCTGCCATGCAGAACTCGCCGCAACGTCGCGGTGTCTGCACCCGCGTCTACACCACGACGCCCAAGAAGCCCAACTCGGCGCTTCGTAAAGTTGCCAAGGTCCGTCTGACCAACGGCTTCGAAGTCATCTCCTACATCGGCGGCGAAGGCCACAACCTCCAGGAACACAGCGTCGTGCTGGTTCGCGGCGGTCGTGTCAAGGACTTGCCCGGTGTGCGCTACCACATCGTGCGCGGTTCGCTGGACCTGCAAGGCGTGAAAGACCGCAAGCAGTCGCGTTCCAAGTACGGCGCGAAGCGTCCCAAGAAGGCTTAAGCCTTCCTGTCGTCAAAAACAAACGGTGTTCGGTTACCTTGGCGGGTACATCGAACGAAGTGACCCAGTGTCGGGTCGAGTAAGTGAGAGTTCCAGCTGGCTCTCGCGGTGCCGGAAACGGTGCCAACTGAAGCAAAGAGGTTAAGAAAATGCCACGTCGTCGCGAAGTCCCCAAACGTGAAATCCTGCCGGATCCCAAGTACGGCAATGTCGAGCTGTCCAAATTCATGAACGTGATCATGGAAGGCGGCAAGAAGGCTGTTGCCGAGCGCATCATCTACGGTGCACTCGACTTCATCGAAAAGAAGAACCCGGACAAGGACCCCCTCGAAGCCTTCACCGTTGCCATCAACAACGTGAAGCCGATGGTCGAAGTGAAGTCGCGCCGCGTTGGCGGTGCGAACTATCAAGTGCCGGTCGAAGTCCGTCCCGTCCGCCGCCTCGCCCTGTCGATGCGCTGGATCAAGGAAGCCGCCCGCAAGCGCGGCGAGAAGTCGATGGCCCTGCGTCTGGCCAACGAACTGATGGAAGCCACGGAAGGCCGTGGCGGTGCCATGAAGAAGCGCGACGAAGTGCACCGCATGGCAGAAGCCAACCGGGCGTTCAGCCACTTCCGCTTCTAAAAATCAAACTTCGCTTGGGCGTTGGGTGTCGGGTTTCGGGCGTTGTGCCCGTGCCCGGGGCCCAGCGCTCAACGCATTTCAACCCGAAAGTAAATCATGTCCCGCAAGACCCCCATCGAGCGCTACCGCAACATCGGCATCTCCGCGCACATCGACGCTGGCAAGACCACGACGACCGAACGTATCCTGTTCTACACCGGTGTGAACCACAAGATCGGTGAAGTGCACGACGGTGCCGCCACGATGGACTGGATGGAGCAAGAGCAAGAGCGCGGTATCACGATCACGTCCGCCGCCACCACCTGCTTCTGGAAGGGCATGGCCGGCAAGTTCGACGAACACCGCATCAACATCATCGACACCCCCGGCCACGTGGACTTCACCATTGAAGTCGAGCGCTCGATGCGCGTGCTGGACGGCGCCGTGATGGTGTACGACGCCGTCGGCGGCGTGCAGCCCCAGTCGGAAACCGTCTGGCGCCAGGCCAACAAGTACAAGGTGCCCCGTCTCGCGTTCGTCAACAAGATGGACCGTACCGGTGCCGACTTCCTGCGCGTTCGCCAGATGATGGTCGATCGCCTGAAGGCCAACCCCGTCGTGATCCAGATCCCGATCGGTGCCGAAGAGCACTTCCAGGGCATCGTCGACCTCGTGAAGATGAAGGCGATCATCTGGGACGAAGACAAGGGCGTGACCTTCCAGTACGGCGAGATTCCCGCCAACCTGGTCGACGTCTGCAACGAATACCGCGAAAAGCTCGTCGAAGCGGCTGCCGAAGCCAGCGAAGAGCTGATGAACAAGTACCTCGAAGGCGGCGAGCTGAGCGAGGAAGAAATCAAGAAGGCTCTGCGCCAGCGCACCATCGCCGGCGAAATCCAGCCGATGCTGTGCGGCTCGGCCTTCAAGAACAAGGGCGTGCAGGCCATGCTCGACGCTGTCGTCGAATACATGCCCTCGCCACTGGACATCCCGCCGGTGGCCGGCCTGGACGAAGACGAAGCGCCTGTCGTTCGCAAGGCTGACGACAACGAGAA
>Ga0157369_10005373_pt1 | contig 14914 bp, 10 predicted proteins | sample C25metaG_FD_113461 | JGI IMG/M metagenome (GOLD analysis project Ga0157369, IMG submission 113461) | Corn rhizosphere microbial communities from Kellogg Biological Station, Michigan, USA - C2-5 metaG | ecosystem: Host-associated > Plants > Roots > Rhizosphere > Soil | place: USA: Michigan...
ATGGCGATATACAACCCTTTCGATTTTTTTCTGGAACCTTCGGCAGAGCAATATCCGTTCGTCTACGATGCGGCGCTTGCGAGAGAGTTGCGTCCTTATCTCGAGACGGAGCCAGCCGGGCGCGGCCTGTCTACTTTTATCGCCAACGTGCCGCGAAACCGGACACCAACAATCGATTTTCTGGTCGGCCTGAACCAGCGTCTCCATGACGCGATCGGTTACGTAATTCGGATGGAACCTGGCGTTCAAAGCTGCGAAGAGACACTCAAGCTTGGAACGGGATCGTGCCGCGATTCGGGCTGGCTACTTGTACAGGTCTTCCGCCATTTAGGAATTGCGGCGCGCTTCGTCTCCGGCTACCTGATTCAACTCAAAGCCGACAGCACACCGACAAATGGCCCCAGCGGACCAAGCGCGGATTTTACGGATTTGCATGCCTGGGCTGAGGTGTATTTGCCCGGAGCAGGGTGGATAGGCCTCGACCCCACCTCCGGGTTATTGGCGGGGGAAGGCCATATTCCACTTGCGTGCACTCCCGATCCGACGAGCGCTGCGCCGATCTCGGGAATGCTCGAGCCGTGCCACACGGAGTTTCATCACGAGATGTCAGTGCGGCGGATTTTCGAATCGCCGCGGGTGACGAAGCCGTATAGCGATTCGCAATGGGAGGAAATCGACAAACTCGGGAGTGCAGTCGATGCCGATTTAGAAAGCAAAGACGCGCGACTCACGATGGGCGGTGAGCCAACCTTTGTGGCAACCAATGATGCGGAAGCATCGGAGTGGAAGACCGAAGTTGCCGGGCCGCTCAAGCGGCAGCGGGCTACAGACCTGTTGAAGAAACTGCGCGACCTGTTTGCACCGCATGCCCTATTGCACTTCGGGCAGGGCAAATGGTATCCGGGAGAGCCACTTCCCCGTTGGGCATTCGGCTGTTATTGGCGGACGGATGGTGTGGCGATCTGGGAGGATACAAGCCTGTTGGCCGACATAGATCGGGATTACGGCCATACCATTGAGGATGCGCGCCGCTTTCTCGAAACGTTGACGCGAAGATTGCAGGTGAACCCCTCGTTCATCATCGACGTTTATGAAGACGTCCTGTATTTTCTTTGGAAGGAACAGCGGCTTCCGGTCAATGTCAGCGCGCTTGATTCAAAGCTCGAAGATCCGGGCGAACGCCGCCGCCTGGCGCGCGCATTCGAACAAGGGTTGAAAAAGCAGACCGGGAGCGTACTCCCCCTCCGCCGCATTCCAACAAGAAGTGGGACTCCGCGTTGGACCAGCCAGCCCTGGTTTCTGGCGACGGAGAAGATGTTCGCCATTGCGGGCGATTCCGCGCTGGGATACAGACTGCCGCTCGATTCTCTTCCCTGGACGAAACCCGAGGACGTCCATTACACGTACGATCCCGATCCATTCGCAACGCGTGAGAAGCTTGCGGCGAATCCCGAGCACCGGCCCGAACTGTTCACTGCGCCGCTTGTTGCCGATAACCCGGAGCAGCCTGAAGACAAGGCCAAGCCTCCGGAGGAAAAAGAATCGGCGGCCTGGGTGGCGCGGCCGGCTCTGTGCATCGAGCCGCGCGATGGAAAGCTGTTTGTATTCATGCCGCCAGTCGAGTATCTTGCCGACTACCTGGATTTGATCACGGCGATTGAGGACACCGCGAAATATCTGCAAATCCCAGTGGTTATAGAAGGCTACCCGCCGCCCTACGATCCACGCATCGCATCGTTGCAGGTGACGCCCGACCCTGGTGTGCTCGAGATCAATGTTCATCCGGCTTCTTCGTGGAAGGAATTGGTGGACAACACCACGGCCCTTTACGATCTGGCGCGTGACACTCACTTGGGAACCGAGAAATTCATGCTGGATGGACAGCATTCCGGCACGGGCGGCGGTAATCACGTGGTGCTCGGCGGCATGAGCGCCGAAGACAGCCCGTTTCTGCGCCGGCCCGATTTGCTGCGCAGCATGATCGGTTTCTGGCACAATCATCCGTCTCTCTCGTATTTGCTTTCGGGGACATTTATCGGCCCGACAAGCCAGCACCCTCGTGTGGACGAGGCGCGTACCGATGCGTTGTACGAACTGGAGATCGCATTCGAGCAAATTCCCGATAAAGAGACTCCAGGCGTGCCGCCGTGGCTGGTGGATCGCGTCTTCCGGCATCTGCTTACGGATTTGACCGGCAACACGCATAGAGCCGAATTCTGCATCGATAAACTCTATCCCCCCGAAGCGGCGGGAAGGCGGCTGGGGCTGGTCGAGCTGCGTGCCTTCGAAATGCCACCTCACGCGCGCATGAGCCTGGTCCAGCAACTCCTGGTGCGGGCGCTCATCGCGAAGTTCTGGAGCAATCCACACCGCGAGAAGCTGGTGTGGTGGGGGAATGCGCTGCACGACCGTTTCATGCTGCCCTATTTTGTGGAGCTTGATTGGGAAGACGTACTTGGGGCACTTGCTGAGGCCGGCTACCGTTTCCGCAAGGATTGGTTTGCGCCGCATTTCGAATTCCGCTTTCCGCCGATCGGCTCGGTCTCGAGGCGCGGCATTCATTTGGAACTCCGGCATGCGCTCGAGCCGTGGCACGTGCTGGGCGAAGAAGTCTCCGGAACTGGAACGGTGCGCAACGTCGATTCATCGATGGAACGCCTGCAAGTGAAGGTGACGGGGATGATCGATTCACGCCACGCGGTGCTGTGTAACGGCCGACTCGTGCCGCTACACCCGACCGGTGTGCTGGGTGAATTTGTCGCGGGAGTTCGCTATCGCGCCTGGCAGCCGGCCTCTTGCCTGCATCCCAACATCCCCGTGCATACCCCTCTGGTCTTTGATATCGTGGACACATGGTCGCGGCACGCCGTAGGGGGTTGCACGTATCACGTGGCGCATCCGGGCGGCCGCGCGTACGAGACGTTTCCGATCAATGCATATGAGGCGGAAAGCCGCCGCCTTTCGCGATTCAGCGACATCGGTCACACCCCTGGTCCCATCACGATGCCCGTTACAGAACGCAATTCGGAATATCCGCTGACTTTGGATCTACGCCGCAAATCATGAGTGCCGCGGGCGGCCTCCTTTCCAATTTGCCAGCCTTGGCGCAAGGATACTCGCAGCCTGCCGCCGGCTACGACGAGATGTCGGTATCGAAGGACCAACTCCGCCCGCGTTGGGAGACGTTTATGCAGTCGATGTCGGCGCTTGGAAAGGAGGAATTGGCTAATCGCTGGCGCGCCGCGCAGCAACAAATTCGCGACAACGGCGTTACCTACAACGTTTACGGCGATCCTCTCGGAACCGAGCGGCCATGGACACTCGATCCTATTCCGCTACTGATTTCACAGGCGGAATGGAGGGAGCTTACATCCGGTCTGATCCAGCGCGCCAGGCTGCTGAATTGGATTTTGGCGGATTTGTACGGCCCGCAGGAACTATTGCGTGGCGGCCATATTCCGCCGGCTTTGGTATTCGCGAATCCGGGTTTTTGGCGGCCCTGTCACGGCGTGCCCGTTGCTCGCAAGACATATTTGCATCTGCTCGCGGTAGATTTGGCGCGCTCGCCAGATGGCCAATGGTGGGTGCTTTCGGATCGTACACAAGCCCCGTCTGGCGCGGGCTATGCGCTCGAAAACCGGATTGTGCTGACGGAAACTTTTCCTGATCTATTACGCGAGTTTCAGGTGGACCGGCTGGCGTCTTTTTTTCGCTCGTTTCGCGATACTCTGCTCCACCTTTCCCTGTCGCGTCGCGATAATCCGCAGGTTGTAATTCTGACTCCTGGCCCGTTCAACGAAACCTATTTTGAACATTCGTACCTGGCACGCTATCTCGGTTTCACGCTGGCGCAGGGTGGCGATTTGACCGTCAGAAACAATCACGTGTTTCTCAAAACGCTCGAGGGACTGAAGCCAGTAGACGTGATTCTCCGCCGCGTTGACGACGGCTTTTGCGATCCCATTGAGCTGCGGTCGGATTCCTTTTTAGGAGTCGCCGGCCTAGTGGAGGCAGTACGCGCCGGAAATGTGGCGGTGGCAAACGCGTTGGGCAGCGGCTTGATTGAAACTTCAGCGTTCATGCCCTTTCTTCCTGGATTGAGCAAAAGATTTTTGGGAGAAGAGCTCACTTTACCCTCGGCAGCGACGTGGTGGTGCGGCCAGGCGGGAGCGTTTCGCTATGTGCGCGAGCATTTGGATTCGCTGGTTATGAAGCCGGCGTTTCCCTCCAAGGGAATGGAACCGGTATTTGGAGGACAACTCAAGGCGGACGAGCGCTCGCGTCTGCTCGCGCGCATGGAGGCGCGACCTTACGAATTTGCCGGCCAGGAGTTGTTGAATCTTTCCACTATTCCTGTCTGGTCGGGAAACGGGCTGCGACCTCGGCGGGTGGTGCTACGCGTATACCTGGCCGCGGCAGGAGACTCGTGGGTCGTGATGCCGGGCGGCCTGGCACGGGTATCAGCATCGATCGATACACAGGTTGTCTCGATGCAGCGCGGGGGTGGCAGCAAGGATACCTGGGTTCTATCCGACGGGCCGGTAGATAGCTTTACCATGCGGCGCCCGCAGCACCTGCAGGTAGAGGTGAATCGCGGCGGTACGAGCGCCTTGCCCAGCCGCGCCGCGGACCATATTTACTGGCTGGGACGATATGCCGAGCGCGCCGAGAACCTCGCCCGTGTCTTGCGCTGCATCCTCATGCGCGTCAGTAGCGAACCGGAAACGTCGGGATCCTCGCAGTGGGATTCGCTGATGGGGCTATACGACTGCGTGGAATCCCCCCACAGCCGGCTGGCGACTGATGATCCACAACAGCGCCTCGATCAAACGAGAGATCTCGAACAGGAGATCCTCTCACGAATATTTGAAGAGCAACGCACCGACAGCCTGCATGCAACTCTCAGCCGTGCCGGACGCGCGGCGGCCCAGGTGCGGGAGCGGTTGTCGAGCGATATGCTGCGCGTGCTCAGCCAGTTTGCCTCGGTCGCACGCGCGGGCGATAGTTCGGCGTGGGGCTACATCCCGGCTGTCGAGGCGCTGGCAGTCTTGAACCGCACCATAGTCACACTGGCCGCGCTCAGGGGAATCGAACTCGAGAATATGACGCGGGGCCCTGGTTGGCACTTCCTGAGCATCGGAAGGCGAATCGAGCGCGCTATTCAACTGCTGGATTTGTTTCGCGGCATTATCGTACCGTTTAGCGCGCATACCTGGTCGACACTCGAAATGTTGCTCGAGGTAGCCGATAGCTCGATTACGTATCGGTCGCGCTACTTCACTACCATGCAGCCGGCTTTGGTGCTGGACCTGCTCATGAATGACGATGCTAATCCACGGTCGCTCGCTTTTCAGTTCAAGGATTTATGGAAACACTGCCATAGGATGGGCGGGTTGTCGTCCGTCTCCGAATGGCCAGTAACGCATCAAGCCCGTCTCGAGAAAGCGGCTGCTCATCTGCTAAGAGAGGATGTGATCGCATTGTGTACTCCTGATCCTGAAGGAAATCGAAGCATTTTGGACCGCCTTCTAGCGGCCCCTGCGGCGGCATTGCCAGATTTCTCCGACGCCCTTACGCACACCTATTTCAGCCATGCGGAGTTAGGACGCGCGAATTGAACTATCTCCTTCTCCATCGCACCACCTACGACTACGAAGACCCTGTCTCGGTGTCTCATCACGTTGTGCGACTGACGCCGCGAACACTGAGTGGACAGACGCTCCGGCAGAGTAGAATTTCGATTACGCCGAGGCCAGTAGTAACAACAGAGCAAACCGACTACTTCGGCAACACCATCACATTTTTCACATTGGAAGAGCCACACGATCGCCTGATCGTGGAAGCCACCAGCGACGCAGAAGTAATTGCACTGCAGCCGCCAGACTTCGCGGCCTCCGCGCGCTGGGAGCTTGTACGGGACAACTTGGCAAACGACTGCAGTGAGGAGGGTCTGGATGCTTATCAATTTGTTTTTGACTCCCGGCGCGCTGAAGCGAACCCGAAGCTCTACGAATACGCGCACCTTTCCTTCCCCGCCGGGCGGCCACTATTAGAAGGCGTCTTCGATCTGATGCGAAGAATCTATGAAGACTTCCGGTTCGATACAGAAGCCACCGAGGTGACCACGCCGGTGGAGACGTTTTTTGAGAAGCGCCGCGGAGTGTGCCAGGATTTTGCTCATCTTCAGATTGCCTGCTTGCGAACAATGGGACTTCCGGCGCGATATATCAGCGGATATTTGCGCACATTTCCACCTCCAGGCAAGCCTCGCGTCGTGGGTGCTGACGCCTCGCATGCCTGGTGTTCCGCGTGGTGTCCCGGGGCGGGCTGGGTGGATTTCGATCCAACCAATAACTGTCTGCCCTCGGATGGTCACATCACGGTTGCCTGGGGCCGCGATTATAGCGATGTAAGCCCGGTGCACGGAGTGCTGTATGGCGGAGCCCGGCACAAACTCGAAGTGGAAGTCGACGTAGCACCAATCTCGTAGGCGGTTGACGCTGTTGAAAAGCTCTTTCTGCGCTTCTGGTCAGAGCCCCTGTGCCGCCCCAACTTACGGATTGCGTCGCAATCCTTAGTGTCGATCCTGCCGTCGCATGGCCGCGAAGTCTGCACGGTGCGAGGCACCTCGGTTGTCAACGCGAGTCATGGCGGTGGCGACATGAGACATCCTCAATCTTCCACACCTCTCCCGCGAGCGAAGTAATATACGCAGTGTTCCCGATGAACTCGAGCGATGTGGGACGGTCCAAGTGCTCGATAACAACGGTGAAACCGCCGTCGCCGTCGACCTTCACAAGAGAACCGGTATTCGGCAGCGCAGGATCACCTGCTTCTGGGCCGCCCCATACGCCTTGGGAGAGCGCGTACAACTCGTGGCGGGGACCGGTTTCCACATCGACGAGAAGCCGGGCTCCGGCTGCCATCTCGGTCGGCGTTGGCGTCCTGAATCCGAACTCCACAACTTTGCCGTCCTGCGGCAGGTGCGGGATCGGGCCCGCCTCCGCCATATATATGGTGTTGCCCGAGACTGCCAGCCCGGTCGGCACAATATCGTCGAAGGCGATCAGCTCGGTGACGTTGCTGTCATTGGCCGGCGGTGAACTCATACAGTGATCGACCTTGACCCGCAGTAAGCGATTGTGGTGCCCATCCGTGACCAGGAACCCGCCACGGTGGGCCTCCAGCGCAAACTGCACTCCAGACGGGACGAAGAAGGCAGGTTTCGGCGGATGTGCAATCGACCACCTCCCGATGTTCGCAACGACCGTGAATGTATCCGGGCCATCGATTCGATAGATACCGTCGATGTCCGTGCCACCCACATCGGGACCGACCAACGTGACTAAGACGTAGGCGGTGTCGCCGAGAAATGCAATGTCCATTGGGCCGCCGACTGGAACAATTGCCTTGGGCAACCCGGTGGCAAAGGTGGTCACTTCTCCCGTGTTCGGATCGATCCGCGAGATTCGCCCGGCAGCGCCTTCCGCGATATATAGTGCGCCATCCGGACCGACGGTGCTACCGATGGCGGGCGCCAGTCCAGCGGCTAACAGAGTGGCCCTTGGCGCCGGGCATCGCGGCGCAGCGCTCCGCGCCGATATTGGTATCAGCGCAACAATGGCCGCAGCTAGGAATGGCAGCTTGCATCCGCGATTCACCGCGACAGCCACCAGGGCCGTAACTAAGTTACCTGATAAAAGCGCCGCATTTGAACGAATAAGTCGAGTAGACGACCCAGCGGCCAGCATGTTCCGAATGTGATTTGCTTTCAGCATGCGTATATCGTGCACGCCGGCTCGACTCGTCACAACCGATCTAAACATCCCCTGCTAAGTTGCTGCGCCTGCTGGTCTTCTGCCGAATTGTTTCTAAACAGCAAATCCTTCCAGCGCACGTCACCTACCGGGTGTATACTTTCGAAACCTACCAGATATGCCGGATCGTAAGCAGCTCTTTCGTTTCGGTTCGTTCGAGCTCGACTGTGCCTCGCGAGAACTTCGGAAAAACGGTCTCCGACTGAAACTCGAAGAGCAGCCCTTCCGCCTCCTGGCGGAATTGATCAGCCGACACGGAGACGTCGTTACACGCGAGGAACTTAGGAACACGCTCTGGTCCGATGACACATATGTCGATTTTGAGCGCGGCCTGACTCGAGTCATCAATAAAGTCCGGCTCACTCTCGCCGACGAAGCCATTAATCCACGCTTTATCGAGACGGTACCTCGTCGTGGATACCGGTTTGTGGCCCCGGTGTCAACGCTGGACAGATCGCAGGAGCTGCAGGACTCTTCGAGCCTCGCAACGAACGGGCCGGAATCCGTCGTTTCCTCGGTGCTCTCGAGCGAGGAGAACGCCTCGAATCCGGTCGGTCGCAACATCATCTGGCGAATTGCTTGGGCATTGATTGCAGTTGCCCTGACGGGATTAATCTGGTTCCGGCACGAGCGACCATCGGTTCCCCCTATTACCGCCATCGCCGTTCTCCCGGTGCATCATGTGGATGGGGACATAGCGGAAGGAACACTAGCCGAAAGCATAACTGACGAACTCATCATTTCCATATCGCGAATTCATTCATTGCGAGTTGTATCTCTTAGGTCCGTTATGCCTTACACGGAGAGCAAGAAAAGTCTCGCTGAGGTCGCACGCGAGCTAAAGGTGGATGGTCTCGTCGATAGCTCGCTGCACCTAACGGGCACTCGGACCCGCCTCACTGTACGACTGATCCGATTTCCGGCCGAACGCGCCGTGTGGTCCAGAACATACGAACCGGACGCAGCCAGCGGCATCGCCCTGCAAAATGAAATTGCGCAGAACATAGCCAGAGAAATAGGGGTCGTCGTGAGTTCTGACGATCGGAAGCGGCTTGTACAGCAAACGCTTGCTCTAGACCCGGCAGTTCAGGCCCTGTACACTAAGGGGCGTTTCTTGGCGACCGAACCTGGCAGGGATGCTATCGAACGGGGTATTCGGATCTTGCAAAAGGTAATCGAGACGGAACCCACTTATGCTCCGGCGTACGCCGCCCTCGCCGAGGGTTGGTTCGGCTTGTCGAGTGTCTACCTGCCTCCACTCGAGACAATGCCTAAAGCGCGTGCGTTTGCGCGAAAAGCCATTGAGTTGGATCCTGACTCTGACGATGCACGCGCCGTGCTGGGCCGCGTGCACGTGTTTTACGACTGGGATTGGGCCGCAGCCGAAGAACAGTTCCGGCAAGCGCTCGAATCGAACCCGAGTTCCGCCAACGCATACAAGGGAAGAGCCTGTTTAAGAATGGCCCAGGGCCGAACCGAGGAGGCTCTAAAGGATATCGATCTGGCGCTTCGAATTGACCCCAGGTCTTTGTGGTTGCACTTTATGGCAGTGGCATTCCGCGCAAACGCGCGCCGCTATGACGATGCTGTTGAGCAAGCCCGGCGATCGCTCGATTGGGAACCGCGATTCGGGCTGTTGCGGTCCTTTGTTGGCGTGATTTACGCCATGAAAGGGAACAGTGGAGATGCGGCCAGGGAAATGGAAGCCGGCGTTCAGCAGCAACGGCTTCCGACGTCAATCGGTTTCCTCGCTCTTGGAAGTGCAGTGGCAGGTCGGAGTATCGAAGCTGAGCGGGCGCTCTCGGACCTACTCTCAATTGCCGAGCACCAGTATGTGTGCCCGTTTGAAGTCGCTTCCGCGTATGCGAGCCTGCGCAAAAAGGACGAAGCCTTTGCCTGGCTCGCGAAGGGCATCGCCGATCGGGCCGATTGCATTATATGGCTTCGCGCAGAGCCCTGGCTGGATCCAATCCGGGACGACCCACGGTATGCAGCCCTGGTCCGCCAAATCTGGCTGCCCTAAGCACCGCCGCCATGCCATCAAAATTTCGGCTGTTCAATAGGATCGATCATTGTTGGCAAACGCAATAGTAGAATTCCTATAGGTCTTCCTATGAAGAAACGGGCTTTAGTCGGCCTGCTCGTCGTGCCGTCGCTTGTTGCGGCGGCGACGAAGCTCGATGGGAGCTATGTAGCCACGGCCTACGCCGTGACCGGGACAACAGCTTCCGGCGAATGGACGCATCGGCACGTGGTCGCCGCCGATCCCGACATACTGCCAATCGGTACGCGTATCAAGATCCATCATGCCGGGCGCTATTCGGGCGAATACGTGGTGGCCGATACCGGCGCCAAGATCCAAGGCCGGAAGCTCGATATCTACATGCCAAGCACCGAGGAGTGCAAACGATTTGGCGTGAAGCACGTAAAGGTGGAAGTGATCAAAGCAGGAGGCGGCACTCGGGCCGCAACGAAGGAAGCGGATCACGCGGTGAAAGCGGACGTGGACCGTGACGTGGAGAAAGGAGCCGTAGGCAATGCGGCAACGGAGCTCGATTGGAAGAAGAAAGCTCCTTCGGAACCCGGAACGGCCAAATAGACCTAGTGCATGTACCAGCCGCCATCTACGTTGAGCGATTGGCCGGTCATGGCGTCGCTCAACTCGCAGCTCAGAAAGAGGCAGGCGCGCGCGATATCGAGCGGCTCGAGACGCCTCTTAATGGACTGATGAGCCAGAAAATCCCGCTCGTCTTCGGCGGATACAAAATGCTTTTCGGACTCGGTGCGAATAGCTCCCGGGGTCACGCAATTTACGTAGATGTTGTGCTCGCCAAAGTCACGTGACAGCGCCCGCGTCAACCCGATGACGGCGCCTTTTGAAGCGACGTAGTGTGCCATCTTCCCGGTTCCCAGATGGAACGTCACGGAAGAGATATTAACGATCTTGCCAGATTTGCGGGCGATCATTTGCGGAAGAACAGCCTGCGTGGTGTGGAAGATGCTTTTGACATTCACATCCTGCATCTCATCCCACTGCTCCGGCGACATGCTCAAGAATGGTTGGCGCGGGAAGATGCCCGCATTGTTGACAAGAATGTCGACAGGGCCAAGCTCGTTGTGCGCGCGCTCGATGGCCCCGCGGATTGCCGCGCGGTCGCGGACATCGACGGCAATGGGAAGAGCACGGGCACCGCTGGCTTCAATTTTCGCGGCGGCGGCCTGATTCTGGACTTCGTCCCTGTCGAGCATCAGCACAGCCGCCCCATGCTGACCAAAAAGCTGAGCGATTCCCTGCCCTATTCCGGTGGCAGAGCCTGTGATAACGGCCACTTTCGATTTCAAAAGCATGAACACATGATCTTAGCGCCTTGGTACTCGAGCGGGGACTTTTACCGAGGACAAAAGCTTGGAATTTTGTTAGTATGAGCGCGGAGTACTCTATGGACCGACTCGAAGAACTCAAAAACAAATATCAAGCAGCTCTGCAAACGATTCAGCAGCGCGGCGTAGTCTTAAGTCACCTGCACGTCCAAGACAACAAACTCTTCATTCAAGGGTCGGCGCCCTCAGAAGAAATCAAAAACGAAGTCTGGAATCAGATCAAAGCGGCCGACGGCCAATTCAGCGATCTGACGTGTGACTTAAAAGTCGACTCCAGCTTACCCCAGCCACAAGCAGCAGCGGCGGCGGCAGCTGCCGGCGGAAGCACCGGAGGCCAAACATATACGGTGAAAGCGGGCGACACCCTTTCAAAGATTGCCAAAGAATTTTACGGAAACGCGAACGCCTACAGCAAGATTTTTGAGGCGAACAAGGATCAGCTCAGCAGTCCCGATCGAATCAACGTGGGGCAAGAGCTGAAGATTCCCTAGTTGGGCGCGGGGACGATCGAAGCGTTAATACAGGCGGCGCGCACGGCTCGGGAGCGCGCCCAAGCCGGTTTTTCGAAATTCAAAGTCGGCGCGGCGGTTGTAGATGAAGACGGCCGGATCTACACCGGCTGCAACATAGAGAGTGCCTCTTACGGGCTGACGATATGCGCTGAACGAGTAGCTGTGTTTAAGGCCATCTCAGAAGGCGCGTCGCCCTTGGTTTGCATGGCGATTGTGGCAGATACTGCTCAACTGACACCGCCTTGCGGAGCATGCCGCCAGATTCTTTGGGAATTCCTAGGCGACTCAGAACTGATTCTTACAAATCTGGCTGGCGCTACCGAGCGGCTGCGGATCGGCGAGATCTTTCCCCGTCCGTTTGACAGCTCCTTTCTGTAACGCGCGCGTGTTACGTTAGGGGCTGATTCATGGCCTGGTTCACACGGCAGAAGCCGCCAATCGAAGAGGGATCTCCTGACGAAAGTGAGAAGAGTGTTCGCACGGAAGGCCTGTGGCAGAAGTGCGATTCCTGCGGGCAGATTATTTGGCGCAAGACCGTCGAAGAGAACCAACAAGTGTGCCCGAAGTGCGGTTACCATTTTCGAATCGGCGCGCTGGATCGTTTGCAGCAGCTTTTCGATAATGGCGAGTACAACGAACATGACGCACGGCTGCGTTCGTCCGACCCTTTGTCCTTCGTAGATTCGAAGGCGTACACACAGCGGCTCGAAGAGATGCGGGAGGCCACCCAGTTGCCCGATGCCGTGGTTTGCGGCAGCGGCCTGCTCGATAACCGGCCGGTACAAATTTGCGCTCTAGACCTGAAGTTCATTGGCGGCAGCATGGGGGCCGTGGTAGGCGAGAAGATCACACGCGCGATCGAGCGCTGCCTGGAGCAGCGGACGCCGCTCATCATTGTCTCGGCCTCCGGGGGAGCCCGGATGCAGGAGGGCGCAATCAGCCTGATGCAGCTGGCCAAGCTCTCGGCCGCGCTCATGCAGCTTGATGAAGCCCGCCTGCCTTATATCAGTATCCTGACTGATCCGACCACCGGCGGCGTAACTGCGAGTTTTGCGATGCTCGGCGATTTGAATATCGCGGAACCGGGCGCGCTAATCGGGTTCGCTGGTCCGCGGGTGATCGAGCAGACCATCCGGCAGAAGCTGCCCGAGGGGTTTCAGCGCAGCGAGTTTCTGCTGGAGCACGGCTTCCTGGATGCGATCGTCAGGCGCAACGATCTGAAGAACTACGTCTCGAACGCCTTGCATTTCTTTGTGGGTTAGCTGGCGGGGCAGCGTGCGCCCTCCAGAAGGCGTCGACGATCACCGTTTCCAAATTCGCCGGCAGTTCGTTGCCTGCAGCGGGAAATATTTTGCGGAATATCATGGGACCGAGCAGCATTGCAGCACCCACAATAGGATCCAGATCGGGGAAAAGTCCTTGCTTGGCACCGCGCTTCAATAGGTTTGTGATCTGGCGAATCGGCGGTTCCATCACCCGCGCGCGCCAGGCATCGCCAAAGGCCCTGTTTCGCGCCGCATAAGCAATCAGGTGCGGCATCATTCGATTCTGTTGGTCCGACACTTTCGCCGATGGCCGATAGCTGAGCACAGCCTCGAGATCAGCGCGGATATCGCCGGAGTCGAACACCGGCCGGCTATCGACCTCATGTAGCTTGGTAAGAACATCCAGACAGAGAGCGGCCTTGTCCGGCCAATGTTTGTAGATGGTGGCCTTGCTGACGCCGGATTTTTCCGCGATGGCATCCATGCTCGTTGCGTCGATGCCCCGCTCGCAGAAGAGTTCCAACGCCGCGGCAAGAACGCTCTCGTGCGCCCGCAGACTGGGAGTTCTTGCCATGGTCAGATCTGGATTTTAGAAAACGAGTAACTTCCCAACAGCAAAAGCAACAGTGCCACCGCGGCCAACGCCAGGGCATCGGTAACCGGGCTAAAGTGTGAAAGTCCAAGAAATGCCGCGCGCAAACCATCCACGCCGTAGGTAAGCGGGTTGATGCGAGTAATGGCGGCGAGGATTTTGGGCAGATTGTTGAGGGGAAACAACGCGCCCGACAAAAAGAACAAAGGCATCACCAGAAAATTCATGACAAGCTGGAATCCTTGCATGTCCTGGAGCGTGGAGCCGATGGCCGTGCCGAGAGCCCCGAAGACGAGCGCCACCATGGCCATAAAAAATAGAGCCACTGGAATTACTGCCCAGTTTGCGGGCCGGAAGCCTGCGATTAGGCAGACAATCAAAACCAGCAGACCCTGTATGATCGCGACCGTGACGCTGCCGAGCGTCTTGCCAATCATGATCTGCAGGCGGGGTACGGGCGCCACCAGCGTCTCCTTCAAAAACCCGAATTGGCGATCCCACAACAAACCGATACCTGCGAAAACAGAGGAGAACAGTATAGTCATCGCGATAATCCCAGGCGCGATGAATTGCAGATAGCTTCCGTTGCCTGCTTTCATAAACACCGGGCCCAGGCCGAAACCGAGGGCGAAGAGATAGAGCGCCGGCTGCCCCAATGACGCAATAATCTGTACGCGCGACCGCTTATAGCGAAGCAGCTCGCGAAGCCAAAGAATATAAATGGTTTTCATTTAACGCTTCCACATCTTTCCGAATTGCCGCATCTGGTCCACGGAAGTAGCACTTTCATCGCGGATGGTCGCCCCGGTTAAAGCGAGAAACGCTTCCTCGAGTGAGCCGGTATTCGTCTTTTCCTTTAGTTCGGTAGGGGATCCGAGCGCAACGATTTTGCCATGGTCGATAACGGCGATCCGCTGCGCCACACGCTCCGCCTCGTCCATGTAATGAGTCGTGAGGAAGACCGTAACTCCTTCGCTTTCGTTCAAGTGTTTTACCTGTTTCCAGAGCTGGTTGCGGCTCTGCGGATCGAGACCCAAAGTGGGTTCATCGAGAAACAGGATAAGCGGAGCGTGCAGCAAGCCCCGAGCGATCTCGAGCCGGCGCTTCATGCCGCCTGAAAATTTCTTTACCAGTTCTCCGCGGCGCTCCCACAGATCGAATAGTTTGAGCACCATTTCCATCCGCTCGCGCCGCTGCTTGCGAGGCACGTGGTACAGCACACCATGTAAATCCAGATTTTCAAAAGCCGTCAACTCTCCATCGAGACTCGGATCTTGAAACACGATGCCGATCTGGCGCCGCACCTGCATCTGCTCGCGCAGCGGATCAAAGCCATTCACCTGAATC
>Ga0157369_10005375_pt1 | contig 14913 bp, 15 predicted proteins | sample C25metaG_FD_113461 | JGI IMG/M metagenome (GOLD analysis project Ga0157369, IMG submission 113461) | Corn rhizosphere microbial communities from Kellogg Biological Station, Michigan, USA - C2-5 metaG | ecosystem: Host-associated > Plants > Roots > Rhizosphere > Soil | place: USA: Michigan...
ACGCTGTTCACGACGCCGGTGGTCTATCTCTATCTCGATACGTTCTCCAGCGCGCTGTCGCGCTGGACCAAGAGCAAGAAGCGCGATGCGGCAACCGACGACGAGCTCAAGGACGCCGCCGAGTAAGAACGTGGAAGTGTGAACTTTACCACGTTGACGGGAACGCGATGCGCGTTGACCGAGCGCCGGCGGAAGGTGGCGAAGCTGTCGGGACAGAAGAAGGGGCAGTTTCCTTCGTCATTGCGAGCCAACGGGTCCGCGCGTAGCGCGGCCCGATGACAGGCTCCGCGAAGCAATCCAGACTTTCTCTGCGGAAACAGTCTGGATTGCTTCGTCGCTCCGCTCCTCGCAATGACGAATGATAGGCTTACCCCACCCCCTGCAACACCAGCCGGTTGAGCCGGGCGGCGAAGCCGGCCGGGTCCTCCGGCAACTCGCCGTCGAGAATCTGCGCCTGCTCCAGCAACAGCAGCGAGAGATCGTCGGCGAGGGCCTTGTCGCCGCCCTTGTTTGCGATCGTCGACACCAGCGGATGGCGCAGATTGATCTCCAGGATCGGCTTGGTGCGCATGCCGCGATTTTGCTGCGACAGCAGCCGCTCCAGCTCGCGATCGGGTCCATGACTACCCGCGACCAGGCATGAAGCGCTGGTCGTCAGCCGCGTCGACGCCTTCACGTCGGTGACGCGCTCGCCAAGGCTTGCCTTGATGATCGCGATCGTCTGCGCCTCATCCGCGGCCGGTTCGGCTTTGTCCTTGTTCTCCTCCAGCAGCGGGATCAGTTCGAAATTGAGATCGCCCTGGCTCAGCGACTTCAGCGGCTTGCCGTCGAATTCGAGCCGCGCCGAGGTCCAGAACGCGTCGACCGCATCGGTCAGCAGCAACACTTCGATGCCGCGGGCGCTGGCGGCTTCCAGCCGCGGATTGGATTTCAGCCGCTCGATGCTGTCACCGACCAGGAAATAGATTTCGGTCTGGTTCGACTTCAGGTCCGCGACATATTGCTTGAGCGTGCGCTTCTCACCCGCGGTCGAGGAAAAGCGCGACAGAGCGAGCAGCTTCTCGCGCCGCTCGAAATCCTCATAGATGCCTTCCTTGATGACGGCGCCGAAGGCCTCCCAGATCTTGTCGAAATTCTCGCCCTCCTTCTCGGCCAAGGCTTCCAGCTCACCGATGACGCGGGTCGCCACCGCCTTCCTGATCTGTGCGAGCTGCGGATTGTTTTGCAGCATCTCGCGCGAGATGTTGAGCGGCAGGTCCTCGCTGTCGATCACGCCGCGGATGAAGCGCAAATAGGCCGGCAACAGATCGGCATCGTCGGTGATGAAGACGCGCCGCACATAGAGCTTGACCTTGCCCTTGCGCGCCGGCTCGAACAGGTCGAACGGCTTGGTCGAGGGCGCGAACAGCAGCACGGCATAGGAGTAGCGGCCCTCGGCGCGGTAATGCAGCGTCATGGCCGGCTCGTCGAAGGCGTTCGCGATCGACTTGTAAGCCTGAGCATAATCCTCCGGCTTCAGCTCGGATTTGGATCGCTGCCACAGGGCGCTCGCCGAATTGATCTGCCGCGGCTCGCCCTCGTCCGGCACCAGCAGAATCGGAAACTGGATGTTGTCGGAATAGGCTCCGACGATGCGCTCGATCTCGTAGGTCTCGAGATATTTCTTCGCCTCTTCCTTCAGGTGCAGCACGATCTCGGTACCGCGCGTCAGGCGCCTGGCATCCGCTTCGCTGGCCGGCGCGACCTCGAAGCCGGCGCCGCCGGAGGATGACCAGGTCCAGACCTCGCTTGAGCCCGCGCGGCGGCTGGTCACGACGATGCGCTCGGCGACCATGAAGGCGGAATAGAAGCCGACCCCGAATTGGCCGATCAGGCCGGCGCCATCCTTGGCTTCCGCGAGCTTCGCCACAAAGGCCCTGGTGCCGGAGCGGGCGATGGTGCCGAGATTGTCGACCAGCTCCTGCCGCTCCATGCCGATGCCGGTGTCGGTGACGGTCAGCGTATTCGTCTTCTTGTCCGGAATGATGCGGATGACAGGCGCGTCGTCCTCGCCGATCAGCTCGGGTTTGGCAATCGCCTCATAGCGCAGCTTGTCGCAGGCGTCCGAGGCGTTCGAGATCAACTCGCGCAGGAAAATGTCGGTCTCAGAATAGACCGAATGCACCATCAGATGCAGGAGCTCGGAGACTTCGGCCTGGAACGGCTGGGACACGGCGGCGCTATCGGAAGTGGTCGTCATTGTCGGCTCATGGGAGAGAAATCGGGGACGGGAAAGCCCCGATATAGCAACGTCATCATGCATCGCAAGATCGATGTCGGGGCCGCGGGACGCCGGCGGGTCTTGATCCCCCCGATCCGTTTCGGCATCGCAAAAAAGCGCGGCAACGTGGGCGAGCTCACAATTCCGGCCGGCGCGAAGACGTATAGAATGAAGCGCCTGATTTCCGACCGCCGACCCTGACGGTCCGGGCGCACCAGCCGCTCAAGAGACACACCATGAAGCGCATCGTCATTCTGGTCGACGGCACCTGGAACGAAGAGAGCACGGGCATCAACACCAACATTGCCAAGCTCGACCCCGACAACAAGCAGGCCGGCGCGCCCCTGATCAGATCTCGTGCCTCCGACGGCACGGAGCAGCGCGTCTTTTATCACGATGGAGTCGGCAATGATCCGGACCTGTTGAAGCACCTGCTCGGCGGCACCATCGGAATTGGCTTAAGAAAGATCGTGCAGGAATGCTATCAGAAGGTCGCCGACAATTACCTGCCCGGCGACGAGATCTATATTGTCGGCTTTTCACGTGGCGCCTATACCGCCCGTGCCCTCGCCGGCCTGATCGGCGCTTCCGGCATCCAGCGCTCGGCCGATACCAATGCGTTCGATGCGATCTGGAATAACTTTCGTGTCGCGCCCGACGTCCGCGAGGGAAGGAAAGCCGCAAGCTCCGGTGACCAGAAGGCGATCGACGCCTTCAACAAGGCGGCCGCGCAAAACACCATCGACGCCAATCCCCGGATCAAATGCGTCGGCGTGTTCGACACGGTCGGATCCTATGGCGTTCCGGCCGGCATTGGTCTGGCGGCGATCGGTCGCTATGTCACCCTGGCCTTTCTCGGCTTTCATGACACCGAAATCGGCAAGCATGTCGACATCGGCCTGCACGCAGTCGCGGTAGACGAGCGCCGGCGCCCCTTTGTCCCGACCTTCTGGACGGCGCCGAAGGCGCAGCCGCCGCAAACCCATGTCGAGCAGAAACATGGTTTGCCGGCGTTCACAGTAGCGTCGGCGGCGGCTATCCCGATTCCGGCCTCTCGGACCAAGCCTTGATCTGGATGATCGCGCGAATCCAGGCGCTGACGGGGCTCGAGTTCGACGGCGCGCGCGTGAAGGCGGTGACACGGCCGAACATCAATGGCGAGGTCGTCGATTCCTCCAAGGGTTGGATCGTCGACCAGACCTTTCCGCATGGCCGCGTCATCCTGTCGCCCGATGCCATCGAGCACGGCCTCTTCTTCAACACCGCCAATTCCGACGAGATGCACGTCAATGAGCGCGTGCACTGGAGCGTCATCAGGAAGCGCGGACAGAAGTGCAAGGTGTTCGACGTTCCGGACACGCCCTATGCGCCGCCGAATCTTCCCGCATCGATCCGGCCCGATCAGATCGCCGATATCACGCCGGAAGAACAGGCGCTGTTGCCGCCTGAAGAACCGGCATCATGATGGTTGATGCGGCGGCTAGGACGCGGCAGCGCCATCCTTGCCGAAGAACTCCGCGGCGATCTGGTTGGGTTCGATCGCGGCAGGGATGCCGCAATACATCGTAATCAACAGCAGCAGATCCTGCACCTGCGCCCCTGTGCAGCCGTTCGCCAGCGCGCCCTTGGCATGCACGCGGAATTCGGCCGGGCGGTTGCCGGCCGCCGTGATCGCCAGCATCACCAGGCTGCGCTCGGCATCGGACAGGCCGGCGCGCTCCCAGGCGTCGCCATAGACATAGGCGTTGATGACGTTCTGAAGGGGCGCGCCGAAATCCCCCGAAGCCGCCATGCGTCTGTCGACATCGGCGTCGCCGAACATGGCTTTGCGGCGCTTCAGGCCCCGCGCGTATAGATCCCTGGTATCCACCATATCCCGATCCCGCCTCGCTTGGTGTTATCGTCCACTTTATACGGATAAATCGGATTGACTCAAATAGCGAGATATCCTTCCAAACAAGCGATCCCTTGCGCTCTACTGAACTTTGTCCGTATAAATAAGGAAAAGACTGCCCTGGAGGAATGCCAATGGGGTCGCGATTGCTCGCCTGCCTGTTTCTTGTTGCCTTTGCCGCACCGCACGCCTTTGCGGCCGATGAGGATTATCCCCGGCGGCCGATCAGGATCGTCGTGCCATTCCCCGGCGGCGCCGGTCCAGACCAGGTGGCACGGCTGTTGGGCAAGCATCTCCAGGACGCGTTCGACGAGACGGTTATCATCGAGAACCGCGCCGGTGCGCTCGGCAGCATCGGAGCGGCCGAAGTCGCTCATGCCGCGCCTGACGGTTACACGCTGCTGATGGGCACCAACACTACCCATGCCAGCAACGCCGCGACGCTGAAAAATCCGGGTTACGACCCGGTGAAGGATTTCTCTCCAATCATCCGCACCACGACGACGGCGATGGTGCTGTTGGTCAAGCCGGGCTTTCCGGCAAAGAATTTGCCGGAGTTCCTCGAATACACCCGGACCCACAGGAACATGACGGGCGGCTATGGCTCCGGCGCCTCGCAGATATCGGTGGCGCAATTGCAGTCGCGCGGCGGCGTATCGCTGGTGGCCGCATCCTATCGCGGCGTGCCGCTGGCCATGAACGACGTCATGGCCGGCGTGATCGATCTCACCTTTGGTGATTTTTCCGTCGCGATCCCGCAGATGAAGGGCGGCACGCTGCGCGGCATCGGCGTCACCTCGCCGAAGCGGAACGAGCTGCTCCCCGACCTGCCGGCGCTCGCCGAAGCCATGCCTGGCTTCGAATCGACGATCTGGTACGGGCTGTTCGCACCGGCCAAAACGCCAGACGCCGTCGTCAACAAGATCTATGCCGAGAGCGAGACGTTTCTCAACCTGCCCGAGACCAGGAAGCATTTCGCCGATCTCGGCGTCATCGTCGCCACGCAGAAGCCGGCCGAGTTCGGTGATTTCGTCCGCGGCGAGATCGTGCGCTGGGCGGAAGCCTGCAAGGCCGCCGGGATCGAGCCGCAATAGATGGCGGCTCCCTCCCCTGTCGGCGGCGCCGCCATCATGGAAGCCATCCGGCCATCGCGTCCGCCTGGTGGAGCATCCACATGATCAATTGCGCCATTATTGGCCTTGGCCGCTGGGGCCGCGCCCTGGTCGAGGCTGCAAAGCCGAGCCCACGCCTGAAGATTCACACGCGCAGCCGAGGCCGACCTGAATTCCGCCCGGGGCTTTTGCGAGGAGCGCGGCATCCTGCCGACCGGCGATTTCGAGGCAATCCTCGCCGACCCCGCGATCGGCGCGATCCTGCTGGCGACGCCGCATTCCCTGCACCACGCGCAGGTGATTGCGGCCGCCGAGGCCGGCAAACAGGTGTTCTGCGAAAAGCCGTTGGCTCTGCGCCGCAGCGACGCCCACGACATGTTCGATGCCTGCCGCAAGGCGAATGTGCTGCTCGCAGTCGGCCACAACCGCCGCTTCTGGCCATCGATGCGCGCGCTGCGCGAGATCACGATGAGCGGCGAGCTCGGTACCATCCTTCACATCGAGGGCCACAACAGCAACGAGAACTCGAATGCGGTCCTCGCGGGCTGGCGGCTGTCCGAAGATGAATCGCCGGGGGGCGGCCTGACCGGCGCGGGCCTGCACGTGCTCGACGCCTTCACCAGCCTGGTCGGCCCGGCCCGCCAGGTTTACGCCAGACTGAGCTCGCGCGAGAAAGGCCCGCCGCCGCTCGACACCGCCACGCTCGCGCTTCGATTCGAAAGCGGCGTCAGTGGCACGCTGGCGACCATCCGCGCCACGCCGTTCTACTGGCGCGTCCACGTCTTCGGCACCAGGGGCTCGGCCGAGGTGCTCGACGAAGTGACGATGGTCGTCCGCAAGTCTGCAACTGCGCCACATCAGATCAAATATCCCGTCGTCGATATACTTTCCGCCGAGCTCGACGCCTTTGCCGACGCGATCGAAAACAGACGTCCCTTCCCCGTGCCGGAAGCCGACGTGCTGGTGACGCTGTCGGCCTTCGAGGCCGCGCTCAAATCGATGCGGACGGGTCAACCGGTGAGCTGCGATGTCCGCTGAGATACGAAAACGCAAATCGACGCGCTACCGCGATATCGCAGGCAGGCTGCAGAAGGACATCCGGCTCGGGCGCTATGACGTCGGCGATCTGCTGCCGACCGAGACCGAGTTGATGGCGCGCTACGACGCAAGCCGGCAGACCGTGCGCGAGGCGCTGCGCATCCTGACCGAGCAGGGTCTGATCGTGCGGCGCGCGGGACTGGGCTCCGTGGTGATCGCGGCCGAGCCGCCGGTGCTGTTCAGCCACAGTGTCACATCGCTGTCGGAATGGCTGCGTTATTCCAACGAGACCTATCGCGAGGTGGTCGCGACCCGTGAAATTACGGCCGACAGCAAGCTTGCCGCCCTCCTCAAATGCGAGCCCGGCAAGCACTGGTTCCTGATCGAGGCCATCCGGCGTTCCGACCAGTTCGCAGCGCCGCTTGGCTGGGTCGAAATCTATGTGCTGCGCAAATTCGCCGATGTGGTGAAGCGCAGCGACCACGGCCGCACGCCGGTGCATGAGCAGGTTGCAAAAATGTTCGGGCAGACCACCGAATATGCGCAGATGGAGATCTTTGCACGCGCCATGCCGGCGGCACTGGCCAAGTCGCTGCAGGTCAAGGCCGGCTCGCCCGCGCTGACGGTGGTGCGCCGTTACTACGGCGCGCGGGAGGAGCTGTTCGAGGTCACCGTCACCACCCATCCCGAAGGCCGCTACACCTACACCATGGACATGCAGCGCTCGCTCCGGCCGCGCGTCTGAGCGCATACGGAAAAGTGATCGCGCGGCTGCGGATGATTTGACGCCCCGGCAGTGTCGTCGTAACCCATGGTTAACCGATTCGGCGCTCCCTCCCTCACTGCGGAAAACCGCCAGCGCCGACCTCACATAAACTCTATTCAGAGTTGATCACGCGGCGCAGCTGGATTTGCTGCATTGCGAACATAGATGTTGCCGTGACGATTTTTCAGCTTGGCACCATGAATCTCTCCGTGAAGAAAATTCTTGCTGCGCGCAGCCTCGATCCGAGAGTCGATTTGCTGCGCGGGCTCGCCAATTGGTTTCTTTTTCTCGATCACGTTCCCCACAACGTGGTGAATTTCATCACGCTGCGCAATTTCGGCTTTAGCGGCGCCACTGACGTGTTCGTGTTCGTCACAGGTTATGCCGCCACCATCTTCTTCGGGCAGATGGCCCTGGAGCGCGGCTTCGTGGTGACGTCGACGCGGATGCTCCGGCGCCTGTGGCAGCTCTATGCCGCCTATGTCGTGTTGTTCGTGATCTATATCGATGTCGTCAGCAACGTCGCCGCCCGATACGGCACCACCGAGATCATCGACGAATATAACGTCATCGGCATTGTCGACCATCCGATCCGCACCCTGATGCACGGGCTGATGATGCAGGCCAAGCCCCTGAATCTCGACGTCCTGCAATTGTTCGTCGGACTGCTGGTGATGTTTCCGCCGATGCTGTGGTTGATGCTGCGTCGGCCGAACCTTGCGCTCGCCGGCTCGATCGCGCTCTACGTCGCATCGCGCGTGTTCGACTGGAACCTGCCCTCGTTTCCGACCGGGACCTGGTATTTCAACCCGTTCTGCTGGCAGTTGCTGTCCGTGCTCGGCGCCTGGTTTGCGTTGAGCGGTCCAAAGCTGACACTCACGTTGCGGCGGCTTCCGCTGCTGCGCGCTGCGGCCGCAGCCTATCTCGTGTTCGCGCTGGTGGTAACGCTGGCGGCGCATGTGCCGGCGCTCGCCGCCCAGCTACCGGATTTCGGTATCAGCCTGTCTCCGACCGAAAAGGAGAATCTGGCTTCATACCGCGTGGTCCATCTGCTCGCTCTCGCGCTGCTGTTCACCCATTTCGTGCCGCGCGATTGGGCGGCGCTTCAGTCGAAACTTCTGCAGCCGGTGATGAAATGCGGCGAGGAGTGGCTGACCTCGTTCTGCGTCGGCGTGTTCCTGTCGTTTGCCGCGCACTTCATCCTGATCACCGGACCGAATTCGATGGCAATGCAGGTGCTGGTCAGCGTGAGCGGGATCGCGATGATGACCGCAATCGCCTATTACATTTCTTGGTCGCGACGTCAGGACGGCAGGTCGGTGCTTCGCGCCGGGGCGTGAAGCACCACCCCCGATCAGAAGTTGCGCTGCGCGCGAACCTGGAGCAGCACGGTGTTCTGGTCCTTGAACTCATAGGTCGTCGTCGGCATCGGCGCCGCGGGCGCCAGTGTCGCGGTGCCGGTGAAGTTCTGGTCGAGACGGACGTACTGCACTTCGCCGGTAAAGGTCAGGTTCTTGACCGGGGTCCAGCGGGTATTGAAACCGATCTGGAACACGGCGAAGTCCGGATTGCAGCGAAAGTCCGCCGAGGTGGTCGCGGCCGTCAGCTTGTTGCTGGTCATGTACTGGAAGCAGTATTGGCCCTTGGCCGTCGTGATGTCGGTGGCCGAACCGTCATAGTGCACCCATGACGCGCCGCCGAACACGCTGGAGTTCCAATGCGGGTCCCAGTTGTGAGTGAACGATCCGCGGACACCCCACGCGTCCGTCAGCTTCAGGTCGCCGGTGCCGCCACTCGCCACCGGCAGGAAAACAGCGTCGGTCGTCGCGCCGAAACCGATGCTCTGATAGGCGACGCTGCTGCCGCCGAACATCGCAAAGTTCGGCGAGGCTGCGGCGGTCGCGATCACGTTCTTGGTGAGACCCTTGGCATAGCTGGTGTCGATCTTGAAATCATCGCCGGCTCCGGTCGGAAGATTCTTGATGTTCAACGCCGCCATCACCGAGCCGCCCCATTTGGAATCGGGGTGGCCGGACAGCACCGAAAGAGCGGTCGGCGCGGCGCCCGGACCCAGCACGTTGTAAGACGCATTGACCTCGTGCGCCGCGGCCGACAATTGGACCAGACCCCAGGCCTGGTCGACGCGGATGTTGCCGTTGATGTCGGGTGCGGTCATGCCGCCATAGGCGAAGCTGCTGGTGCCGACCGCGTTAAGGCCAACCGACAGATTGTAGAGCGACGTGCGATCGTACGCGGTTGGATCCTCGAGGCCGAGGGTAGCGGAGACGCCATTGCCGAATTGGGCCGTGTACTGGATGTTGTTGACGCCGGTGTCACTGTTCTGGCCACCCATCAAGTAGGAGGTGATGTTGGCCGGAAAGCCCTGCCAGGGCGTGGCGTAGGCGGAAGCGGACCTGCCGAAGGTGAAGCCGGCGAACTGGAGAAAAATATACTCGGGCGTCACATAACCGCCCCCGACGCCATTGAGAAGCGAACTGCTGAGACCGCCGGGAGGTGAAACAGCCGCCCCAAGCGACGATGGATTGGAATTGCCAAAATTGTTGAACTGGAAGTTGCCCTGCATGTAGGTGCGCACCACGCCATATTCGGTCGCGGTGCGGGTATCGACTTGCAACGCCATGCGGGAGCGCGAGATAAAGACATCGGCGAAGCGGTTGTGTTGACCGGAGTCGCCGTTCCATGCCGGTTGACCGTGGGAAGCGCCGCCGTTGATGGTGGTGTCAGCTCGAACGTAGCCGCCGATCCTGATGCAGGTATCGGTGCCCGGGATGTACCAGAACCCTGCGCCGTAGAGCGAGCAGACCCTCACATATTCGACCGCCTTGGCCTTCAACGGCAGGTCGGCCGCGTTCGCGTCTGCGATCACGCTGAGGCTCGCCGCCGAAGATAGAAGCACAAGAGCCCGCATCGCTTTCATCACCATGTTCCCCACTTAGCTGCGGTTAGGCTGGAACAGAGATAAGCGCGTGCACACGAGACCGCGATGACAAGATGACCGTCATATCTAATTCAGCCAGCCGGTGTGATTGTTCAGCCACACCTGCGCACGGAACCGGTCAGATCGGGAAAATTTTCTTCTCCCCGGATGGCCCCGCAGGACGGTAGAAACATCGCGTGGCGACGCATCGACTCACGCCGACGTGATCGCTGCGAGGTAGCGCTGCACTGAGGCGTCGAAGGCGGCCTTGGCGTCTGCAGAGATATTGCGGCCCCACCAGGCGCCGTAGATGCGGTCGAATGCTAATGGTGCAACAACGGCATCAATCCGGCGCAAGGCCGCAGCGCCGAGCGGGATATAGTTCGGAAAGCTGTACATGAAGCTGACCGAGCGGCGGTCCATTCCGACCATCGCAATGTCGCCGGTGAAAAGCGCGCCCTTGCCTTCCGCGCCCTTGCGCCAATGCAAGATCGCGCCTCCCTCGAAATGCACACCGGCACGCAGCAGCAGCATGTCGTCTGAAAGCCTCACGCTGTCTCCCGTCCAACTCACGATCGAGGGATACGGCCGCGTGATCCACTTTCGATCATCGGCATGCAAATAGACGGGCACCCCGCCGAACGCCTCGCTCCAGTCGGCGACCGCGCCGTAATAATGCGGATGCGAAACCGCGATCGCCTTCAGCCCACCGAGCGAGCGGACATAGGATACCGCCTGGTCGGTCGCGAGCGGAATGCAGTCCCACATCACGCAACCGTCCGCCTCACGCAACAACAGCGCTCGCTGGCCGATGGCAAAGGATGGATCAAGCCCGAGACCGGAAATGCCGAGGTCGTCGCGCCACACGACTTTGTGCGATGTCGTCAACTCCTCGCGTGTGAGCCAGCGCTGGCCTTTCCAGTTCACATACTGCCGCTCGTCCTCGCAGATCGGACAGGCGGAAGGCGGTGCGTCGCTTTGCGGAAACTGCGCACCGCATTGCTCACAGGTCCAAAGGGGCATAATGAGCTCCGATCCTGATACCTGCTCGCAGTTTTGCGCTTCGGCCGAGCGTACGCAAGCCGAAGGAACCAATCCGATCCGCTCGGGTTTCAGATTCGTTGAGCAAGGGCCAACGCGCTGCTGGGCCTTGCTTCGGGGGCCAAGCCCTAAACGGGCGTTAGCGGGAATCATGATTGATGCTGCGCGCGGCAACTTGTCACAACTGGCGGCGCCAAGCGCGCGGCGAAATAATCCCGCTCAACCCGCCACTTTCGTGAAATCCGGCGCTCGCTTCTCGGCGAAGGCTGTGAAGGCTTCGCGCGCCTCGGCGGTGGTCAGCCGCTCGGCAAAGCATTTGCTCTCGGCGCCGATCTGCGCCGACAGCACCTCGGCATTGCGCATCAACCGCTTGGTCGCCGTGAGCGAGCCCGCCGGCAGCTTCGCCAACCGCGCGGCGACGGACGCAGCTTCCGCATGCAGCCTATCAAGCGGCACGACGCGGTTGGCAATGCCGAGTTGCAATGCATCCTTCGCACTCATGGCTTCGCCGAGCGCAAACATCTCGTAGGCGCGGGCATAGCCGATGCGGAGCGGCATCAGCAGCGTGGAGGCGGCTTCCGGCACCAGCGCGAGACTGACGAACGGCGTCGACAGCATCGCATCCTCGCCGAGTACGACGAAATCGCAATGCAGCAGCATCGTTGTGCCGATCCCGACCGCGCGCCCCTGCACGGCGGCGACCAACGGCCGTGTCGAGCGCGCGATCGCCTCCACGAAGCGCGAGACATGACGTTCGCCCTTGAAGGCGCCGGTCGCCATCATCGCGAATTCGCCAACGTCGTTGCCGGCGGTGAACATGTCGCCCTCGCCGCGCAAGACGATCACGCGGGTCGCCTTGTCCGTCTCGGCGGCGATCAGCGCATCGGCAAGCCTGCCATACATGGCGTTGGTGATTGCGTTCTTCTTGTCGGGGCGCGCAAATGTCAGCGTCAGGACGTGATCCTTGTGCTCGATCTTGATGTGCTCGGTCATTCGTCGTCTCCTCTGGGAAATTTGCTCTGCACGCTGGTGAGCCAGCGCGAGACAATATCGATCTCAGCGTCGCTGAAGCCTCCGGTGAGGCGCGCATTGAGCTCGGCAACGCCCGCCCTGGTACGCGCCAGCGCCTTCCTGCCCGCGGCGGTCAGCCACAGCCGCGACGCGCGGCCGTCATCGGGATCGGCACGCTTTTCAATCAGCCCCGCCTCCACCATCCGCTCCGCGAGCCCGCTGATGCCGGGCGGGCCGAGATCGAGCGCCGCGCCGGCTTCGCCCATCAGGACGCCGTCGCGCTTGCCCAGCACGAACAACAGACCGCTCTGCGCCGACGTGACCCCGCCGGCCCTCGTCTGTGCCGCCACGAAACGCTGCAGCCGCCGCTGTGCGACATTGAGCAGGTAGATCAGGCGCCGGTCCGGCGAGGGCCGCGAATTATTTCGCATGCGAAATAAATAGTTGGACCGAGCAAAGATGTCAATTCGTCGTCATTGCGAGGAGCCAACGGGTCCGCGCAGAGCGCGGCCCGATGACAGGCTCCGCGACGAAGCAATCCAGACTGCCTTAGCGGTAACGGCTGGATTGCTTCGCTTCGCTCGCGATGACGTGGAAGGTCCGCCGCCCAGCGATTGCGCGAGATCAAAGCTGGCCTCCCCTGCAAAGCATAACCTCGCGATACCAGACCAAACGGAGACACATCATGCGCGCGCATCAGATCATGACCCGGGACGTGATTACCGTCAGGCCCGACACCACGATCGAACAAGCCGCGAAACTCATGCTGCACAACCACATCTCGGGCCTGCCGGTCACAAATGCGTATGGCGAGCTCGTGGGCGTTGTCTCGGAGAGCGACTTCCTTCGCCGCAGTGAGATCGGGACCGGGCGCAAACGGCCAACGTGGCTGCAATTCCTCCTCGGGCCGGGACGAGCGGCCACCGATTTCGTCCGCGAGCGCGGTCGCAGGGTCGAGGATGTCATGACGCAGAACGTGATCACGGTCGCCGAGGAGACACCGCTGGATGAACTGGTTCGCCTGATGGAGAAGAACGATATCAAGCGGCTGCCGGTGATGCGCGGCAAGACGCCGGTGGGAATCGTGACGCGGTCAAACCTGCTGCAAGCCGTCGCCAGCATGGCCCGCGAAATCCCGGACCCGACCGCAGACGACGACCATATCCGCGGGCGCATCATCCGCGAGGTCAATATCGCCGACTGGCGGCCGATCGGCTTTGAGGTAACGGTGCGTGGCGGCGTGGTACATCTGCACGGCCTGATCACCACCGACCGCGCCCGCCAGGCCGCCATCGTCGGCGCCGAAAATACCGCCGGCGTCAGGGAGGTGCACGACCACCTCTGCTTCGTCGATTCCTATTCCGGCTTCTATGTCGAATCGCCGGAAGACATCAAAGCCGCCGGTCGAGGCCAATGAACCTATTTCAGTCTTCCGGTCGATTCCTTCTTGGAATCAATTGCTTCCAATCATGAAGAAAGAAGAACAAATCTCCTCGGCTTGGATTGTGACAGCGGCATGATAGGGTGCGCCGCGCTGGGCCAACAAGAAAACCGATGGGACCGACCGCATGACGATGGAGCCCACCAAGCTTCACGGGCGCCAGAGGCGCCATATCGATGACCTCAAGCAGCAGATCGCTCATTGCCTCGACAAGGAGCTGAACCTGCTCGCCGAGGAGCGCAGCGAGCGTGCCGAGCGGCTCGGGCTGCGCGAACTGGTCAAGCGCCAGCCGCGTGAACATTGAGGCGCGAAATAACGCCCGATCACTTGGGCGCTATATTTGCGGGCCGGACTGGGTAAGTTCGCGCTCGGCACGGAACACGTTGCTGTAGAGGTTTGCAACCCACTGCCGTCCGCTGGACGTCACGTTGAGATAACGGATGGCGGTCTGGATCTGCGGCGCGACGTTCTCCCAGTAGAACTGAGGGTACTTGTACACGACGTCCGCCGGCGTCTTGTAGCCGAGCTTGGCGTTCAGGCCGATCTCCTGGAATTCATAGAACAGCGCATTGGCCTTGCGCATGTAATTGGGATCACCAAGCTGGCCGATCAGGTCGGCGCCACGCAGTAGCAAGCCTTCCTCCTCGTTCAAATCATCTGTGTCTACGTTTGACGTCGTCGTGACATAGGGGAAGCGGGTATATTCGATGGCGCGCGCGATGCGGTCAGCGTCGAGATAGTCCAGCATGTCGAAACGCTCGATCACGAACAGTTTGGAGCGATCGACATGATACGGCGCCATTGCAGCGTCGGACGAGCCGATCGGCAGCCGCACGGTGCGGCCGTTGACGTCGGCGATATAGACGCCATCGCCGTCACCCTGCACCACGCCGCGAACATAGCCGATGTCGTGGGTCAGGCAGGCCAGGATGAAGTTCGAATAGTCGCGCGGCGTGGTCGATCGCAGCAGCGCCCGGCCCATCAGGATATCGTGGCCGACCAGGGTGACCAGCATCGAATGCTCGATGTCGTGATAGAGCGCATCGCTGTTGCCGATGCATTCCAGCGTCAGCCTTGCCGCATAGGGCAGGAAATCGGCGAGGTTCGCATGCGACGAGCCGAAGCGGCCGCGCGTTTCCGCGGCGAGGAAGGCGCCCAAGGTCTGCGCCATGACCTGTGGAATGGTGATCATCGCTCGCTCGACCGCGGTTAATAGCGTCAAGCGAGGCTAACACTTCGCGGCGGACTGTCCATAGGATTCAGCCGAGAATAAGCAGCCGTAGCCGTCGACGCGAGCCTCGATGTCGTTCGATCGCAATAGATACCACACCATGCTTTGATTGCTGGTGAGCACCGGCAGGCTAACGGCTTGCTCAAGCCGGGCGATCACGGGCGCGGACTTGATCGCGGTG
>Ga0157369_10005376_pt1 | contig 14912 bp, 14 predicted proteins | sample C25metaG_FD_113461 | JGI IMG/M metagenome (GOLD analysis project Ga0157369, IMG submission 113461) | Corn rhizosphere microbial communities from Kellogg Biological Station, Michigan, USA - C2-5 metaG | ecosystem: Host-associated > Plants > Roots > Rhizosphere > Soil | place: USA: Michigan...
GAAACGCGACTTGTAGGACATCTTCGCGCTGCCCTCGATCCAATAGCCGAGATAGACGTAAGCCAGCTTGCGGCGCCGCGCCTCGTCGATAAGCGCGAGCACCAGCAGCGTGCCGAGGCTGCGCTTGCCGTATTCCGGATCGAAGAAGCTGTAGACCGCCGAAAGCCCATCATCGAGCGGGTCGTAGAGCCCGGCGCCGTAGAGCGTGCCGTCGGCGGCGCGCAGCTCGATCATCTTGGTCGCGACCGGGCTGTCTTCGATCATCGCCTGGTAGTCGCCGAAGGTCATCGCCGCCATGTCGCTGTCGGCATGGCGCGAGCGCTGATAGCGCTGGAATAGACGGAATTGCTCGAGCGTCGCATCGGCCTCGAGCGGCCGCGGAAAGAGATCGCGGTTGAGATTGCGGATGCGTTTGAGCGATTTGCTCTCGCTGAAGACGGCGACGGGAATCCGGACCGGCACACAGGCGTTGCAGCCGACGCAAGCGGGGCGATAAGCGAGATGATGGCTGCGACGGAAGCCGGCGCGGGAGAGCTCGTTGTAGAACGACGCCGCGTGGCGGCCGGCGAGCTCGGTCACGAGCTTGCGCTCGATCTTGCCGGGCAGGTAAGGGCAGGGCAGCGCGGCGGTGCGGTAGAAATGCTGCGGCGCGACCGAGAGCCGCTCGGGTGAGCGGCCTTGTCTGGGCAGTTGCTTGTTGTCGCTATGCCCTTCGGGCATCGCTCCTCACCACTCGTCGAAACCGCAGGGAATTATGGTCCCAACGGCCCCAAATCGCTAGAGGCCGATCGCCAGAGGTTGCTCGCCGGTGACTTAGCTGAGCCCGATCATGATGCGCTGACGATAGGCCGGACGCTCGCCGAGCCGCTTGTACCAGGCTTCGAGATGCGGCAGGCGATGGCGCTCGATCGGCAGCGAATAGAAGCGATAGGTGAGGATGCCGACCGGAATATCGCCAATGCTGATCTGCTTGCCGGCGACATAGGGCGTCTCGGCGAGATAGCGGTCGAGGATCGTCATGGCGTGATTGGTTTTCTTCACCGCTTCCTGGATGCGCACGGAATCGCGCTCTTCCGGCTTGGAGCGGATGAGGCCCCAGAAGGCCGGGGTGATCGAGGGGTTCAGCGTTGTCAGCGCCCAGTCGAGCCAGCGCTCGGCACGGGCGCGCTCACGCAGATCGGCCGCGAGGAAGCGGCCATTGCCGAATTTCGCCACCAGATAGCGCAGGATCGAATTCGATTCCCAGAGCACGAAATCGTCCTCGATCAGCGTCGGCACCAGCTCGTTCGGATTGAGCTTGTTGTATTCGGGCGTGTGATTGACGCCGTGCTCCAGTCCCGCGAGCTCGAGCGAGAAGGGCGTGCCCAGCTCATCGAGCAGCCACAGCACTTTTTGCGTGTTGTAGGAATTCGGCCGTCCGAGAATTCGCAGCATCGTCGCTCCGCGTGATTGCCGTGATCATCATGGCGGCGTCGCGGGCGTCGTCAATAAGGTCCCGAACGGAGATACTAGCGGCTCGCCGATTGGGTAGGCTTCAATGTCTCGGGCGCGGCCTGGGCTTGGGTACTGCCCGCTTTGTCCTGGTTCTCGCGCAGCAGCACGATGCTGATACGGCGGTTCTGCGGCGCGGACGGATCGGATTTGTTGATCGGATCCTGGTCGGCCATGCCGATAACGCGCGACAGCCGATCTGCCGGAACGCCATCATTCTGGAATTCCCGCCGCGTAGCATTGGCGCGATCCGCCGACAATTCCCAATTCGTGTATTTCGCGCCGAGCGCGTATTGCGTCGAATCAGTGTGGCCGGTGATTGAGATCTTGTTCGGCAGCTTGTTGATCGCCTGCGCGACCAGCACCATGAGCTTCTTCGCCGAATCAGCCATATCGGCCGATCCCAAGGGGAACATCGGACTCTTGTCCTGATCGACGAGCTGGATGCGCAAGCCTTCCGGCGTTTCGTCGATCATCAGATTCTTGGCGAGTGCTTGCAGCTCGGGCGAGCCATTGACCGCCTGCTCGAGCGCTTTCTTCGCATCCTCGAAGCGCTGCTCTTCGCGTTCGGCCGCCTGTTTGCGGAACTCTTCGTCGCTCAGTTTCTTGTCGCCCGTCGCGTTCCTGTCGTCGGCGTTATTCTTGTCATTGGGCGGAATCTCTGCCGTCGCGGCGCCGCCATCCTTATCGGGATCGGTAGAGGGACCGCCGCCTTCGTTGCCGTCGTCGCCTTCTTGCGGCTGACGCAGCGCGTTTTGCGCCGGATTGAAGTTCGGTTGCGACATCGGCAGCGTCTGGCTGCCGGGGCTGCCGACGGTAAGGCCGCCGAGCACGCCGCCGGCGCCGCTATTCGATTTCGAGGTGATGGTCGGCTCGAAGTAATCGGCGATGCCGCGCTTCTGCACGTCGGTGGTGACGTTGAGCAGCCACAGCAGCAGGAAGAACGCCATCATCGCGGTCACGAAGTCGGCATAGGCGACTTTCCAGGCGCCGCCGTGATGGCCGCCATGGCCACCCTTCTTGACCTTCTTGATGATGACCGGAGCGCCGGCGCCGTGTTTCGCCATGGCTTATGCCTGCCTGACCGATCAGGCCGCCTGCGGCATGTTCTCGACCGCGGTTTCTACCTCGTAGAAGGTCGGGCGGACATCGGTGTTGAGCGCCTTGCGCGCGAATTCGACCGCGACCGAAGGCGCGTAGCCCTGCATATAGGCGAGAATGCCGGCCTTCATGCAGAGGAAATAGCGCTCTTCGGCGTCGCCGCGCGCTTTGACCGCGGAAGCGAGCGGCGCGATGAAGCCGTAAGACAGCAAGATACCCATGAAGGTGCCGACGAGCGCGCCGCCGATCAGCTCGCCGAGCACGGCCGGCGGCTCGGTGATCGAGCCCATGGTGTGAATGACGCCGAGCACAGCGGCGACGATGCCGAGGGCGGGCATGGCGTCGGCGACGTTCTGGATCGCGCCGGCGATCGCGTGATGCTCTTCGCGATGGGTCGCGAGGTCCTCATCCATCAGCGTTTCCATCTCGTGATGGTTGTCCGTGCCGAGGGTGAGGAGGCGTAGATAGTCGCAGAGGAACGTCACCGCATGGTGGTCATGTAGGAAGGTCGGATAGTTCTTGAACACCGCGCTCTCGTCCGGCTTTTCGACATGCTGCTCGAGCACGAGCGCGCCCTTGGTCTTCGCCATCTTGAAGATCGCGTAGAGCAGGGTCAGTAATTCGAGATAGGCCTCCTTATTGAAGGCCTCGGCCTTGAGCAGGCCAGGGATCGCCTTGGCGGCGCCGGACAGAACCGGCTTGCGATTGGCGATGATGAAGCCGCCGATCGCCGCGCCGACGATGATCATGACTTCGAAAGGCTGGAAAAGAACGTTCAGATGACCGCCACCGGCGAGATAGCCGCCCATGACGGAGCCCAAAACGACAACAATACCGACAATGACCATCATGGCAGGGAGACACGTTCTGTGACGCTGCGGGAATGCCGCTAAATTGCGGGATTCGCGTTAATATTCCCTTTCGCGCCCGCCACATCCTGCCTATCATCGGCGCCAATCCCCTGCCGAAATACGAAGGCTAAGCCCTTGGCAAGAAACCATTCTCCGTCTCCGGACCAGCCGCTGGGCGCCTATCCGCGCCTGCGCATGCGGCGCAACCGGCGGGACGATTGGACGCGCCGCCTGGTAGCCGAGAATGTCCTGAGCCCGGCCGATTTCCTCTGGCCGGTTTTTGTCCATGACGGGAAAGAGGCGAAGGTGCCGATCCCTTCGATGCCGGGAGTCGACCGGCTGTCGATCCCGGCGCTGGTCGACGCGGCCGGCGAGGCGCATGCCCTCGGCGTCCCGGTGATCGCGCTGTTCCCGGCGACGCCGGCCGAGCGCAAGACGGCGGAAGGCGACGAGGCGCTCAATCCGGAGAACATCGTCTGCCGTGCCATCCGCGCGGTGAAGAAAGCGGTACCCGGCATCGGCGTGATGTGCGACGTCGCGCTCGACCCGTTCACGACGCATGGCCATGACGGCGTGCTGCGCGACGGCTACGTCGCCAATGACGAGACGGTCGCGATCCTCTGCAAGCAGGCGCTGGTCCAGGCCGAGGCCGGCTGCGACCTCATCGCGCCGTCGGACATGATGGACGGCCGCATCGGCGCGATCCGCGACGCGCTCGACGGTAAGGGTTTCGATGGCGTGCGCATCATGGCCTATGCCGCGAAATACGCCTCCGGCTTCTACGGCCCGTTCCGCGACGCGATCGGCTCCAAATCCAATCTCGGCAAGGCCGACAAGCGCAGCTATCAGATGGATCCCGCCAATAGCGATGAGGCGCTGCGCGAAGTCGGCCTCGATATCGCCGAGGGCGCGGACATGGTGATGGTGAAGCCGGCGCTGCCCTATCTCGACATCGTGCGGCGCGTGAAGGACCGCTTCGGCATGCCGACCTTCGCCTACCAGGTGAGCGGAGAATACGCGATGCTCAAAGGCGCGATCGAGCGCGGCTGGCTCGATGAGTCGGTGATACTCGAGGCGCTGATGTCGATCAAGCGTGCCGGCGCTGACGGCGTGCTCACCTATGCCGCAGTCGAAGCGGCGAAGAAGCTCAAGGCGGGCTGAAAAAGGTTGCATAACTACCCAGCGGCCTTCGACAAGCTCAGGCTGAGGAGAAAGAGGAGCGTGGCATCACCCAGTAGATGCCAATCTCGATCTACCTCAGCCTGAGCCTGTCGAAGGCCGCACGATGGTTATGCAACAAGCCGTACCCACGTCAGCTCGTGCTTGTTGACGTGGAGATGAATCAGGCGTGAGCCGGGGATCGCGGCAAAGCGTGCTTGCGTGGCGAAATCGGTCTCGCCCTGGAATTTGATGGTGCAGATGAAATTCTGCACCGTTCCGGCGGTGAGGAATTTCTCGACCAGCGTGAATAGCCGTGCCGGGTAACAGATCACATCCGAGAACAGCCAATCGACCGGGCCGACATCGCGCGGCGTGAGCGCGAAGGCGCTTTCCTGGCGCTGCTCGACGCCGGGCAGCGCCAGAACACGCGGATCGAGCGGCGCTTTGTCGATGGCGATGACGTGCGCGCCGAGCTTGCCGAGCACGTAGCTCCAGCCGCCGGGGCTGGCGCCGAGATCGAGACAGGTCGCGCCCGGCTTGGGCCGCGCGCCGAGCAGGGTGAAAGCCTCCCAGAGCTTCAGATAGGCGCGGCTCGGCGGCGCGCGGTCTTCGATGAAATTGGCTTCGCCGTTCGGAAACGGGCTCGAGCACGAGGCCGAGGCCAGGACGGTTTCGGGATCGAGCAAGGTCCAGGAGCCGAGCGGCGCACTTGGCGCGGCTTCGCCGAAGGCAAGGGGCTTGGCCGAGACTTTCGGCAGCTTCTCGGCGATCAGCGCGGCGCGGCGGTGATGCGCGACTGAATAGAGCGCCCAGTTGCGCTGAATGGCGCGAAGCTGCTTGGCGGCATCGCCGATCGACGCGATGCTAAGGCGCTGCGGCGCGCGCCAAAGATTGGCGACCCAGGCAACATCGCGCGGCGACCCTTCGGCAAGGACAAGCCGCCCATGCGTCTCGACTACCGCGTCGCCGAGCTCGTGCTGTAGCTCGGCGAGGAAGCCGTCGGGTGCGAGGTAGCCGGTGATTGTCATACAGATATCGGTATTTCATCGTCATGCCCGCGAAAGCGGGCGTCCAGTATGCCGCTCTGGACTCCCGCTTTCGCGGGAGTGACGAAAAAGCCATTCACGGCGCCATTATCCAACGAGGAAATCGCGGATCGCGGCGATCTGATCGTCGGCCATCAAGGCCGGTGCATGGCCGATGCCGGAGAATTCGACGAGCTTGGTTTGCGGACCGCGCTCAGTCATCGCCGCGGCATCGCTGGCCAGGACGATGTCCGATTGTTCACCGCGCAGCACCAGCACCGGGCATTTGATCGCGTCCCAACTCGACCAGAGCACGACATCGGCGATCGGGCCTTGTTTGAAGGCTTCGGCGATCTTCGGGTCGTAGTTGAAACCGATGCTGCCATCTTGCTTGCGGCGGAAAGAGTGGGTCGCGAGATGGCGCCATTGCGCATCGCTCAGCGGCCCGAAGGGCGCGTGGACACGGCGTAGCGCCGCCTCGAAAGCGGCGAGGTCGGCGAAGCCCGGATCGAGGCCGGCATAGGAGGCGATGCGTTCGATCCCGGCCTTCGGGACGAGTGCGCCGACATCGTTGATCACGAGCTTACCGAGCGGCGCATTCGGCAGCGCGGCAAACAGCATGCCGATGATGCCACCCATCGAGGTGCCGACCCAATCGACGCGCTCGACATCGAGCCGTGCAATCAGCGCTGTGATATCGCCGAGATAGACCGGATAGCCGTAATCGGTTGCGTCGTTCAGCCAATCGCTTTTGCCACGGCCGGGCATGTCGGGACAGACAACGCGATAGTGTTTCGACAGCGCCTCAGCCAGCACATCGAAATCGCGGCTGTTGCGCGTGAGGCCGTGGATGCAGAGCAGTACCGGCGCATCGCGCGTCGGGCCCGGCCATTCGGTGTAGGCGAGGCGATGGAAGCCATGCGGCCCGATGCAGGTCAGCGTGCGCTCGATCATGGCGCGACCTTGGCGCGCGCGCTGCGGCGGATCAAGCGTTGCCGCCCTTTGGCCGCTCCGCTAAACCCGGGGGAAGAATTCCCCCTCACCCTCCCGCGCTTGCGCGTGGGTCCCTCCCTCTCCCCGGCGGGGAGAGGGTTGGGGCGAGGGGGCTCGCGAACGTATCGGAGCAAAGTCATGCCGCAACGCGGCCCGCTTTCGGGCATCACCGTCGTCGATCTCTCGCGCATTCTGGCCGGGCCCTACTGCACCATGCTGATGGCCGAGATGGGCGCGCGCGTGATCAAGGTCGAGCCGCCGAAGACCGGTGACGACGCTCGCGCTTACGGTCCCTTCGTCAAGCACCACTCGGCCTATTTCGCCTCGATCAATCGCGGCAAGGAATCGATCGCGCTCGATCTCAAAGCCGATGAAGACCGGCGCATCTTCGAGAAGCTGCTCGAGAAGGCCGATGTCGTCGTCGAGAATTTTCGTCCCGGCACAATGGAAAAGTTCGGCTATGGCTGGGAGACGCTGCACAAGCGCTATCCGCAGCTGATCTACGCCTCGGCCTCAGGCTTCGGTCATACCGGCCCGAATTCGAAAGATCCGGCTTATGACATGGTCGTCCAAGGCATGGGCGGCATCATGAGCGTCACCGGCTTCCCCGGCGGCGAGCCCACGCGGGTCGGCATGTCGATCGGCGATGTCGGCTCGGGGATTTACACCGCGGTCGCGGTCAACGCGGCGCTGCTGCATCGCTTTCGCACCGGTGAGGCGACCAAGGTCGACATCGCGATGTTCGATTGTCAGATTGCGCTGCTCGAGGGTGTTGTCGTGCGCTACACGGCCGAGGGCGTCGTTCCCGGCCCGGTTGGATCGCGCCACGCGACAATCACGCCGTTCCAGGCCTTCAAGACCAAGGACGGCAACATCATCATCGCTGCCGGCAATGACAGCCTGTTCGTGCGCCTCTGCAATGCGCTCGGCAAACCGGCCATGGGACTCGATCCAAACTATCTGACGAATGATGGGCGGCGGACGAAGCAGAAGCAGTTGGAGGCCGAGATCGAGGCGATTCTCGCGGATAAGACGACTACAGAGTGGATCAAGATCATCGGCGATGCCGGCGTACCGTGCGGGCCGATCAACAATATCGCCCAGGCGCTGCAGCATCCGCAGGTCGAGGCCCGCAACATGCTGGTGACGGTACCGGACGGCGAGGGCGGCACGCTCAAAGTCTCAGGCAATCCGCTGAAGATGTCGGCGTTTACCGATCCGCCGACGCGCGATGCCGCGCCCGATCTCGACGCCAACCGCGCCGCAATCCTCAAAGAACTCGGACTCGACTGATCGCCGCTGCGGCGGTTAGCGGGCGAGAGCCGCGCTCACGGAATTCAGCTTCAGCCCGCGCGGCGGAGGCAACTCGATGCCGATCTCAAGCGTCGACATCCGTTCGCCTCTTTGCAGCCGGACCTCGACCTTGTCACTCGCGACCTCAATGTATTTGCGAATGACCTCGAGGATGTCTTTTTGCAGCAAGGGCAGATATTCGGGCTGCGAGCGATCCTGCCGCTCATGAGCGAGTAGGATCTGAAGACGATCCTTCGCGGTCTGAGCCGAGCTCGGAGGCCTCGGGCGGACGAAATAATCGAACAGCTTCATGCCGTCCTCCAGAGGAACCGCTGCAACAGACTCCGCCGCTCGGGACCGAGCACGCGCATTTCGGTCTGTTCGCCCATGAGCCGCGACACGGCGTCGGCATAGGCCGTGCCTGCGTTCGAGCCCTGGTTGAGGACGACCGGCGTGCCGACATTCGAGGCGCTGAGGACGGTCGGACTCTCGGGGACGATGCCGAGCAGCGGAATGGAGAGTATCTCCAGGATGTCCTCAACCTTCATCATTTCGCCTTTGGCGACGCGCGCCGGATCGTACCGCGTGACCAGAAGATGCGGTTTGACGGGACCTTCGCCTTTTTCGGCGCGGCGGGTCTTGCTGCTCAGCAACCCGAGCACACGGTCGCTGTCGCGCACGGATGAGACTTCCGGATTGGTGACGACAACCGCTTCGTCGGCAAAGTACATGGCGAGATGCGCACCGCGCTCGATCCCGGCGGGGCTGTCGCAGAGGATGTAATCGAATTCGTTACGCAGGTCGTTGATCACTTTTTCGACGCCTTCGCGGGTGAGGGCGTCTTTGTCGCGCGTCTGCGAGGTCGGCAGGATCGAGAGGTTCTCCAGTCGCCGGTCCACGATCAAAGCTTGTTTGATCTTGGCGTCGCCCTGGATGACGTTGATGAAGTCGAACACCACCCGCCGCTCGCATCCCATCACCATATCGAGATTGCGCAAGCCGACATCGAAATCGATGACGACGGTCTTCTTGCCGCGCATGGCAAGTCCTGCGCCGAGCGCCGCGGTCGAAGTCGTCTTGCCGACTCCACCCTTACCAGATGTGATTACTATGACTTTGGCCACTCAATTCCCCTTTGCTGGTTAGGGATTCGTTCTATTTCAGGGGCTCGACGCGCAGCGTTCCGTTATCGAGGAACGCCTGGACGCGCCGGCTGCCTAGCGACGGGTCGATGGCGTCGCTGAGCTTGTAGAGACCGGCAATCGCAATTAGCTCCGCGTCGAGGGTCTCACAGAAGATGCGTGCCGCGCTGTCGCCATGGACGCCGGCAAGCGCCCGGCCGCGCAGCGCGCCGTAAACATGGATATTGCCGCGGGCGATGAGCTCGGCGCCGGGACTCACGGAAGCGAGCACAACGAGATCGCCGCGCTCGGCAAAAATCTGTTGTCCCGAGCGTACGGGCTCGGTGACGAGCAGCGCGGTCCCGGTCGAGTAAGCAGGGATCGGCGTCTCGCGGATTCGCGGCTCTTTGACGGCACTCTCTCTATGCTTTTTGTTCTCGTTGGTTGGCTTGTCTGCCCTCGATTTGTCCGCCTTCGGCGCCCCATCATCTTTTGGCGCGGCATTTTGCTTGCGGCTGTCGGGCAGTACGTCCGTGCCGCTGGGCAGGGTGATAAGGCCAGCGTGGAGCGCGGCCTTATTCTGCTCGATCGTGCCGTTCTGTACGCCGATCAGCGTGACCTTCCGATTACGCAGCTCGCGCGCGAGGCCGATAAAATCGAAAGACGGGCCGATATCCTCCGCGCGGTCCAGATCGAGCACGAAGGGCGCGTTCGCGTAGAAATGCGGCGTTTGCGCCAGCATCGTATCGACGGCGTCGAAGAATGTGGCGTCGGGCGCACGCGCCATCTGCAAGACGATCGCCGTGAAGAACCGGCCTCGGACCTGGAACGGTGCAACGCTCGCGCGCTCCGCGCTTTCGCTGACTTCCACTCGCGGCGAACTATTCATCATTCATGCGCTATGCGTGTCCACAAATTGTCTTTATCTGAGTTGCTCTGACGAGGCTACGCCGTGCAGTGTGGTTTTTTCGTGGCTGGCTGAATCGTCCACAGATTTCTTTGCTTGCGTCGTTCGCTTGAATGAAAGTCACGCGGGAGACTCGGCGCACAATCGCAATACGCGTGTTTCTCATGCGCATAAACAGACGTGAGTTGCGACAGCATTTGCACCTCGATGCAAAAGTTGCGTCGATTCTCGATAGCCGGCGAGTGCCGATGCCCGCGACTCGCTTCGCGTTTAAGATGAGAAGCGCAAAGCGCATCTCATCCGGCACAAAAAAACGGCGCGGGAGAAACCGCGCCGTTTTCGAACACCGAGAGAAGCCCGGTCAGTACCAGCCGTAAGGTCCGCCGAGCACCGTGAAGATCAGCAATAGCAGCACGATCAAGCCGATAATGCCGATTCCGCCGCCGCCATAATATTCGCGGCGATAGCCGTAATAGCCGCCACCGCTAAACAGCAGAATGAGGACAATCAGCAGTAGAAGAAGCATGTCGATCTCCGACGTTGTCTTGGCAGAAACAACAATCGGAGGAGCGAAAAGTTTCAGTGGTGTAATGTTATCGAGCTAGATCGCGCTCGCGCGCTCGAGTTGCTCCGCTTCGATCTGCATCGATGCTGCCAGCGATCGGAGCTGCGCGGCGACGGCAGGTGCGGCGCGCGCGGATTGAATCTCGATGCTGCGCGCCTTGCGCCGCAGGTAGTCGATGGCGCGACGACGATCCGACGGCGACGCCGTCTTCTTAATATTCTCCACGGATGGCCCCCGAAGGCAGGACGACACCTAAGCTAAAGGTGCCAGAGCCTGAGTGCCGCTTCTAGTTAGGGCGGCTACTTAAGGGATTTTACGGATAATCGCCGAAACCGCCGTGACGAGATTGAGACGTGAAATTTCCCACGGGGGCGAGTTCGAGCGCATTCGCCTCGGCCTCGATCGTCGCAGCGAGGTCGGTGAGCTGTTCCGCAAGCACAGCGGCAGCGCGGGCGGCTTCGAGACGCATATTGCGCGCCTGACGCTTCAACCGCTCAATCGTGTAGGAGCGGTCGAAGGACGATAGCGGTCTAGCTTCCATGATGCGGCTCCATAAGCGTGGAACTGTAGCCATGAAAGAGAGAGGGCCGCCGGTTCGTTTCCGAATCGGCAAGGCGATTTCGCGGCGTTTCCGCGATGCGACGGAAATTTCGTGGCTTTATCGCGGCGGCTTGGTCAGTGCAGGAAGGGTTCGACGATCTCGTTCTCGCGGCAAGTCGCGCGGCGCATATCGCGCGGAAAGGCGAGATCGTCGAACGGTGTGGCGCGATGCATGGTGCAGCGATTGTCCCAAATGACGACATCGCCGCGGGTCCATTTGTGACGGTAGACGAATTGCCGCTGTGTCGCGAAATCGATCAGCTCTTTGAGCAGCGCCCGACCTTCATCGACCGGCATGCCGAGAACGAGCGAGGCATGCGAGGCAAGGTAAAGGGTCTTGCGGCCGGAGGTCGGATGGTTCTGCGTAATCTTATGCTCGGCCGGCGGCCGCGACTGCAGCTCTTCCGCTGTCGGCTCGGGAAAGCCCGAAACCTGACGCGAATACCAGATCGAATGCGAAGCGACTCGGCCGTCGATCTTCTCCTTCATCGCGGCCGGCAGCGCGTCATAAGCCGCGCGCTCGTCGGCGAATTCGGTGTCGCCTTCGCCATTCATCGGAATGATATGGCCATTGAGCAGCGAATAGGTCGCCCGGTTCGGATGGAACGACATATCCGTGTGCCATAACCGATTCGCATTGTTGAAGGCGCGGTCGCGGCTGTCGGCGGGGCGGATATTACCCTCGGCATCGAGATTGCCGACATCGACCAGCTCCGACCATTCCCCCAGCCGCTCGCGCCGCCCGGTGACGGTCAGCACGCGGCCGCGCTGCATCGGGCCGAGATAGCGGGCGAAAGCGATGTGCTGGTCGTTGCTGAGCGGGGTTGCATTGGGATAGACGCAGACCGCGTAGCGGTCCATCAGCGCGCGCACTTCCATCACCCCGGTCGGGGTCAGCGGCTGCGTTATATCGAGTCCGGTGATACGGGCGGCAAAGATGGGGTGCAGCGGTTCGGCTTTGAGAGGCATCGCGGCATCCTTCTTGGCGACAGAGGATAGCGCCGCGCGCCGGGCCGCGTATAGTGGCGGGCCATGCGTATTGTCGGACGAATTCTCCTGACCTTTTTGTTTCTGGTCGCCGTCGTCATCGCCGGCGGCTATTTGTGGCTGCGCTCCTCCTTGCCGCAGACCGACGGCACGATCGCCGTACAAGGCGTGAACGCCGCGGTCACGATCACCCGCGATGCGCATGGCGTCCCGACGATCAAAGCGCAGAGCGACGCCGATGCGGCTTTCGGCCTCGGCTATGTCGAGGCGCAGGATCGGCTGTTTCAGATGGATCTGATGCGGCACTACGGCGCCGGCCGGCTCAGCGAGTGGTTCGGCGCGGTGGCGCTCGATGCCGACAAATCGATGCGCACCCTCGGACTCTATCGCGCGGCGGAGGCGCAATATCCGCTGCTTTCGCCCGAGCTGCGCGCGGTTTTCGATGCTTATGCCGCCGGGGTCAACACGTTCCTGGCCACAAGAAGCGGTGCGCTGCCGCCGGAATATCAAGTGCTGCGGGTGACGGCCGAGCAGTGGAAGCCGGTCGACTCCTTGGTCTGGGGCAAGCTGATGGATTTGCAGCTCACCGGCAATTATCGCCAGGAGCTGCTGCGCGCGCGGCTGTCGCAACGTCTGAAACCTCAAGATCTCGCGGTGCTCTTTCCGGGTTATGACCCGCAAGCGCCGGTTACTTTGGGCGCGCTCGATCTCGACAAAATTCTGCCCGGCCTGCCGCCGGTCTTGCCGGCCTCAAATGAATGGGTGGTCGATGGCAAGCATTCGGAGTCGGGCAAGCCGATCCTCGCCAACGATCCGCATCTTGGCTTCGCGACACCGGGCGTGTGGTATCTCGCGCGTATCGAGACGCCGAAGGAGACGATCGCCGGCGTGAATTCGCCGGGCGAGCCGATGATCGTGCTCGGCCACAACACGCATATCGCCTGGGGCTTCACGACGACCGGCGGCGATGTCGAGGACGTGTTCCTCGAAAAGCTCGATCCCGCCGATCCAACGCATTATCTGACGCCCGACGGATCGCAGCCGTTTACGACGCGCGACGAGAAGATCCTCGTCAAAGGCGGGCCCCCGGTGACCCTGACGGTGCGCTCGACCAAGCATGGACCCGTGGTTGCCGATGCGGGCGACGGGCAGGTGATGGCGCTCGAGGCGACCTGGCTGCGAGGCGAGGATCGCACGCCGCAGGCGCTGTGGGATGCGAGCCACGCGCATAATTGGGACGATTTCCGCAACGCCTTCAAGAATGCGGTCGCGCCGGAGCAGAACATCACTTATGCGGATATCGATGGCCATATCGGCTTCATCGCGCCTGCGACGGTGCCGATCCGTGCGCAAGGCGACGGCATGGCACCGGTGCCAGGCTGGACGGGCGAGAATGAATGGACCGGCACGGTGCCGTTCGACGGATTGCCGCAAGGCTTCGATCCCCCGAGCGGACGTTTCGTCGCCGCCAACAACAAGATCGTGCCGGACGACTTCCCGTATATGATCACCAAGAGTTGGGAGCTGCCTTATCGCGCGCAACGCATCACCGAAATGCTCGATGCGACGCCGATGCAGTCGCCCGACACGGCCGCTGTGATGCAGGCCGATATCGATTCGATTGCCGCGCGGCAGTTGCTGCCGCTGATGCTCACCGGCACACCGCAATCCACCACCGGGAAGGACGCGCTCCGGCGGCTGCGCGCCTGGGATCAGCACATGAGCCGCGATCGGGTCGAGCCGCTGCTCTTCATCGCCTGGCTGCGCGAGTTCAACCGCCAGATCCTGGCCGACAAGCTCGGGCCGTTCTTCGACAATTACTGGGCGCTGCATCCGGATGTGATCCAGAACATTCTCGCGAACCATCCGGATTGGTGCGACAACCGTGAGACACGCGATGTCGAGAGCTGCCCGCAGCAACTCGGCGCGGCGCTTGATCGGGCGATCCAGGGGCTCGGTCGGCGTTATGGCGGCGATATGTCGACCTGGCGCTGGGGCAAGGTCCATCCCGCGAGCTTCTCGCATCCGATCTGGTCGCGGCTTCCGGTGATCGGCGGTTGGCTCAGCGTCGCTATCCCCGACGATGGCAGCTTCGATACAATCGATAACGCCACCATGTTCGCCGGCAGCGAGACGCAGCCCTTCACCGCGGTCCACGGCACATCGATGCGCATGATCGTCGATATGGCAGACCCGGCCGGAGCGCGGTTCATGGTCGCACCCGGCCAATCGGGCAATCTGCTTTCTTCACATTATAGCGATCTGCTGCAGGTCTGGCGCGATGTCGGCTATGTGCGTTTCAGCGACGATGCGAGTGGCGGCGTGCTTACCCTCGCGCCGCGTTAACCCGGCATTATTCATGATGGCATCCGCGCCTTGAATTCGCCGCGCGTCACACCGGAAATTCGACACTTTTCCGCACGAATTCTCTAGCGTCGTTAGAATTCACGAGCAGTCGGGCAGGGCAGCCGGGCGGGAGCCAGTACGTTAACGGATTGCGCAGGACCTTTAAGGAACGGCGGCCGCCCGCCTGGCGCTTTGCGCGACTCGTAGTGCTTTATGGTGAATAGGAAATTTGCCATAAGTCGCGCAGATTTCTGCCACGAATGTTCCTTGTTCCATCAACATTATCTTAAGAGACCGGACTTTAAAGTTCGTGCCAAGTTTTACTTGGCGAGGAACCTATGCAGTCCGCGTATCTCGACCTTATCGCTTTGGTGGAGCGCCTTCATCGGCAGTTCCTCGAAGTGGTCAAGCTGGAACTGGATACCAACGCTGTGCACGACATCAACAACGTGCAGGCGATGATTCTTTACA
>Ga0157369_10005378_pt1 | contig 14908 bp, 13 predicted proteins | sample C25metaG_FD_113461 | JGI IMG/M metagenome (GOLD analysis project Ga0157369, IMG submission 113461) | Corn rhizosphere microbial communities from Kellogg Biological Station, Michigan, USA - C2-5 metaG | ecosystem: Host-associated > Plants > Roots > Rhizosphere > Soil | place: USA: Michigan...
CGACCCGATGTCGGTCGTCGATCCGCAATTGCGTGTGCACGGGATCGAGGGGCTGCGTGTGGTTGACGCCTCGATCATGCCGCGCATCGCCTCGGGCAACACCAACGCACCGACGATCATGATTGCAGAGAAAGCGAGCGATATGATCCTCGGCAAAACGATGGCGGCTGCGGCCTAATCGAGCGCGAGGCCGACGTAGTTTTCGGCCAGCGCGGTCTGTGCTGCGCGGGACTGGCGAAGATAGTCGAGTTCTGCAATCTGCATCTTGCGCGTGAACGCGTCGGCGTCCGGGAAGCGATGGAGCAGGGTGGTGAGCCACCACGAAAATCGCTCCGCCTTCCACACCCGTGACAACGCTTTGCTTGAATAGGCATCGAGCACCGCCGTTCCGCCGTCGCGATAGAAGGTGATGAAGGCTTCCGAAAGAAAGCGGATATCCGAAATCGCGAGGTTCAACCCTTTGGCGCCTGTGGGCGGAACAATGTGCGCGGCATCGCCCGCCAGGAACAGGCGCCCATGGCGCATCGGTTCGGTGACTGAGCTGCGGAGCGGCGCAATCGACTTTTCGATGGATGGAGCCGTCGCGATCGGGCGCTGTGTGTTGGGGCCGATGCGTGTGGCGAATTCCTGCCAGAACCTTTCGTCCGGCCAGTCTTCGATCTTTTCGTTCGTCGGAACCTGGATGTAGCAGCGGCTGCGCGTGAGGGATCGCATCGCCGCCAGCGCGAAACCGCGTTCGTGGCTCGCATAGACGATCTCGTCATGGCAGGGCGGCACCTCCGCCATGATGCCGAGCCAGCCGAACGGATAGATGCGCTCGAGGTGCCGCCGGACATCGGCGGGGATGCATCTGCGGCTCACACCGTGCTGACCGTCGCAGCCGGCGACAAAATCGCATTCAAGCCGTTGCGGCTCGCCATCCTTCATATGGGTGACGAAAGGACGTTCGCTTTCGACGTCGTGAATTGCAACCTCCGTCGCGTCGAACACCGGCAATTGGCCGCGCATCACAGCGGCTTCGATGAGATCTTTCACGATTTCACTCTGACCGTAGATCGTCACGTTCGCTGCGACGCCGAGGCTATCGAAATCGATCTCCTGCAATTCGCCATTGATCGCCAGCGTCACGCCGCGGTGGATCAGGCCTTCGCGATGCAGCCGCGCCGCGACACCGGCGCGTTCGAGCATCTCGACCGTACCCTGTTCCAGAACGCCGGCGCGGATGCGGCCTTCGACATAGGCGCGGCTGCGCTGCTCGAGGACGACGTTTTCGACACCTGCCTGATAGAGAAGCTGCGAGAGCAAAAGGCCCGCGGGCCCGGCGCCGATGATGACGATTTGCGTTCGCATCCGCCGACACTAGAGCACGATCAGAGAAACGGCGATTCGAATCGTTGACACCAAAGGGGGCGGGCGCAGTACATGGCTATGCTCCGGCTGAAGCCGATTCGGCGCGTGAAGCGCCGTGGGATCCCACGCGATGTCCGCCGCGTCGCCGACGCAGCTTTTTGCGCCGTTCTGGCGCTGGCCGTGGGACTGACGATGCAGCGTGTCGCTTCCGGCTTCCCGGAACTCGCCGCCTTGTTCGTCGCGCACGACACCATGTCCGCGCAGGCCGGCGTCCCACTACAAGTGGCGTCCGCGCCGTTATCGCCCAGACAGGACGACGATGTCGCACTGCGGCAGGCGCGCGATGGCGACGAGGCGGCATTGGCCGGGTCACCGCGCATCGCTATCGTGATCGACGATCTCGGTGCCGATGTCGTACACACGCGCCGCGCCATGGCATTGCCGCGAGCCGTGGCGCTCGCCTTCCTGCCATATCCGGAATCGACACCCACGCTGGCACGCGAGGCTGGGCGCGGAGGTCACGAGATTCTCGTGCACGTGCCGATGCAGGCCATCGGTGCGCAAAACCCGGGACCCATGGCGCTCAGCCCGTCGCTCGCGCCGGAGGAAAATATCCGAAGGCTTGATTGGGCGTTCACACGGGTACCGGGCTATGCGGGGATCAACAACCACGAGGGCAGCCTGTTCACGTCGAACCGCGCAGCGCTTGTGCCGGTGATCGAACACCTCGCGGACCGTCACGCATTATTTTTCGATTCCCGCACGACAGCGGATTCGCAGGTCGTTTCGGTGGCGCGCGCCTTCGGGGTGGCGAGTGCTGCGCGCGACGTGTTTCTCGATGACGTGCAGACCATCGATGCGGTCGATGCCGAACTTCGGATGCTGGAAGCGCGTGCAAAGGAGACGGGCGTTGCCATCGCCATCGGCCATCCGCATGGGATCACGCTCGACGCCGTCGCCTACTGGACGGCACATCAAAGCGGCTTTGAACTCATCTCGTTAAGCGAAGCGATCCGGCTGAAGACCGAGCGCGAGGCGCGGAAGTCATTGGCCCTTGCGGGCGGCTGAGGCGAAACGGACCGCTTCGTCGGCCGCGGTCATCAGCGCTTTTGCCTTGTTGACGGTCTCCTGATATTCGGCTTCCGGCACGCTGTCGGCAACGACGCCGCCGCCCGCCTGGACATACATCGTTCCGTCCTTCACCAGCGCCGTGCGAAGCACGATACAGGTGTCCATCGTACCGTCGGCTGCGAAGTAGCCGATGGCGCCGGCATAGACCGCCCCGCGGCGCTCCTTTTCGAACTCATCGATGATTTCCATGGCGCGGATCTTGGGTGCACCGGTCAGCGTGCCCGCCGGAAGCCCCGCCGCGAGCGCATCGACGGCATCGAGCCCGTCGCGGATATGGCCTTCCACGTTCGACACCAGATGCATCACATGGCTGTAGCGCTCGATGAAGAAGCTGTCGGTGACATGCACGTCGCCGGTTTTGGCGACGCGCCCGACATCGTTGCGGCCGAGATCGACCAGCATCAGATGTTCGGCGCGTTCCTTGGGATCGTTCTGGAGCTCTTCCGCCAGCGCCTTGTCCTCTTCGGCGGTCTTGCCGCGAGGCCGTGTGCCCGCGATGGGGCGAATGGTCACGACGCCGTCGCGCAGCCTGACGAGGATTTCCGGGCTCGAACCGACAATCGAAAATCCGGGAAACGCGAGGTGATAGAGAAACGGCGACGGATTGAGCCTGCGCAGCGCGCGATAAAGCGAGAAGGGCGGCAGCGTGAAGGCGCGCCGGAAACGCTGGCTGGGCACGACCTGAAACACGTCGCCGGCGCGGATGTATTCCTTCGCGCGCTCGACGATGGCCAGATATTCGCTATGCGTGGTGTTGGAATGGATTGCCGAAACGGTGGGAATTTCCGCCGGTTGATGCACGGCGGGTGAGGGCCGTTCCAGATCGGAAATCGTGTCCATCAACCGCTCCGACGCACGCGCATAAGCCGCGCGGGCATCGAGGCCGGGTTCGGGAAAGACCGGTGTCACGATCAATATCTCGTCGCGGATATTGTCGAAGATCGCCGTGATCGTCGGACGCACGAGGATCGCATCCGGCAGGTTGAGCGGATCGGGCGGCGGCGAGGGCAGGCGCTCGATCAGACGTACCATGTCGTAGCCGAGATAGCCGAACACGCCGACGGCCATCGGCGGCAGGCCGGCCGGCAACTCCATGTGCGTCTCTGCGATCAGCCGGCGAAGGGACTGGAGAGGCGCATCGGAAAGCGCATCGGGCGCAAAGGTGCCCGGAGCGGCGCGCGCGTTGCGGTTGATCTCCGCCTTGCCGTCGCGGCATCGCCAGATGAGGTCGGGCTTCAAGCCGATGATGGAATAGCGCCCGCGCGACTCGCCACCCTGGACACTCTCGAACAGAAACGCGTTGTCGCGGCCTTCTCCGAGCTTCAGAAACGCCGATACCGGCGTTTCCAGATCGGCGATCAGCCTTGTGTAAAGCGCCTGCGCACGGCCGTCGTCATAGGCCCGCGCGAAGGCGGCGAAGTCCGGCAGGATGGCCATCGGTCGCTCACGAGCCGCCTTCGCCGCCAATCGTCTGGTCAACCAGCTTCTGGTTGATCTTGACGCCCTGCTTGTCGCGCGCGGCTTTGGCAAGTCCAAGGATGATGTCTTCCTGGAACTGGCCGGCGATCTGCTGGAAGCCACGCTGAACCATCGGGTTGTCGGCCGGGATCTGCGGATGCGAAATGCCGGTCACCCGCGCGATGATCATGCCGTCCCGGTTCGCCGTGGGGCCGTAGGTGATACCGCCCGGAGCCTGCTTGAAGATGGAAGCTGTGAGCTGCGGCGAGAACAGATCGCTGAGCTGCTGCTGCCGGGACATTGCGGGGCCGGACTGCACCGGCGCGCCGATCTTCTGCGCAATAGCGGTCAGATTGCCATCGTGCTGCGCCTCAGCCGCAAGCGCTGCGGCCTGGGCCTCGAGCTGGTGTGCGGCCTGCACGGCGGTCCACTCGCGTGTTGCTTGTTCGCGGACAGCAGAGAGCGGCTTTACCTTGGGCGGCGTCACGCCGTTAACCTCGATCGCGTAGCTGTGACCGTCCTTCAGCGCGAACGGATCGCCGGTTTCACCCACATCGGCGGCGAAAATCTGCTTCAGAAGATCGGCATCTGGTGGGAGCGCTGCACGCGAACCATCCGGGGCCAGGCCCTGGGAGTCTACGGCCGGGATTTGACCGAAATGCATTCCCGTCTTCTTGGCGACTTCCTGCAAGCTGGCGCCGCTGCTGACCGTGTCCGTGAACGCGTTGATGACGTCCACGATCTTTGCCTGGGCGAGCTGCTTGAGCTGATCTTTCCGAATGTCCTCTTTGACGTCGTCGAACGACTTCGAGCTTCCCGGCTCGATTTTCGCGACATGCATCAGAACCCAGCCCGAGAAATTCTTGAGCGGCGCGCTGATGCCGTTGTCTGGAAGTGCGAACACCGCTGCGCCACGATCACCGAGGTCGGCCTGCACAACCGTTCCGAGGTTATCCACTGCAGCGCCTTGCGCTTTGGCCGCATCCGCAAAGCTCATTCCGCCGTCGATCTTCGCACGGGCCGCTTTCGCGCTGGCCTCGTCGCGGAACGTGATCTGCTCGACGTCGCGCTTCTCCGGAATGACGTATTTCGCCTTGTCGGCATCGTAAGCCTGGTGGAGCTGTTGGTCGGTGACTTTCAATCCGCCCTCGACATCCTCCGGACCGATCTCGGCATAGGAGACATCGCGATATTCCGGCGTGCTGTAGTGGGCCTCATGCGCCTTGACGAAGGCCGTCAACTGCGCGTCCGTCGGTGGCGGAATGGCCGCAAGCGATTTCGGCGACAGCACGACGTATTCCGCCGCGCGCGTTTCCGTCGAGAACGCAAACAGCGCGCGGACGTAGCCGAGGGGAATCTGGAAGCCGATACCGATCGGATCGAGAAGCTGCTCGCGCTGCATATCGCCGCGGATGCCGGCGATGAATTCGTCTTCGCCATAGCCCTGCTGCGCCATCATGCGCTCGAAGGTCTGGCGATCGAACGTGCCGAGCGGTCCATTGAAGGCGCTCATGGTGCGGACATTCGCCGACACATCGGCATCGCCTACCGTGAGATGGAGTTCATCGACAACATGGTCGAGCGCCGTGCGGTTGATCATGCGGTCGAGTGCCAGCTGACCCAGGCCCATCTTGCGCGCCTCGTCGGTCGTGATCTGGCGCTTCATCTGTTGGCTCTGCATGCGCAGGAAGTTGCGATAGTCGCGCGAAAACACCTGCGCGGGGATCGCATCAGACCCGACAGTGACCACGCTGTTGTCGTTGCCGCCGATCTTGAAGATGTCGCCGATACCCCAGGCCACGAAGCTCAGCGCCAACGCGCCGAGGAACAGGCTCGAAATCCACGATTTGGAGAAGGCACGCATCTGCTGGAGCATGGAAAACCCGGGTGTGATTGGTGTTTCGGCGGAAGGCGGCGGATGATAGGGATGGCGCTGGGGCGGGGCAAGGCGCGTTTCGATGGCGGGTTGGGCCGATTTTTTTGTCGCAGAGGTGGGAGCATCGGCCGCTTTGGCGGGCTTTGTGATCGTCGCCATCTCGATCAACCTTACCCGGATCATCGCCTATCCCTGGCTGCCCGGCCGCGCGGCGGAGACGCTCGTGGGCGCCCACCGGGGTTCTGGTGGTTTCGAGCTATATGCTTGTCCCGGGCCAGCAGCTGGCAGCGCTTGTGACCGAGCTTTCTATCACGGGCGGCGTGATGTGGCTGATGCCCACGATCATCCAAATCCGTACCTGGCGCGCCGAGGCGGCGGTACCGCGCCGCTCGCTGGCGGTGCGCTGCGTTTTGTCTCTCTTTTCCAGCGGCCTATCCTGATCGCCGGCGCCTTGATGCTGAAGGGCGATCCCAATGCCATCGCCTGGATGGTTCCGGGGATTATCGTTTCGTTGGTCGCGACCGTGATCAACGCCTGGGTTTTGTTGGTCGAGATCGTGCGTTAGTAGGAGAACTATGCGTCAGCTGATTGCCGGAAACTGGAAGATGAATGGTCTTGGCGCGTCGCTTGCCGAGATCGAATTACTGCGCAATGGGCTCGCAGAAGACGCTGCGCAAGCAGAGGTTCTTATCTGTCCGCCGGCGTCACTGATTGCACGCGCCGCCGCCATTGCCGGCAAGGATATCGCTATTGGCGGCCAGGATTGTCACGCCGAACCGTCAGGCGCGTTCACCGGTGACATCAGCGCGGAGATGCTGAGGGATGCCGGCGCGACCTACGTCATTGTCGGCCATTCCGAGCGCCGTCAGTATCACGGCGAGACTGACGCGGTGGTCGCGGCCAAGGCGTGCGCCGCCTGGCGTGCGGGCCTGAAATCCATCATCTGCATCGGCGAGACCGAAGCGCAACGCGAGAAAGGTCACGCCTTGTCCGTTTGCACCTCTCAGATGCAAGTGTGCATTCCGGAGGGGGCAAATCCGCAGACCACTGCGATCGCCTATGAACCGGTCTGGGCGATCGGAACTGGCAAGACGCCCGCCTCGGCACAAATCGTCGAAGTCCATACGCTGATCCGGGAACACCTGATGACACGGTTCGGTGCGACGGGACGGGAGATGCGGATTCTCTATGGCGGCTCGGTCAAACCCGGCAACGCGGCTGAAATCCTGGCGCTTGCCGACGTCAATGGCGCGCTGGTGGGCGGCGCGAGCCTGAAGGCCGCGGATTTCCTGCCCATCATTCGTGCTTCTGCGCGCGCGTAACGGCCCGGTACTCTTCGTTAACGGGGCGCGTGGCATTTTGGTCCATGGGGGAAGCGCTGCGCCTTGGATCATGACGAGACTCTCTTACGATACCGCCGAAGTCCTGTTGTACGACCCGGTCACCGCGAACCGAATGGCGACGCGCGCGGCGCTTTTTGCGATCGGGTTCCGCCATATCGAAACGGCCAATACGAAACGGGCCTTTGAAGAACTGATCCATACCCGGCCGCCGGATCTCGCCCTGTGCGAGATCCAAGGCGCCGACACGGAACTTTGCCGCCTTATCCAATCGATGCGCCAGGGTCAGGCAGGCCAGAATCCTTTTGTCGTGATCATCGCAACGGCTTGGGAAAAGAGTGCGTCTCTGGTGAAGCGTGTCGTCGATTCCGGCGCGGACGATCTTCTGTTGCGTCCGTTCTCGGCAGCTCAGCTAACGAGCCGCATCGAGGCGCATACCCAGCGCCGCAAAGGCTTCGTGGTGACAACCGAGTACGTCGGTCCCGACCGCAGGCACGATCAGTCGCGGCCGTCGGATGCGGAATTGTTCGAGCCGCCGAACTCGCTCCGCATGAAAGCGAAGGACCGCCTCTCACGCGACCAGGTGGCGCACCGTCTCGATGTCGAGCTGCAGGCTGCGCGCGATGTCCTCAACACCGAGAAGCTTCGCCGCGATGCATTCCAGGTGTGCGTCCTGTGGCGGCTGATCCAGGCACAAGGGCCGAGTTCTACCGCCAGCGACGATGAGCTGAAGAAAATCGCAGAGCTGGCTCGCGCCATGGTGCGCCGTTGCGGCGATTGCCGCCTTGAACTCGCGCAAGGCTGGTGCGAATCCATTCTGGCAGCGGTCGAGGGTCTGCTGGCCGGCGTGGACCGGAACGCATCCATGCATCTTCTGGGACGTGCCGCCCTCAGCCTCAACCGGGTTTTCCGCCCCGAAGTTCCCACCCAAGAACAGCTGGCGGAGATCGACGCCGTGGTTGCGACCATCCGGGCCCGGGAAAACTCCCAGAAACTGGCGTCCTGATCGCCCACGCCCGCCAGCTTCCCTTCACGCACGATTTCCTCTAAACCCCGCGCCCGAATGCGGAGTTCGTCATGCAGACCCTGTTGCTTGTCGTTGAGCTGTTCATCTGTATCGCCCTGATTGCCGTCGTGCTTCTGCAGCGGTCGGAAGGCGGCGCATTGGGCATGGGCGGTGGTGGCGGATCGGGTCTCGGCGGGCTGTTTTCGCCCCGCGGCGCCGCGGACACGTTGACGCGGACGACCGCTATCTTGGGGGTACTTTTCTTTCTGGTCTGCCTGGGCCTAAGCCTGATTTCGCTGCGCGGCCGCAACGAAAGGTCGATATTGGATACGTCGGCGCCGACGCAGACGCTGCCGGCCAAGCCGACGTCACCCACGTCGCCTCAGGTTCCCGCGGTACCGCGGCCCCACTAATTGATCGTGGGCGGAAGCTCGATCGGCTGATTTTCGACAATCGCCTGGAGCAGGGCGTTGTCGAGCTGTTCCAGCCGCTCGAGGGCATCGGCCATTCCATAGCCCTCGAGCCGCTTGCGCATGCACGCGAGCAGCACGCGATAGTCAGATAGTTCTTCTTCGTTGCCGCCTTCCGGCGACAAGGTCGTGTATGACATGACTTCTCCCCCAGCTTAAAGTTGATCAGGCAGCAGGTTTTGAGGTTCTCGCGGCCACGGAGCGCTGCGTGTCGATCCGGAAGACATTCCCAAGGGCGTTTTCAGCAGGTCCCCGATCCGCTTCGCCCAGGTGGTTGAGCCATTTCAGTCCGCCCAAGGTGCCCGCCGTCGCATAGATCGGCAGGCCGCCGTAACGCTCGGCGCCCAAGGCCTGAGCGACGAGCATTTCGGCCAAGGCGCGGACTTTCCGGGCAATACCGGCCCAAACGTAGATCGCTACGGGGCGCTCGCCAGCGCGCGCCAGAAGCGCGAGATTCGGCTCCCGACCGCTGAGCGTGCGGTCATCCAAAGCCCTCAAACCGGCCGCGTTGAGGTGCAGAAACCCGAAATATCCCGCCAAACGATCCTCGCCCCCTTCGGGCGAACGGCGGTGAATGGTCCAGAGAGTCTCAGGGTTGTGCTTATACACAGCCTTCATCGTTTCTAATGCGGCTACAGATGGACCAATTTCCATGATTGTGAGAATGTGGAGCACTTCCACGTCTTCTGGTTGTGCCATCCTCACAACAATGATGTCGCCATCGGGATGACGAGCCGAAACCTCACTTGTCTGAAAAAGCGGATGGACTACTTTGTTTCCTAACGAATTATCGATCACGGCACGCCCCATTTTCAGCCTCGCCGTGTCGACACGCCTTATGCAGGCGTATAGTAAACACGGTCCGGACTGGCGAAGGGTGACACCATGCGGCGGGGAACACATATCCAAGAAAATGAATTGGGTTATCCAATATCGTTAGAAGAAGATCTTCCGAAGGGTCTGGCCTGGGACGACTTCCGTATATTCCTTGCAGTTGTGCAAACGGGGAGCGTCAACCGTGCAGCCAGCCATCTGGGCCTTAGTCAACCGACGGCAAGCCGCCGCCTATCCCGGCTGGAAAAGCGGTTGGGCGTCTCGCTTTTCGATCGCGACCGCACCGGGCCAAGGCTGACCCATCACGGCAAGCGCATCCTCAATGACGTGTCTGCGGCTGGGCATTCGCTCACGCGCGCATCCCGGAATGCGAACTCGCAGCAAAGCAAGATCGAGGGTGACTGCCGGATCGTGATGGGCGATGGCCTCGCCACCTATTGGATGCCGCGTTTCCTGGGAAAGTTCTACGACCTGCACCCCAACATCGAGCTCAAGATGTTCGTCGCGCAGGATTCAACGGCCGGCAAGAACGAGGCCTTCGACGTTCAGTTCCACTACTACGAACCCATAGAGGTCGATCCGGTTTCGATGCGGGTGGCCTCGCTTCATTTCATTCCCTTTGCCTCGCGGTCATATCTGCAACGGCATTCGACGCCGAAATCGGTCCAAGACCTCGCCGGCCACCGCATGCTCGAGATGACGGCTTATCGTATCGACAAAGGCCCGTGGTCGCATTGGCTGGGCGGCGTTTCCATGGAGAGCGCGCCGTTTCTCACCAATCAAAGCGCGCCGCTCGCGGAAGCCGTGCGTCAGGGCGTCGGTATCGCCCTCTTGCCGACGTATGTTGCGGCAATCGACGAGAACTTCGTTCCGCTGGACATCGGCTTGCATTTGCCGGCGCCGGTGTTCATGAGCTTCCAGCGCGATGTTGCGAAGAAGTGGTCTGTGAGAGCCTCGATCAACTTCTTTCGCGACGTGGTGTTCCAGCGCAAGGCGATGCCGTGGTTCACCGAGGAGTTCCAGTTCCCTCAGTCTTCATGGCCCACGCTCAAGGACAAACTTCCCGGCGAGCTCTTGGAGCCCGATGTGCTGTCGGCGCCCTGGGAACACAGCGCGCTGGCGATCTGATTCGCGGTTTCGTCGTCCAGCGCGGTCGCGAGAGCATCGTGCGGTCTTTGCCGCCCCTGAATCCGCATCGCATGCGATGGCGTGAATCCGTTTCGATTCAGCGGCTTCCGCGACCGGGACGATCCGCCGCAAGCGTGCGAAATATTTCCAATCTTTGTTCTTGAGGTGGCCGGGCGCTTCGGACATGGTGGCCTTCCATGGCGCGATTGATCTTTATCACTGGCGGCGTGGTCTCCTCCCTTGGGAAAGGTCTCGCCTCGGCGGCTCTTGGAGCCCTTTTGCAGGCGCGTGGCTACAAGGTGCGGCTACGCAAGCTTGATCCCTATCTCAACGTCGATCCTGGCACGATGAGTCCGTTCCAGCATGGCGAGGTCTACGTCACCGACGATGGCGCAGAGACCGATCTCGATCTCGGTCACTATGAACGCTTCACTGGTGTCGCTTCATCCAAGAAGGACAACGTCACCTCGGGGCGCATCTATAGCCAAGTGATCGAGAAGGAGCGCAAGGGACTTTACCTTGGCCGCACCGTTCAAGTGATCCCGCACGTTACCGACATGATCAAAGAGTTCGTCATGACGGACATCGACGATCTCGATTTCCTGCTGGTGGAGATCGGCGGCACGGTCGGCGATATCGAAGGCCTGCCGTTCTTCGAAGCAATTCGCCAACTCGGTAACGATTTGGGGCCGGATCAGACCTGTTTCGTCCATTTGACGCTGGTGCCCTATATCGGGGCAGCAGGCGAGTTGAAGACCAAGCCGACGCAGCATTCCGTGAAAGAATTGCGCGCCATCGGCATCGCGCCGGACATACTTCTGTGCCGCGCCGAAAAGCCCATCCCGGAAGATGAGCGCCGCAAGATCGCCCTTTTCTGCAACGTCTATCCCGAACGCGTGATCCCAGCGCTCGATCTCTCGACCATCTACGAGGCACCGGTCGCCTATCACCGGCAGGGCTTCGACACCCAGGTGCTGAAGGTGTTCGGCATCGCCGATGCACCGCCGCCGGATCTGTCTCGCTGGAACGTCGTCGTCGATCATGTGCGCAATCCGGAAGGAGAAGTGCGCATCGCCGTCGTCGGCAAATACATGCAGGTCAAGGATTCCTATAAGTCCTTGAGCGAAGCCCTGACGCATGGCGGTATTGCCAACAATGTCCGCGTCCAGCTCGACTGGATCGACAGCGAGATTTTCGAACGCGACGATGCAGCGTCGTTTCTGGAAAATGTCGATGGCATCCTCGTGCCGGGCGGTTTCGGCGAGCGCGGTGTCGAGGGCAAGATCCACGCGGTCAAGTTCGCCCGCGAGCGCCACGTGCCGTTCTTCGGCATCTGCTACGGACTGCACATGGCGGTGATTGAGGCGGCGCGCGATCTCGCCGGCTTCGAAGGGGCGGGCACAACAGAGATCGGAACACCGCGACACCCCGTCATCGGGCTGATGACGGAATGGACCAAGGGCAACGAGGTGGAAACACGCGCGGAAGGCGGCGATCTTGGTGGCACCATGCGGGTTGGCGCATATCCAGCCGTCCTATCGCCCGGCAGTCGCGTTGCCGAAGCCTATGGCACGACGCAAATCTCCGAACGCCATCGCCATCGCTATGAAGTGAACACGGAGTACACAACGTCGCTTGCGGAGCACGGCTTGGTCGTCTCCGGCTGGTCTCCCGATGGAAGACTGCCGGAGATCATGGAAATCCCTGACCATCCATGGTTCATCGGCGTGCAATTTCATCCCGAGCTGAAATCGCGCCCGTTCGATCCGCATCCGCTGTTTGCGTCGTTCGTTGCTGCCGCAGTGCGGCAAAGCCGTTTGGTCTGATCTGCCCTTTTTGGCAATGTCGGCTGGAACCAACTGACTTCGAAGGCGTTTTACGGGTTACGAAGGGCTGTAAGCAAAGGCTGTCTATTAGATGTCTTCTCAGGGGGCGTCGGCCGCTGAGGAATACAGACGGCTGGAAATCCTTTTGAAAGTGGGAGCGGAGATTGCCTCCGGACTCGATCTCGACCGCGCGGTTCAGACTGTCACGGACGCTGCTACAGAGCTGACCGGTGCCGCCTTTGGTTCGTTTTTCTACAATGTGCTGAACGAGCCAGGCGAGAGCTACCCGCTCTACACGCTTTCGGGCGTGCCCAAAGAGGCCTTCTCCAAATTTCCCATGCCGCGCAACACAAAGATGTTTGCGCCGACCTTTGCGGGCGAGGGCGTAGTGCGCTCGGATGACATCCAGAAGGATGCCCGCTATGGAGAGCATCCACCGCATTACGGCCAGCCCGAAGGACATTTGCCGGTACACTCCTATTTAGCGGTGCCTGTGATCTCGCGGTCGGGCGAAGTGATTGGCGGATTGTTTTTTGGTCATCCCGAAGTGGCCCGGTTCAACGCCGAACACGAGAAACTTGCCGTCGGCGTCGCAGCCTATGCCGCGATTGTGATCGACAACGCCCGGCTTTACAGCACGGCGCAGAAAGAAATCGAGCGTCACCAGAAAATGGAGGGGATGCTGCGCAACAGCGGCGAAATGCTGCTCGCGAACAACGCCGCGCGTCTCGCCGAGACCAATGAAGCGCTAACGCAGCTGCGCGACAGCGAACGCAACTTCCGCCTTCTGGTCCAGAGCGTCACCGACTACGCGATCTATATGCTCGATCCGGAGGGCACGGTCGCAAGCTGGAATGCCGGTGCAGACCGTATCAAGGGATATTCGGCGCCCGAAATCGTGGGAAGAAACTATGCCGAGTTTTTCACGCCGGAGGATCGTCAGGCGGGCGTTCCCGCGCGCGCGCTCAAGATTGCAGGTGTGGAAGGCCGCTACGAAAGCGAAGGTTGGCGGCTGCGCAAGGATGGGAGCCGGTTCTGGGCATTCGCGGTTCTCGATGCGGTGCGCGACGAGGAAGGCCGGCTCATCGGCTTTGCCAAGATCACCCGCGACATGACGGAGCGCCGGGAGGCGCAGCTCCAGCTCGAACGGGCGCAACAGCAGCTCGCGCAGTCGCAGAAGATGGAAGCTATCGGACACCTCACCGGCGGCATCGCGCATGACTTCAACAATTTGCTGATGATCGTGAGCGGTCAGGTGCAGTTGATGAAACTGCGCGCAAAAGAACCCAAGGATATCCGTGCGCTCGATGCGATCGAACAGGCCGCGCGCAGCGGCGCCGGGCTGACGCGCCAGCTGCTCACCTTCGCGCGGCGGCAAACGCTCAATCGCGTCACCATCGACCTGCAGGAGCGGTTGAGTTCGATCCGCGATCTGCTGTCGAGTTCGGTTGGCGGTTCGGTGAAGCTGATGATGAATATCAAGCCAGATGTGTGGCCCGTGGAGACAGACCCGGCGGAACTCGAACTCGCGCTCGTCAATATTGCGGTCAATGCCCGCGACGCCATGCCGGTGGGTGGATCGCTGACCATTGGAACGCGAAATGTCGCGCTTCAGGATGCGGGGCCCAATCAGATTACTGGCGAATTCGTCGCCTTGTCTCTGACCGACAGCGGCACGGGAATCCCGCCTGAGGTTCTTTCGAAGGTGTTCGAGCCGTTCTTCACCACCAAGGAGGTCGGTAAGGGGACGGGGCTCGGTCTGTCGCAGGTTTACGGCTTTGCGCGTCAGGGCGGTGGAGACGCGCAGATCACGAGCGTGCCGGGTGAGGGCACCACGGTCACGCTCTATCTGCCGCGGTCGCACGCCGTCTGCAGTCCGGTTGGGCCTCCGCAGGCGATGAACGACGACGATATCCGCGGCAAGGGCACGATCCTGGTGGTGGAAGACAACACGCAGGTCGGCGATGTCAGCACCCTCCTGCTTGAACAGCTTGGCTATCGCGTCCGGCGGACCGAACGTCCACATGCCGCGCTGGAGCTGCTCGCCGGGGAAAACGACGTCGTGCTGGTTTTCAGCGACATCGTGATGCCGGGCGACATGGACGGGCTGAGGCTGGCGCAGGAAATCCAGGAGCGGTATCCCGGCCTTCCCGTGCTTCTGACCACCGGTTACAGCAGTGCTGCCGAGCGGGTGGGTACCCAGTTTCCGATTGTCCGCAAGCCGTATGACTACCGCACCCTGGCCAACGCCGTGAAAACGGCCCTTGCGGCAGGAAGCGTGAGACAAAGCGCCTTGGCCTGATTGGAGGCCCGGTTTTCCTCAAATTCCCGCGACTCGGGGCCGGAAACCTTTTATTGCCTCCAAGGCCCGCTTTTGGCATACGTCCGGCGCCCTTGAAGCGGTAGGTCAGTCCGGCCGGCCATGGGGACCGGCTGCGTATTTGGCGCCGGCCGGGGTCAGTACCAAAACCGCACGAGGAATCTTAAAG
>Ga0157369_10005379_pt1 | contig 14908 bp, 14 predicted proteins | sample C25metaG_FD_113461 | JGI IMG/M metagenome (GOLD analysis project Ga0157369, IMG submission 113461) | Corn rhizosphere microbial communities from Kellogg Biological Station, Michigan, USA - C2-5 metaG | ecosystem: Host-associated > Plants > Roots > Rhizosphere > Soil | place: USA: Michigan...
ATATCCACAGCCGTCCCGCCTTGGCACAGCCGCTCACGATAGCAGACGATTTCGGAACAGCAACGAGTTGGCTCTGAAACCTAACGATTCGTCGCTCGTTGATGCGGCAAATGGCTCAAAGGAAATCTACCGTGTTGAATTCACTCCAAAACGGCCGCGAAGCGTTTGATCCGAACGCGCGCGGGTATCACGCTGTGTATCGCGAAGGCGAAGTCAATCACTGCCCGGGTTGCGGCCGGACCCATTGGATGATCGGCCGAATGCTCGCGGAATGCGCGTTCTGCGCCACTGCGCTTCCGCTTTCGGAAAGTCACCGCCACGGGCAGGTTGCGACGGTCGTCCGCCGATCCTGGCCAGTTTACCCGCAGCTGGATCTCGACGCCGCCTGACCTTCGGACAATTGCGGATTGGGGGAAAGCGCTCGTCGGCCTATATTGCGGCCATGAAACGAGCGCTTTCTCTTATTATCGCTGCGGCCCTGCTTGCGTCCGGCGCGCCTGCGGTAGCGGGTGCCGGCAACTTCACGATCGTCAACGCCACCGGCATCGAGATGACCGGGTTGGCCGCGCGCCGTTACGGCACCGGGTCGTGGGAGCCGATTGTGATCACGCCGCTGCCGATCGCCAAGAGCGGCGGCCGGGGCGCGGCGCAGTTCAGGAATGAGGATTGTGCGTTTGATCTTCGGGCGACGCTGCCGAAGGGACAGACGGTGATATGGCCCGGCGTAAACCTGTGCGAAACGCGCGTCGTGACGCTGAACCGCGACTCAAACGGAAATTTGTGGGTCGACTATCAGTGAGTTGCGCCCGGCGGCAAGTCGGCGGCGCGTAGGGCCCGATCGCGATTGCCGGTTTTGGTTTCACCGAATCGAGGAGCTTGGCCCCGGCGACGAAGACCACCCCGGTGCAGGCGACGGCGAGCAGGTAGCCGCCGTAACCCGGAAATGTGTGCAGATAATGCTGCCCGCGCTCAACGGACCCTACGGCAATTGCGTAGATGACCAGCCACGCTTCTGTGCGCGTCTTGATCGTGAACAGGCGGCCAATCTTTCGGAGCATCTTCATCATTAACGGCCCAACGGATGAAGCCCAGTTTTGAGCCGTTCAAACCCTAATAGGCAAGGTTAAGACGTCGGTAATGAATCGCCGGTGCCATTCCGGGACAGCTCAGGCGAGCTGGAGCAAGTTCACAGCTTCGAGGAGCTTCATACGGGCGAGCTCGACGGACCGGATCAGGGCGGAGTTCTGCAGCTCCGCTATGTGGATTTCCGCCGGCCAGAATTGCTCGATGACCGCAGCGATCCGATCGAGCTTCGACCCATCCACGAGAAACCGCGGATCAACCGCCCGGGGATCTGCGAGCACGCGTAGCCGAAGACACGCGGGTCCTCCCCCGTTCGCCATCGACTGACGGACATCGACCACTTGCACTCGGCGAATTGGTCCGTTCCCGGCCACGTGCCGCTCGATCCAGCTCCAGACCGGGGCTTTCTCACGGCATTCGTTCGGGACGATCAGTGTCATCTGCCCGTCGGGTGGAGTCACCAGCTGCGCGTTGAAAAGATAGGACGCAATGGCATCCTTCAAGGTGACCTCGGCTTCACCGATCTCGACCAGTTCGAGTTCGGGAAACTTGCTCTCCAGTTCCTTCAGAAGCCGCTCGCGATCCGCGAACGCTTTCTCGTGCGCGAACAGCACGCGTTCGTTCGCGACCGCAACGACGTCGTTGTGGAAGGCGCCGGCGGCAATAGCCTCGTCCGATTGTTGGACGAACAGAGTTCGGTCCGGATCGAGCCGGTGCAGCCGCGCAATCGCCTTGCATGCCTCGATGTGCTGGCGAGCCGGGAAAGGCCCCCCGTTCACGCCATAAACGAATAGTTCGATTCCCGCCGAGTTGTGGGCCGCCGTCAGCCGCATGTGATTGGCTGCGCCTTCGTCCCCGAACGACGGCAACGGCAAGTGAACCGCAAAGGCGGAGGCGTCGGAGAAGGCCAGCTGCAGCTGCGCAAGCGTCGCCGGCCATTCGTGGCTTCGGTGAGGCATCGAACGCAGGTTGGCGACCGTTAGGTGGCAACGCCCATCACCCGTATCCGGCGCGGGTGAGACGGTCGCAGCGTTTGCGGCCCACATCGCCGACGCCGACATTGCATTCGCTGCCAGCGGCGGCTCGGCTCGCTCGATGCTCGACCCCAAAGCTACCAGCCAACTGCGATCAGGTCTCGGGTGCGGAAGGAAGATTCCCTGGACCAAGCCGAGCGCGAGATTGGCCCGCATCTTATCGAGCCCTTGAAGCGCTGCCGCGCGTGGCTTCGACACGTCGCCCGCGTGGCTCATCGCGGCCAGATTTCCGAGGCTCAGCCCCGCGTAATTATGACTGGGGCCGACGATCCCGTCGAAATTGATCTCGGCTAGAACCATTAGCGCCCGACCGCGACCACCCTGTCGCCCTCGTTCACCTCCAGCAACTCCGCGGCTTCGCGGTCGATTGCCAGCGACCTGCCGGGGAGTTTGCGCACAGAGCCGTAACAGGCCCTGAAGTCTTCCAGTCTGCCGGCGGCAACGATCATCTTGTCCGTCCCACCTTCGCCGATCTCTGCAATCATGAATTCCTTGGATTCGCGGATGGTCCGGATCTGGTCGGTAGCGACCGTAACCGTGGGGCCGCCGTCGAAGATGTCGATGTAGCGATCGTGGCGGAAACCTTCGCCTTCGAGCATCTTCATCGCTGCCCGTCCGCTGGGATGCGGCTGGCCGATGACCGCTCTGCCCGCTTCCGCGAGCAGCGCCACGTAAATTGGCGTCTTCGGCATCAAGTCGGCGATGAAATGGGTGCCGTGGATGGCGTTGAACTCGTCCGCCTGCGGGAAGCTCATTCCGAAGAATCTGCCGGCTAGGGCATCCCAGAACGGCGCATTGCCGGCTTCGTCCATTACGCCGCGAAGCTCCGCGAGCGTGCAGTCTCCGAACCGAGCGCGGTGCTGCTTGATGAAAAGATAGCGGCTCCGCGCGATCAATGCTCCCCAACCACCGGCCCGAAGCTGTGGGTGAAGGAAAAGCCCGCCGACTTCGGACGAACCTTCAAGATCCGTCGTCAGTGTCAGCGTCTGGTTGCGGAATGTCTTTCCAAGCTCCGGACTGGTCTGCGTCAGCGTGCTGATGTGATAGCTGTAGAACGGCTGCTGCGCTCCGACCCGGCTAAAGATCTGGCAGGTCCCGCGGATTTTGCCGGAACTCGGCTCCTCGAGAACGAACATGTAGAGATCGCCGGATTGGCTCTCTTCAGTACGGTTGAAGGATTCCTGCGACCGTGCAACCTTCGCGATCAGGGTCCCCCGGTCCGGCGGCAAGTTGGTAAACCCGCCACCGGTCAGCTTCGACATCTCGTAGATCGCGGCGAAATCCTGCGCTCGGACGGGGCGGACCCGGAAGGTCATAAGCGCCCCTCCGCGAGGCGCAGCATGGTGAGTGCCGAAAGCGCCGCCCGCTCGCCGAGGCTGTCCGTGATCAGAAACTCCTCGGTGCTATGAATCCTGCCGCCGCGCACCCCCATCGTATCGACGACCGGCACGCCAAGCGCCGCGATATTGTTGCCGTCGCAAACACCGCCGGTTGCTTGCCATCCGATCGTCTGCCCAAGATCCTCGCCGGCCTGTTTCACCAGCCCGAACAGCCGATCTGCTTCGGGAGTCATCGGCTTTGGCGGCCGAGCGAAGCCGCCGTGAACCTCGATGTACACTTCATGCTCGCGCGCTGTCTGGTCGACCGCCTTGGCGATCAAGCGTCCCGCGATCTCCTGGTCGTCGCTTGTGCGAGGCCGCATGTTGACGCGAAGAACGGCCAGATCCGGAACGACATTGTTCGGACCTCCGCCGTCGATCTTCGCCGGGTTGATTGTGAGACCCGGCGTCTTCGACATCGCCAGCCGTAACGCCAACTCGGAAGCGGCTACGATCGCATTGCGGCCGTCTTCGGGGTTACGGCCCGCATGCGCCGAGCGGCCGCGGACAAGGAAAGAGAAGTTGCCGCTCCCGGGCCGTGCTCCTGCGAAAGTCCCGTCCGGCAAAACGGAAGGCTCATAGGTCAGTGCCGCAGCCTTTCCTTTGGCAGCTTCGGCAATGAGCTGCGCAGAACCAAGCGACCCCACTTCCTCGTCGCTGTTGATGACGACCTCGTAGCCGACGTTGGCTGCCGCTCCGCTAGCTTCGACAGCCTTCAGAGCCGCGAGCATGACCGCGAGACCGCCCTTCATGTCGGCGGCCCCGGGTCCATTCAGAACGCCATTCTCAAGCCATTGTGTCTGCTGGAATGGATGAACGGGCCCGTACACCGTGTCCATGTGGCCGGTGAAGAGCAGCTGCACGGGCGCGTCCGGTCGCACGCTGAGGTGCAGGTTTTGCCCGTGCTGCAGCGCCTGCCTCTCACCCGCTGCAGTGACGGTTTCGACGGGCGCTGGATCGAGCAGCTTCAGTTCGCCTGGAAGGGTGGAAAAGTCATCGGCGAGCACGCCCGCAATAAGCTTTAGACCATCGAGGTTGCGGGATCCGCTGTTGATGGCGCTCCACCGCAGCACCTGATCCAGCATCGGCTCGGCCGCCGCGCGCTCGGCCGTGCTTTGCTCGCTGCTGCTGATCGCCATTGGCCGCTACTAGCCGCGCTCGGGTAGGAAAACCACACCAGCCGTCCCGATTCGACCGGATGCAACAATCGGTGCGGGAGCGAAGTTTTGCTGTAATGAAAACTATCGCACCTCTGTTGGCGTTCGTGACCTTCGCCTGTCCCACTCTTGCATCGGCCCAGCTGATCGGGACCTACCGCGTCCGTGCAGGGCTCGGCGCTCAGGAGGTTCCCAATTTCCCGGGCGCCAGGTCGGACGGGCTGAGTCCCTATTGGACCTTCTCGGTCGCGAAGGGGGATCACCCCTTTAACTTCTCCGCAGCGGGCGACAGCGCCGGAATTTCTCTACTGGGAAATTCCAACTCCGGTCTCAGTGGCGGTCCAGTTGCGAGCCTGTCACGGCACCGCGACGACAAGGATGTCGGCGCTCCAGTAGGGCATGTGCCAGGCACAATCGAGTTAGGCGGTTTCATCCAGTATTATCCGATGGAGTCGCTCCGGCTCCGCGCTGAGTTCCGCAAGGGAGTCGGCGGGCATAAAGGCGTGACCGGTTTTGTGGGAGCAGACCAGATCTGGCGCGACGGTGACAAGTACGTCTTTTCCATCGGCCCAAGACTCTGGTTCGGCGATTCACGTTACGAGCGCGCATATTTCGGTGTGAGCCAGGCGGCAGCGCTCGCCTCCGGATTGCCGGAATACTTCCCCAGCCGCAGCTTTCACGCAGCCGGCGCTGTCGCTGGGATGCAACTCTCGATCAGCCATCACTGGGGCCTCTTTGGTTATGCGCAGTATCAGCGGCTGATGGGGGCTGCCCGTCACTCGCCAATCGTCACCCGATACGGATCGCCCAACCAATTCTCGGTCGGGATCGGGATCGCCCGCACCTTCACAATCAAGCTTTAAAGATGGGCCTCGAAGTGACCGAGCAGCTGCCCGTATAGATCGCGTTTAAAGGGGACGATGAGGCCGGGGAGGTCCTGAGGGTCCGCCCATTTCCAGGCGCGGAATTCCGGTTTGGCAGTTTCGATGTTGATGTCTGAATCGCTGCCAAGGAAACGGGTGAGGAACCAGTCCTGCTCCTGCCCCTTCCATTTGCCGCCCCAAAGCCTCGACCGCCATTCCTCGGGTAGGTCATATCGGAGCCGCTCCGGGCATTCCGCGATAAGCTCGACCAAGGCCGGCATGATTCCCGTTTCCTCTTCAAGCTCCCGCAGTGCGGCCTGCCACGGCTTCTCGTCCGCATCGATCCCGCCCTGCGGCATCTGCCAGGCGTCCTCGGGATTGTCGGTCCGCGCTCCGACGAATACCTGCCCCTGCATGTTGAGAAGCATTACGCCGACTCCCCGGCGGTACTCGTTATCATCTTCGTTCATTTTCGGTCCTTGGAAGGGAGAACGCACCGAAGCAAGCGAAGCTTCACAGCGCCGAGGTTGGTAGGCTAGGGGGCCGCGATGAACGGTGATTCAAACCACGATGTGCTGGAGTTCGGGCGCTCGATCCTGCATGACGAAGCGCGGGCGCTTGATGCGCTCGCGGAACGGCTCGACGGCGAATTTCAGAAGGCTGTCTCGCTTATTCTCGACGCGCCGGGCAAGTTGATCGTTGGTGGCCTTGGTAAATCCGGACATATCGCCCGCAAGATTGCCGCCACTTTTGCCTCGACAGGAACGACCGCCACCTTCCTTCACCTTTCCGAAGCGATTCACGGAGATCTTGGAATTGCCGCGAAGGGCGATGTCGCGATCCTTATTTCCCTGAGTGGCACGACCGCTGAACTCGAGCCGATCACGGAGCATTTTCAAGCAGTCGGAATGCCCATGATCGGGGTGACAGGAAATTCCGGGTCTCCGCTGGCCGAGGCCGCCGCCGCCCGGCTGATCCTGCCGCACTGGCCCGAGGTCGGACCCGAGGCGGTCGCCCCCACGACTTCGACTACGATGACATTAGCGTTGGGCGACGCGCTGGCGATGACGGTGATGCGCCAAAAGGGGTTCACCCGAACCGATTTCGGCCGCCTGCATCCAGGCGGAGCGTTGGGCGCGAGGCTTCAGTCCGTTCGCCGTCTGATGCATTCGGGTAGCCAGCTGCCGCTCACTCACCAGAGCACCTCCATGCACCAAGCAGTGCTGGAAATGACCGAAAAGCGGCTTGGCGTCATCGGCGTCACCGATGACTCTGGGAAACTCATCGGAGTGATTACCGACGGCGATCTTCGCAGGAATATTGAACGCGGGCTCGACCATGCCGCAGAGGAATTCATGAGTTCCAATCCAAAAACCGTTCGGCCGGATTCGCTTGTCGCCGACGCGCTGACGCTGTTTGACGAATACAAGATCACGGCTTTGTTCGTGGTCGAGGACGATGGAAACGGACAACGACCTGTAGGAGTCCTGCACATCCACGACTGCCCGGCGGCTTTGTGAACACGGTCATCCTGATACCCGCGCGGTACGCGTCCTCACGCTATCCCGGAAAGCCGCTGGTCGAGCTTCGCGGCAGTGGCGGTATTCCAAAGCCGCTGATCCAGCGAAGCGTGGAAGCGGCCAGAAAAATTGGGGGCGTGAACCAAGTGTTCGTCACCACGGACGACGAGCGGATCGCCGACGCCTGCGGCCGGTTCGGGGCAGGCGTGATTATGACCTCACCCGAATGCCGCAATGGTACGGAGCGCTGCGCCGAAGCGCTGGCGCAACTTCATCAGCCCGACCTCGTGATCAACTTCCAGGGCGACGCGTTGCTGACCCCATCGCATTTTGTCGAGGCGCTGATCGAACGCATGCGGCGCGACGACATCGAAGTTGCGACTCCGGCGATGCGGCTGAGGAGCGAGGAGGTTCGCACTCTGCAGACCGAGGAAGCCGCCGGCCGGGTCGGCGGTACCACGGTGGTGACAGACAATGCAGAGAGAGCGCTTTATTTCTCGAAGCGCCTGATCCCACACCTTCCGGCTGGGGCGCTCGACCAGCCGCTGTCGCCCGTACTTCTGCATGTTGGCGTTTATGCCTACCGGCCGAACGCACTTGCGGCCTATGCGCAGACCCCGCCGACGCAACTGGAACAGCTGGAAGGGCTCGAACAGCTGCGCTTTTTAGTCGCCGGAATTCCCGTTGCCGTTGTGGAGGTCCAGCCGCCGCTGTTTGCGCTTCGCGAGCTGAACAATCCCGAAGATGTCGCGCCCATCGAGGAAGCGTTGGCGAGGGCCGGGCTCGAATGACCCTGGACGATTTGCCGCATCAGTACCGCGTCATTCTCTGCGACATCTGGGGTTGCGTGCACGACGGCGTGCGCATCTATCCCGGCGCAGCCGAGCGGCTTCGGCAGTGGAAGGATCAAGGACGCAAGGTCGTCCTGATCACCAACGCGCCGCGAACGGCCGAAGCCGTCGCGCTCCAGCTCGATCAGCTTGGCCTTGACCGCGATCTTTGGGACGGAATCGCAACCGGTGGCGATGCTGGAATCGAAGCTCTCCGGCAGTGCTCCAAGCCTGTCGGCTTCATCGGCACCGCGATGGACAAGGCGATCCTTGAGGACAAAGGTATCCGGATCACCGACAACAACAGCTTCGCCGATCTCGCCTGCGCGGGGCTAGACGAATACCGCCGCGACGTCAGCGATTACATCGCCGAGCTGGAGCGGCTCGCCGGACGCGGCGTCGTGATGCACTGCCTGAACCCGGACCGCGTCGTGATTAGAGGCGGCCGGCTCGAGCCCTGCGCGGGCGCGCTGGCCGACATCTATGAGGGCTTCGGCGGCCTTGTCGAATGGTATGGCAAGCCCTTTCCGGCCATCTACAAGCACGCTCTTCATTTGGGCGGCGGCCCAACGCCGGACGAGGTGCTGGCCATCGGCGACGGACTTCAGACCGATCTGCTTGGAGCGGCGAGAATGGGTTTCGCGTTCGTCTTCATCACCGGCGGAATTCACGGCGGAGAGCCGTTCCCGAAGCAGTTCGCCGCGGAAAATGGATTGGGAGATTGGAGACCTATGCTGGTGGTGAGCTCACTCGGCTAGGTGCGGACCCCGAGGAGCTTTCGGATCGCAGAGACTGCGGTTTGCAGCGCGTCCGGCTGGTAAGAAGGGGCGCGGGGTTGCTCCACGGTTCCCGCCAACCCCTGGTCCAGCACCGAATCCATGAATCGCTGGATGTCCCGAACCGGCACGCGCCGATTGGCCGCGCCGCCAAACCCATAAAGCAGGCGCCCGGCGAACGTCCTCTGGGGGCGGAAGATCCCGACCGGCCTTCCGGTCGCAATGGCGTCCGAGGCCATCGAGATGCTGTCGCCGGTGACGTAGATTTCGTCGGCATCGGAGAGAAGCACCGGATAGCGAGGTCGGTTTGGAGACGGCATTCCAACGGCAGAATGGACAGCCGCGAGAACCGCTTGGCTACTTCGTGGGCTGCTTACCGGAATGACGCTGCCGCCCTTCTCGGCAATTTTCTTGGCCACGTGAGCCATGGCTTTGGGGGTCAAGCTCCACATGAAGGTGTTGCCGCCAATCAGGAGAAGCCGGTGTGGACGCGGGAGCCGTCTTAGCCATTCGAGCTCCTCCCCAGTTGCCTGCATGCTCACCGCTGTCGCAATTCCGACTGGCAGCCGAATGACGTTCCGCGCGCCCGGGACTGGATATTGCACGGTGGTGATGACGAGGTCGAACTCGCGGGGGTCGAGCCGAGGATTCCCAACCCTGACGAGCTTCGCCCTTCCCCCTGACAGCTTCCGGATCGCGAGTGCGACGGGCACGCTCCGGTAACCGACCCCGAGCACGAGTTCCGGCCACGGCCGACGGATTTGCCCCTTCGATTCCGCCGCCAAGGTGGACAGGGTCGCTCCAAGAATCCGGGGTGGGACGAGGTGCAGGACGTTGTAGCGCAGTTCCATTGACCGGAACGGCAGTCCCAGCGCCTCTGCGACCCGAAGCAGCTGGTTGTTGTCGCCTGTGCGACCGCCGAGCAGCACCCAGACGGGCGGGTCAGACATCAGGCGGAAAGCTCTCCAAAGCTGCGATTGAGGAGCGCACGCACCTCTTTCGCTGCCGCTACGACGGGGTTCGGAGTTTTGCTCGCCAGTGGTTGATCGACGGTCCCGGCCATTTGCTTCGCCAAAATGTATTCCGAGAAGCGCCGCAGGTCGCGTTTGGGGCTGTTCTCCTCCACGTGCGGTCCGAGCGCAAGGCGGCCGATCCAGTTAATCTCGACCGGTACGATGCCCGTGGGCTTTCCCGTGATCACAGATTCCGAGATCATCGAGATGCTGTCGGCGGTCGGGAACAATTCGTCGGCATCGGCGAGAAGGACCGGGAAGCGGGGGAATTCGTTTCGGACCATCCGCCAATTGTTATTTCCGTCGAGCCGTTGCTCGATCGTATCCAGTACAGGTTCGTCCGTGCGCGCGCTCCGGGCGACGATCAGCGATCCCCCCAGAGTTTGGGCGCGCTCGTAAAGCTTCTCGGCAGTATCCGCCATAAAAGCCGGCCCCATCTTCCAGTGCCGCGTCTTGCCACCCAGCATCAGCAGCAGGTGCGGCCGAGGGAGGTCGGCCAACCAGGCCTGCTCCTGCTTTGTCGGCTTCAAAGGTTCGCGATATCGGCTCATCGCTACCGGAAGCAGCCGCACCGAAGGTCCTGTGGGCGTCAAATATTGCCGGGTCGTATAGACGAGGTCGAACGTCTCCGGCGGCACTCGCGGATGTCCGACTAACACCAACCGCGTCCTGCCCCCGCTCTGCTGCTGCACCCATTGGGCGATTGGCACAGACCGCCGACCGACCATGATGATGAGATCGGGCCAGGGGGGCACGAGCGTCTTTTCCCGAAGCTCCTTATCGATTGAAATTGGGCTCGCGCCCATGTGCCTGCCGTTGAGCCAGAAGCGCCAGTTGTATCGCAATGTTCGCGTCTCGAAGGGCAGGCGAAGCTCCTCGGCAAGCGCATAAACCTGCGCATCGTCGCCGGGCCGATTGCCGGGGAACACCCAGATACGCGGGAAGCTCACAGGGCACGGGCTCGCACATAGGCTCGGTGCAACTGGATAGCGAGAATAGCGGTCATGACCGCGTATCCGATCACGAAGGCAGCAGCGGCGCCAGCAATCCCGAACTGCAGCGAAAGGGGCTCGACAACCGCCAGATAAGACAGGGTACCCGCAATGCGAGCGACGAGCGGCGCCTCCGGCCGGTCGAGAGCATAGAGCATTGGTGCGAACGGAAAACTGACGACCGCTAGCAATGTCATCACCATAAGCACCATCAGCGGCACGTAAGCGGCCGCGAACTTGTCTCCGAAAGCGAGCTGGATCAACGGTCTGCCGCCGAGGACGGCGATACTGATCGCAACCAGGCCGACAACTCCGGCCACTGCGGAACCGCGAAGCATCAGCTTCCATGGCCGCTTGGTAGCGAGGTCCATCCGCGCGACCTCAGGGTAGAAAGCCCGGGCGAGCAGGCTCGTCGGCTTTTGGGCGGCATCGGCGAGATTGGACGCGATGGCATACAGTGCGGCGCTTCCCCGTCCGAGCAGGCCGCCGACGATCAGACGCGACACTGGCGCCCAGACGCCGCTCAGGCTGGATGTCAGGTTGACGTGGATGGCGAAGCGCCACGCCCCTGGCAAACCTCTGGGCCGAAGCATCGGCCGAACTCCCTTCGCCAGATTTCGGCGCTTCATCTGGCGCCACGCCACGACCCAGAAATAGAGGTCGGAGCCCATGCTAGTCACGTACCAGATCGCCAGCCACGCGATGAATGGCGCGCCCGCTAACCACGCCCCCCCGGCGAGGATCGCTCTGGAGATCGGCTGAATCGTACCCTGCCAGCTTATCAGATCGAAGCGGTCGAGAACGCGTAAAACCCCGCTCGGAGTCATGGATGCATAAGTCGGGATGAGCGTGCAGTAGACCAGGGCCACCGCCATATATTGCGGCGGAATTCCAAAGCGCGGGCCGATCAAGGGCAACATCAGCATTGCTCCAATCATCCCGACGCCAGAGCTGAGGATGTCCAGCCCGATCGAAAAACCGGTTGCGATCTTGAAATCCGTTGGATCGTCGCTGACCAGCACTTGGCCGCCGTAACGGACCACCAGCTGCCACGACTGGAACTTACTGAGGCTACTTGCCGCGTCGACGTAGCTGTGGATCAGGATCAAAAGCCCGAACAATTCTACTCCGAGGCTGCGGCCCGCGAACGCCAACGTCGCGAGGGACGTGACGGCTGCCACGATCTGCGACATGCCGAGATAGCTGCTGTTCTTCAGCAGCGACCGGAAATGCTGATCGCGAAGCCAGTGGCGCATCGCCGCGCGCTTAAGCGAAACTGCGGTTGCTGTCGCGGGTGAACCTCGGGCGGTCGAGGGTGCACTGATGCGGGCATTACCCTTTTGTAAGCTGTTTTCGGGTGCTGCGGTTCGTAAAGACGATTGATGTGCGGGATCTTTGGTGCGGTCGGCTACACGCTTCCCGATTCCGCGATTGAGCGCGTGTTCGACAACCTCCGCCACCGGGGCCCCGACGGCAAAGGTCTATTCGCTGACGACGTGACGCAGGTCACTCTCGCCCACACGCGCCTGGCGGTGATCGATCTGCAGACGGGGAAGCAGCCCCTCTACAGCGCTGACGGCAATCTCGTGCTCGTGGTCAACGGCGAGATTTACGATTTCGAACGGATCAGGAGCGAGCTGGAAGCGAAGGGGCACCGGTTCCAGACGAAAAGCGATTCTGAAGTCATCCTCCACCTTTACGAGGAATTTGGCCTCGGCTGCTTCGAGCATCTGCGTGGTGAGTTCGCATTCCTTCTCTACGACAAGGCGAAGCGGCTGCTGATCGCCGGCCGCGACCGGTTCGGAATCAAGCCGCTCTATTTCTCTCGGCTGCCGCGCGGTTTCGTCTTTGCTTCGGAGATGAAAGCGATCTTCGCCAGCGGCTTGGTTTCGCCCAAGCTGAATGTCGCCGGCCTGGACCCGCTGCTGGGCGGCGGCACCATGCGCTTTCCGTTCGAAGGGATCGAGCACCTTCCACCAGCGCACCATGCCGTGATCGATCTCGAGACGGGTGAATTGCAGATCCGCCCCTACTGGTCGCCCGAAATTCCGGCTTCGACCGCTGAACCGGTGTTTGAGCCGTATGGCGATGCGCCCGAACGGGCTGCGGAACAGGTCCTTTGCGAACTCGAAGACGCGGTCCGGCTTCGCCTGCGCGCCGATGTCCCGGTCGGGCTGTATCTTAGCGGCGGCCTCGATTCGACCTTCGTTGCGGCGCTGATGAAGCGCAACATGAGCACGGAACTGCACTCCTTTTCGATCTGCTTCGAAGGAAGCGAGAAGAATGAGCGCGAGTTCACGCTGCGCGCTTCGCAAGAGATCGGCACCCGCCACCACGATTTCTCGGTCACCAAGCAGATGCTCTGGGACAACCTCGAGGATTGCGTGTGGCACACGGAGCTGCCGTTCATCAGCTTGGCGCCAGTGGGCAAGTTCCTGCTTTCGGAAGAGGCCAAAAAGTTCGTCACGGTGGCGCTGAACGGACAGGGCGCGGATGAGGTGTTCCTCGGCTACAAGGCCTTCTTCCGGAACGCGTTGCGCGAAACGCGCAGTCTCGATCCGAAGCGGCGAGATGTCTCGGTCCGCCAGCGCCGGGTGCATGTTGCCGGAATTCCGATGCCGCTGATGGAGAAGCTTTCGCTGCTCCTGTTCCGGAAGGATCGGCGAGGGGCGATCGCGGCCCAGCGAGCGCAGAGCCAAACAGTACAGGATTCCTCCAGGCCGCTGGTCAATCGCGTCCAGGAGAGCCGGATCGCCGAGATGCCGATCGATATCCTGGGTTTCCTCGGAGACCGGGTGGAGATGGCGCATTCACTCGAAATCCGCGTGCCGTTTCTTGACCACAAACTTTACGACATGGCCAAATGGATTCCCGACGATTTCAAGATGCGGGTCGGTGTCGAGAAGGCGGTGCTCCGCGACGCGGCCAAGGGCGTGATCCCCGAAGATCTGCGGACGCGTCGCAAGCAGGGCTTCATGATCACCAGCGATCCCATCGATCTGTTCGGGATTGACAAGGTCGCGACCCAAAGCCTGCAAATCTACTTGTCAAAGGCGGCATTCGAAGAAGCGCAGGTGTTTTCCTACCGCACGTATCGCTTCCTCAGCCGGCTTGCCCGAATCCCGGAGTGGGTGCCGCTTGCCTTCGCGAAGCGGATTCGGCGCGAGGCGAACAAGGTGCTGATGTACATGATGCAGGTGCACATGCTGCACTGGATGTTCGTCGTCGATCCTTATTGGGCGAAGCCGCGCTCGGGCCCGGCTGAGAAAGCCGAGCCGGAACTCGCGCCGATGCCGGCTTAGCCGTCTCCGTTGGTCAGCGCCTAGGCCGGTTCCGGCACGCTCTGCTTCACCACCTTGTCGGCGAGCGGCCCGTTCAGTTCCGCGAGGTGGTCGAACTCCGCCTCGTAGGTTGCCAGCCCCTGGCTTTGCGACCGGAGCTCGGCCTCGAGCCCGCTTAGCTCGGCTTCCGGGATCAGCGCCTCGATCCGATCCCATCCGGCCCAGCCGTCGCGCGGCGCCATTCCCAACATTTGCCCCCGGCGTCCCGCCACAGCCGAGCTGACGCGGCTGCTGGCGCTGGCTGGACAGACCACGGTCACCTTGTGCATCGGCTCCAGCAGGTGCGGATTTGCCGCAGCAAGCGCTTCCGCCATCGCCAGGCGGCCCGCCAAACGGAAGGCCAGCTCGGAGCTGTCGACACTGTGATAGCTGCCGTCGATCAGGTTGACCGAGACATCCACGACGGTGAAGCCGAGCGGGCCCTTGCCCATTGCCTCGCGAACGCCTTCCTCGACCGCCGGTATCCATTGCCTCGGCACCGCTCCGCCGGTGATGCTCTCGGTGAATTGGAACCCCGAGCCTCTCGGCAGCGGCTTCACTTCAATGATGACATCGCCGAACTGACCATGGCCGCCCGATTGCTTCTTGTGTCGTCCGTGCTGCTTGACGGGTTTGCGGATCGATTCCCGATAGCCGATCGTCGGCGGGTGCGATTTGACCTCGATCCCGTAGCGGCGCTTCAGCCGCGCCAGCACCGTATTCAGATGCTCGTCATTGATGCCGCGAAGCCGCATCTCATGAACCGCTTCGTCCTGCTCCAGGATCAGCGCCGGGTCTTCCTCCAATAGCCGCTGCAGAGCGCCGGAAAGCTTCACATCGTCCTTCCGGTCGGCGGGTTCGATCGCCATCGCACAGTTCCGCGCCGGCCAATCGACCTGAACTGGCGGCGGCGCCTTGCCGCTGCTCAGCCATTCGCCGGC
>Ga0157369_10005382_pt1 | contig 14905 bp, 10 predicted proteins | sample C25metaG_FD_113461 | JGI IMG/M metagenome (GOLD analysis project Ga0157369, IMG submission 113461) | Corn rhizosphere microbial communities from Kellogg Biological Station, Michigan, USA - C2-5 metaG | ecosystem: Host-associated > Plants > Roots > Rhizosphere > Soil | place: USA: Michigan...
AAGCGGCGCCGATCGTGTGTGCACTGCTGATCTCCGGGGCCGGCGGCTCGGCGATCTGTGCGGACCTCGGCAGCCGCAAGATCCGCGACGAGATCGACGCGATGGAGGTGCTCGGCATCTCGCCGATCGAGCGGCTCGTCGTGCCTCGCGTGATCGCCAGCATGTTCGTCGCTGTGCTGCTCAACGGGTTGGTCTCGGTGGTCGGCGTCATCGGCGGCTACACGTTCAACGTCCTGCTGCAGCACGGCACGCCGGGCGCCTACATCGCGTCGTTCACGGCGCTCGCCCAGCTGCCGGATCTCTACGTCGGAGAGCTGAAGGCGTTGATCTTCGGTGCGCTAGCGGCGCTCGTCGCGTCGTACAAGGGTCTCAACCCCAAGGGGGGCCCCAAAGGCGTCGGTGACGCGGTGAACCAGTCCGTGATCATCACGTTCATGCTGCTCTTCGTCGTTAACTTCGTGATCACGACGATCTACTTCCAGGTCGTTCCGCAGAAGGCGATCTGACGTGGCAGCCACCGGAACACTGCCGCGGCCGTTGCGGTTCCTGCGGCCGGCGATCACACGTCCGCTCGACGCGCTCGAGGACCTCGGCGAACAACTGTCCTTCTTCGGCCGTGCGCTCGCCTGGGTGCCGCGTGCGCTGCCGGCTTACTCGAAGGAAATCGTTCGTCTGATCGCCGAGGTCAGCCTCGGTTCGGGGGCGCTCGCCGTCATCCTCGGCTCGGTCGGTGTCATCGGCTTCCTGACGTTCTTCACCGGCACCGAGGTCGGTCTCGAGGGCTACCAGGGCCTCAACCAGATCGGCATCTCGGCGTTCGCGGGTTTCGTGTCGGCGTACTTCAACACCCGGGAGATCGCACCACTCGTCGCCGGTCTGGGCCTGACCGCAACCGTCGGCGCCGGCTTCACGGCTCAACTCGGCGCCATGCGCATCAGTGAGGAGATCGACGCGCTCGAGGTCATGGGCATCCCCTCCGTGCCCTACCTCGTCACCACGCGGATCATCGCCGGACTGGTTGCGGTCATCCCGCTGTACGTCGTTGGCCTTTTCTTCAGCTACTTTGCGACGAAGTTCATCGTCGTCGACTACTTCCACCAGTCTGGCGGCACCTACGACCACTACTTCCATCAGTTCCTGGTGCCGGTCGACGTCTTCTACTCGTTCCTCAAAGTGATCATCTTCTCGGTGGTCATCATGCTCATCCACTGCTACTACGGCTACTTCGCGCGTGGCGGTCCGGCGGGCGTGGGCGTGGCCGTGGGCCGCGCTGTGCGCACCTCGATCGTTGCGATCAACGTCATCGACCTGTTTCTGAGCCTCGCGCTGTGGGGCGCCAACACGACTGTCCGGATCGCGGGATAACCATGGCCCGGTCCGAGCGAACTCTGCGCGTCAAGCGACGGCTGCAAGGCGTCGCTTTCCTCGCGGTCGTCGCATTGTTGCTCGGGTTCACGATCGCGGTCTACAACAAGTCGTTGCCCTGGCAGGCCGCCGACAAGGTGACGCTCCTCGCCGACCGGATCGGCAACCAGCTGGTCATTCCGGCGGACGTGAAAGTCGACGGCATCTTGGTCGGCCGGGTGAGTGGTGCGCACGTGAGCGGCGACCAGGTCGTCATGACGCTGCAGATCAACAAGGGAGCGATCCGGCGCAACCACATTCCGGCTGACGTCGAGGCGCGCATCCTGCCGAAGACGCTCTTCGGTGAGAAGTTCGTCGACCTTGTCATCCCGCCCAACAGCGGGAGCTCGGCACCGTTGTTGAAACCCGGCGGCGTCATCGACCAGGACCACTCCAAGACGGCCATCGAGCTGCAGACGGTGTTCAACGACCTCGTGCCGCTGCTCCGATCACTCAAGCCGGCCGAGCTCTCGATCGCGTTGTCCAACCTCGCCGACGCCTTGCGCGGCCGCGGTGATGCGCTCGGGCACAACCTCGAGCTGGTCAACACCTACTTCACGACGTTCAACACCCACCTCGGCAACTTGAACGAGGACATCAGCGGGCTCGCCGACCTGGCCAGCAACTACGCGGACGCGACGCCGGACCTGCTTGCCACGCTGCACAACTTCACCGTCAACGCGAAGACCTTCACCGTGAAGCAAGATGTCTTCGCGCAGTTCCTCACCGGCACGCAGGGCTTCGCGCAAGAGGCAACCAAGGTGTTCGGCGACAACGCCAACCGCCTCATCACGCTCGCCAAGGTCAGCAAGCCAGTGCTCGACATGTACGCCGCGAACGCCAACGTGCTCGAGTGTCTCCCCAACGGCCTCGCGATTTACGACCGCACTCGACTGGAACAGACGTTCGGCCAAGGCCCGTATCTCCACATCACGCTGACGCCGGTCGGTGACCGCGGGGCCTATACGACGACGGACAAACCGCTCTACAGCGAGCTGACCAACACGAAGCCGCCGGCCAACAACGACCACGGCTGCTACGGGCTACCCTTCGGCAACAGCGGCTTGCACCCGGTCAACCCGGCGCTGTTCAAGTTCCCCGGCCCGCACCCCAACGGCAACTACAAGTGCTCCGGCTTCGAGGAAGCCGGAGACCCGACGTGCCCGCAGGGCGGCACCAACTCCTCACAAGGTGGCACTACCGCGACTCGCAGCAGCGACGTGATCGACGAGCAGAACCTCATCTCGGGTCTGTTCACACCGATTGTCGGCGCCGGCGACGCCAACGCGGGACTGGAAGACCTGCTGCTCGGGCCCATGCTGCGTGGCATGAACGTGGGTGTGTCGCTGTGAGCGTGACGCGATGAAGGGACACACGCTCGGTGCGGCGATCAAGCTCGCGATCTTCGCCGTCGTCACCATCCTGGCGACGTTCGTCCTGGCCGTGACGATCAGCAACCAGACCTTCGGCAAGACGCACACCTACCGGGCCGAGTTCACCGACGTGACCGACCTGCTTCCCGGTGACAGTGTCCGGGCCGCCGGCGTGCGGATCGGGACGGTCAAGTCGATCTCGGTCATCCACGACAACCTGGCGAAGGTCACGTTCAACGTCGACACCGATGTCCCGGTGCGCACGTCCACCCACTTCGACATCCGTTATCTCAACCTGGTCGGGCAGCGCTACGTCGCATTGGTCGAGACACCGGGCGGTGCGACCCAGAACCCGAAGCAGTTGATCACGACTGATCGCACGGCGCCGGCGCTCGACCTCACCCAGCTCTTCAACGGTTTCCGACCGCTCTTCCGGGCTCTGAGCCCGGATGACGTCAACTCCTTCGCGCTCGAGATCATCAAGACCCTTCAGGGCGAGGGCGGCACAGTCGCCGACCTGGCCGCCAAGTCCGCGACACTCACCAACACGATCGCCGACCGCGACGCGGTCGTCGGCGGCGTGGTCAACAACCTGCTCAAGGTGCTCGACACCGTCGCGCAGCGCGACCAGGGCCTCAACGAGACGATCCAGCAACTCCAACGCCTCGTGAGCGGGTTGGCGACCGACCGCAACTCCATCGCGTCGTCACTGCAGAACATCGACAACTTGGCGAGCAACAGCGCGCTGCTGCTGCAGCAGATTCGGCCTTACCTGCCGAGCGAACTGACCAATCTCAGCAAGATCGCCAACACGCTCAACACGACGCGCAACTGCCCGGGCTACGTCTATCCGGTCAACAAGGAGCCCAACCAATACACCGTGCCCCGGTTTGCGAAGAACTGCTCGACCGGCCCCGTCACGCTCGAGGAATACCTGCAGCGTGCGCCGACCAAGCTGATCCAGATCATCCGCACCGCCACCTACGGGTCGTTCTTCAACTTCTGGCTGTGTGACCTGGAGCTCGGCGGACAGCTGGGCAAGCAATTCCCGGCTTCGATCAACCTGCAGCAGTCGCCGGCTTGCGGTGGTGGCGCATGAAGCCCTTCCGCGAGCGCAACCCGGTGCCGATCGGCATCATCGGCATCGTCGTCATCCTGCTGTTGCTGCTGCTCTCCTTCAACGCCAACGCCTTGCCGTTCATCGGCGGCGGCACCACCTACCACGCCGACTTCAGTGACTCGGGTGGGCTGAAGACCGGAGACGACGTGCGCATCGCCGGCGTCAAGGTCGGCAAGGTCAGCTCGGTCGCGCTCAAGGGGGCGATGGTCCGGGTTGCCTTCCAGATCAACACCAGCGCGCACATCGGCGGCCAGACCCGTGCCGACATCAAGATCAAGACGCTGCTCGGCGACAAGTACATCGCGCTCGGCCCGGCCGGCACGGGTTCGCTGCACGGTGACATCCCGGAGAGCCGCACGACAACCCCGCTCGACGTCACCCAGGCGTTCATCGGCCTCGGCCAACGGGCCGGTGAGATCGACACCAAGCAGCTCGCCCAGGCTTTCGACACCCTGGCGGCGACCTTCAAGGACACCCCGCCCTACGTGCATGACTCGTTGCAAGGCCTTCGGCGGTTGTCGACGACGATCGCATCCCGTGACAACGCACTGCACCAGCTGCTCGCCGACGCCAACACGGTCACGCAGACACTTGCACAGCGCAACGCCGAAATTGCCAAGCTCATCAACGACTCCAACCTGATCCTGCAGACCGTCTACGAACAGCGGGTGGTGATCCACAACCTGCTCGTCGATACGACCGCGGTGTCGAAGCAGCTGGCCGGGTTGGTGCGCGACAACGAGGCGATCATCGGACCGGCCCTGTCACACTTGGAAACGACGCTTGCGATCCTTCAGCGCAACGAGGACAACCTCGACGCGACGATCCACCTGACCGCGCCGTTCATCCGCGACTTCACTGACGTGCTCGGCAACGGACGTTGGTTCGAGACTGTGCTGTGGAACCTGCCCGGCGGATTCAACAACGGTTGTCTCGAGGTCGCACCGGCGCCGGCGGTTTGTCCGCCGGGCAACACAGGAGCCAAGAAATGAACCGCGTGCTGCGGCCCCTGCTGCGCCCGATGCAATCGCTGCATCCGGCCCTTCGTGCCGCAATCGCCGCTGTGCTCGCCGTCGCCGTCGTGGTCGTTGCCGCCGGTGCGGCCGTCGCCTCCGGCAGCGGCGGCACCCGACACTTGACGGCGTACTTCTCCCGCACGATCGGCCTCTACAAAGGCAACGACGTGCGCATCCTCGGGGTCCCGGTCGGCAAGGTCGATGGGCTCAAGGTGGTCGGCACCTCCGTCAAGGTCACGATTTCTTACAGCGGTAAATACAAACTCCCGGCGGATGTCGGTGCGGTGATCGTGCCGCCATCGGTGGTCAGTGACCGTTACGTGCAGCTGACCCCGGCCTACACGGGTGGGCCCGAGCTGCCGGACCATGCGGTCCTCGGCACCGACCGCACCCAGGTGCCACTCGAGTTCGACGAGATCTTCAAAAACCTCGACCAGCTGAACAACGCGCTTGGCCCCAAGGGCGCCAACAGTCAAGGTGCGCTTTCCCGACTCGTCGATGTCAGCGCGGCCAACCTCGCCGGCAACGGCGCTGAGCTCAACGGTGCGCTCAAGGAGTTCTCCGCTGCCATCTCGACGCTCAGCGGGAGTCGCACTGACCTGTTCTCGACGGTCAAGCAGCTGCAGCAGTTCACCACGATGCTGGCGCAGAACGACGGTGGTGTTCGAGCGCTCAACGCCAACCTGCAGAAGGTGGGCGACCAGCTCGCCGGCGAGCGGCAGGACCTCGGCGCAGCACTGGCCAACCTGTCGACGGCGCTGCAGCTGGTAGCGAAGTTCGTCAGCGACAACCGCACCCACCTGACCAGCGATATTCACAAAGCCACATCGGTCACCAACGTGCTCAGCCGCGAGAAGGAGGCGATCGAGGAGATCATCGACCTCGCGCCCTATGCGCTGACCAACCTCTCGCTCGCTTACGACCCGACGGCCAAGACCCTCGACACGCTCGACGCTGCGAGCCAGACCTTCAACAACCCGACCGCGCCCACCGGCTTCCTCTGCCAGCTGGTCCCCCAGACGTGCACACCGACGGCAAGCCCGCTCTCCCATGCCAAGACATTGGCCGACCTGCTGGGGGTGGTGCGCAAGTGAAGCGACTCCTCCAGCTCGTCGCGGCGCTGGCGGTCGCCGCCTTGGCGCTCACCGGCTGCAGCTTCAAGGGCGCCTACTCGTTGCCGCTTCCCGGCGGCAGCGCGAGCGGTTCGTCCTACCACGTGACAGCCGTCTTCGACGACGTACAAGACCTGGTGCCGATGTCGGCCGTGCGGGTCGACGACGTCGCTGTCGGCGACGTGACCGCGATCAACTACGACCCGACCACCAACAAAGCCATGGTGCGCATGCGCATCAAGAAGTCAGTGCGCCTGCCCTCCAACGCGGTCGCGACGCTCGAGCAGACGACACTGCTGGGCGAGAAGTACATCGCTCTGTCGCCACCACCGACGGGCGCGTCGTCGCAGCCCCTCGCCAACGGAGCTGTCATCAACAACAACGCGACGTCCAACCTGCCCGACGTCGAAGAGGTCTTCGGCGTTCTGTCCGCCGTGCTCAACGGCGGCGACCTGCAGGACTTGCAGACCATCAACCTCGAGATCAGCAAGGCTCTTGCGGGCCGCGAGCAGTCGGTGAAGTCCGCGCTTCGCTCACTCGATGTGTTCGTGACCGATCTCAACGGCCAGCGGCAGCAAATCGTCCGCGCTCTCGACCAGCTCAACCGATTCAGCGCGGCGCTGGCACAACAGAACCAAACCATCGCCGATGCGCTGGACCACCTCGGCCCGGGTCTGAAAGTGCTGGCGGACGAGCGGCAGCAGTTCACCAAGCTGCTGACCGACTTGTCAAAGTTCGGTCAGGTCGCCACTCACATCATCACGTCGAGTCGCGAACAAACCGTTGCCGGCTTGCGCGACCTCCAGCCGATCCTTGAACACCTGCAGGCGGCCGGATCCAACTTGCCGCACGGTCTCGAGTTGTTCCCGACGTATCCATTCCCCAAGGGGATCGCCGGCGCCGTGCCCGGTGACTACAACGGTCTGAAACTCACGTTCAGCGCCGACCCGCTCTTCTGTGTGTTGGTCCCGACGCTGCCGATCGGGTGTTCGGGGACGACGTTCAACCTGCCGGGCAAGTCCTCGGGCAACTCCGGCCAGGGCAAGCTGCCGCTGCCGGTCCCCACGCCGACCCTGCCCGTGCCGTTGCCCTCGTTGCCGACGGTGCTGCCCAGTCCGACCAGCAGCGGTGGGTTGCTCGGAGGTCTGCTGTCGCCGAACGTCGGAGGCCAGCCGTGATCCGGCGTTCGGTCAAGATCCAGCTGGCGGCGTTCGTCATCATCTCCGTGCTGGGCATCCTCTACGTCGGCCTCAACTACGTCGGCATCCACGTGACGAGCGGGCCGTTCACGGTGCGGTTGATGCTCAACGACACCGGCGGCATCTTCCCGGACGCCGATGTGACCGAGCGCGGAGTCGACATCGGCCGGGTCGGCTCGATGCGTCTCACCGCCGACCACCAGGTCGAGGTCAGCCTTCAGATAAAGCACAGCGCGAAGATCCCTTCCAACGTGCGTGCCACCGTGGCCAATCTCTCCGCGGTCGGTGAGCAGTACGTCGATCTCGAGCCGCAGACGTCCGACGGCCCCTATCTGCACGAGGGGAGCGTGATCCCGGCGTCGGCCGCGACCGTGCCCCTTGATGACGCGACGATCCTGCTCGACCTCGACCGGCTGGTGAACAGCGTCGACAAGCAGCACCTGGCAACTGTGATCGACGAGCTGGGCAAGGGCTTCGACGGCGTAGGGCCGGCGCTGCAGGCGCTCATCGACAACGGCAACAAGCTGACCCAGGCCGCGATCGACTCACTGCCGCAACAGCTGAAGCTCATCGATGACAGCAAGACAGTGCTCAACACCCAAAATGATGTCGCCGGCGAGCTCAAGTCGTGGGCAGCGAGCTTCGCGTCGTTCAGCGACCAGCTTCGCCGGAGCGATCCCGATCTGCGCAGCCTGCTGGACAACGGTGTGACCGCGAGCCAGCAGCTGCAAGGACTGCTCCAGGACAACGCGTCCGCGCTGCCGACGCTGCTCGGGAACCTGATCACGTTCAACGGAATCCAGCAGGTGCGACTGCCCTATGTGAAGGCGATCCTTCAACTGCTGCCGCCACAGGTCGCCGGCGGGTTCTACGTCACTCCCGGCGACGGCACCGCGCACTTCGGCATGGTGCAGCAGACTCCTCAGGACCAGCCGCAGAATCCGTGTTCGTTCGGATACCTCTCCGGCAGCCAGGCATCCGGGTACGCACCGACCAAGCTCCGCTCCAACAGCGGCGGCAGCCAGTGGGGCGGACCGGCCAACCTGGACGCGTTCTGCAAGGCCCAGGACCAGACCGACGACCTGCGCGGCTCGCGGTTCGTTCCCCGGCCGAAGGGCGACAACGCGCAGGTCACCAACTCAGACCCCTATCCGGGCCCGGTCTACGGCAAGTCCAACCGTCCAACCCTCTCCCAGCAGCTGTCCGGCGCCACGACAACCTCGGCGACGTCGCCACAGAGCAGCAGCAGCGCGTCGACCCTGGCTCCGCTTTCCGTCATCCCGTTGCCCTACGACCCGTCCACCGGCCTCGTCACCGGCACCGACGGCAAGCTTTACCAGCTCGGGTTCAACGGTCCGCTGGCGCCGATCTTCGGGTCCAACTCGTGGGAGTGGTTGTTGCTCGCGCCTACGATGCGCTGACCGAAGACTTTCGAAGGGACTAGATGAACCGCGCCCGAGCGGCTGCCGTCGCAGCCGGTGCGCTCGTCGTCGCGCTGGCCGCCTCCGCGCTCGCCGCCGTACAAACCACGCGCCTGTCACACGAGCAGGCTTCGGCCGAGGTGCGCGAATCCGCGCTGGCGGCAGCGAGGCAGATCGCCGTCGACATCGCCGACTACAACTACCAAACCATCGACCGAGACTTCACCCGGGTGACGCAGGAGGCGACCGGCAAGTTCCTGTCCGACTTCAGCACCCAGTCGGCGGGGGTGCGCGACGCGATCGTCGCCGCCAAGGCGGTTTCCCAGGCAACGGTGGCCGCGGCGGGGGTGGTCAACGCGTCGGCGAACAGCGCCCAGATCGACGTCGCCCTCAACCGGACGGTGACCAACGCCTCCTCGCCGAAGGGCACCCAGGCGGCGTTCGGGCTCCAGATGCTGCTCGTGAAGCGCGGTGGTCGCTGGCTCGCGTCCGAGGTGAACCCGCTGTGAAGGCGCCCGACGGTTCCGAGCTGACACCGCAGGAGTGGGACGCCGTACGCCGGCTGCGCGGTGAGCCAGAGGCCCAGGCGGAAGCCGAACCCGTCGAGGCCGAGCCGGTCGCCGTGGTCGAGACGGCGCCGGCCAGCCACGCGCCGACCGGCCGCGCGCCGGCGTTGCTGCTGCCGGCCATGGTGTCGCTCGTCGTTCTCGCGGTCGTTGCCGTCGCGCTGCTCTGCGTGGTCACCGCGCGGCTGTCCGACCGTCACGGCCAGCGATCGGACACGACCGCCGCCCTGGCGGCGGCGACCGACGGCGTCGCGACGGTGCTGTCCTACAACTACAAGAGCCTCGACGCCGACTTCGCGAAGGCAGAGTCCCTGCTGACCCCCAGTTTCCGGAAGAACTACGACGCCACGACGGCCAAGGGTGTCCAGCCGCTGGCCGCGAAGTACCACGCGGTGAGCACGGCTCAGGTGACCGCGGCGGGCGTCATGTCGCAGTCGGGCTCGCACGTGCAGGTCGTGGTCTTCGTCTCCCAGCAGGTCACCAACACCCAGCTGTCGGCGCCGCGCCTGGACCGCTCCCGGATCATCGTCGACCTGCAGAAGTCCGGCTCCCGCTGGCTGATCAACAACCTCCAGCCCGTCTGAGTCCGCCAGGTTGCGGCACCATCGGTCACTTCGAACGGCGGGCGACCAAAAATCGGACACCGCTGCGGCGTGTCGTGGTCGCCCGCCGTTCGAAGTGCGCCTTCTCCCCGGCCGCCGATCCCGACCCATCTGTGGGCGGTGGCTTGACGGACGCCCTTGCTTCCCCCATCCTCTTCGCAGCAGTGACGACAACCGATAAATGGTTGCGCGGGCGCAAGCCTGGGCACCGATTAGACATCGGCCTGCCGATCCGGTAGGCTGCTCGTTTGCGCTGCCCCTCGTCCGCCCCGTAACCGGTTCCGCCAAGGAATCCCGGGTCGTTCGTCGTGCGCGCTCATAACAGCGAGCAGCACTGGAAGGACCACACTTGGCCGCGTCGCGCACCTCGTCGTCTACCCGCCCCGCACCTTCTTCCCTCGCTCCCCGTCGCGTCTCGTTCGCCCGTATCGCCGAGCCCCTAGAGGTCCCCGACCTCCTGGCCCTTCAGACGGCCTCGTTCAAGTGGCTCATCGGCGACGACGAGTGGCGCGCCACGGTCGCGTCCGGGGACCGCGGCTCTGCCGCTCCGGCGACACTGTCGGGTCTCGAAGAGATCCTCACCGAGATCAGCCCCATCAAGGACTTCTCGGACACGATGTCGCTGGAGTTCCGTGAGCCGAAGCTGATGGATCCGCCGCACTCCGTCGAGGAGTGCAAGGACAAGGACATGACCTACTCGGCGCCGCTGTTCGTGATTGCCGAGTTCACCAACAACGAGACCGGCGAGATCAAGAGCCAGACGGTCTTCATGGGCGACTTCCCGCTGATGACGCCCAACGGCACGTTCATCATCAACGGCACCGAGCGTGTCGTCGTATCGCAGCTGGTCCGGTCGCCGGGCGTCTACTTCGAGCGCACGCTCGACAAGACGAGCGACCGCGACGTCTATGGCGCCAAGATCATCCCTGGCCGCGGCGCCTGGCTGGAGTTCGAGGTCGACAAGCGCGACCAGGTCGGCGTCCGCATCGACCGCAAGCGCCGCCAGCCGGTCACCGTGCTGCTGCGCGCCCTCGGCTGGGACAACGCCCGCATTCTCGAGCGCTTCGAGGAGTTCGACTCGATCCGCGTCACGCTCGACAAGGACCACACGACCACGCAGGACGAAGCTCTCATCGACATCTACCGCAAGCTGCGTCCGGGTGAGCCCCCGACGCGCGACGCGGCGGAGACGCTCCTCAACAACCTCTACTTCAACGACAAGCGTTACGACCTGGCCAAGGTCGGTCGCTACAAGGTCAACAAGAAGCTCGGTCTCGACGTGCCGCTCGGCACTGGTGTCCTCACCGAGGACGACATCGTCGCGGCGATCGACTACGTCGTACGCCTTCACCGTGGTGACCCCGGCTTCGAGACCGACGACATCGACCACTTCGGCAACCGCCGGCTTCGCACCGTCGGTGAGCTGATCCAGAACCAGGTGCGTATCGGGCTGTCCCGCATGGAGCGCGTCGTTCGCGAGCGCATGACCACGCAGGACGTCGAGGCGATCACGCCGCAGACCCTGATCAACATCCGCCCGGTGGTGGCGTCGATCAAGGAGTTCTTCGGCACATCGCAGCTGTCGCAGTTCATGGACCAGACCAACCCTCTGGCCGGCCTGACGCACAAGCGTCGGTTGTCCGCCCTCGGGCCCGGTGGTCTGTCCCGCGAGCGCGCCGGTTTCGAGGTCCGCGACGTGCACCCGAGCCACTACGGCCGGATGTGCCCGATCGAGACGCCGGAAGGCCCCAACATCGGCCTGATCGGGTCGCTGTCGAGCTTCGCGCGGGTCAACCCGTTCGGTTTCGTCGAGACGCCCTACCGGCGGGTCGAGGCCGGCCGGGTCACCGAGCAGATCGACTACCTCACCGCCGACGAAGAGGACCGGCACGTCATCGCGCAGGCCAACGCGCCGTTGACCGCGGACGGCAAGTTCGCCGAGAACCGTGTCCTGGTCCGTAAGAAGGGCGGCGAGGTCGACTACGTCGAGCCGGCCGGCATCGACTACATGGACGTCTCGCCGCGGCAGATGGTGTCCGTCGCGACGGCGATGATCCCGTTCCTCGAGCACGACGACGCCAACCGCGCGCTCATGGGTTCCAACATGCAGCGCCAGTCGGTGCCGTTGCTTCGCAGCGAGGCGCCCCTCGTCGGCACCGGCATGGAATACCGCGCCGCGGTCGACGCCGGTGACGTCGTCGTCGCGGAGCAGGCCGGCACGGTCGAAGAAGTGTCCGCCGACTATGTCGCGATAGCGCAGGCCGACGGCACCAAGCGCACCTACCGGTTGGCGAAGTTCCGCCGCTCCAACCAGGGCACGTGCATCAACCAGCGTCCGATCGTCGACGAGGGTCAGAAGGTCGAGGCCGGGCAGGTCATCGCCGACGGCCCGTGCACACAAAACGGCGAGATGGCGCTCGGCAAGAACCTGCTCGTCGCCTTCATGTCGTGGGAGGGCCACAACTACGAGGACGCGATCATCCTGTCCTCGCGGCTGGTCCAGGAAGACGTCCTGTCCTCGATCCACATCGAGGAGCACGAGGTCGACGCCCGCGACACCAAGCTGGGCCCGGAAGAGATCACGCGTGACATCCCGAACGTGTCCGAAGAGGTCCTCGCCGACCTCGACGAGCGCGGCATCATCCGCATCGGTGCCGAGGTGGTGCCGGGCGACATCCTCGTCGGCAAGGTCACGCCCAAGGGCGAGACGGAGCTGACTCCGGAGGAGCGGCTGCTCCGCGCGATCTTCGGTGAGAAGGCGCGTGAGGTCCGCGACACGTCGCTGAAGGTGCCGCACGGCGAAGAGGGCAAGGTCATCGGCGTACGCGTCTTCAACCGTGAAGACGGCGACGAGCTCCCGCCGGGCGTCAACGAGCTGGTTCGGGTTTACGTCGCCCAGAAGCGCAAGATCACCGACGGCGACAAGCTCGCCGGCCGGCACGGCAACAAGGGCGTCATCTCGAAGGTGCTGCCGGTCGAGGACATGCCGTTCCTCGAGGACGGCACCCCGGTCGACATCATCCTCAACCCACTCGGCGTGCCGGGCCGGATGAACGTCGGCCAGGTGCTCGAGACGCACCTGGGCTGGGTGGCGGCGACCGGCTGGCAGATTGCCGGGGCCAAGGCGCCGTGGCAGAAGCGGCTGGCCGAGATCGGTGCCGACTCCGCGGAGCCCGGCACCAACGTCGCGACCCCCGTCTTCGACGGTGCCCGCGAGGAGGAGATCAGCGGACTGCTCGGCTCGACTCTTCCCAACCGTGACGGCGACCGCATGGTCGGCGAGAACGGCAAGGCGCGCTTGTTCGACGGTCGCACCGGCGAGCCGATCCGCGAGCCGATCAGCGTCGGCTACATCTACATCTTGAAGCTGCTGCACTTGGTCGACGACAAGATCCACGCTCGCTCGACCGGCCCGTACTCGATGATCACCCAGCAGCCGCTCGGTGGTAAGGCGCAGTTCGGTGGCCAGCGCTTCGGTGAGATGGAGGTCTGGGCGCTCGAGGCGTACGGCGCTGCCTACGCGTTGCAGGAGCTCCTGACCATCAAGTCCGACGACGTGCTCGGCCGCGTGAAGGTCTACGAGGCCATCGTCAAGGGCGAGAACATCCCGGAGCCGGGCATCCCCGAGTCGTTCAAGGTGCTCATCAAGGAGATGCAGTCGCTGTGCCTCAACGTCGAGGTGCTGTCCAGCGACGGCATGCAGATCGAGATGCGCGAGACCGACGAAGACGTGTTCCGGGCTGCTGAAGAACTCGGCATTGATCTGAGCAGGCGCGAGCCGAGTTCGGTCGAGGAAGTCTAAATCGGACGAAGTTTTCTCGCCGCGCTCGAAAACTCCGTCCGAAGCAGAAAGACCAAGAAAAGAAGAGAAAGGCACATACGTGCTCGACGTCAATTTCTTCGATGAGTTGCGAATCGGCCTTGCGACAGCGGACGACATTCGTCTGTGGTCGCACGGCGAGGTCAAGAAGCCCGAGACGATCAACTACCGCACGCTCAAGCCGGAAAAGGACGGCTTGTTCTGCGAGAAGATCTTCGGTCCCACAAGGGACTGGGAGTGCTACTGCGGCAAGTACAAGCGAGTCCGGTTCAAGGGCATCATCTGCGAGCGCTGTGGTGTCGAGGTAACCCGCGCCAAGGTGCGTCGCGAGCGGATGGGTCACATCGAGCTTGCTGCGCCGGTGACGCACATCTGGTACTTCAAGGGTGTCCCGAGCCGCCTCGGCTACTTGCTCGACCTGGCCCCCAAGGACCTCGAGAAGATCATCTACTTTGCCGCCTACCTCGTCACCGAGGTGGACGAGGACGCACGTCACCGTGACCTCGCGAGCATCGAGGCGCAGATCGGCGTCGAGAAGCAGCGCATCACCGACAAGATGAACGTCGACGTCGACACGCGGGCGAAGAAACTCGAAGAGGACCTTGCCCAGCTCGAGGCCGAGGGCGCGAAGGGTGACGCGCGACGCAAGGTGCGCGACGCTGCGGACCGCGAGATGAAGCAGATCCGCACTCGCGCCGAGCGTGCGACCGACGAGCTCGACGCCGTACTCGATGCGTTCAAGGGTCTCGGTGTGAAGCAGCTCGTCACTGACGAGCGGCTCTACCGTGAGCTTCGCGACCGATTCGGCAAGGGTGCGAAGAACGAGGACGGCACCTGGCGCACGGTGCCGGGAACGATGGGTGAGTACTTCGAAGCCGGCATGGGCGCGGAGTCGTTGAAGAAGCTGCTCGAGAACTTCGACCTCGAAGCCGAGGCGGAGAGTCTGCGCGAGCAGATCCGCACCGGCAAGGGTCAGAAGAAGGCCCGTGCGCTCAAGCGGCTCAAGGTCGTATCCGCGTTCCTCAACACTCGCAACTCGCCCATGGGCATGGTGCTCGACTGTGTCCCGGTGATTCCGCCGGACCTGCGCCCGATGGTGCAGCTCGACGGTGGGCGGTTCGCGACGAGCGACCTCAACGACCTCTACCGCCGCGTCATCAACCGCAACAACCGGTTGAAGCGACTGCTCGACCTCGGCGCGCCCGAGATCATCGTCAACAACGAGAAGCGGATGCTGCAGGAGGCCGTCGACGCGCTGTTCGACAACGGCCG
>Ga0157369_10005384_pt1 | contig 14902 bp, 14 predicted proteins | sample C25metaG_FD_113461 | JGI IMG/M metagenome (GOLD analysis project Ga0157369, IMG submission 113461) | Corn rhizosphere microbial communities from Kellogg Biological Station, Michigan, USA - C2-5 metaG | ecosystem: Host-associated > Plants > Roots > Rhizosphere > Soil | place: USA: Michigan...
CCCGCCTGTCGCTCGCCGCCCCGCCTGCCCGCGACCCCTTCCGCCGCCGGGCCTGAGTCGCCCGCGCCGCCGCCCTACGGATAACGCGGCGGGCGCCGCCGCCCTACGGATAACGCGGCGGGCGCCGCCGCCATGGAAACGCGCTCAGGATCACAACCAGCAGCGCCGCCCCCGACAACCCGATCGCCACGTAATACAGCCCGGGCTTGGTCAGCAGCAGCCCCACGCCTACCAAGATCGCCGCAACGAACACCGCTGCCCCGCAGAGCTTGATCACCAGCACGATGCGTCCGCCAGCTCACCGCAGCCTTCCGTCGACTGGTCAATCATGGCGACGACACGCCGGCGGTTGGGCGACATCTTTGACCAGTGGAGCCGTCTGCGGGAGGCATGCCCCCTCGGCTTCGGGCGCCGGTCAGCCATGCGACGGCGGGACCTCGGGGCCCTCGTCGACCTCGAACCCACCTGCGGGCGCCTGCCGCGGCGGGCCACTCGGCCCGTCACCGCCGCCCAAGGGCTCGGACGCCGGCGGCTGCGGCGCGCCCGGAACCGGAGGCGCGGCCACCGGAGCGAAGGGACTGGCCGGCCGAACAGGCGGCTGGACGCCGGGTACCTGCGGCGCACTGCCTGGCACGCCACCCGCACCCGGTGCGGTACCCGTGCCCGGCCCGCCTGCGAGACCCGGAGTCGCCGAAACCGGCGCGGCGGTCGGCGCGGGCCGTGGCGGAGCGCCGTCCCCTCGCCCTTCGAGGTCGCGGAGCTGACCTTCGAGGTAGGACTTCAACCGCGCGCGGTACTCGCGTTCGAACGAGCGCAGCTCCTCGACCTTGCGCTCGAGCTTCTCCCGCTCGGAGTCGAGGCTGCCCACGACGGCACGGTGCCGTTCCTGGGTTTCGCGCTCGAGCTGGTCTGCCTTCGCACGGGCGTCGGCGAGCAACTTGTCGGCGTCGCGCCGAGCCTCGGCGACCGTGTCGTCGGCGGTCTTCTGCGCCATCGCGAGCATGCGAAGCGCCGCCTCCTGGCTGCCCTGCCCGCCATCGCCGGCCACCGGCACGGGCGCCGCAGCGATCGGCGGTGGCGCCACCGGAGGTTGCGGAGCGACCGGGGGCTGCGGCGTCACCGGCGCGCCTGCCGCGAGACCACCCGGCGCCCCAGGTGCACCCGGTGCAGCCGGGCCGCCCGGCGCACCAGCCGGCGGATGCGGCACGCTCGCCGCTTGCCGTGCGGCCTGCTCGGCGACCTGAAGCCGCGCCCGCAGGTCGGAGTTCTCGCGGTAAAGACGGTTGAGCTCGGCTTCGACCTCGTCGAGGAAGTCGTCGACCTCCTTCTCGTCGTAACCGCCCTTGAAGCGGGTGGGCGTGAACTGCTTGTTCTTCACGTCCTCTGCGGTCAACGGCATCGGGTCACCTCGTCGTCAGGATCGGGAGCGCAGAACAGATCATAGGGAGCTGACCACCGTCATCAGGATCAGCGCGCTGATCAGCAGCGTGATCCAGGCCATGTCGACGCTGAACCGCCCGAATCGCAGGGCCGGGATCAAGCCACGCATCGTTCGCAGCGGCGGGTCGGTGATCGAGTAACAGATTTCGAGGGCCACCAGCACGCCGCCGTGCGGACGCCAGTCGCGGGAGAACATCTGAACGTAGTCGAAGACGAGTCGGATGATCATCACCACGACGAACGCCAGCAATACGTCGTAGACGACCTGCCAGACGATGGACACGAGGGATGGCCGCCCTAGACCTGATCAGCTCTGATTGAAAAATCCGCCTTCGGCGAGCCGCTGCTTGTCTTCAGCGGTCACCTCAACATTGTGCGGCGACAGCAGGAACACCTTCGCAGTGACCCGGTCGATGCTGCCACGAAGGCCGAAGATCAGGCCAGCCGCGAAGTCGACCAGGCGCTTCGCGTCGGCGTCGTCCATCTCGGTGAGGTTCATGATCACCGGGGTGCCCTCGCGGAAGTGCTCACCGATCGCCCGTGCCTCGTTGTACGTGCGCGGGTGCAGCGTGGTCACGCGGATCGAGCCCGGATCGCCCCAACCGAGGCGCGACGGTGCCGGCGCGGGTGCGGTCGCGACGCTCGACCGAGTCGCGGGATAGCCCCCGCTGCGGTCACGCACGTCGTGGCGGCCGTCGAATCCCCTGCGGCCGTAGTCGAGGTCGACCGCCGTGTCGTGGCCGCTCGGCCCCGATGCTCGGCGGGCGGGATGGGCCGGAGCTGCCGTCTCGTACTCGTCGTACGCGTCGTACTGCTCGTCGTACTGCTCGCCGCCGTCCTCGACCAGGCCGAGGTAGACAGCCGCCTTACGCATGAAGGGCATGGTGTCTCCTCGCTCCGTTTACGGTCGTTCCAGTCGTTCCAGTCGTTCCACTCGCTCGCCTGCGATGTGGACCCTACCCAGCATGCCGCCGCGAGCCGAGTAAGGCAGCTCCGACACGCAGGTGAGTGGCGCCGTTCGCCACGGCGGCCTCGAGATCGCCGCTCATTCCCGCCGAAACGATGCGCGCATCCGGATGATCGCTTTGCAGCATCGCCGTCACCTCGGCCAGCCGTTGGAACGCCCGCCACGGGTCGTCCCCCAGCGGCGCCACCGCCATCACTCCCGCCAGTTCGAGGGCGGACGACGCGGCGATCGCGTCCGCGATCGCCGGCACATCGGCCACCCATGCCCCTGAGCGGCCGGGCTTCGGCTCGACGTCGAGATTCACCTGCACCAGGCAGCGCAGCGGATGGGCGCGCTCGGCGGCCGCCTCGCCGAGCGCGCCGACCAGCCGTGGCCGGTCGACGGAGTGCACAAGGTGCGCGTACCGCGCGACCGAGCGGCACTTGTTGGTCTGCAGCGCCCCGATGAAGTGCCAACGCAGCCTGTCCTGCGCCGGCTCTCCCCAGTCCTCGCTCAGTTCGGCGATCTTGGCCGAAGCCTCCTGATCGCGGTTCTCGCCGATGTCGGCGATGCCCAGCTCGGCCAACAACTCGATGTCTGACGCCGGGAAGGTCTTCGTCACAGCGATCAACGTCAGATCGGACGCCGACCGGCCGGCGTCCGCACAAGCGCTTTCGATGCGGGCGCGCAGGGCCTGCAGGTTGGCCGCGAGTTGGCGCTGGCGTTCGGCGGGTGTCACGACATGCGCCACACCAGTGCCGCCATCCGCCCGGTGACGTGGTCACGCCGGTACGAGAACAACGAGGGGTCTTCTCGGGTGCATCCACCAACCCGGCGCAGCAGCTCGACATTGCTCGCAGCGAGTTGCGCGATGATGCCGCCAGCCAGATCGACCGCTGGCCGGCCGTCGACGGTACGGCCTTCCGACTCGGGCACCACCGACCACACGTCGTCCGCCATCGCTTGTGGTACCTCGTAACAGGCCGGGCAGATCGAGGGTCCGAGGGCCGCGCTGATGGAGCGCGCGCCAAGCTCTCGCATCGCAGCCGCCGCGCTGGCAACGACGCCGGCGACGAGGCCCGGCCGCCCGCAGTGCGCGGCCGCAATGATCCCCGCTTCCGGGTCGGCGAGCACGAGCAGCGCGCAATCGGCCGAGAGCGCGGCAAGGCCGAGTCCGGCACGGTCGGTCACCATGGCGTCGACCTGCGGCGACCCCTCGGTCTCGCGGGTCTCGGCGGTGACCACGGCAACCTCCGCCCCATGGCGAGCGGTCAGCCACACCGCCGAGTCGATGCCGAGCCGGTCGAGCACCAGCTCACGGTTGCGGGCAACCGCCGCGGCGGCGTCGCCGACGTCCGCACTCAGGTTCAGCTCGTCGTACGGCGGCGCGCTGACGCCGCCCGCGCGGCTGGTGAATGCGTATCGAACGCCCTCACCGAGGCTGCCGAGGGAGAACAACTCCCTACTTCAGGAAGTCGGGGACGTCGAGCTCGTCGGCATCGTCGTCGAAAATGATCGTGCGCCGGGGCGCTGTGGGCTCGCGGCGCACCGGCGGCTCGCCGTCGTCGAGGCCGAGGCGGCTGGCGGCAGGAGCCGGAGCCGAGGGCACGACACGCTCGCTCGGCTGCTGTTCGATGCGCAGCGGCGGGGTACTCGGCGCGCTCGTGATGTTGATCGCCTGCTCGACGGCGTCGGCACGGGTGGCAGTCACCGCAGGCTCGACCTGCCGGCGGGCCGCTTGGCGCGCGGGGCGCGGCGCTCCGCCGTCGAAACCGGCGGCGATGACGGTGACCCGCACCTCGTCGCCCAGGGCGTCATCGATGACGGCACCGAAGATGATGTTCGCCTCGGGGTGCGCAGCTTCGGCGACGAGCTGAGCGGCTTCGTTGATCTCGAACAGCCCGAGGTCTGAGCCGCCGGCCACCGACAGCAGCACGCCGTGCGCGCCTTCGATCGAGGCCTCGAGCAGCGGGCTGGAGATGGCCATCTCGGCGGCCGCGACCGCGCGGTCTTCGCCGCGGGCCGATCCGATACCCATCAGCGCGGAGCCGGCGCCGGCCATGATCGACTTCACGTCGGCGAAGTCGAGGTTGATCAGGCCGGGGGTCGTGATCAGGTCGGTGATCCCGGAGACGCCTTGAAGCAGCACCTGGTCGGCCGACTTGAAGGCGTCGAGCACGCTGATCTTGCGATCGCTGATCGAAAGCAGCCGGTCGTTCGGGATGACGATGAGGGTGTCGACCTCGTCGCGCAGGTTCTCGATGCCGACTTCGGACTGCTCGGCACGCCGGCGGCCCTCGAACCCGAACGGGCGGGTCACGACGCCGATGGTCAGCGCACCGAGGGCGCGGGCAATGCGCGCCACGACAGGAGCACCGCCGGTGCCCGTACCACCGCCTTCGCCCGCGGTGACGAAGACCATGTCGGCGCCCTTGAGCACCTCCTCGATCTCCTCGGCGTGGTCTTCGGCGGCCTGCCGGCCGACCTCAGGATCGGCGCCAGCACCGAGACCGCGGGTGAGCTCACGGCCGACGTCGAGCTTCACGTCGGCGTCGCTCATCAGCAGCGCCTGCGCATCAGTGTTGATCGCGATGAACTCGACGCCCTTGAGACCGACCTCGATCATGCGGTTGACGGCGTTGACCCCACCCCCGCCGATGCCGACAACCTTGATGACCGCGAGGTAGTTCTGCGGTGCTGCCACGGATGCTCGCCTTGCCTTCCCAGCTGTTCGTTTCGGGAGCGGACTGTTCCGGACTGTTTCCGGCTGCGGCGATGATGCGGGGAAGCCACCACCGACATGTCGTGCCAACGTCATCTAGTGCCAAGGTGCTGCCAACTGCGAGGCCCTGTTTAGACCCTCACCCTCAGGTAGACCCTTATAGTTATGTCAACCTGAAAGTGCCAGGAAGATTAGGGGGCTCGCCGCATCGGGTCAACGACACCCCCGGCGTGTTGCCAAGTCGATCTGTAAGCCGGCGGCCGGCCCGACCGGCCAGGCCCTTGCCCGGCCCCACCCCCCGAGGAACGGTCTGCAAGCCGTTCATCGGGGGGCCGAACCCTCTTTACGTGATCGAACTACAGCGGGGGTGGTTAGGGCTGCGACGGCGTCGGGTTGGCGCGGGAGCGCAGCGCCTCGATCACTTCGGGCGCGAGCATGGCCACGTCTCCCCCGGCGCCCATCGTCACGACGAGATCGCCCGGTCGCGCGCGTTGCGCCAGATGCGCAGGCACCGCCGACCACGAAGGCTCGAACACGACGTGGTCGGGCGGCAACGACACCGCGGCCGCGAGCGCCGAGCCGGTGCCGTTCGGCAGCAGCGTCTCCCCCGGTGCGTAGACCTCCATCACCACGACGTCGTCGGCCAGCGCGAGCGCCTCGCCGAACTCGGTGCAGAAGTCCGCGGTGCGGTAGTAGTGATGGGCTTGGAACGCAACGACCAGCCGGCCACCGCCCGCCACCCCGCGCGCGGCCCGCAGCACCGCCGCAATCTCGGTCGGATGATGGGCGTAGTCGTCGAAGACCCGAACCCCAGCCACCACGCCCTTGGGCTCGAAGCGGCGGCGGGCGCCGGTGAACGCCGTCAGGCCGCTCGCGAATTCTGCGAAGGGGACGTCGAAACCCAGCCCGATCGCGATGGCACCCGTGGCGTTGAGCGCGTTGTGCCGGCCGGGCACGTTGAGCACGACGTCACCGATCCGCCGCCCGCCTGCGACCACGCCGAACGACGACCCGCCGCCGGCGAGAACCAGATTTTCCAGCCGCACGTCGGCGTCGCTGCCTTCGCCGTAGAGCCGGACGTCGACGCCCGCCGCGCGCGCCGAAGCTGCCAGCCGCCGCGAGCCGGGGTCATCGGCGCACGCGACGAGGAAGCCGCCTGGCGTGATGCGCTCGGCGAACTTCTCGAACGCCTGGTGAATCGCCTCGAGGCCCGCGTAATGGTTCAGGTGATCGGCCTCGACGTTCGTGACGATCGCAGCGGACGGCGACAGCAGCAGGAAACTCTCATCGCTCTCGTCAGCCTCGGCAACGAAGAGATCGCCCGCGCCGTCGTGCGCGTTCGAACCCGGCTCGTTCAGGTCGGCACCGATGGCGAACGAGGGGTCGGTACCGCAGTGCTGGAAGGCGCGCGCGAGCATCGATGTCGTGGTGGTCTTGCCGTGCGTGCCCGCCACCGCGATCCCGCGACGCCCGGCCATCACCGAAGCGAGGGCTGCGGCCCTCGGCAAAACTCGGATGCCGCGAGCGTGCGCCTCGACGAGTTCGGGATTCGACGGGCCGATCGCGGTCGAGACGACGACGGTGTCGCCCGGGCCCAGGTCGGCCAGGTTCGCCGGGTCGTGACCGACGGTGACCGACGCTCCGAGTACCCGGAGCGCAGCGAGCACGCGCGCTTCCTTGGCGTCGCTGCCCGACACGGTCACACCGCGGGTGAGCATGATCCGGGCGATGCCCGACATGCCGCCGCCGCCGATGCCGACGAAGTGCACTCGCCCGAGGTCGCCCGCGGCCGGGATGTCGGTCTGCTCGGCGGGCGCGGTCACGCCTCACCGCCCTTCCCGGCACTGCGGGAACCCGCAGCCTCGAAAATCATGTCGACCAGTTTGTCGTCCGCGTCGCGCCGGCCCAACTCGGCCGCTCGTGCGGACATCTCCGCGAGGCGGCCGGCATCGGTCAGCAGCGGGAGCAGCGTGTCACGAATCCAGGCCGCGCGCAGGTCGGCGTCCGCGATCAACAGGCCTCCGCCGGCCTCGACGATCGGTAGCGCGTTGAACCGCTGCTCGCCGTTGCCGTGCGGCAGCGGCACGTAAACCCCTGGCAGGCCAACGGCGCTGAGCTCGGCGCAGGTCATCGCGCCGGCCCGGCAGAGCATCAGATCCGCCGCCGCATAGGCCATCTCCATGTGGTCGACGTACGGCACCAGGACGTAAGGCGGCTCGCCATCGACCCCCGCCGGTACGTCGCCCTCGACGTCCGCGATCTGCGTCGGGCCGGCGACGTGCAGCACTTGCGCCCCGGCCGCCAACAGGTCGGCCGCGGCACTCACCACCGCGCGGTTGAGCGAGCGCGCGCCTTGAGAGCCGCCCGAGACCAGCAGGGTGGGCGCGTCGGGCAGCAATCCGAACTCCGCCCGTGCCTCGGCACGGCGGGCCGCCCGGTCGAGCGTGCTGACCGCGCGGCGCAACGGAATCCCGAGCGGCACCGCCTGCGGGAGCCGCTGGTCGGCGACGCTCGACGCGATGTACGGCGTGAACCGCGCACCCCACCGATTGGCCAGCCCGGGCTTGGCGTTGGCTTCATGGACGACGTAGGGCAGCTTCTCGCTGCGGGCCGCGAGGTAGGCGGGCAGCGACACGTAACCGCCGAAGCCCACGACGACGTCGGCCCCGACCCGGGTCAGCACCCCGGTCGTCTCCCGTACCGCCGCCCGCATCCGCGTCGGCACCGTGAGCAGCGCGGGCGTGAGCGAGCGCGGCAATGGCACTGGCGGGATCAGGGCGAGGTCGTAGCCGCGCGCCGGCACCAGGCGTGTCTCGAGCCCACGTGCAGTGCCGAGCATGGTGATGCCGATGTGCGGATCACGGCGACGCAGTGCGTCCGCGACCGCGAGCGCGGGTTCGACATGGCCGGCGGTACCCCCGCCGGCGAGCACCACGTGCACCGCAGCTACCGACCCTCGCCTGCATGACCGACGTGCAGCACCGCGGCGGTCCGGCTCGCCGCACGACGGAACACATTCGGTCCGCGGGCCGCGATCGCCGCCGCAGCGCCGGGCTCGTGCCGGGCGAGCGACATCAACATGCCGAGCGCGAAGAGCGTCAAGATCAGCGACGAACCGCCCGCCGATATCAGTGGCAGCGGAATCCCGGTGATGGGCAGCAGCCCGATGACGGCTCCGATGTTCACCAGCGCCTGCACCATCAGCCAGGCGACCACACCCGACGCTGCCAGCCGCGAGAACGTGTCGCGGCTGCGCTGCGCGACGCGGATGCCGGCGTAGGCGAGCACGGCGAACAACAGCAGCACTGCCATCGTGCCGAGCAGGCCGAGTTCCTCGCCGATGATGGCGAAGATGAAGTCGCTGTGCGCCTCGGGCAGGTAACCCCATTTCTCGCGGCTGCCGCCGAGGCCGACGCCCCACCAGCCGCCCGAACCCAATGCGTAAATGCCCTGGCCCGCTTGCCAGCCGCTGTTTTGCAGGTCCTTGAACGGGTGCCCGAAGTTCAGCAGCCGTTCCATGCGATACGGCTGGCTGATCGCGAGCAACGTGACGCCGAACCCGACGATGCCGACGAGCAAGCCGAACAATCGCCCCGGCGCACCGGCGAACCACAGCAACGCCAGCACGATCGTGATGACCACCATCGATGTGCCGAGGTCGTGCTCCTTCTCGATGAGTGCAAGGACGACGAGGGTGACCGGCACGAGCGGGATGAGCATCCGCTTGTAGGTGTCGAAGGTTCGGTGCTGATGCTTGCGGGCGAGCAGATCGGCACCCCACAACAGCAACCCGAGCTTGGCGAACTCCGACGGCTGGATCGTGAACGGTCCGCCGAAGTCGAGCCACCGCTTGGCTCCGTTGATGGTCACGCCAAGCCCGGGCACGAGCACCGCCATCAGCAGCACGGTCGCGCCGATCACCGCGGGATATGCCAAGAACCGGAACACCTTGACCGGCAACCGGCTCGCCACGAGCAAAGCTGGCAGGCCGATCGCGACCCACAGCACCTGCTTCTCGACGATCGCGAACGACACCTTCGACCCGTTGCCGCTCGTCTCGACGTACGACGACGACCAGACCATGACGAGCCCGAAGCAGACGAGCAGCGCGGTGCTCGCCACCAGCAGGTAGTACGACGCGAGGGGCCGCCACAGCAGTGGCAGCGCGCGGGCCGCGGCCCGCTCATGCAACGACGTGACAGTGCCCGATGACCTGACAGTCGCGGACGACGTCGCCCGCGCGGGGTTCGCCGTCCGCCCTCGCGTTGTGCTTGTTGGTGCTTTGACCCTCGCGACGCCTTCGCCTGCCGTCATCGGCGAGACCCTCGGAGCCGGTCGACCGCGGCCGCGAACGCGTCGCCACGGTGCTTGTAGTCGCGGAACATGTCCATCGACGCCGCCGCCGGCGCGAGCAGCACGACGTCGCCGGGCTTGGCGAACGCCGCGGCTTGCGCCACGACCCGGTCGAGGATTGCGTTCACATCGTCAGTTTCCGGCTCCGCGACCTCGACAACCGGCACATTGGCTGCGTGTCGCGTGATCGAGTCGTGGATCTGAGCTCGGCAGCTGCCGAAGAGCACCACTGCCCGCAGCCGAGGCGCGGCCGCGACCACCAGCTCGTCGAACGGGATGTCCTTGCCGAGGCCGCCCGCGATCCACACGATCGAGTCGAACGACGTGAGTGAAGCGGACGCCGCGTGCGGGCTCGTGGCCTTGGAGTCGTCGATGTAACGCACGCCGTCGATCTCGCCGACATCGGCGATCCGGTGGCCGGCGGGCGTGAACGTGCGCAGGCCCTCCGCCACCGCGGACGCCGGCACCCCGAACGCGCGCGCCAAAGCCGCAGCGCCCAGCGCGTTGGCGACGTTGTGCGGCCCCGGCACCGGAATATCGGCCAACGTGGCGAGTTCTTCGGCGTTCTCCTCCGGGGTGTCAACGAAAGCCCGGTCGACTAACAGATCCTCGACGATGCCGAGCTGGTGCGGGCGCGGGCTTAGCAGCGTGAACGAGACGCGGCGACCGGGAGCGCGCGCCAGCAGGCGCAGGGTTTCGGGGTCGTCGGCATTGCCGACCGCCACCGTCTCGCGATGCGCGAACGCCAGGCCCTTCGCGGCGATGTAGTCGGTGAAGGATCCGCCCCACCAGTCGAGGTGATCGGGCGCGACGTTGAGCACCGCCGCGGCGGTGGGCGCCACCGACGGCGACCAGTGCAGCTGGAAACTGCCGAGCTCGACCGCGAGGACGTCGTACGGCCCGTTGACCAGATCGACGAGAGCCGTGCCGATGTTGCCCGCCGAAGCGGTGCGAAGCCCCGCTGCGCGAAGCATCGACTCGAGCATCAAGGTGGTGGTGGTCTTGCCGTCGGTACCGGTGACGACCAGCCACTGCGCAGCACCCCGCTTTCGCAACCGCCACGCGAGTTCTGGCTCACCCCACACCGGCACACCTGCGGCCTTGGCGGCCGCGAACAACGGCACCTCGCGACGCCAGCCGGGCGACGTCACGATGAGTTGCGCGGTGTCGGGCAGGGTGTCGCCGTCCGCGAGCCGGACGTCGACCCCGAGCGCCGCAAGCTCGGCACCCGCCGCCTCTTCCGCAGGGCCCGAACGCGCGTCGACGACACACACCTTCGCCCCGAGCCCGGCGAGCGCGCGGGCAGCTGCGACACCGGACACGCCGATGCCCGCGACGCACGCGTACAGCTCATGCCACGGCGAATCGTGAGCCGCCGAGTCGAGCCAGGCCGGTAGATTTCTCATTGCTGCCAGGTGATCCATTCGGCGTAGAAGACGCCGAGGCCAAGCGCGACGGCGAGCGCGGCGATGATCCAGAAGCGGATGACGATGGTGACCTCGGCCCAGCCTTTGAGCTCGAAATGATGTTGCAGCGGGGCCATCTTGAAGACCCGCCGATGAGTGAGTTTGAAGTAACCGATCTGGATGATGCTCGACATCGTGATGACGACGAACAGGCCACCGAGCACGGCCAGCAACAACTCGGTGTGTGTCATCACGGCCATGCCGGCGAGCGCGCCACCGAGCGCGAGCGAACCGGTGTCGCCCATGAAAATCCTTGCGGGCGCGGCATTCCACCACAGAAAGCCGGCGCACGCCCCGGCGAACGCCGCGGCGACGATCGCGAGGTCGAACGGGTCGCGAATCTGGTAGCAGCCCGGAGCCGCCTTGGTCAGGCAGTCGTTGCGGCCCTGCCAAAACGTGATGATGACGAACGCTGCGAACACCATGCTCGACGCACCCGTGGCGAGACCGTCGAGCCCGTCGGTGAGGTTCACGCCGTTGGACGTCGACGACACCATGATGAGCGCCCAGATCACGAAACCCACAGCGCCGATCGCGACCGTCGAGTCGCGCACAAAAGAAATATGTGTGGACGCCGGATGCACGTGCCCGTCGTTCGGGAATTGCAGTGCGAGCACGCCAAAAGCCACGGCGACAAGGGTTTGCCCGAGGAGCTTGGTGCGTGCCCGCAGCCCGAGATTTCGCTGCATCCGAATCTTGATGAAGTCGTCGAGAAAGCCGACGAGACCGAGGCCGGTCGCTAGGCCGCACACCAGCAAACCGGACGCCGTCGGCCCGGTCGTGCTCATCACATTGCCGCCGGCGTAGCCGAGCAAGGCCGCGAGCAGGATGACCGTGCCGCCCATCGTCGGCGTGCCGCGCTTGGTGTGGTGCGTCGTCGGGCCGTCGTCGCGAATCAACTGCCCGTAGCCGCGGCTGCGGAACAGCGAGATCGCAAACGGCGTGCCGAACAGCGAGACGATCAGCGAAATCGTTGCGGCTGCGAGGATCCCCTTCACGCGCGCGCCCTCGCCTCTGCCGCGAGCAGTCGCTCAGCCACCCGCTGCAGATCGGCCGCTCGCGAGGCCTTGACCAGCACGACGTCGCCGCCTTGCAGCTCAGCCTCGAGCAGCTGCGCCGCCTTGTCGACGTCGTCGACACAGTGCAAGGCGGACGACGAAAAGCCAATCGCTGCAGCGCCTTCTGCGATTCCGGCCGCGGCCGTTCCGACGACCACGAGGCGATCGATGCCGGCTTGCGCGGCCGCCGCTCCAACTCCGGCATGCGCATCATGCGCCTCCTCGCCGAGTTCGGCCATCTCACCGAGCACCGCCCAGGTGCGGCGACCCTGCCCCATCGCGGCGAGCGCGGCGAGCGCGGCCCGTACGGATTCTGGGTTGGCGTTGTAGGCGTCGTTCACGATCGTGACGCCGTCGGCGCGCTCGGTCACTTCCATCCGCCACCGACTTGCCGGGCGCGCGTTGCCGAGTGCCTCGCCGATCGCATCAAGCGGCAGACCGAGCTCGAGCGCAATCGCAGCAACGGCAAGGGAATTCGAGACCTGATGCGCGCCATGCACCTGAAGCGCCACCTCGACCTCTGCGTCGCGGGTGTGCAGGTGAAATCGTGGCCGGGCGAGGGGGTCGAGCACGATGTCGCTCGCCCGCACGTCGGCGTCCGCGCTGGCACCGAAGGTGACGACCCGCGCCTGGGTGCGCCCGCGCATCGCCGACACGAGCGGGTCGTCGGCGTTCAGCACCGCGACACCGTCGGTCGGCAGCGCCTCGACCAGTTCGCCCTTCGCGCGCGCAACGATCTCGCGGCTACCGAATTCTCCGAGATGTGCGGTGCCGACGTTGAGCACGGCGCCGATCTTCGGCGGCGCGATCTGGCAGAGATAGTCGATATGACCGACACCCCGCGCGCTCATCTCGAGCACGAGGAAACGAGTGGTCGGGTCTGCCCGCAGCACGGTGAGCGGAACGCCGACCTCGGTGTTGAACGAGCCTTCTGGCGCGACAGTGGGACCGATCTCGGCGAGCACCTGCGCGAGCATGTCCTTCGTCGACGTCTTGCCACTCGAGCCGGTGACTCCGACGACCGTGGCGTCGAGCCGGTCGAGGTAGCCGTGCGCGAGGCGCCCGAGGGCGAGCACGGTGTCGTCGACCAGCACCGCGGGCACCCCGACTCGCCGCGACGCGAGCACGGCAACCGCTCCCCCGGCAACAGCTCGCGCGGCGAAGTCGTGGCCGTCGACATGCACTCCGACGACGGCCACGAACAGGCCACCGGGCGTCACGCGTCGCGAGTCGGCGACCGCCGCGCCGGTGATCCGCGTGGCCGGGTCGGCTTCGGGTGAGAGCGTGCCGCCGCACAACGACGCGACGTCGGCGAGAGTCAGTGCGATCATGCGCGAAGCTCGCGCCATCCGAGTGCCGCCAGTTGCCTGCGCAACACGACCCGGTCGTCGAACGGGTGCACCGTGCCTGCGACCTCCTGACCCTGCTCGTGCCCCTTGCCGGCGACCACAACGACGTCACCGGGCTGTGCGGTCGTGACCGCCACGCCGATCGCTGCCGTCCGGTCGATCTCCACGACGACTTCGCCGCGCTCGGCTTTGGGCACCGCCTGCGCACCGGCGACGACCGCGTCGAGGATCCGTTCGGGACTTTCACTGCGCGGATTGTCGCTGGTCAGCACCGCGACGTCGGCGAGGCGCGCGGCAGCGGCACCCATCAGCGGCCGCTTGGCGGCGTCGCGATCCCCGCCGCACCCGAGCACCACGATCAATCGGCCGGACGTCGTGGGCCGCAGCGCGCCGAGCAGCGTTTCCACGGCTTCCGGTGTGTGCGCGTAGTCGACGAGCGCTGTGAACGGCTGGCCGGCGGTCACCGGTTCCATCCGGCCCGGCACACCAGGCAGCGCCGCGATTCCGGCCGCGGCGGTCGATGGGTCGATGCCTGCACTCGCCAGCATCGCGAGCGCGGCCAGCGCGTTGGCCGCATTGAACCGCCCGGGCAGCCGCGTCTCGAGCCCGAGCTCCACGCCTGGCCCGTGAGCGACGAACCGCGAGCCGGTCGGTTCGGTCACCAAGCCGGACGCCCGCCACTCGGCGTCCGGGTCTCCCTCGATCGAGAAGGACGAGAGCGCGATCTTGGGGGCGGCAAGCAGCCGCCGTCCGTATTCGTCGTCGCGGTTGACGAGGCCGGCGGCCGCGAACTCCGGCGTGAACAGCCGCGCCTTGGCCGCGAAGTAGTCGTCGAGATCGGCGTGGAAGTCGAGGTGGTCTTGCGAGAGGTTGGTGAAGCCGACGATCTCGAACCAGGTTCCGTCGGCGCGATGCAGCGCAAGGGCGTGGCTCGACACCTCCATCGAGACCGAGCTGACGCCACGCTCGACCATCGTCGCGAACAGTGCCTGGAGATCGCTCGCTTCGGGGGTGGTGCGCACGCTCGGCGCGACCTCGTCGCCCACCCGGGTCTCGATCGTGCCGATCAGCCCGGTGGTCTCGCCGGCCGCGCGCAGGCCGGCGTCGAGCAGGAAGGACGTCGTCGTCTTGCCGTTCGTGCCGGTGACTCCGAGCGCGCGGAGCTGCTTCGACGGCTCGCCGTAGAGCCACGACGCCACCGGCCCGAGCACCAGGCGCGGGTCGTCGACGGGGAGAACGGCAAGGCCGCTGTCGCGCGCCAGCAGTTCGCCGTCCGCATCGGTGAGAACGGCAACCGCGCCCGCCGCCGCTGCTTGCGCCGCGAAGCTGGCGCCGTGAGCGTGCGAGCCGGGCAACGCCGCGTAGAGATCGCCTGGGCGTACGGCCCGCGAATCGTGCGTGACGCCGGTCACGATGACGTCGATCTCATCGGTCACGACCCCGAGCCGCGCGGCGAGTTCGGCCAGCCGACGCCCTGCGGGTGCGGCGGGGCGCACGGCGCGGTTCGCTGAGTTCGGGCCAGACACGGGCTGCCACCCTACTGGGTGGTGAGCCTGACGACCGGAGGC
>Ga0157369_10005385_pt1 | contig 14901 bp, 12 predicted proteins | sample C25metaG_FD_113461 | JGI IMG/M metagenome (GOLD analysis project Ga0157369, IMG submission 113461) | Corn rhizosphere microbial communities from Kellogg Biological Station, Michigan, USA - C2-5 metaG | ecosystem: Host-associated > Plants > Roots > Rhizosphere > Soil | place: USA: Michigan...
GCCGGTGCGGAGCCGAGCCCCAGGTCGAGGCCGCCCGCATCCGCCAGCTGCCGGTGCAGGGGCGCCCGCCGCCGAAAGAACGTCAACGGGCCTGCCGGGCGCCGCTCAGGAGCCGTGCCCGCCGAGCGGGCCACCGTGGTGAGAGACGTGGCGGCGCGGTTCGACGATCCGGCGCTCGCGATAGCGCTTCACCTGCCGCTCGAGCTTCTCGACCAGCTGGTCGATCGCCGTCATCAGATCAGGCGACGACTCGCTCGCCCGCAACGTCTGGCCCTTCGCGAAGATCGTGCCATCGGCAACGCTCGCGTCCGCAATCGACGGATTGCGCTGCTCGGAGAGCTCGATCTCGACCTGCGTCTGCGCGGCCAGTTGCCGCTCGAGCTTCGCCAGCTTTCGCTCGGCGTGCTCGCGAACCGACGGTGTGACCTCGACGTTCTTGCCCTTCACCTGAAGCCTCATCGCTGCCTCCTTGGTGTGGTCGAGCCCCCGCATGTCGAGCTTAGACGATTGCCTAACGGAGGGCGCGCGCAAACGTGACCACCTCGACACGCTGCGCCCCGCCGGCGCGCAAGGCGATCGCCGCGGCCGCCACGGTGGAACCGGTGGTGTACACGTCGTCGACGAGCAGCACCCGCTCCGGGACGTCGGTGCGGACAACGAACGCGCCACGCGCATTCGCTCGCCGTTCGCCCAGCGAGAGCGCTACCTGACGCGGCCGGCCTCGTGCTCGACCGAGGAGCGGCGCCACCGGCAGCCCCCACAGCCGCGCGAGCTCTGCGGCGAGGCTCTCCGCCGGATGACGGCTCCGCTCGAGCTGGCGCACCGGGTCGGGTGGGATATACGTGATGACGTCTGCCGCCGGCGGGTCGACCCGTGCTACGACGACCTCGGCGGCCAGAGACGCGAGATGGCGGAGACCGCGCTCCTTCCACGCGGCGACGAACGGCCGCGCCGGCCCGGCGTAGGCGACGGCTCCGACCGCAGACGCAAAGCCCAGCCGCCGGCCTGCGCATTCGAGGCAGCGCTCCACCGGCCAGGCGGTGGGAGCGCCGCAGCACGCACAGCGCGGCGGTCGGATCGGCCGCAAGAGGCGCCGGCAGGACAGACAGAACGTCTCCGACGCGGTCCCACAGGAGACGCAGCGGCGCGGGAAGAGCAGGTCGACGAACCACGCCGGTCACGCTACGCGCGAAGTCGTCACGTGTCTGTGACGCCTTCGCAACAACATCGGAACTATTCCGGCGTGTAGACCGCGCGCGGCGCCAGGCCGTGCAGCTCGCGGAGCCGGTTGTCGGCCTCCCGCAGCTGCTCGAAGTTGCCGATGTCGAACCAGCCCTCCTCGAAGGTCCAACCGTAGACCGGCTCGCGCTGGTGCAGCCAGGCGACGAACCGGCCGGGCTGATCGGGCGGCTGCCCGCCGTCGAGATAGGTGTGGATGAGCGGCACGTGCGCTCGGTGGAAGAGGTACGTCGCGGTCGCAGCGAGCGTCGACGGCGGGTCCGCCGGCTTCTCGAGGAAGTCGACCACACGGTCGTCGCCGGCCAGCTCGACGATTCCGTAGTGCGTCGCAAGCTCGCGCGAGCCGACGTCACGAACCGCGAGCGCGCTTGCGACTCCCTTCGTGCGCCAGTAGCGGACGAACGAGACGAGGCTGAACTCGAACAGGTTGTCCCCTGCGATCACGAGCAGGTCGTCGTCGATCCCCACCCGCTCGATCACGAACCGCATGTCGCCGATCGCCCCGAGCCGGTCGTCGTTCGAACGGGTGCCGTCGTCGTGGATCTGGACCTCCTTACCCTCTGCCCAGTCGTGGAGCTCGGCCGCCTTCCGGGCGTTGGTGACGACGTGCACCGAGTCGACCTCGGCCACCTCGGCAATCGCCTCGACGATCGTGTCGAGGATCGGGCGGCCGCCCACGGGCAAGAGCTCCTTCGCCCGCTCGTCGGTGAGCGGGCGGAGCCGGGTCGCATACCCGGCGGCGAGGACGATCGCCTTCACGCCCGCGCCACCGACCCGGCGAGTGGCTCGGTGTACGGCGCTCGATGGACGCCCCCCTCGGTGACGATCGCCGCGATCAGCTCGGCCGGCGTCACGTCAAAGGCAGGGTTGCGCGCCGGGAAGCGAGCCGTCACCTCGGCCGGGTCGCGCTCCTCGATCGGGATCTCGCGGCCCGACGCGGTGTCGAGATCCACGGTCGAGCTGGGCGCGACGACGTAAAGCGGCAGCCCGTGATGCCGGGCAAGCACCGCCAGCGAGTAGGTGCCGATCTTGTTTGCGGTGTCGCCGTTCGCGGCGATCCGGTCGGCACCGACGATCACGCAGTCGACCTCCCCCGCTGCCATCAGGGACGCGGCCGCAGAGTCGGCAATCACCGTGTGCGGGATTGCACCTTCCTCGAGCTCCCAGGCGGTCAGCCGCGCGCCTTGCAAGAGCGGCCGGGTCTCGTCGACCCACACGTGCTCGAGCAACCCGCGCTCCCACGCGGCGAGCAACGCACCGACCGCGCTCCCGTATCCGCCGGTCGCGAGACCGCCGGCGTTGCAGTGCGTCAGCGCACGCGTGCCGGCCGAGAGCAGCCCGGCCGTGTGCGCGGCCATCGCGCGGCAGCGCTCCACCTCGTCCGCGTGCAGGCGGCGCGCGTGCTCGTAGCTCGGATCGGGATGCATCTGGTCGAGTGCCCACGCGAGATTGACGGCCGTCGGCCGCGATTCGCGCAGAACCCGGTCGGCGGAGCCGGCGTCTTCGCCGTGCGCAAGCGCATGCGCGTACCCGTATGCCGCGGCGATCCCGATTGCCGGCGCGCCGCGCACGACCATCGTCCTGATCGCCTCGGCGACCTCGGCAGCCGTCCGGCAGTCGACCTCGACCTCTTCGAGAGGTAGGCGCCGCTGATCGAGGAAGACGACGCGGTCGTCCTCGAGCCGGAGGATCCGCTCAGGCTCGAGCACGTGCGGCGTTCGCGAGGTGGCCGTGGAACGCGGCAGCCCGTACAGCGGCTGCCGGGCCCACGGCGAGCGCGTCGTGGATCAGGTTCCTTCGTCCCACGAGGCGAGATACTTGGCCTGCTCGGCGGTGAGCTTGTCGATGTTGACGCCCATCGTGAGCAGCTTGAGGCGCGCGATCTCCTCGTCGATCTCGGTCGGCACCGGGTACACCTTCTTGTCGAGCGACGCAGCATGCTGCACGGCGTACTCGGTGGCGAGCGACTGGTTGGCGAAGCTCATGTCCATCACGATCGCGGGATGACCTTCCGCAGCCGAGATGTTGACGAGCCGGCCCTCGGCGAGCAGGAAGAGCAGACGTCCGTCCTCCAGCTTGAACTCCTCGACGAAGTTGCGCGCCTCGCGTGTCTCGACGGCGAGCGAGCGGAGCGCCGGGATGTCGATTTCCACGTTGAAGTGGCCCGTGTTGCAGATGATCGCGCCGTCCTTCATCACTTCGAGGTGCTCACGGGCGATCACGTGCTTGTCACCGGTGGCGGTGCAGAAGATGTCGCCGATCTTGGCGGCCTGTTCCATCGGCATCACGTCGAAGCCGTCCATCAGGGCCTCGAGCCCGCGCATCGGGTCGACCTCGGTGACGATCACGTTCGAGCCGAGCCCGCGGGCGCGCATCGCGACGCCGCGACCGACCCAGCCGTAGCCGGCGACGACGAAGCGCTTGCCGGCCAGCAGGACGTTGGTGGCGCGGATGATCCCGTCGATCGTCGACTGGCCGGTGCCGTACCGGTTGTCGAAGAAGTGCTTGGTGCGCGCATCGTTGACGGCGATCACCGGGAACGCGAGCGCACCGTCGGCCTCCATCGCCTTCAGGCGGATCACGCCGGTCGTCGTCTCCTCCATCCCGGCGATGATGTCGCCGAGCTGCTCGCGGCGGGCGCTGTGCAGCACGCTGATCACGTCGGCGCCGTCGTCCATCGTCAGCTGCGGCTTGTGGTCGACCGCCGCCTCGATGTGGGAGTAGTAGGTGTCGTTGTCCTCGCCCTTGATGGCGAACGTGGCGATGTCGAACTCCTCGACGAGCGCGGCCGCGACGTCGTCCTGGGTCGAGAGCGGGTTTGACGCGCACAGCACGACATCCGCTCCCCCGGCCTTGAGTGTCCGCATCAGGTTGGCTGTCTCGGAGGTGACGTGCAGGCAGGCCGAGACGCGATAGCCGGCCAGCGGCTGCTCGCGCTCGAAGCGCTCGCGGATCGCAGTCAGCACCGGCATCTGCCGGTCTGCCCACATGATCCGCCGCACCCCCTCGGGGGCGAGTGCCAGATCTTTCACGTCATATCGCTTCGTCGTAGCCATGAATCCTCTCGGTTTTGGTCGCGGGCAGTGTAGTTGTCAGGACGCTCGGGTCCTGCAGCATCCGGTCATGCGGCGAGCAGCCGTTCGTGCTTGCGCTGCTCCCATTCGATCCAGGAACGTGCATCGTCGCCGGCGGCAAGCCATGCGTCGACCGCGTGGCGAAGCTCGGGTTCTCGCCGCAACCGGCGTGCGAACGCCACCTCGGTGAGCTCGACACCGAAGCGCCGGCGAAGCTCCTTCAGCGCCCGCAGGCGGTTCAGCTCGGAGAGGCCGTAGAGCCGGTAGCCCGCAGCGGTGCGACGCGGCGCAACGAGGCCCTGCTCTTCCAGGTAGCGCAGCATGCGGGTCGACCAGCCGGTCTCGGCCGCGGCCGCACTGACTGTCCGGAGCCCGCGCACGACCTGAACCTTACCAGGCTCGTGTGAATGTTCCAAACGACGCGGGAGGCGGCCCACACGCAGCAAAGCCGCCTCCCGCCGATCGGGCCTACGGGCCTGCGAGGGCCGCGAGGTAGGCAGGGGCGTTCGGCGTGCCCCAGCCGGTCGCCATGTCGTACCCCGGGGTCACGGGCCAGCCGGGGACGGCGTCCCAGGTCACCGCCTGGCCGTCGCCGTTGTCGTCGAACATCCGGTTCGTGGTCAGGTCGCCGCTGACCACATTCGGGGTTCCCTGGTGGATCGGGGCGACGTCCGTGAAGGCACCCGGATTCGCGTAGAGCGCCGGATTGATGTTGCCGAGCCCATGGCCCGCACGCTGCGCCGCAAGAGCCGTCAGCGCTGCGACCTGCGGTGACGCGGCGCTGGTCCCGCCATAGAGGTAGTAGCCGGCTGGGCCGTTGTAATCGGGATAGGCGGAGATGTAGACGAGGACGCCACCGTTCACGGCCGCATCCCACGACACGTCGGGCACGAGCCGATGGTTGCCCTGATCCGCAAGCACGCCCGACTGCCACGACGGGCGCGGATAGATCGCGCTCGGACCGCCACCGGTCGCCGCCGGCAGCCACGACTCGTTCCAGACGACGTTCAGCGGCTGTCCCGCCGCGGTGCTCGCAAAGTACGCCGGGTTGAAGCTCCCGTCGGCGAGGAACGGCACGTCGGTGGTCGGGTTCCAGCGCCAGTTGCCCTGTAGCTGCGTCCCGCCGACGGCCGTCACGTACGGGCTCGATGCGGGCCAGCCGTCTGTCGGATCGGGATACGTCGCGGTGTCACGGTGCTGCTTGGCCACGCCGAGCGTTCCGCTGTCGCCCGAAGACGCGAAGAAGGTGTCCCCTTTCGCGATGCCGGCCTGGAAAACCGCGTCGAACTTCTGCGTCTGCGCGGCGGCTGCGCCGCCGAACGTCTGCTCCGTGATCCCGAAGCTCATCGAAAAGACCGTGCCGGCCGGATTGGCGTCGATCTGGCCGGCGATCGCCTTGAAGAGGTTCGGCAGCCCCTGCACCCCTTCGGTCTCGGCCGGGGGCACCGCGATCAGGACGATCTTCGCAAGCGGCGCGATCGCGTACGACCATTCGATGTCGAGGGTCGCTTCACCGGACCAGCCGGCAGCCGCAGCCGGGCCGGACTGCCCGTTCCCGTTCGAGTTGCCGAAGTCGGTCTCGCCGTTCGGGAACACCTGCGTGAAGTTCGGGTTGGGCAGGGTCGGGAAAAACCGATCGTGGAAGACCTGCAGGTCATTCGTGGCCGTCGGGCTGCCGTAGGAGTCGACGAGCACGATCGTCTGACCCTGGCCAAGGAGCCCCGTGCCCGTGCTCGGATCGCCGACTGCGTCGACGCCGTAGGCCGAGCGGATGTCCTGCGGTGCGTTGCAGTGCAATGTCGCGCTCGGCAACTGGCACGAGAACGTCCCGGCCGATGCAGCAAACGGCCCCGCTGGTGCCTTGATCGAGAAGGCGGTGCTCGGAGTCGACGGATTCGCTTGGGCGGCCGCGACGACGAGCGCCGCAATGGCGAAAACGCCGGCGAGGATCGCCAGAGAACGCGTCATGGATTCCCCCTTGTGTCGTTCCGGAGCTCGATGCACATCCGGATTCGCGGACGCTAACAACCCTCCGGTCGGTTTTGTCGCGTTTCAGGCCGCGGAGGTGCCTTCGCGGCCGTACGCGTCTTCGAGCCGCACCACGTCGTCGAGCTGCGTGGTCGAAACCTCGAGGATCGTTGTGTCCTCGATCGCGGTAACCCGGTGAACGGTGCCGGGCGCGTAGTGGAACGCAGCGCCGGGGCCGATCACCTCGGTCTTCAACACCGAGTCACCCACCGCTCCAAGCTCGAGCTTCGCGCGGCCCGACTGAATCAGCCACGACTCGTCCTTCTCCCGGTGGAACTGCAGCGACAGCGACTGGCCCGCCTGCACGAACAGCACCTTGCCGCAGTAGACGCCGGTCAGCGCCCAGATCAGCTCGTAGCCCCAGGGCTTGTCGACCCGCTTCACCTCGTGCGTCCAGGCGTCGAGGCTGTCGATGTTCGAGGAATCCATGCTCATCTCGGCGATGTTCTCACGCCAGCCACTCCGGATGCGCGGAGACGTGCTCGGCGGCGACGCGCAACTCCTTCGGCGTGTTGACGGTCAGCCACAGGCCGGGGTGCCGGAACGCATGCAGGGCTCCCTCCGCGGCCAGCTCGGGGAACGTGGTCGACTCGTGATCGCCGCGATCGGGAAAGCGTGCGATCGCCTCGTCGGAGAGGACGTAGTTGCCACAGTTGACCCAGTACGGCACCCGAGCGTCTTCGCGAAACCCGCGCACGACGTCGTCGGCATCGACGTCGACCAGGCCGAACTGCGACTTCGGCTGGGCGACCGTGAGCGTGGCCAGACCACCCGCGGCACGGTGCCGCGCGAGTAGGCCCGCGAAGTCGACGTCGACCAGCTCGTCCCCGTTCAAGGCGTAGACGTCGCCGCTCTCGCGCCGCTCGCGCGCGGCGAACTTGATCCCTCCCCCACGTCCGAGGCGCTCCTGCTCCTCGGCGGCGACGATCTCCGCGCCGAGCCCTGCCAGCTCCCGTTCGAACAACGCTCCCTGGCCGGCCGCGCACGAGACGATCACACGGCCGACACCGGCGTGGACGAGCCGCGCGACCTGGTAGGCCGCCAGCGGCGTGCCCGCCACCTCGACGAGCGCCTTCGGGCGCCCGCCCGTGGCGTCTCCGAGCCGCTCGGCCTTGCCGCCGGCGAGGATGATCGCCTCCATCGAATTCAGTCCCGCGCCAGCGAGCGTTCCGGCGACACATCCGTGAGCGACGCGGGCCGGCCGATGCCCTCGTACGCAAAGCCTGCGCGACGCGCGTGCTCCGGGTCGAGCAGGTTGCGCCCGTCGATGATCAGCGGGCTCACCATCGCGGCACGCACCTCTTCAGACGCGAGCCCGCGCAGCTCGTCCCATTCGGTGACGATCACCGCGGCGTCGGCGCCGGTCACGGCCTCGAGCACGGAGCTCACGATCTCGACACCCTTGGGCAGCTGGCCGCCGTCGGCGACCGGGTCCCAGGCGCGCACCTCGCATCCCTCGGCCAGCAGACGGGATGCGAGCACGATCGACGGCGCCTCGCGCATGTCGCTGGTGTTCGCCTTGAAGGCGAGCCCGAGCAGTGCAACCGTCTTGCCGCGCAGCGGCCCCAGGTGGCGCTTGAGCTTGCCGATCACGCGCCGTTTCTGCAGCTCGTTCACCTCGATCACCGCCGAGAGCAGCTGGAAGTGGTAGCCCGAGTTCGAAGCCAGCTGCTTCAGGGCGAGCGAATCCTTCGGGAAACACGAACCCCCGTACCCGATTCCGGCGCGCAGGAAGTGCGGGCCGAGGCGCTTGTCGAGCCCGACGCCTTCGGCGACCTTGACGACGTCGGCGCCGGTCGCCTCGCACACGTTCGCGATCTCGTTGATGAACGAGATACGCGTCATCAGGAAGGCGTTCGCAGCGAGCTTGATCATCTCGGCCGAGTGGACGTCCGAGCGCACGACCGGTGCGTCGATCGTCGCGTACAGGCTCGCCACCGCGTCGCCGTCGGCCACGTCGAACGCGCCGATTACGATCCGGTCGGGGTTCATGAAGTCGCGCACCGCGCGCCCCTCGGCGAGGAATTCGGGGTTGGACGCGTAGCCGACGTGCTCGAGCCCGCGCTGGTCGAGCCCCACGCGGATCTTCTCGCCGGTCCCAACCGGGACGGTGGACTTCATGACGAGGATGGGGCGGCCGTGCAGCTCGGGCAGCTCGTCGATGACCGTCCAGACGCGCGACAGGTCGGCGTCGCCGGAGTAGGTCGGCGGCGTGTCGACGCAGACGAAGAGGAACTCGCAGTCGGCGACCTCCTGAACGTCGAGCGTGTAGCTCAGGCGCTCGGCGTTCTTCGCCAGCAGCTCGGGCACGCCGTCCTCGTGGAACGGGACGGCTCCGGACCGGAGCGCGGCGATCTTCGCCGGCACGACATCGCGCACCACCACCTCGTGGCCGAGCTCGGCAAAGCACGCCCCGGTGACGAGACCGACCCAGCCTGCTCCGAAAATCCCGACCTTACTCATCGCGCGGCGAAACCTACTTTCCGGTTGTTAGCGGTTTTAGACCCTTGGCGATTGCCAGCATCGTCTCGTTCGAGAGATCGTCGAGCAAGGTGTTGACCACCCAGTACGTGGCGCCGTCCGCGTGGAGCACGACCATGTGCAGCTTCGATCCCGAGTAGTAGAGATCGAACTCGCGCCCGCCGAGGCTGTGCTGGAAGCTCTTGTCCTTGAGGATCGGCGCGTCGTTCCAGGCCGTCTCCTCGATCCCCCAGAAGAGCCCCCCGCCGGTGCGGAAGACGAGGCGGACAGCCTGGTTGTGCGACTCGATGTAGTAGCGCCGGGCCGGTGTGTCGGTTGGCAGCGTGTCGGGGTAGGAGCTCTGCTCGAGCACCGTGGGCACCATCAGCTTGAACGGCACCTTCTTCGCGAGCGGCGCCAGCAGGCTCGTGCCGTACGAGCTGTCCGAACGCACGGCCGCCTTCTGGTGCACGGGCGCCGCGGTTGTCGGCGGCGCGGGCGCGATCGTACCGTCGAACGCCGTTCCGAGCACGGCCACGAGCATCGAGCCTGGATCGTGCGACAGGATGCCGGGTGTCCGAGGCAGCTTCGCCACCTCCGCCGGCTGCATCAGGTTCTGCAGGGCGATCGCGGCCTGCTTCGAGCGCGCCTGGGCCGGGTCGTAGTAGATCGTCGAGTGGAAGTAGTTCTGCGTCGGCGCGTCGGCCGTGAGACCACCCGGCGGATCGAGCGTCCGGTACCCGCGCTGTGCGAGCTCGTACGAGGTGTTCGCGGCAGCGCCCTGGACACCGCTGCCGTTCAGAACCGTGACCGTCACCGAGGCCGGCGGAGGCGCTGTCACCTTCGGCTTCTTCTGCTTGTTCCCGAGTGCCGCGGCGTTCGCGGCCTTCGACGCCGAGACGTCGGGGTTCGTGAACGACTGGACCGCATTCTGGACGTCGGACGACGAGGCCTCACACGGTCCGGCGCTGCAACTGACGTTCTCGACCTTGTCCTGGAAGACGTGGCCGTTCGGCAGTCCGTACGCGAAGAACGCATAGTTCAGCACCTCGCTGCCCTGCAGCTTGTGCCCGCCCTCGGCTACCTCGATGTTGCTGGTGATTGCGTTGACGAGCGACGGCACGTTGAAGGCCGAGAAGCTCGAGCTGATCTGGCTTCGGATCGCTCGCACGAAGGACTGCTGGCGCGCAACGCGGGTCAGGTCGGAGTCGGTGTGGCGGAAACGGACGAAGTCGAGCGCCTGCTGCCCATCGAGCCGCTGGTAGCCGGGCTGCAGGTCGATGTTCGCGTAGTTGTCGGACGCGGAGCCGGTGTTCTTGTTGTAGTAGCGGCGGTCGATGTCCATCCAGACGCCGTGCAGCTTGTCGACGACCTCCTTGAACCCGTGGAAGTTGACCGTGATCAGGTAGTTGATCCCCAGGCCAGTCAGCTTCTCGACCGTCCTGAGCGTTCCCTCGGCGTGCGAGTTGCAGATCGAGTAGGCGGAGTTGATGCGGTTCGTCGTCACCGGCGCCGAGCTCTCGCAGTAGATCGGGACGCTCAAGTCGCGCGGGAACGAGAGCATCGAGATCGTCTTCGTCACCGGGTCGGCGCGAATCAGCATCAGCGTGTCGGAGCGCGACGGCGCGTTCCCGTCGCCGACGCGATGGTCGTAGCCGATCACGAGCGCGATCGCCGGTGCGTTCGCCTTCGGGATGTTCAGCACCTTCTGCGCCTTGACCACGTCGGGCGTGCTCGCCTGCACGGCGGTGACCGACTGGTGGAAATAGAGGTACGCGCCGCCCGCGACGCCAAGGCCTACCGACGTGAGGGCGAGCAGCGTCAAGAGAAGGATGCGGCCGACGAGCTTGACCCCCGAGCGGCCCGGCGGCGGCGGCTGGCGGTAGCGCGTGACGGTGCTGATCGTCCCTGGCGGATAGACGGCTTTGCCGTCTCCGTTCGCGATGGCGCCGCGCCCGACGCCTCTCTTCAGTGTCGTCCGCATAAAACGTCTGCGGCGCCCATCGGGCGCCCGCGCCGCGAAGGATAGCCGAGGGCTAGGACAGGCTCGGGGTTAGCCAGCGCTCGGCCTCCTCGACCGAGCGCTCCTTGCGATCCGCATAATCCGCCACCTGATCGGGCCCGATCCGGCCGACGGCGAAGTATTTGGCCTTCGGATGCGCGAGATAGATGCCACTGACAGCGGCCGCCGGGATCATCGCGAAGCTCTCGGTCAGCTCCAGGCCGATCCGCTCCGCTTCGAGCAGCGCGAAGAGCTTCGGCTTCTCGCTGTGGTCGGGGCACGCGGGATACCCGAACGCGGGACGGATGCCGCGGTAGCGCTCGTGGGTCAGGTCGTCGATCGTGAGGTCTTCGTCCGGCGCGTACCACTCGCGCCTGACCCGCTGGTGCAGCCACTCGGCCGACGCCTCGGCGAGGCGGTCGGCGAGCGCCTTCACGATGATCCCCCGGTAGTCGTCGAGCTCGGCGTAGTGCGCCGACGCCAGGTCTTCGGCGCCGTCGACCGTCACCGCGAACGCGCCGAGGTGATCGCCCGCGGGTGCGAAGTAGTCGGCGAGGCACTTGTTCGGCCGCGCGTCGGCATGGTCGGCCTGCTGGCGGAGGAAGCAGAACCGCGTGTCGCCCGCGACCACGTCGTCACCGTCGGAGTGCGCGGGCCAGTAGCCGTGCACGCAGCGCGGGTGCAGCGAGCCGTCACGGACGATTCCCTCGAGCAGCACCAGTGCGTCGTCGTACAGCTCGCGGGCGGCCGGGTTGTCGAGGATCGCCGGAAACTTGCCCTTCAGATCCCACGCATGGAAGAAGAACTGCCAGTCGATATACGGCACGAGCTCCTCGAGCGACGGCGTAGAGATCCGCGTGCCGGTGAACGGCGGCACCGGCAGATCGTCGAATGGCACGACCTCCCGCTTCGCGCGCGCGTCGGCCAGCGAAAGCAGCGGCTTGCGCACCTTCGCCGCATGCTGCTCGCGCAGCCGTTCTTGCAGCTCGCGGTTGGTGACGTCGAGCTCGGCACGCCTCGCCGGGTCGAGCAGCTGCGACACGACGTCGACCACACGGCTCGCGTCGAGTACGTGCACGGTCTCGTTCCCGTACGCGGGCGCGATCTTGACCGCCGTGTGCTGGCGTGACGTGGTCGCGCCGCCCACGAGCAGCGGCAGCTCGATCCCGCGCCGTTCCATCTCGCGCGCGACGTCGACCATCTGATCGAGCGACGGGGTGATCAGGCCGGACAGCCCGATGATGTCGACGTGCTCGGCTTCGGCAGTGTCGAGGATCTTGTCGGCCGGGACCATCACACCGAGGTCGAGCACCTCGTAGTCGTTGCAGCCGAGCACGACACCGACGATGTTCTTGCCGATGTCGTGCACGTCGCCCTTCACCGTCGCGAGCAGCACCTTGCCCTGGGCCTTCTTGACCGGGCCCTTGTCGGCCTCCATGTAGGGCTGGAGATAGGCCACCGCCCGCTTCATCACCCGGGCCGACTTGACGACCTGTGGCAGGAACATGCGGCCCGAGCCGAAGAGGTCGCCGACGACGCGCATCCCGTCCATCAGCGGCCCCTCGATCACATCCAGGGGGCGCGTGGCCTGCTGTCGCGCCTCCTCGGTGTCGTCTTCGATGTGGTCGACGATGCCGTGCACGAGTGCGTGCTCGAGCCGCTTGCCGACTGGGGCCTCGCGCCACGCCAGGTCGACCTCGCGCTTCGAGCCGGCGCCGCGGAGGCGGTCCGCGATCTCGACCATCCGCTCCGTCGCGTCGTCGCGACGGTTGAAGATCACGTCCTCGATGCGCTCGAGCAGTTCGGGGTCGACGTCTTCGTAGACCGCGAGCTGACCGGCGTTGACGATGCCCATGTCGAGCCCGGCACGGATCGCGTGGAATAGGAACACGGCGTGCATGGCCTCGCGCACGAGGTCGTTGCCCCGGAACGAGAAGCTGAGGTTCGAGATGCCGCCCGAGGTGTGCACACCGGGACAGCGCTCCTTGATTCGCGGCAGGCTCTCGATGAACGCGCGCGCGTAGTCGTTGTGCTCCTCGATTCCGGTCGCGACCGCAAGCACGTTCGGGTCGAAGACGATGTCCTCCGGCGGGAACCCGACCTCACGTACGAGCAGGTCGTAGGCGCGCCCGCAGATCTCGACCCGCCGCTCGACGGTCGTGGCCTGCCCTTCCTCGTCAAACGCCATCACGACGACACCCGCGCCGTAGCGCCGCACCAGCCGGGCCTGGCGGAGGAAGTCCGCCTCACCCTCCTTGAGCGAGATCGAGTTGACGATCCCCTTTCCCTGCAGGCACTGCAGCCCGGCCTCGAGCACGGTCCACTTCGAGCTGTCGACCATGATCGGCAGGCGCGCCACCTCGGGCTCGGTCGCGACGACGTTCAGGAAGGTGCGCATCGCCTCTTCACCCTCGAGCAGGTCGGCGTCCATGTTGACGTCGAGCAGGTTCGCGCCGCCCCGCACCTGCTCGAGCGCGACGTCGACCGCACCGCCGAAGTCGCCGGCCTCGACGAGCCGCCGGAAGCGCGCGGAGCCGGTGAGATTCGTGCGTTCCCCGATCAGGACGAAGCCGGTGTCTGGCCCGATCTCGAAGGTTTCGAGGCCGCTGAAGCGCGGCAGCGGCGAACGGGCCGCAGGCCGCCTCGGCGGGAGCCCCCGGACCGCGTCGGCGATCGCCTTGGTGTGCTCGGGCGTCGAGCCACAACAGGAGCCGGCGATGTTCAGCAGCCCGTCCTCGGCGAACTCGCGCAACAGCGCCGACGTGATCTCGGGCGTCTCGTCATAGCCGCCGAAGGCATTCGGAAGGCCCGCGTTCGGGTGGCACGAGGTGAGGCACGACGCGACGCGCGACAGGTCGGCCACGTAGGGGCGCATCTCTTTCGCGCCGAGCGAGCAGTTGATGCCGACGGCGAGCGGATCGGCGTGCTCGATCGCCGTCCAGAACGCCTCGATCGTCTGCCCGGTGAGCGTCCGGCCCGACAGGTCGACGACGGTGACGCTGATCCAGAGCGGGATCTCGGGCGCGACGTCGTGCGCGGCCGCGATCGCGGCCTTCGCGTTCAGCGTGTCGAAGATCGTCTCGAGCAGGAACAGGTCGACGCCGCCGTCGACCAGGCCCCGCATCTGCTCGGCGTACGCCTCGACGACTTGGTCGAAGGTGTGGGTGCGGAAGCCGGGCTCGTCGACGCGCGGGCTCAGCGAGAGCGTGATGTTGAGCGGGCCGACCGAGCCCGCGACCCACCGGTCGCCGGCGACCTCGCGCGCGATCTGCGCGCCCGCCACGTTCATGTCGTAGACCGCTCCCTCGAGCGCGTAGTCGGCCTGCCCGATCGAGGTCGCGGTGAAGGTGTTCGTCGTCGCGATGTCGGCGCCGGCGTCGAAGTACGCCTCGTGCACCGAGCGCACGGTCTCGGGCCGGGTCAGGTTGAGCAGGTCGGGGTTGTTACGAACGTCGCGTGAGTGATTCGCGAACCGCTCGCCGCGGAAGTCCGCTTCCGTCAGTCCCTGACCCTGCAACAGGACGCCCCAAGCGCCATCGAGGACGAGGATGCGCTCCTCGGCTGCTCTCCGGATGTCGTCTGCGACGTTTCTCGTCATTAAAGCTCTTTAGGCGTTTGATGACCGGTCGCCAAGCTGCTTTCAAAGCTCTCCGGTCGTTCCAGCCTACAGGCCTACGGACGGCTGCCGAGCCGGGCTGCCAGGCAGGAGGCTTGGCGAACACGCGAGTCCGTCTGAGGCAACGGCAGGCGGGCCATGGGAGCGGGAACCGTAGGCTCCCCTCCGATCAGGAGCGGCCGGCGACTTCGAGCTGGTTCTCGGCGTGCTTGATCCGCTGCTCGACCTGCCAGCGGTCGGCGGTCGATTCGCCGCTCGCGATCGCGGCCAGCTCGGCCTGTGCCGCTTCGAGCTGCTCGCGGGCGCGGGCGTCGTCGATCTCCGCCGCGGGCACGGCGTCGTCGACGAGCGCGATCGCACGGTCCTGCAGCACTTCGAAGAAGCCCGGCCCGGTCGCGAACTCGCGCACGTCCGTCGCCGACACGTGCACGCGGGTCGAGCCGGCCTTCAAGGTCGCGATCAGCGGCGCGTGCCGTGCGAGC
>Ga0157369_10005390_pt1 | contig 14887 bp, 9 predicted proteins | sample C25metaG_FD_113461 | JGI IMG/M metagenome (GOLD analysis project Ga0157369, IMG submission 113461) | Corn rhizosphere microbial communities from Kellogg Biological Station, Michigan, USA - C2-5 metaG | ecosystem: Host-associated > Plants > Roots > Rhizosphere > Soil | place: USA: Michigan...
GCAAGGCGGCAACCTGCTCGACGACGCCATGACCGAAGCGCAGCGCCGCGCGGGTCCGCTCCTCGACGACACCGAAACGCTGCGTTTCCTCACGCGCCTGGCCCTGGCGTGCAACCGGCCCGATCTGGCCGATCAGTACGCGCGCCGCCTGCTGCATCTGTCGTGGCGGCAAATAGAGGAGGGCATTGCCCTGGCCGCAGGCGCAACCCGTCATGACTGGACATTCGCGGGCCGGCCGGAGCCGTTGCCATCCCCTACGGATGCGGTATTCATGGATGGGCCGGAAGGGCTCGCTCGGCGTCAGCGCCACGCCGCACGCATCCGGCGCGTAGCGGACAAGGTGAACGATTCGGCCGCACCCGCCGCTCCCGCCACGCAGCCCACCGGCACTGAGGCCATCGCACGCGGGATCGCGCCGTTCAATGCGGACGATTACGATCTCGCATACCGCGTCTTCATGAGCAGCGGCAACCTGAACGACGCCATGCGCGTGGCCGAGGCCGCCGTGCGCCAGCGCCCGGACCTGAAGATCTGGACCGAACGCGCCGCGCAGGTATCGGAGTGGAACCGCCAGCCGATGTCTGCGCTGAAGTACTGGCTGGCCTACGCGCAGTCAACCGGCGACGATGCGGCTTGGCAGAACGTGCTGCGCCTGGCGCCTGCGCTCAACGAAGACCACGCCTATCTGGCCGGCCTGCGCTATCAGGCCAGCCGCCAGCCCGGCGACATGAAGCTGCTCGATCAGGTGATTGCCGCGTATGAGCGGTTGGGCGAGCCGGTGGAAGGCCTGGCCTATCTGAACAGCATTGCGCGGGGCCCGCATCGCCAGGCGATTCTGGAGCGCTACGCCATGCTGGCCGAGCGCGCCGGCAAGGACGATCAGGCCTACGACACCTACGTGCGCCTGCAGAAGGAGTTCGGCCCGAACGCGCGCTACGCGCTCAAGCTCGCCAACATGCTGTACGTGCGGGCGCAGTTCGAGCAGGCGCTGTCCGCCATGGAAGTCGCCAGCAAGGTGGCGTCGCCCACGGACGATCTCTACTGGCGCACGTTCGCCCAGCTCGCGCGTTTGAACCAGCGCGATGACCTGTCGCGCGAGGCTTATCGCCAGTTGCTGATTGGCGGCAACGCTCAGCCGGACGATCTGTCGGCGATGATCGATTTCTACGATGCCAGCCCGATCGACGCCGGCCGCCTGGCCGAACTGGCCTTCCGCAAGAGCGGCACGATGGCCTCGTTGCAGCAGGCCATCTACTACTACACGCGCGCCCGTGCCTTCCGTCGCATCGACGGGCTGCTGGCCTCGCTGACGCTGGAACAACGCCGTGCCGCCGAGCAATCGCCCGGCGTGCTCGGCGCCCGCGCCGAGTACTACCGCCAGAGCGGCCAGTGGGATATCGCCATGCGCGATCTGCGCCGCGCCGTCTCGTTGCCCGATGCCGGCAGCGACGTGAAAGCCGCCTTCCTGTGGGGCCTGCTCGATTCCGGCCAGAACGATGAACTCAAGCGCGCGCTGACCCTGTGGCGTGGCGAAGCCGAAAACGATTCCGCGTACTGGGGCGCGTATGCTGCCGCCGGTCTGCAACTCTTCGATGCCAATCTTGCGTTGCGCTTCCTCGGCCGCCAGGGCAACTCGATGCGCAACGATCCGCTCTGGCTGCTCGCCTTTGCCGATGCGCGTGAAATGGCCGGACAAGCCGACGCCGCCTGGCGCCTGCGCCGCGAGGCGTGGTGGCTGCTGTGGCGTGCCGAGGGCGCTGACGGTGCCGGCGGTGTGGATGCCGCAACCGGTAAGGACAAGGGCCCCGCCAATCGCCGCGTTGGTACGCGTGTCGTCGTGGGCAGTAACGGCGCACGCAACGATGCCGTACCGCTTGAAGAGGGCGCCCGCACCGAACTGCGCGCCCGCCGCATCGCGCTGGCGCAGACGTTTGGCTCGGGCGATCTTGCCCAGCGCTTGCTGATCGAGCTGCTGCGCGATGACCGCCGCGCCACGCGGCAGGCCCGCGAAGGCGGCAGCGCCACCGTGCAGAAATCGGAGCTGGGCGACATCGATACGTTGCCGCCGGAGCCGCCCGAAGCCCCCGCAGACAAGCGCAAGAACGCCCGCGTGAGCGACCAGCTTGTCTCTGCCGTGGCCAAGGAGGCCGCGCTCGGCTGGGCGCTGTCGCGGGAGGCGAACGATCTGGCGCGCGCGTGGCTGCTGCAGCAATACACACGCCGCATGACGCGGCCGGCCTATGCCGAAATCTCCATCGCCCTGGCCGAGCGCGACCTGCAAACGCTCAACCGCCTGCTGGACGACACGCCTGATCGCATCCCGCTCTACAACCGCATCGATGCAAACACGCTCACCGACCGCCTGGGCGAGGCGCAGCGCCTGTCGTTCGAGGGCCTGACCACCGCACCCGACGACGAGCAGATTCACCAGCGGCTGCAGGAAACCCTGCTGACGAACGCGCAGGCGCTGGAGCCGCGCGAAACGTGGTTCAAGCAGGCGCCGCTCACGTACTTTGAAAGCAGCGCTGCCGCCGGTATTCGCCTGACCGATCACTACAGCATGCTGGTGCGCGCCACGCAGCGGAACCAGCGCTCAACCGATGAGACGCAACTGACCGGCGTGCCCGCGCAGGACCGCCGCGTCGACTGGATCTCGCAGTACCAGACGCAAGACAGCCAGTGGAAGGGCACGGTGGGCTGGCGCCAGGGGCTGGCGTCGTTCTACGCGTTCCGGCTGGATGGCTTGCTGGGGCAGACCGGCCCGTTCGGCACCGAGCTGTCGGTCGGTCGCAACCAGCCGGCCGAAGAAACCACGCAACTGCGCGTGGGCGGCGTGAAGGATCTGGTGTCGATTGGCGGCAACTGGCGCCTGACGCAGCGTGAATACATTCGCGCGCGCATCGAGGGCAACCGCTTCTACGGTCAGGACCGTTCGTTCCTCGGCAGCGGCATGGTGTTCGACGCCGAAGCCGGCTACCGCTTCCGCGTGGAGTACCCCGATTACACGATCCGCGTGGTCGGCACGCGTGCAAACTACAGCGCCTCGGGCTCGCCAAGCGCGTTGCTGGGGCGGCTCTTGCCTGCAGCGGCCACGGGCGATACGGCGCCCGATGCCACCGCCTTCATGCCGCAGTCGTTCACGCAGTTCGGGCTGCTGTTCGGCTTTGGCACGGACTATCTTGATCGCTATACGCGTGCGTGGCGCCCGTTCATGGATGTGGGGCTGCTGCATGACAACCGCGAAGGGTGGGGCACGCAACTCCAGTTGGGGGTGGCCGGCAGCGTGTTTGGCAACGACCATCTGGCGCTGGTGTTCAGCCATGCCTCCATCACGCGCGCCGGTACCGCGCCGATGACGGAAATCGGCCTGCGCTACCGCTGGCTGTACTAGCAACAAGCAAGAACAAGACAACGGGGAAGAAACGACATGAAGCACACAACGGAAGACTCCAGGGAGAACGCGATGACACCCTTGATCAACAAGATGAAGGCCGGCCGCCGGCGTTGGCTGGCCATGGCAGCGGGCGTTGGTGCCGCACTTGCGTTGTCCGCCTGCGCGGTGGTCGACAGCGCACGTGCGCCGGCGACCAGCGCGTCGGATGCGTGGGTGGTGCTGCCCATCGTCAACTACACCGAAACGCCGCAGGCCGGCCTGCGTGCGGAGACGATTGCCGCGAGCATCCTCAAGGCGCGTGGTTTCTCCAACCTGAAGCAGTATCCGGCCAACCTGAACAGCGAGTCGCTGTTCGAGCCGGCCGAGCGCGAGGCCGTGGCACGTGCGCTGGATTGGGCGCGCGGCGAGAAAGCCCGCTATGCCCTGACCGGCGCCGTGGATGAATGGCGCTACAAGGTCGGCGTGGATGGCGAGCCCGCTGTGGGCATCACGCTGCAGGTGATCGACGTGCAGACCGGCAACGTGATCTGGAGCGCAGCGGGCAGCCGCACCGGCTGGAGCCGCGATGCCGTGTCGGCGGTGGCGCAGAAGCTGCTGCGCGAGCTGCTTTCGCCGCTGGGCCGAGGCTGATGAAAACCGGGTCGGCAGGAACCGCCCAATCGGCCGGCCGCGCCGCCGCCGATACGCGCGGCCAGGGTGGGCGAACCGAGCGCCGGCGCAACGCGCAGGGCATTGGCGCGTCGACCTGGTATGGGCGCCTGATTGCGCCCGCCGTGTCGAGCCCGAGCGCGGTGCTTGAAACGCTGGGCGCGGTGGTGGTGGCCATTGGCGTCGTCTGGTTGTTCGTGCCGGACAACCCGCTGTTGCTCGGTCATGGCTTTCCGTGGATCTGGCTGGTGCCGCTCATCCTGGCGCTGCGCTACGGCACGCTCCTCGGTGCGCTCGCAGCGCTGGTAGTGCTGGGCGCCTGGGCCGTGTTCTACGGACAGACGGCCGCTGCCGGCAGTTTCCCGCGCATGTACTTCCTGGGCGGGCTGATGCTCGTGCTGATCGGCGGGCAGTACGGTGACATCTGGGGTGCGCGGTTGTCGCGCGCTCGCACCGTCAACGGTTACCTGAACGACCGGCTGTCGGCGCTCACCAAGAACCACTTCCTGCTGCGCCTCTCGCACGAGCGTCTGGAGAACGACCTGCTGGCCAAGCCGACCACGCTGCGCGACACGCTCACGCAGCTGCGCAATATCGCGCTGGCCGCGCGCGAGCACGGCACGGGCGACAACGCGCCTGACGTGGCACAACTGCCCGGCGCCGAGCCGTTCCTGCAATGGACGGCGCAGGCCTGCCAGCTGGAAGTGGCGGCCATGGTGCGCGTAACGGGCAACCGCATCGACACCGAACCGGTGGCCCGCGTGGGCACGCCGTTCGACATCGTTGCCGATGACCCGTTGATCCGCCATTGCATCGACACCCACACGCTGGGCCACCCACAGGCGCCCGAGCTGCGGAATGTGAACAACCCCGAAGACGGCTCACGCTACGTGGCGTGCGCGCCGGTGCTCTCGGGCGCGGATGAGCTGATCGGCCTGGTGGTCGTGCAGCAGATGCCGTTCCTCTCGCTGTCGTACGAAAACCTGCAGTTCCTGCTTGTGCTGCTTGGCTACTACGCCGACGGCGTGCGCCACCTCACCGTCAGCTCCGAGATCCTGGATCTTGTGCCCGACGCGCCGTACGAGTTCGCGCTCGATCTCGGCCGGCTGGCGCGGCTGCATCGCGATACCGGCATCGATTCGTCGGTGGTGGCGCTCATCTTCGATCAGGACGAGACCAGCGATGCGCTGTTCGAGAGCGTGGTGCGCAGCCGCCGTGCGCTCGACGTTGTGTGGCAGGCGAGCGGCAAGAACCGCCGCGCCATCATCACGCTGATGCCGCTGTCGGGCGCGGGTGCCGTGTCGGCATATCTGGTGCGTATTGAAGACAGCTTGCGCGCGCAGTTCGGTGTCGATTTCGAGGGCGGGCGCATCAGCGTGCAGACGTTGCATGTGACCGGCGAGCATCCGGGCGAAGCGCTGCAGCGCTTCCTCGCGCGCTGCCATCTCGAGGGATAGGGGCGGACGGCCATGCAGGTTGACCATGTTTAAGCTCACGCTCGGCGGCATCTCGGCCCAGATCGCGGCAGTGGTGATGGCACTGCATGCCGGCAACAGCCTTGCGCTGCTGCTGTCGTGCCTGATGCTGCAGGGTACTGCCGCGGCGCTCATCGGGCTGGCTGCGTGGCGCTTGCTGCCGCGCCGTTATCGCGTGCCGTTCGTGTGGACGTATGGCTACCTGACGGCGCTGTGCTTTTTCGTGCCGGTGGCGGGATCCCTGCTGGTGCTCGGCAGCCTGCTGCTCGCCAAGCTGTTCCCCAGGCCCGAAGACGACAAGGACATCGCTGATGTGGGCCTGCCGGTGTTTGTTGCGCATTTGATCTCGCGCGTAACGCATGGCGGCGGCGCGCGGCTGCGTGCGCAGCTCAACAACGAGCGCGCGCCGGTGCAAAGCCGCATGACCGCGCTGGTGGCCATGCAGTCGATGCCCACGCGCACTGCCAGCCCCGTGCTGCGCGACCTGCTGGCCGATCCGGTGGACGATATCCGCCTGCTCGCCTACGGCATGCTCGACAATGCCGAGAAGGTGCTCACGCAAAAGATCCTGGCCGAGCTGCCGCGCCTGGAAGAAGCCACCACGCCCGAGGCGCGTTACGACATCAACAAGCGCCTGGCCGACCTGTATTGGGAGCTGATCTACCAGAACCTCGTGCAGGGCGACGTGTACCGCTACACCGCCGAGCAGGTCGAACGCTACGCCAGCGCCGCGCTCGATATCCAGCCCGACAACGCCGCGCTGTGGTACATGCGCGGCCGGCTTGCCCTGTCGCGCCGCGAGCCCGATGTGGCCGAGTCCCACTTGCGCCGTGCGGAATCCCTTGGCTTCCCGCGTGACCGCCTGCTGCCTCCGCTGGCCGAAGCCTGCTACCTGCGCGGTGACTATGCCGGCGCGCGTGCGGCGCTGGCGCAGTTCTCCAGCCGTTCACCGCTGCCGTTGCTGCGCCCGCTGTTGCGCTACTGGACATCATGAGCAACGACCACTTTCCGCGCGCCCAGTCTGCCGACGTTGCGCTGCTGCTCGAAGGGACCTTTCCCTACGTGAGCGGCGGGGTGTCGAGCTGGGTCAACCAGATGATCCGGGCGTTTCCGGACATCCGTTTTGCCATCGTTTTCATCGGCAGCCGCCGTGAGGATTACGGCAAGCCCGTCTACGCCATTCCCGACAACGTGGTGCACCTGGAGTGCCATTACCTGTACGACTTTCCGCCGCCGCCACTGGTGCAGGCCAGCGGCGGCGATGCCGCAGCGTTCGAGCGCTCGCGCAAGCTGCACGACGCACTGCGCAATCCGGCCAACAAGGGGGAGACGGCCGAACTCATCCGCGCCTCGATCGCCGACCTGCGCGACGATGGCCCGCTGGCCGAGGAACAGTTCCTCTACAGCCACCGCGCGTGGGACATGATGACGGACTACTACCGGCGCTATTGCACCGACCCGTCCTTCACTGACTATTTCTGGACCGTGCGCATCATGCACAAGCCGCTGTGGCAGCTGGTGCGCATTGCAGAAAACCTCATCCCGGTGAAGGTGTTCCACACCATCTCGACCGGCTATGCGGGGTTCCTCGGCGCGCTGCTGCGCTACAGGCGCGGGCGGCCGCTGCTGGTGTCAGAGCACGGCATCTACACCAAGGAACGCAAGATCGACCTGTTCCAGAGCCAGTGGATTCGCGACAACCGCAGCATCTTTGAAAAGGACATCGCGCAGATCAGTTACTTCCGTGACCTGTGGGTGCGGTTTTTCGAAACCATGGGCCGTGTCTGCTATGACGCGGCCGAAGACATCGTCGCGCTGTACGAAGGCAACCGTCGGCGGCAGGTCATTGACGGCGCACCGGCCGAGACGACGCGCAGCATCCCGAACGGCATCAACCTGCCGCGCCTAGCTGCGTTGCGCGAGAAGCGGCAGGCCAGCGTGCCGCGCGTGATGTGCCTGATCGGGCGGGTGGTGCCCATCAAGGACGTGAAGACGTTCATCCGCGCGATGTTGACCATTACGCGCGAGATGCCCGATGCGGAAGGCTGGATTGCCGGCCCGGAAGACGAAGATCCGGAATACGCGCAGGAATGCCACAGCCTGGCTGAAAGCCTGGGCTTGGGCGACCGCATCAAGTTCCTGGGCTTCCAGAAGATCGACGACATCCTGCCGAAGGTGGGCGTGCTCGTGCTGAGTTCGATCAGCGAGGCGCTGCCGCTCGTGGTGCTGGAAGGGTTTGCCGCGGGCGTGCCGTCCGTCACCACGGATGTGGGTTCGTGCCGGCAGCTGCTGTTCGGCCTGGAGGGCGAAGACGCGGCGCTGGGCGCGGCCGGCGCCGTGGTGCGCATTGCCGACCCGGCTGCCCTGGCGGCCGAAGTGCTGACGCTGCTGCGCGATGAAACGCGCTGGCATGCGGCCCAGGCGGCCGGCATCGCCCGGGTGGAGCGCTACTACACGCAAGAGATGATGGTCGGCAGTTACCGCGAGCTATACACGCGCCTGCAGACCTTGCCCGACCTGAGTACCGAGCACGGCGCCAAGGCCGCCTCTGCCGCTGCGGCGGCCTGCCCGTACCACGCCCAGCAGAACAAGCCACATGAGGGAGCCCGCTGATGGCCGGCATTGGTTTTGAGCTGCGCAAGATGCTCAAGCGCGACAGCCTGCTCGGGCTGCTGCGTGCCTACACCTACGCCGGCATCATCAGTTCCGGGCCGTGGATTCTCTCCATCGTCGGGATTCTGCTGATCGGTATCCTCAGCCTGCCGTTCGTCATTCCCGGCTCGCTCATCACGCAGTTCCAGGTGTCGGTTACCTACCTGATTGCGATCAGCCTGATCCTGACCGGGCCCCTGCAGCTTGCCTTCACGCGGTTTACCTCCGACCGCCTGTTCGAGAAGCGCGACGACCTGATCCTGCCCAACTACCACGCCGTGTCGCTTGTGATGACGCTGGTCGCCGGTGGCCTCGGGCTGCTCGTCATCCTCTTTGCGTTCCCGCAGCAATCGGCCATCTACCGGCTGCTGATGCTGGCCGGTTTCGTGGTCATGGCTAACATCTGGATCGCGGTGATCTTCCTGTCGGGCATGAAGCAGTACAAGGCGATCGTGTGGATCTTCCTGATCGGCTACACGCTCACTGTGCTGCTGGCGCTGCTGTTCAATCGGCTCGGGTTGGAAGGGCTGCTGCTGGGCTTCGTCACGGGGCAGCTGTGCCTGCTCATCGGCATGGCCGCGCTCATCTACCGCAATTTCAGCGGCCGGCGCTTCCTGTCGTTCGAGGTGTTCGACCGGCGGTTCGCGTACCCGTCGCTCATGCTGATCGGGCTGCTGTACAACCTTGGCATCTGGCTCGACAAGTTCATGTTCTGGTATGCGCCGGGCACGGGGCAGCAGGTGATCGGCCCGCTGAATGCGTCGGTCATCTATGACATTCCGGTGTTCCTGGCCTACCTCGGCATCATTCCCGGCATGGCCGTGTTCCTGGTGCGCATCGAGACGGATTTCGTCGAGTACTACGACGCCTTCTACGACGCCGTGCGCGGCGGCGCATCGCTCGAGCACATCGAAGACATGCGCAACACGATGGTGCAGACCATCCGTGCGGGCCTGTACGAGATCGTGAAGATCCAGGCCATGGCCGCGCTGGTGCTGTTTGCCGTGGGCGCCTCGGTGCTGCGCGCGCTGCAGATTTCCGAGCTGTACCTGCCGCTGCTGTATGTCGACACCATTGCCGCGAGCTTGCAGGTGGTGTTCCTGGGCGTGGTGAACATCTTCTTCTACCTCGACCGCCGCCGCGTGGTGCTGGCGCTGACGGCGGCGTTTGTGGTGCTCAACGGCGCGCTGACCTGGATGACGCTGCAGCTTGGCCCCGCCTGGTACGGATACGGATTTGCCGTCTCGCTGCTGCTGGTGGTGATGGCCAGCCTCGTGATCCTGGACCGCAAGCTGGATCGGCTGGAATACGAGACGTTCATGTTGCAGTAAGGATGCCCGACAGCCTCCGCTGCCGTCCGGAACCCCGCCCGCAACACTTCAACCCCCGTTCACGACCCTTCAAGCCTCGTGCACGGCGCTCCAAGCGCCAGCCGCGAGGCTTTTTGCTCTGCGCGTGCTGCTTTTTGCAGCAACACCATGACGCTTTTTGCTCCGTAATCGGGGCCTGGAGGCTGGCGCGCCGGGCTTTGTGGTCCACGCTTGGGGGTTCGAACTCGGCCATCGGCACGTTTTGCTCGGAAATTTTGAGCTCTGAACTCGGTGGGCGGAGCTTTGCACCCCATGGATGGCGTTCCGAACTCGACAGATGGAGCTCTGAACTCGGCGGCCCGAGCTTTTTGCTCGGCGGATGGAGCTCTGAGCTCGACGGCCCGAGCTTTTTGCTCGGCAGATGGAGCTCCGAGCTCGACTGGCCAAGCTTTTTACTCGGCGGATGGGGCTCTGAGCTCGACTGGCCGAGCTTTTTGCTCGGCGGATGGAGCTCTGAGCTCGGCGGCCCGAGCTTTTTGCTCCACGGATGGGGTTCCGAACTCCGCGCCCCGAGCTTTTTACTCGGCAGACGTGTATGCCGAGCTGTCGGATGCCTCACAACGATGGCGTTTAAATCAGCACGTTTGCTAGAAAACGCTGCTATGGAAGGTGAATCGGCAGATTCGATCGAATTGGCTTGGCCCCGTGTTGATTGCATTTGCGCAAACTCCCGTGCGTGGTGCCGTGGGCTAGATTGGAGGCCTTGATGGAATCCTCTGCGCCAGCCGCGTGTCTGTCATGACAGCGGGATGAGCGCACGCGCACTGTGCCGGGTCGAGATACGGGCATGCTGCAAGGCGGATGAAAGGCCTGCCGAGAGAAACTCTCCTTTGAGCGCGGTTCAATGAACGCCAGGACACACCTACATCCAACTCGCATTGAGCTGGCCTACCGATTCGCATCCTTCAAGGTGTCGATGCTCGACCCCGCTCGCATTGCTTCCCGCCTGTTCACGGCCAAGAACCGGTTCAGTTGTTCTGTTGCGCCGTCATGGTCGTCCCGATGAAACGTCCGTCGTTCTCCGCCCAGCTCGCCGTCCTGTGGGGGCTTGTCGCCATCATCTGTGCCACGCTGCTCGTGGTCGTCTGGGTGATGGCTCGCTCTGCGGCAGACAGGCACGTGGCAAGCGCAAAGGTGCAGGCCACGGCAACCTGTGAAGCCGTTGCGTCGCGCTATCGCCAATCGATACTGCCCTCGGATGCGGTTGCCAGTGCCGACCTGATGCGCGGCATTCTCGACGTCGTTCTGGCGTCGGCGCCGGGCGTGGAGGGCGGGTTCTGGTCATCGCGCGCGGCGCCCAGCCAGAACGGCTTTCTCGCTTATTCATTCCCGACCTACCAGGGCAGCGGTATCAAGCGGGACATTCCGGAGGCGGAAATTCCGCTGATCCTCCGCACGTTGCAAACTGGCCTTCAAGGGCAGCAGGTCGCCACAGACGCTGTGGTGACCGGGCACGATGCCGTGGTTGTGGCCGCGTGCCCGATCCCGGGTCACCAAGACGTGTTCGTCTGGACCATGATGCGAGCCCAGCCCGCGCTGGGGCAAACCGGCAGAGAACTGGTGACCGGCCTTGCCATCGTGCTTGCCGGGATTCTCGTGACAGCGGTGGCCTTTGGGGTTGTGCTGCGCCGCTGGAAGCGTCAACTCGGGCAACTCGAAATGGCCTTGCCGCCCCGTGGAGACGGCACACGCCTGCCGCTGGTGGGGGAACCGGATCTCGATCGCATCGTCGATGCGTTCAATGGTTATGTGGCGCGCGCGGAAGCGCTGCAGCAAGAGACGGCCAGACTCGGGCAGCGGCTGGCGCAGGCTGAGCGGTTCAGCGTGCTGGGCAAGCTGGCCGCGCAGGTCGCACACGAGATACGTAACCCGACCGGGGCCATGCGGCTCAAGGCGGAGAACGCACTGGCAGGGGACAGCACACGCCAGCAGGAAGCGCTGCGCGTCATCCTCGAGCAGATTGGCCGCATCGAAACACAATTGACCAGCCTGCTGGCGCTGACACAGCCGGTGCGCCTGCATGTGCAAGAAGCCGATGTGGCGCAGTGGCTGGACGGCGTGGTCGATGCGCACCGGGAGCTTGCCCAGCAGCGGCGCGTGAACCTGGTGTCAACGTGCGACGTTCGAGGCGCCGATGGCGACGCACTGCCCGGTCCGCCCCGGTTCGATCAGGAACAATTGCGGCGAGCGCTCGACAACTTGCTGATCAATGCCATCCGCCATGCGGGACAAGGTGGCGCGGTGACGGCCCACGCTACCCGCATCGAGACCGGCGCACGGCCGAGCCTCAGGATCACCGTATCGGACAGTGGCCCCGGCGTGCCGCCCGAGCAGCGCCAGCACATCTTTGAGCCCTTCGTAACCGGCCGTCCGGAGGGCTCGGGGCTCGGCCTCGCGGTGGTCAGCGAGGTCGCGGCTGCCCATGGGGGCCGCGCATGGCTGGACGAGACCTCCGACCTCACCTCATTTGTAATGGAAGTGCCATGGCAACCATCCTCGTAGTCGATGACGACGACGCATTCCGGGAGGGCCTGACCGAAACGCTGACCGATCTCGGGCATCGTGTTGTGGAAGCCGGGTCCGGAAAGGGCGCCCTTCAGATGCTGGGCGACGGGCTGTGCGCCGATTGCGTGTTTCTCGATTTCCGCTTGCCCGATCTGAATGGCCTCGATGTGCTCGAGGCGCTGCGCGAAAAGCCCGCGCTGAAGGCGCTTCCGGTCGTCATGCTCACTGCATATGCCAGTTGCGACAACACCATCGGTGCGATGCGCCTGGGCGCCTTCGAGCATCTGACAAAACCGGTCGGGCGCCGCGACATCGCAGTGCTGCTGGAGCGGATCTTCTCGGCCAATCAGCCGTGCGCCGTATCGTCAGGCAGAGGTGCGCCGTTCGTGGACGTGCCCGAAGCCGATCGGCCTCAACTGCTGGGTATCAGCGCGGCGATGCGGACCGTGCAGAAGCTGCTCGGCCGGGCCGCCATGACCGACGCCACGGTGCTCATTACCGGCGAGACAGGAACAGGCAAGGAAGTGGCGGCGCGCGTGCTCCACGCCTGTTCCAATCGGCGGGACGGTCCGTTCGTTGCCGTCAATTGCGCCGCGATTCCGCATGAGCTGCTCGAAAGTGAACTGTTCGGGCATCGCAAGGGCGCATTCACCAATGCCACCTCGGACCGCGTCGGCAGGCTGGTGGCAGCCAACGGCGGTACGCTGCTGCTCGATGAAATCGGCGACATGCCGACCGCCATGCAGGCGAAGCTACTGCGCACGCTGCAGGAGCGTCAGGTGACGCCGCTGGGCACCAACCGGGCTGTACCCATCGACTTGCGAGTGGTGGCCGCCACGCATCGCGATCTCGATGCGATGGTGACAGCGGGCCAGTTCCGCGAGGATTTGCTTTACCGGCTCAATGTTGTCGCGCTTCATCTGCCGCCGCTGCGCGAGCGCGTGGCCGATATCGTGCCGCTGGCCGAGTATTTCCTGGCTTCAGTAGTGCGTGCGACGGAGCGCCCCATGCATCTTTCCGCCGAGGCGCAGCGCCTGCTTGTCGAGCACGCGTGGCCCGGCAACGTGCGCGAGCTGAAGAACGCCATGGAGCGCGTCTGCTCGCTGGCGCCCGGGCCCGCCATCACGGCAGACGATCTGCTGTTTCTGCGCAAGCCGCCTGCAGCGCCCGGGCGAGCATTGCCTGCCGAGCTTGTCGAACTCCCGCTTGCGGAGGCAGTGGAACGCGTGGAGCGGGCGGTCATCACCCACGCGCTCGCACTGGCCAACGGCAACCGGGCCGATGCTGCGCGCCGGCTGGGCATCAGCCGTCAATCCCTCTACACCAAGATGGCGGCGCTCGGGTTGAACTAGCCCGTCAAGAAAACAGACACCTGGGTGTCAAGCAAACGGACAGCCCCCGGAGCGACTTGCCACCGGGGCCTTGTCCTATCAAGGCCTTTGGGATGGCACAGCGTTTGCAATGGAGTCACTGCCCCGCGACGGGAGTGAACCATGCAACGAATCCAGTCCACCCCTCAAGCTCGACATGCTGCGCGTCCCCCGCGCGCGCTTCGCAACGCACATGTCGTGCTGTGCCCGTCGGTTCTGCCCCCTCCCATAGCGCCTGTCCTGCAAGAGCAGGCGCGCCCGATACCACACCGTTCTGCAGGCCGCCGCTCCACGTTGGGCCTGCGAGACGGTGCAACTTCACGGCCGCTTTTCCACATCCCACTTGATTGAAGCACGACTGATGCATCCGATCGACCCGGCACGACCGACTGAAGCACAAGGCACTGTCACGCAATTCCTGATGAACGAACATGGGGACCTGGACGGCTTCATTCTCGACTGCATCTGGCAGGTGTATTTCCCGCCGCACCTGTCGGCAAGCGTTGCGGCGCACGTCGTGCAAGGCGACACGGTACGCGTGAAAGGCGTCGCGCCACTCAGGCTCGACGTGATGTCGGTGGTTGCGATTGAAGCGAAAAGCGGCAAGACCATCGTCGACGAGGGACCCGGACGCGATCGGGGCCGCCATAACGCGCGAGATGTTGAACGGGTGCCGGTCGACATGATCGGTACAGTGGTGCTGCCGCTCTATGGCCCCAAGGGCGAACCGCGCGGCGCGCTGCTGGGCGGCGGTACTTCGCTGCGCATGGCCGTGCGCGCCGCTGAAGACGCGTCGAGCTATTTCACACCGGGCACCCGGGTGCACGCGTGGGGAGAACTCGTCGCGAGCGCGCTGGCCAGTACGCTCGATGTGGACAAGATTGCGTTGGCCAGCGACGCCATTGCCCCTCCCGCTACCCGGACAGACCAGGCGAGTGCCGCCTGATGACGATGCATTCCGTCGCCACCAACACCAATCTGGAGCTGCACGGCGCCCGTACCGCTTCTACACGCAGCCTGCGGGGACTCGACGCACTCAGTTTCCTGATGGCTGACGTCCGGGACGGCGTCGGGCCGTTCCTGGCGGTGTTCCTGAAGGGGACGCAACACTGGTCTTCAGCGGACATCGGTCTTGTCGTGGGGGCAAGCGGGCTCGCCGGTGCCGTTGCGCAGATACCGGCGGGCATGCTTGTTGATGCTGTGCGCGCCAAGCGCGCCATGATGGCCATCTCGGCCGGTGTGATCGGACTCGGTTGCATGCTGATCGCATGGTCGCCCACCTGGTCCGTCATCCTGTGTGCCCAGATTGCGCTGGCGTTGGTCTCGGCGGCCATCGGGCCGTGCCTCGCCTCATTGAGTCTTGGGATCGTCGGCCACCGCCGGTTGCCCGCACGCGTGAGCCGCAACGAGGTCTTCAACCACGCGGGCAACTTCAGCGGCGCGGTCCTGGCCGCCACCGTCACGCACTACGCA